>Ga0326512_10000368_pt1 | contig 38953 bp, 63 predicted proteins | sample 1_2617_0518_D_FD_203652 | JGI IMG/M metagenome (GOLD analysis project Ga0326512, IMG submission 203652) | Bovine rumen microbial communities from UC Davis, California, United States - 1_2617_0518 | ecosystem: Host-associated > Mammals > Digestive system > Stomach > Rumen | place: USA... | reverse complement strand
CAAGCAGTAAGAATTATTGAAGCAATCGGAAGGACGAATAAATGATTATTGTTAGATATATCCCTTTACCGCATACGATCTACGGCGTGACGTTGCCGGACTATAACGGCGACTTCAACGTCTATATCAATTCCAAACTACCCGACCAAAAACAAAAAGAAGCGGTTGAGCACGAGATAAAACACATCGAGCTTGACCACTTCTATAATGATGATCCTGTTGAGCTGAATGAGCTGGAGGCAGGATAGCTATTCGCAAAAACACCCACTTTTTACGAATTGATTATCAATTATTAGAATCCTTTTCGCAAAAAAACAAATAGAGCCTGCGATAATTCGCAAGCCCCATCTGCATGAAAGGAAGATTTCTTTCTAAGAACAAAAACAATTACAACACTTATATTATAAACCATACTTCAAATTATTACAAGCAAAATCTTAAACTATACTTATTGAAAAGTCGAGGTGATTTTATGCCATCCATCAAAAAGACCGCCTCCGGCAACTACCACACTTCCGTCTTTATCGGCATGGTGAACGGAAAACGAAAATATAAGTCCATCACCGCTCCGACAAAACGAGAAGTTAAACAACAAATAGCAGAGGCACTGACCGAAAACATCACAGAATCGACATACGGTGCCCTCACGCTCTCTCAGGCGATTGAACGGTACATCAAGAGTAAATCTAATACTCTAAGTCCTTCAACGCTAAGAGGGTACAAAACAATCCAAAAGAACGACTTTCGGAGATTGAAAGATTATCGGCTGGACGACCTGAGTACCGACATTATACAGACCGCCGTCAATGAACTATCAGCCGTAAACAGTCCGAAAACCGTTCGCAACAAATATAACCTATTAGCAAGCGTTCTAAAATCATACGCTCCCGATCTAAAGCTCCGTGTCCGTCTGCCACAAAAGATCAAGCCGACCGTCCATGTCCATACCGAACAGACAATTCATGAGCTGTTAGCACATTGCGACGATCGCTTGCGAGTTCCAATCCTGTTGGCAGCGTTCGGGGGTTTAAGACGTTCAGAAATTTGCGCTCTAACTCCCGAGGATTTCTCGGCAGATGGTGTCCGTATTTCCAAAGCAAAAGTATATGGCGACAATGGTTATATCATCAAGCAGCCGAAGTCCGACGCAGGATATCGATTTGTCCCTTTATCAAAAGACATAATCAAAGAAGCCAAAGCCTGGAAACATTTCGGCATGAACCCAGATGTTATCAACAACGCATATCAGACGCTTCACGACAACCTCGGAATACCTGCCACTTTTCATAAGCTCCGCCACTTCTACGGCACCGAGCTTCTCAGAAACGGCGTTGACCTATTGACCGCCTGTCAGTATGGCGGATGGGAAGATCCCAACGTTCTCTTAAAAATCTACGCTCACGCAACCCGAACAGAGCAGACGGATTCTAAGGTTGTTTCAATCTATTCAGCGTACCAAAATAATCAATCTTTGGCGAAACATGGATAAAAATTCTGCAACAATTATGCAACAATAGGTCGAGTTTTTCCCATGGATAAGCCATTCTTTGGGGGTTCGAGTCCCGTTATCCGCTCCATTCGAGAAAGTCACTAAACAAGCGGTTTTGGCTTGAATAGTGGCTTTTTCGTATGTTCAGATATGTTGCATATGATTCATATTTTTATCATTTGTAACACCGTTTTAGCACCAAATGCAACAAAAATGCAACAAAAAATGCAGGAAATATGCAGAGTATGCAGACATAAAAAAAGAAGCCCTCGACCGTTATGATCGAAGGCTTTTCTTCTTATGACTATTTGATTATTTCAACAGATACCGCCATGTATCGGGACCGACAATACCGTCCTGATCCAGATCTCTTGATCTCTGGAACTTCTTGACCGCCTGATCGGTGGCGTTGCCGAAAATACCGTCTACATCAATGTCGCCATAGTGCATGGCGTTCATCAGGAGCTGAACCGTCTTTACTTCCTCACCGTTGTTGATGTACCCAGACTTCGCGAGATAAGGCATGGAGATGTCAAAGTAGATTTTCTGACCACCGCCGCCTGAGCCGTTGATGATATCCTCGTTGATGACTTTGTTCATATCGACATTACCATCAATTCCAGGCACTGAACCGTCATCCGCATACTGCCAGATATCGCAGTTGTAGGAATAAGACGAAGTACCCCACTGAGCAAGCCAGATCGAGTATTCAACCGCCAGTCGGTTGTAGTCAAGGAAATTGGTGAACCAGTTTACATTGGAGTACACGCCTGCACGATATCCTGCTTCTTCAATGGTCTGACAAAATGCCGTCGCCATTGTGGTCAGTGTTGCCCTACCGAGCGCCGTCTGCCAGTTTTCTTCCATGTCAAAGTAGATCGGGAGTTCAAACTGCTTGCCTGCAATACACTCCAGACAAGCCTCTGCCTCGGTGATTGCGTCCTGCACAGAATCGGCATACGAATACCAGTACACGCCGATGTTCATTCCTGCCGCCCTTGCGCCTGCGTAATGATTCTCGAATTGGCTGTCCTTTTGGTACACCTCACGACCGTAACCGGCGCGGATGATGACGGAATCAATGCCGCTTGCTTTTACTGCGTCATAGTCAATGCCGCTATTCCAACATGATACGTCAATCAGTCTACTCATTGGATATACCCCATCTTTTGCAAATAATTGCGCTGTTGAGTGATTTCTTTCTCGGTGATACCATTGACATCTTCCGCAGAAACATTCATCACGGCGCAAACCTCGTCACGAGATCGCCCATATGCGAGGGCTTTGATACATTCACGCCTTGTCTGTTCGTTCATTGTCGTCCTCCTTGTACCTCTTCCCCTCGCCGCCGTCAGGGGCAACGATGGGAACTTCGGGCAGACCTTTGAGCGCCAGTAAGAAGCTGACGACCGCCGCCAGTGCTCCGCCGCTCAGAACCATGAGCCAGTTGACCTCATGGATGAAAGCCGCCTGCGGCACAATCGCGGCGAGGCAACCCTCGGCGAATGTCTTAATCATGCGGATAGCAACCGCAATCCACCAGTCTTTGGTAAATACTCCGTTCATTGAATCAGTCCTTTCTCCGCTAATCATGCGCGGATTTGTTTAAAAAATCATCTATTTCTTTTTTGGCGTTTTTACATTCGCCGTTACAGCCCTGTTGCATTTGTCCGTCAAGAATTCCTTGTAAAGCGCGGATGATAATAGCATTCTCCTCTTTGATTCGGCTGATATCTTCGTTGTGCTTCTTCTCGATAGAATTGACACGCTTTTCAAGTTCAGACAGGCGGTCAATGATTTTGTCATACAGCTTATACGCACCGATGATAAATAGTATTATTCCAACAATAGCGCCGCCGATTTTATATATCTCAACAACATCAATCTGCATTGGACTGCACCTCGTCCCATGTGTATACACCTGGTGCGCCAGGTTCCCAGATGTTACCATCAACATTAGATACCCACTTCTTTCCGAAATGCTTTCGCTTTGTACCCTTTGCGTATGAGCCGGGTTCCCATTCAGTCCAATCGCCACCGACGATAACAAACAAAGCAGGCACGTTCGCGGGCTTCCAGTCAGGTTGGGATCTGTGAGGCTGAATAACGCGATAGAGTTTGCCGTCGTCCTGCAAAATATCTCCTGTGGAATAATCTACGCCGTTCGGATTCCAATGCGGAAACGCCGCCATGTTGTCGATCAGCTTTTCGTCGTCCGCGCCTTCTGCAAGTCCGCTGATACTCGCCCGGATTGCGCGAGCTTCTTCCATGTAATTACTCATTCTCAGCACCTCTCCCTGTCAAATAGTCGAACGCTTCGGCTTTCTTTCCGTTGTCGCCCGCTTCTGCTTTCGCTTCTTTGACTTCTTCGCGGAGTTTTATGTTTTCTTCTGCGAGCCTTCTGTAATATTCTTTTAAAGAAGCCATCATTCCACCTCCAATTTTACGATCGGTTCTTCGAAGTAGCCATACAGCGACGACTTGCCGTAGCACCTGACGCCGACCTTCCAGTTCTCTGTCTGCTTGACTGTGTTCGTCAGTTCGACTTCCTGTCCCGAAGTACACGGCACCCAAGTAGGATTCGCGTCGCCGTAGTTGTTGCAGATTTCAACCGCAACATCATAGAGATTCGTCGCGTCGTATTCGACAACAGCTTTCTTCGGACGACGCTCGATCTCCAACACTTCGCCGCTGAACGCAACTTCCCTATATCCTTTAGACGGCATAAGGTAGATTATTTCAGCGCCTTCGTCGCTGACGATTGTGTCTGACGACACGTTTAATGCGGGGCGAGCCCAGATGCTCGCGTACGACGCGCTGCCGTAGTTCGACGCGCCGCCCGCGTACACGCAGCAGAAGTTCGTCGCCGAATAGGGGGACGACTCCCACCAGTAGACCGCCTGCCCTGCTTCGTTGTAGCAGATACGCGCGGCGTCGGCGCTCGACGTTCCTCTCCACAACATCAAAGCCGGTACGATTGTTGTCAACGGTTCGAGATCAGTCGGCTTAGATAAGAACAGTTCACCGTAGGTCAGAAGGAACGCTCCGCGGCTGATGTAGTGACATTTTGCGTCGCCGTATTCGAACGTCGGTCGGCTCCTGGAAACGATAGCCGCCTGAGTTTGCGCGTTGAATAGCGACATAAACCCGGCTGTTTCATCCGTGAGCCAGTTGTCCATTTCTGAACCTTCGTATATTGCCGTGTTTGTTGGATTCATTCTTCTTGCTTCAAGTGCCTTCGCACGCAGAAGAATACAGCCGTCAACATCCTTTTTCAAGAGGATATATTCCTTAGGTGTTCCGTTTTCTTCGAGGTAGACGGAAGTACCTAAATCAAGTTGATTCAAAGTCCTTGACATATAGTTTCACCTCTTTTTATGTAGTAATAAGCCGATGGATTTCATCATAGCCACCAGATGTGATTGTGATATCATCGTTCTCAAAATCGAGGATTCCTGCTACAACACTCTCCAAGTTAATGGGAGTGATTTTAGCGTCGATTTCATTCAGCTTCGTTGTCTGTGCGGTCTGTTCCGCTTTTGTTGCTACATAAGTTTTCATGCTGTCGTACCTCCTGCAACATATATTCCGCCTGAGTCGCGCCCGAAAGAAACAGGCGTTTCATCAGCAGGCGTGTCGGAAAAATAGAAGCCGTCACTGTCAATGCCGAACACTAACGGCGTTAATGAGCTTTCATCGATAGGGATACCGCCTTGCGGAGCCTCATACTCAACAAGAATATCTCCCTCGCAATACTTCCCTTGCGTTTTGATGGTCTTTGAGCCAGTTTCTGGGATTGTTGCTATTGATTCATCTTTGTATTTAATATTTACGCCAGACATCAAATCACCGTCCCATCATAAATTGGCAGAGTTTCAAGAGTGAGGTAGCCACTGTCGTTTGTAAATGCAGAAATGTTTGTCGGTACTGTAGGAATCATAGAGTCAATTTCGGTTTTTGTGTAGTAGTTTTCGGGAACGGAGATTTCCATGTATCGTGTTTCGTATCCATCTTTGCTATAAGTGAAATACGTATCAATGCATATATAATAAGCGGTTATTTTATTATTAGTTTTCTTTATTACAACATCGCCAACAGATATTGAAGGAGTTTCATACCATGTTTCACCCTCTGTTGTCCTTTGAGTAAAAATTTGAGTAATTGGCATATAGTCGCCTGCTCTATATGCGTTTGTGTCAGGTTCCCAAAAATAGTATACACGGCCTTTAACTGAGTCTATGTCATGATTGACCAGTGTGTAAGAGCAGCGATTGGCACGATCAAAGACTTTATAAACCCATTTATCCCCTTCTGAAAACTTAGGCGTTGTTCCTAAAGTAATAATCGGAGGTCTATATGAGGAAGAAATATACGTCTTTCTATAGTTTTCATCAATATATTCCGCGTCATAAAACTCCTGACCGCCTTTGATTATTCCCTTATGATTGACGGTATCACCGTAAAGCTGACCGCTCGGCATAGCCTCAATCTCTTGCGCGGTAGGGTTGAGGGGAGCGAGATCCATTTTATTTGACACATCACCCGCTCCGCCTTCTTCACGCCAAGTATAGGTGCATACGCCTGTGTTCGGCATAGACGCAGATTTACAGATATAATATGTCGGGTCATCAATGCCTATCTGCATTAGATAATGATCGCCCTTGAAATACTCAGGAACAGGCAGCCATGACCATTGTACTTCGTTAATGGTATAGACGACCGCCTGATAAGTCACGGTTGTAGGCGGCTCGGTATTGTCTACGCCGTACCGTTCATTGAGCGGCTGCCATATGAAAGAGTGCCGAGGTTCAACACCCGGCGCAGGAGAATAATTATACTGCGCTTCTACGAGCTTATAGACAATGTTGTCGCCCGACAGAATCCATGTATCACCGACTCTGAGCAAATCAACATCGACCTCGACAGGAGCACCCATCGGCGGTCTGTTGGTGCTGACGATCAGCTTTGATGTGTCAAAGTTCTCGACAAGTTCCTCGATATAATCCATCTTTTCTTCCAGTGCGTTCATGCGTTGGATGATGGTGACTTTATCAAAGTCAATATAGGTGCTGTCGTTGACAACTGCCTTTTCCACAGTCGCACAAATTGTCTGTGTGAACAGAATTTGATCGGACTGGATCATCCGAACGTCAATCAGGAGCAGTCCCGACATTGCGGTCATGTTCTGCGTGACCGGGATCGAGATTTTGTTTTCGACGACAGAGCCGTCAGCGTCCTGCTCGGCAAGATAGTTGTTGATCGTTGCGTCATATTTGATGGTGACGCCGCTCAGATCAACGCTCTCGTCATCAACAGTCACGCCGATGAGGATATCCACACTGTCAACGTCTCCCTCATGAATCCTGATATGCTTTTGAGGGCTTATGATGTTTAGGTCAATGTTTAAAGATTTATTGATCTTCATTATGAGCCTCCGTATTTATAAGATATTGTAAAGTCTACAAAGTCGTTTGCTCCGAAAGCTGTTCCATCGGATTTTTGAATCAGAATCACATCTGCTTGCGCTTTTAGATGATAGATAGTACCAAACTCTTGTTGCTGATTTGTGAAAGGCCCGATAGCTACAACGCTTGCATAACCGTCAGCCAACACAGGTAACTTATAAGTTTCCTTTGTCTGCCCTTGCCTGAGCGGAGCGTGTGCGGAAATAAAGCACATATCCCCTATTAGCTGATAAGAACCGCTCATATGCAGGTTGGAGCTGTTTACGTTATAGCAATCATCCACCGATCCTGTTTCGATGTTGGCTTTGCCTGCCAACTTGTTGTCAGTGGTAGTAGTATCATATGATTCTATGTATTGCGGAGGAATGGATTCTGTCGTAGGTGTAGCTTCCGATGTTTTTACGCCGATAGTACCACGCTCAGAGCTATAATAGTATTGCCCCTTTGTAACAGGCTTTAGATCGTTGGTTGTAGCAGTGGATTCTGCTGCTAATCTCGCTAATTCTCCCATCTCCAAATAATCGTAAACATCATCGGCTATTGCCTCCGACAAATCGTCTGCTGCGATATTGGCTGACAATGGCAGTCCTGCAATCGTTCGTGTGCGCGGTACATATTCGCCAGACGGAGGAACGATAGTGCCGGAAGCGAGCCCAACTAAAATATCATCCTCTGCCGCCGAGGAAGTGCCGGACGGATTAGCCGCTTTCTGACAGTCAAGCATGAAAGTCATGGTTTTCAGCACTTGCGACGTAAGTTCATTGTTGATATCGGTAGTTGTAATGATTGAAATATCGCACTGAATGTTTCCTGCGATTTCCATGACGACGGATGGCACAAATACTGTCACTGTACCATCGGTATTAACAGTCCCCTCAACAGAGGCTTTCTTTGTCGTTTCAACTCCGCCCTCGATAACAGGTGTGAGGTTTTCGCAGTTAAACCATACTTCGGCGCTATCCTGAATCTGTAAAGGAGTTCCGTTGTCGGTGATAGTCACCTTAAATCCTCTTGTATAAGCGTCTTTTTGCTTTGCCAGAATAGGAGCAATAGGATTGAAGCGACTAACATCTAATGAAATTTCTTGAATAACCGAGCCGTTATATTGCATTAAATACCCCCTATCACATTCATTTTGGAATCTATATAAAACAATGCTGTTCTTAAAGGAACATCTACGGTTGATGTTGTGGGAGTGGAAACGAGTTCACCACCAACAACAGATAAAGTGTGGGTTGTTATTTGTTTTGTTGTCAGTACGGCGATATCACAATTCACTCTATCATCAAGTGACAGTGCTTCATCGGGAATGGCGACTTTGACTTTGCCGTTCTCTATCTCAGCGTTAACACTCGCTTGATTTCCGTTCGCCAGTTCATAGTTGAGCTTAGCTGTATATGTGTTCGGGATATCTAACGGTACATCGTCCACCATCAGCTGAGTTATCAACACATGAGAATCCGTATCATCCTGAGCAATCAATAACGGTTGGTAAAGATTGGCAGTGGTAACATCTGCGATTAAGTCGTGCGTAATAATCAAGCCATAGTCACCTTCTTCCAAGCAGTAAATGTACTGCTGTCAAACGTCCTAACAAATTCATCCCCTGTTGTTGAATACCATGCTTTTTGTACGCCGAAAAGGTAGTAGTTTCCGTTTGCTAATCTTTTTGCCGACGTTACCTGCATGATAAGGTTGGTGTTAAGGTTGCCGTTAGGGAAGTTAGAAACAATAGATCCTTGCCCTGCACTGTACACATAAATTCCAGTGTCTTTGTAGTTGTTGAGGTTGACGGTTGTATCAGCTATGTCCCTAATATAACCCATCACAGGAAATCCGTTTTGTCCGATCGTACCAACAACATCAAGCGTATAAACAGGATCATTGAAATTGATTCCCACTTTCTGCTTGCGTATAGCGATAACAGGAGTGCCGACCGCAACGGAATGTGTTAGTTGAACATTCTTAATTCCGTCCGTGATATTGAACGTCAGCGTGTACGATTTATTGCTGTCAAACTCAACAGGGTCGTCGTTCTGATCTACCCATGTTCCGTCAAACGAAAATCTATTTCCCGATATCTCCAGCTCAGGAACGAATGTCGAAAAAACGGAGCTTGAACCTTCTTCTTTTGCTTCAATGCTATTGCAGGTCAACAAAGGGTTAGCCCCATCGTTTAACGGAGGATCGCCGTACCATGAGCCTTCAAAGTCGAGGATGAGTGTTTTGCCTGTTCCGTTTTGCCTGTGTATATTGTCTGCTGTAAACGCAGGCGGAAGATAACTGTATATTTTTAAGGTCCGTTTTATTGTCCTTACAAACCCTCTTGAATCCTCTGCGCTAAATTCAATCTGCAAATCTCTGCTTATGGATTTGTATGTTGATAGGTCGAGCTCTATGTAGGAAGGAAGGACAGTATAATTTCTGCTGAAAGCGCCCGGAATCACTATGCTGTATTTATCGATTGTCGCTCCGTATTGTCCCTGGGCAGGCGAAGGAATCAGTTTCATCAAAGAGAAGCCTTGCAATCCGCCTGTATCATAAGTCGTTATTTTCCTTGTATTCGCCGTACTGCGCGTGTCACGCCAATCAGGGAACGTACTCCACCACGGCGAAAAAACATTATAAGAATTGTCGAGCGTGATATCCAAAATACGCGACGCAGAAGATTCAGTCCAGTATGAAGAAGTTTTGGACGGCGAAGATTGCAAATAAGCAACATATTTTACGGTTGTTTTGTCGGGTCTGCTTGAAAAATAACTCGCAAAATCGAAATCGTCTGTGCTGTTTTGACCGTTTAATATTCTAAAACTCTGAGTGTATATCCATTCAGCGCTTGTGTCGAACGGCTCTAAGTAGAAATAGTGGTTAACATCAGGCGAGCCATAAGGGTTACATCTCAACCGATAATATCTTTCTCTCGGCACAGATTGATGAAATTTGATTGTAAAATAATGCTTGCCTGCAATAGTTTTTAAAGCTAAATCTTCAATGTCATAAAAGGTTATCGCCATCAGGAATCCTCCAGATAAACTATATTCATGCCGTCATCGGCAGGCACCAACATAGCATTGCCGAGTTTGATATATGCGTTGTTTTCTACGTTCGGATTATCAATGTTCGACTTGACCAAAAGGCGGTTGATTTGGCTCTCTAACTGTCCGTTCAACGCAAACACTAAACTCGTACCCTGATATACAGAAAAACTTTGCGGCTCAATTTTAGTGTGATATATCGTATCTGTTGAACTGACGTTGATACCTTCGGTGTTAATTAACCCTAAGACTGCCGTACCGTTTTTGTCTATTCCATACGACCATGACGTATAGGGCTCTCCTGCTTCTTTGTTCCAGTCAGCGCCCGAACACCAAACCACACCAGCGCCCGAAAAAGAATAGACAACATCGTTAGGCTGTAATTTTCCTTCTTCCGCTAATACAGACAAAGAAGTTGAGCCGTCAGGGATATCGGCTGTTGTGAAATAATAATAGGCACTGTCACCATCTGTAACTGTTATCCTGCGTAAACCGAGGGCTTGCTTTACGATATCGGTCAGTCTATCCCTCGCCGCCGTTTCGCTATCCTGCAAGTTGCGAATTAAATCTTTCAGATACTTTTCATCAGACTGCTGTTTTGCCGTACTGTTCTGCGTAACAACCTTTGCTTCCGTGTCCGACTTGCCGACACTCTCAATACTTGTGTCGCCGTTGAGCGTGAATGTAATCTTAGATATAACAGTTTTGTGTGTTGTACCGTCATTATCCTGATAGTTTACAATGTCCATCGGCTCTAAGTAGATCAGAGGAACGATAGAAGCTGTGCAGGGACGGTACGGTATAGCGGTAAGTGTCAGTGCGTTCCATATATTGTAAAAGGCTTCACTGTAAGTGCTTTGCCAGTTGTCACCTTGTATAAGCGAGTTGTTGTTGATGATATAGTGGTAGTAATCGGGTTCTTCGCTCTCAGTGCTGTTATAAACCGCAGATACGCCGTCCTTTTGCACTTCAAGTCCTGTGAACTGTACAGGCTCGTATACGTCGGAACTATATCTATCATGCGGAACGATAGTTTCATCTACTTCTTCAAGGAATCTGAAAATGAGTTTTCCGCTTGCGTCAAATAAAGCACACGTTCCTGTGAGCGCAGCCACCCACTGAATGAGCCGTCTGTAAGTAATGTTGCTATTCTCAGATAACAAACTGCCCATGTTTACGGTCAAATCGTAGTTAGGGAGACTCACAAAAGCAGCGCTATCATATTCAACATTGGTAACTGTGCAGATGGCGCTGACAATCCCTTGCAGAGTTTTGATACCCTGAAAAGGGTTGTCCTGTTTCGAGGTAGGAACATAGTAGTCAAACCAAGTCATTCTATCGAGCGCTGAGATAAAGATCGTGTCAGCTTTGTGCGGCATTGTGGTTATGGTGAATTTACCGATATGCCATTCATAAAGTCGTGCGTTCTCCCATCTTCTTGCGTTCCACTTTTTAATACCTAAACTAACATCAAGCTCTTTTCCCTCAAAGCTGATAGTGTTGATATCTACCTTTTGACCAGCCTTGTTATATAGATACCCTTTATTCAACAGAGTAAACTCAATCTCTGCCGATATAGCGGTGCCAATCTCCAACATGTTACCAGTGGTGAAATATCTATCCCACTTGAAAGAGTTTTGCACAATGTCGTCGCCATCAATACAGATAACATCATTGTTGTTGATAAACTCGATATGAATTGTCTGTTTATAGTTGTCGCGTAATAGTTCCCTCGCTTCTTCGGGGATTACATCATTTGAGAACATAGTGCGCTCCTATTAGCTGGGATCTCGAGAAATAAGGTTGAACGAAAGATTAGTCCAGAGATTCTTAGTACCGTTGTACGCTGCTGCTGTCATGTTGCCTGTATAGAAAACCTCTGTCCTTCGATATCCGAAATAGGGATCAGTGATAGGGTCAATGAACGTAACGGTCACATACTCAGGAGCAAATGCGCTCATAATGCTTTGCATTTCCTCGGTGGTCAGATACGACCATTTGAGTTTCAAGCCCCTGATAAACCCTATTCTGTTTTTGTGCATAACGCCGTCCTCTGAACGTCCGGCGGTTGCGTTGGATAAATCCTCTTTTTCCCACTCATAAGAAGTAGGACACTTCACAAGCCGTGAACCGTCAACAGAAATAATCGGGTTAAAATCCTTTCCGTTATTAAAAGGGTTATAGCTCATGCAGTGTCCTCCTTTTATACTGTGCCAACAGGCACCGTGGCAACGCCGTTGCGCTGATTTTGTCTTACAAATGCGTTGGTAATAGATGATACGCTGATAGTGTTGTCTTTGCTCAGTAAAGCTCTTAACAGGTTGTTCTGCTCTCTGAGAAGTCTGTTTTGCTCCTCGTTGGCACTCTCAACACCTTCCGCAATACCTTCAATGATCTGTTCATTGTTGGCGACTGCTGTACGACCGTTGTTAAACTGACCGACAAGCTCATTGTGGTTGGCGTAGAACAGTCCGTCCTCGGGGAAGCCGCCGGTAGCGAGTTTCGGTATCTCGGGAATGTTAAAGCCAAACTTCTTTCCGCCGATAAACGGTACCCAGTCGGGAACGTCAAAGCTGATCTTGTTGACACCCCTAATCAGTACGTTAATGCCATCGATGATCCAGTTAACAGGAGTTTTGATAACATTCCAAATCCCCTGCCAGAGGTTGCTAAACCACTGTTTTATACCGTCAAAGGCGCTCTTGATACCAGATACAGCCTTGCTGAAAAGATTTTTGAAGAAGTCAACAACAGGCGAAAAGATATTTTTGATACCACTCCACAAATTGGAGAACAGATTTTTTACAGGAGATACAATGTTCTTATCAAACCACCCTGTCACTGAGCTCCAAATGTTTTTGATATCGCTCCACAGATTAGAGAAGAATTGTTTCACGGAGCTCCACAACCCCTTAAAAAGATTTGTGACCGGCTGAATGACATTCGAGCTGAACCAGTCTTTCACTAAGCTCCACTGTGTCTTTATCCAGTCCCAAGCAAAACGGAACGGCAGCGTGATAGCGTCGAGCAGGGTTTTAAACACGCCCTTCACCAGCGAAACAACGCCGTCTACGATTTGCTTTGCTCCCTCTTTGATGGAGGCTTGATCGTTATTGAAAATACCCTTGATAACCTTTAACACGCCACCAAGCACATCTAAAATGCCACTAATCAGCTCCCAGACAGGCTCTAAGGTGCTTATGATAGTGTCGATGAAAGGTGAAGCGGCTTCGATGATATCACCGACAATCTCAAACAAATCGCCTAAAATCGGTGCCAATTTGTCTGCGATTCGGACGATCATATCTAAGATTTTGTCGATGAGCGGTGAAAGAACGGTTATGATTTTTCCGATCGCCTCACCAATCACAGGTAAGACAGGAGAAAGCTTTTCCATCACGGCTGAAACGGTGCTGATAATTTTGCTCAACACAGGTGAAAGCGCCGTAATAATCGGAGAAAGCATGGAGGCAATATTGCTAAGCACAGTGCCGATAGCGGGCAAAAATTCCTCTGCAATCGGAGGCAAAATCTCATCAAGCAGGACTTTGAATGAGCCGACCAGTTCAGCTACAGGCTCTTTCAGGCCTTTAAAAGATTCTTCAAACGCAGACATATCTAAGTCTATTCCAAGCAAATCTCCTAAACCTTCAAAAGCGGCGGCGGCTATGTCAACTACGCCATCCCATAGACCTCGCCAATCGATATTTGCCAAGCCATCTGAAAACGCCTTGCCTATTCCGCTCCAATCAATCTTTGTTAGAGCTTCCGCAATCGCATTTAGCAGATTAGTAGCCAACACCGATATCTTTCCGAGATCGAATGTCGAGATAAAGGCTATGATGGTGTCTGATACCTTCGCCCAATCGATGGTGGTTATTAGTCCTGTTAGGAATTCTAAGCCTCTCGATATCCAGCCGACAAGCGCTCTTGCTAATAGCTTTGCGTTTTCAACACTCGCCAAGCCGTTTATCATCTTCCCTATTCCAGACCCAAGCGCAGACCAATCAACGCCCTCGATATAAGTCACATAGAATAACAGAGCCGTTTTGATACCCTCAGATATCGTCTGCCCTAACTTAGTCCAGTTTAAGTCTGCTACAAAGCCGTTGATGAATGTATAGATTCTCGTAGCAATATCTTTTGCTTTTTGCTGAATGGGCGCCCAGTTGATACCGTCCAAAAGACCGTTTATCTTCTCTGCAAAGAAGGAGCCTAAGCCACTCCAATCAATGCCCTTGATCGACTCTAACAAGTCGTCAGACAATCCTGCAATCTGTGTCGGAGCTTCCACAAACATTGTGCTGTAATCTAATCCGCTCTTATCTCCTGTGCCGGACGATGTAGAAGCGGTGTTTTTGTCGGAAGCCTGTTCGCCAATAACGGTGATCTCATCCAATCCTGCAAAAGACCTTTTGAGTTCTTCGGTTTTGTCTTTCAGCTTATCTGTGCTTTTGCTTGCACTGTCAGCCGCCTCCGCATACTCCGTTGTTACCCTCACGGCTTTTGAATATGTTTTCTTGCCTGATAATGCGGCGAACATCTCCGCAATCTTATTGTTTATCTCGGTAAACTTTGTGAGAATCGTGTCAAGCAGAGGCGTAAACGTGTTGACCAGAGGAGCGACTACAGCACCTAACGAGTTCTTAAACGTCAAATACGCAGAGGCAAGCGTATCTAAGTTCTTAGAAAACTCACCGTTGAACGTCTTTGAGTATTGGTATATATCGTTTATTCCGTCTTTGAAAGCCGATGTAATGTTCTTGATTATCGTCCTGATAACTCGATAGAAAGCTATGCGTTTTAGTGAGCTTATCACGGTGGATAGCTTACTTGCGAATTGTCCTATAATAGAGGATGAAAACGCACTCTTTATCGAAGATCCAACAGTAGTGACGGCAGATTTGAGCTTAGAGAATCCAGTTTTTGCCATCGACACGAAAGTAGAAGCTACTTTCTTTGCGGTTGAATAAACGGTAGATACGGTGGAAGCTACAGCTTTTGCCTTGCCCCAAGCCGACGACAACGAGCTTGTCCAATCTTTGAACCCTGTATTGGTGCTTTGCGCTTTATCGCTGATAGCGGATACTTTGTCTTTTATGTCGGTCGCTTTCGACGGCGCCTCCGTACTCATCGTGGCTTGTCGAGTGCCACCGAGATTAGCAGCACTGTCTTTTATGGCCCTCGTAGCTTTTGTAGCGCTTGCCGTAGACATTGTTTTGTTTACGGTAGAAGAAAAGTTTTTGAGGTTATCGGACTTCAAGCTGTTGACGGTTGATTTTAACGTGCCGAGTTTGTCGCTCAGAGAATTGACAGAGCCGGAGCTACTGTTAGCTCCGCTTTTCACTTGACCGAGTTTAGATATTAAGCTGTTTAGTGTGCTTTCGGCTGATTTGCTATCGCCTGTTACCTTAATAACTAAAGTATCAATTATCTCGTCTGCCACTGTCATTCACTTCCTTGTCAGCCTGTTCGGAAAGTTTTTCGTTATGGGATTTCGCCCACGCTTTCATATCCGCTATAAACGCCTCATACTTCCTGCGCTCATCACGCTTTCTGCGTTCCTCTGCTTCTTTTTTGGTCAAAGCTATCGGTTCATCCCGATACTCTATCGGCTTTGTACCGTTCTTTGCAAACGCCCTGAATATAGGCGACACGCAGCACAGAGCCTCGTATATATATAAGCCTTGCAGCCATAGGTTTCTGTTTGTTTCTTGTTGGCGTAGTTTGTACGCCTCTCGGTAAGCGATAACTAACGTGCTTTCGCTCTCCCAATACTGTTCGGGCGTCATGCCTATCGAGATGTAAAATGGTAAGTGTTCAACGAATATATCTGTATAAGAAATGGGAGCGCGACTATCTGCCACGCCCCCATCAAGGGACGGACGATCACTTACCAGCTCGTGTCCCAGCTCACGTTTCCCTCGTCGTTTTCGTCAGGTTCATCAAACAGGGTATTCGCCGGTTCAATATACATTTCAGACAACTTCTCAAACATCAGGTCTTTGTTGGTGAAATGCTTTAAAATCTCATCGGTGGTGTCCTGAGAAATGCCTTTGTGGTGCATTTGGAAAGCACCCCAGAACAGGAGTGGGAGCAGGGTGACAGGCTTTGCGTCAACCTCGTTCAGATTGAAGCCTCTGCGCTCCATGATATTCTTAACTACTTTTCGGTTATACTCCAGCGTGTAGTCCTTACCTTCATAGCTGAAAGTAATAGTCTTAGGAGTAGTAGCTTTCTTGCTCATAAGTGTAGATCCCTTTCTCGCTTATAGCGTGTGATTATTCAAATACGATCGGAGTGCTGACTGCTACCGAAACAGTCATTTCGCGCACAGCGTTAACGTCGCCGCCATTGACATAGACGGAAACATAGCCCTTAAAGGACATTTTGCCATCCTCGCCAGTGGGAGTAGCAACGCCATCAGCGACGGTGCCGCCGAACCAGACCGCCAGATCCTGCTCAACGCCCTCAAGAGCCTTGATAGCAGAATAGTCAGACTTGACATAGTTGCAGGTGAACTCTTTGGTATCATTCTGCTGAATACCGAAGATGTGGGTCTGCATACCGTCAGACAGTGTGGTGGTTTCAAGCAGTTCAGGAGAACCACCCATGTCGGGATAGTTCTTGATATCTACCAGCTTATCGTAGGTAGTGGTACCGCCGCTTGTAGTGCCCTTCATCAAAAACGACTTATAGGTAGAAGTCGGTGTGGTTGCTGCTGACATTTAATTACCTCCTTGTTATTTCTCCGTTTGCAGAGATATTAGCGGAAAAACGCCCTACGATTCTGAACTTAGTGGAATTGTCAATACTCATAGGTAACATAGAGTTCCGCATAAACCCTAAGTTGACGAGTGTGTCGCTAACAATAGAGAATATAGCTTTACACTCGCTTTTCTTATTCTTTCGCTTGTTGGAATAGACGTTGACCTCATACGTTGCGATAACGTGATTCTCGTTGCTTCCTGAATCGACTGTTCGTGTGTTAACGTAGTTGTCGATCTGCTCAATACAGACGCAAGGAAAAACCGAAGGAGCTAACAAAGTTTCATCGTATACAGTGATATCGGGATATTCATTTCTCAGAGCAGTCAAAACCGCCTGACCGATAATGCTTTCATTATCTATCATTAGAGCCGTAAACCTCCCTCGCTATATCGATGATTTTGTTTCTCATGTCTTTCGACGCTTCATACATACCCCTCGCAGGAGGATTACCATGTGTGATAACAACGGTTTTGCCTGATTTCTTTTGAATAACTCTGCCGTTAGTGCCGGGATTCCCATAATAACCCCAGCTATCATTTGAGCCTTTCCCCTCGCCATATTCGCCTCTGATAAAGCCTAATTCGGCTTCCATCGGGTGTCTATCGGGATAAAAAACACCGGCACCAAACTCAATGAAAGTCACGGCGCTTCCCTCGGCTTTTATCGCAAGCTCAGTGTCGGATATCCATTGCGGCGTACTCGTCACAACAACATCATTATCTCCGTCATACTGAGCGCTTGCGAATTTCACCTGCGCTGTATCAATTCCGATTTCCGCCAATCTTTCAAGCATGGTCTTAGTCTTGCTTTGCAGACTGTCCCGATATTGCTTTAATTGGCTGATAATCGTATCAACATTTGTGTTTAGTTCAATCAAGATACATCAACCTTGCTGATTGCAATCGATATGGAATTGAGCGATTTTGCTACCCTTTTTACGATATAGTCAAACACATACTCGCCGTCTGCGTCTTTCGTAGGCCGAACGTCAATAAACAGTAGGGTGTTTTCGTCTATCGGGCAGTTAATATCATCGGTTACAATGACTTTGTGATACTCGATATCATTACCAAACTGTTCTACGCTTGACGCACCAGTGGCAGGAGCGATATTGGCTCTCATCATGACAGGATCACCATATACCAGCTCTCTACCCATGCCGTCAGGCTTAGGAGCTGAGCCGGTCAAAAGCGAGTAATAAAAAGTCCTTTTGTTGCGCTCTAAACACCTCATCCGACCACCTCAACACAGGGCGTGACGCTTTTGAGAATTGCTTCTTCGCTCTCAAAGGTGCGATTTACGCCATTTTCGTTGTGAGCGGATTCGCCCTCAGCACCGCGCTTATAATAGAGGATGATCGCCAAGTCAAGCTGTTTGTCCTGATATCTTGTCGGCACCGTAGTTGTTTCGGTGTCGTAGCCAAAGGGATAGCATTTGTCGAGAATCTTTGAGGCGGCTAAACGGAGGTAAACGCTTACTAAAAAATCATCCGTTTCGCCTGTAAGCACTTTCATTTGGTCTAACAAACTATTCATTTCGTTTACCTCCTGTTAGTTTTATTGATTAGCCCTCTGTGCCGGACGTCGGAGCGTCAAAGGAAGCAGCGAGGTTGGTAAACTTAGCGTGATACCACTCGGGGCCGTGATCGAGACCGAGCTGACCGAAGATCTGATACTGAGTGCCAGCGCCAGTCTTAGCGAGCTCCTCGAGGAAGAAGTTGCCATGATCGGGAGTGGGCTGTTCGACAGGACGGATAACGTCAAGGTTGAGAACCAGAGCAGTACCGGCAGGCAGGCACTCACCGAGATAGAGGTAAACCTCGCCCAGAGGAGTAAGGACGCTGGACAGCTTGATACCGTTGATCTCTCTTGCGGCAGGAACGATAGTAAGACCGTTCTGCTGTGCGTCGGCGTTGAGCTGGAAGTAAGCGGTCGGGTCGAGCCACAGAGCCAAGCCCTCAGTAGTGCCGTTGGATTCATAGATCAGTTTGAGCGCCGCAGCAGCGTCCCACAGACCGAGGGGCTTTCCGCCCATATCGATCACGTTGGAAGTGATAGCGGAGATCAGACCGCGAGTCTTGTTCGGGGTGTCGTCGTCGGTCGCTTTCTGATATACGCCGTTGATGTAGGTGTACTCGATATCACGTGCGATCTTCTGCATACGAGCCGCAACCTGGAAGTCAAGCTCGCTGATCGGATTAGCCTGCTGACCAGCAACATTTGTGCCGGACAGAGTGCCCATGTTCGACATTTTGCCGTAGGACACATAGACGCTCTCCTGGAAGATCTGAGTGACGTTTGTGATCTGAGAACGAGTGACAACCGCAGGAGTGGGAGCGGTCAAAGAAGCGTTCTCGGAAATAGCAGGCTGAGAACCGTTGCCGCCGCCGGTGTATTCCTGACCGACAACAAATTCAACGTGGTTAGTCAGCGCCATTCTGCCGCCGATGATCGAGGACAGAGGTGTTTTGGTGTTGCCCTTATTAAAGAGCATACCGGAGTAGTTAAGTACTCCAAAACTTGTAGCAACTGCCATAAATTACATCTCCTTTTTAATTTGGCTGTGCGGTGGATTGTGCAAGTCGGGTGTAGTACGCCGCTTCGCCTGCACTACCGTTATCTAAGGCTTCCTTCGCTTTCTTAGTGTATTCGTCTGCTACACTCCCAGCTCCACCTGCGCCGGGGCGAGGGGTGTTTTTCAACGCGCCTTTAGTAACCTGTTTATCGTGCGCTTCGAGGAATTTCTTTTGACACTCGAACACCTTGTCCATCTCTCCCTCAGCCGTAGCATTGGCGATTTCAAGAGCGAGATCATCATCATATCCCATGCTGAGATAGCTTGCCTTATACGCCGAGATGGTTTTCTCTTTTTCAAGAGCCGCCAGCTTTTGTTCCATCTGAGCGTACTTTTCATCGGCTTCCTGCTTCTTCCGCTCATCGTCGTCAAGCAGAGCGTTATGCTTTTTCTTCCACTCTGCCGCTTCCTTGTTTGCTTTTGAAACAGAATTTCTGAGCTTAGTGTTTTCCTCGGAATGATCGTTGTACTCGAACTTTTCAAGAGCCGCAACCTTTTCTTCGGCGGTCATGTCCTCGTAACCTTCGATGAGTTTTGTGTCAATATTCATTTTTTCCTCCATTCTGCGATTAAAGACTTCCCTGTCTGTTTTTTTCTGTTTTTGGTAGGGTTTTCTCCCTTTTTGCGTTTTTATATCTTCCCTGATATATAAAAAGAGCTATGAACGATTGCTCATAGCCCCTGTTGACTGTTTTGCGATGCCTTGTTGTACCGCCCTATTTAGTTTTGCTGTTATATGGCAGATAATAACATCGACAGCCCCAGTGAGGTTTAGGCGGCACCTTGTCTATATCGTAGACTTTATCCTGCCGTTCCTCGCATACATGGCATACTCTGTTATCTTCTTCGGTCATCCAGACGACCTTTTTCACGCCTTTGTCTTTATAGGCTTGCAAGGTAGCAGCGTCGGTGATTTCGATTGCATACTCAGCCACCATCTGAGCCCAATATTTTTTGGCTTTGTCAAAAGCGTCTGCTTTGCCATCCTTTGACATGATGGCTTCATATGACCGATATTTCTTTCTTTCGGCTTCTTTTGTGTATATATATGTAGAAGTAGGGTTGAATGAATTGAGAAAATCCAAAACCCACAACTCGTCAATGATATCATCGTGGTTGGCGGCTTTGTACGCCCTCTTAGCAATCTCAACTAATAGCGGAGTGGTTATCTCATTCAGCTTTGTATACGTTTCAGTCGCATAGCCAAGCGTAGTGATTTCATCCATCTTTGCCAGACTGCGAACGTTCCGTTTCAGCTTGTTAAATATTTCAACATATCGTGCGTTAAGATAGCGAATTACCTTGTCTGCGTACTCATACATTTATTTCCTCACTTCTAACCGCCGTGAGATTGTTGAGTTCTTCCTGCTGACGTTCGACAGCTACACGCTCCCATTCGGCGCTCATGTCATATGCGCTTTGAGGATCAATAAACATTCCGCAGTGTTCAAACGCAAGCAGCGGATGGATCTTGTCGTTGTTGAGCATGGTTGTCAGGACTTGCGACTTCTCCTGAATGTTCTCGTAGTTGCGACGTGTGAATCTTACGTCGATAGCAGACAACCTAAAGTCATTCCTGCCGTATACGGAAGAAATACGCCTGATAACCTTTAAAAACTCTTTCTCGGCCATGATAAATAAGCCCTCAGAGTCTTTAGCTCTGTTCTCAGCCGCTTCCCATCCGTCACGAATTTCGGTAGCTTTGCCTGTGTCGCTCGTAGACTGACCACCGTTTCGGTTAGGAATACCGCAGATCGTCAGTACCGTCTGATACATATAATCGACAAGCGTCTGCGTCTGCGTTTGATTAAGTTCCTGAATGAGATATTTGATATCAGTGCCATCAGGGATCATGATACCGCCCTGTTGACGGAGCTTTTTGAACTTCTCGTCGTCAATCTCGGAGCCGACAAAGACAAGAAGTGCTTGCACAAACTGTTCAACGCCATCCAGACGGTTGGAAGATACAACGTTGATAGCGTCAAGCAACTCCATGACGATCTCGAAAGAGCCGAGCCTTGCGAAGTTGGCAGGATATTCAGTGATAGGATTATAGCCGATCAAATGCGGCTCAGAACGCACCAGAACACCATTTACCAACAGATAGAACATGGTATCTGTATAGCAGTAAAACTCTGTGTTTCCGTCCTGCTTTTTGATGATATTGCAGGATAAAACAGGCTTGTGACCTAAACCAGACCAGTAAACTACAAAGGTGTTAAACGGATTGAGCGTGTAGATGTTAAACGGTGCTTCATCCTCGTTGTCGTTCGGATTCGGCAGAGCCATTCTATAAGAAGTTCCGCAGATGGTAGACCACCAGACAAGCTCTTTATCCTTAACCGCTTTGTTTTCAAGATACATTTCCTCGTTCAACTCGGCAATAGAATCATCATCTTGCCCTGTTGAGCGCTTGACGTACTGAATAGGCTGACCCATGAGATAGCCGACCTTGAAAGACACGATCTCATATGCCCTGTTTTCGACTACTTTGTTGTTGATCTCGGGTCTAACGTCCTTTTGGCGGTTCAGAATCGGCTGCTTGCCCTTGTAATAATTCAACAGATATTGAATATCCTGCTGATTGCTGAGATGGGTAGACATAGCGTTAGTAACCACCTCGACGATGTTACTCTCATCTATCACCTCATAATCGCTATATATTGGCAATCTGCCAAATGGTACATTCAATCTGTTTCACCTCTTAACAAACAAAAAAGGACTACGAAAAATCGTAGCCCTTGTTGACTGTTTCCCTCTATCCATTTATAGAGGTCTTTACTTTAACTTTTCTTGCGATCTCAACGACAACAAGTTTGCCTTGCTCTCGCTTGATCTCTGCTGTATTCCCTCTTTTTAGGATTTTCGCAATAATCTCTTGCGTATTAACATCAATCATTCTATTTTCACCAATACAATGGTATATCAAAACACTGTATTTGTCAATAATATTCTACATTCTTGTGGATAAATTTTCTCTCATATCGCTCTACGGAAAATTTCGACGGTTTTTGACTTGCCAATAACCATTGTGATGGCACCGGCGAGGCTGTCAGGAGCGTCGTCGTGCTTGTTTTTGCCGACCAGCTTGAAACTGAAAACATTCTGCATGAACATTGAATATTCTTTGCTCCGTTTCCCTTGCTCCCTAAACACCATCATGTCACGGATATCGGGCGCTTTGTCGTATATTCTTTGATTTTTGGCGGTAGTGGGTGGAGCAGGCTTAGAGGTCAGGTTAATTCTGATCCCCTTATCCCTTAACAGCTTCTCTACTTCTTCCTTATATGATTCCGTAGACTTATTCGCTTCGATCTGCATGGCGCTCACGCCGTATTTCTCGATCTTGCCGACAAGCATGGGTTGAGTCGTCTTTTTATCCTCATCTGAATAAACAACGTCATGGACAAAAATTTCCTCGCCGTATTGGAAGCAGACAGGAGCAGCCACAAAGTCGCCGCCGCCAAAAGCAGGGTCAACGTACATGAATATTCTGTCAGGCTCTCTGTCAGTCGGAAGTACGCCGTTATAAAACCGCATTTCTCCAGGCGCGAACAGTGTACCATCTCTTTCTATCGGCTCTCCCATGTACTGAGCTTCCCATGATGGCATATCGTTGTTGTGTTCAAAAGAAGCCCGACGCATTTGGTAATATTTTGTCGAGAATCCAACACCGTAATCATAATCAAAGTTGCTCTCGTCTTTGCTGTTCAGTGCAGGGAGATTGATGATTTCAAACCGCCTGTTAGCAAATTGCTCATCCTCGGTCAATAAGGACATTCTCAGTCCGGCAGGATCGGCAATCGACCATCTTGTACCGCACCATAACACCTTTGCTTTTTCTTTGGCTCTCGGGAGCAAGTTGTTATCGACCTTTGACCATGCGGAGATCAATCTGTCTTTATTTAGTGCTTCTTCGATACCGCCTATCAGATCGTCACTGACCAGAAAGCCCGAACAGTCGCAAGCACCATTCAACGTGCCATACAATGACCGACAAGTGAGTGACGGATATCTTTTCTTTCGATCAATGTTCAGCGTTTCGTCTTTGGCGTTTGTCTGTACTACCTTTGCTTTAGGGAACACATCATGCCAGAGATATGTAGTCGGGTCGTTGATAATCTCTAACACGCCACTGTAAAATGCCGACGTAATAATATCTGAATAGGCTGAATAAAGGTTGCTCCCCTCGCTATCTCTGCCGACAATCCATGTTGCCAGAAACATGAGAATCGTGGTCTTGCCCACGCGCGGCGGCATTGACAAAAACAATTCGTCCAGCTCATCATCAGCCAGTCTTTGGATCGCCTTAACCAACGGCAGCATGACTTTTCGTCTCGGCTGATAAAACCGTTGGCTCGGCTGTCTGTTTATCTCCAGATACAGCATATAGTCGTCGAACCTATACGGAGCGTCAAACAACAAGCATTTCTTATACAGCTTGAAGAAGTCCGACACCATAACACCCTTACTGACAAACTGAGCCGCTTTCCGCTTGATCTTCCTACTTGTTTCGTGTGCAAGCGCAAAATCATTCTTCTCCGCCTCTACGCAAACAGTAAACAAATCATCATATGCCGTATAGTTGTCAGGGTGCTTGTGTATCTCATAACTAATCCTATTTATCAAATCTTGCATATTTATTCCCCTTTTTATGCAATTTTGAGCAAATAAAAAGGGACTACTCGATTGAACGAATAGCCCCTGTTGGCTTTTTCCTCACCACCCGATTGTGGGAGGGTCTTTTTTGTTTTTGCGCTATTTTACGGTTGTTCTATGCCGCTTCGGATTCTTGTAAAACTCCATTTTAGCAGGAGTATGGTAATAATCCACGAGATATTGTTTGTTTACAAGAGGAAAGCCTAATTTATGATAAGCTAAAATCAGCTTCTTTTCAAAGTCTCTCGCTTTGCGCTCCTCCATACCATAAGCAACGATCTTCACAGAGCAACCGCCTTTGTTATATTCTTCAATAAACTCCTTTGATCTCGCGCTCGGATGTGTGCAAGTAAATCTGTACCCATGACCCATCCCCACATAAAACGGTTCTTCGTTATAGTTTTGCCAGAAGTATACATAATAATCGCCTTCTCCATACTTGACTATTGATTCGTGAAAATAACGCCTTCTAACATATGTTGAGTTCCAATTCACTTTACCCATCATTATCCTCCTTCAAAATCGGCTCATGAGTATTTTCGCAAGATTCTTTTCCGTAACGATAATTGCCCCTGTATGTGTTTTCGTTGTTGAGAATCGTCTGAACGGCTGAGTGCTTGAATAAATTGCCTTTTTTAGTCCTATATCCTCTTTGGTTGAGTTCATTTGCAATTCCTACTAATGTTTTACCCTCTGATCTCAAAGAAAATACAAGCCTAACAATGTCGGCTTCTTCCGGCACAATAACAAGCTCACCATTTACAGCCTTATATCCGAGCGGAGGCTTGCCACCGGCATAGCCACCTTCTCTTGCTGTTGCGTATCTTCCCATAGCTGTCCTGAGCGCAATATTTTCACTTTCGAGCTGATTGAACGAGGACAGAATACCGATCATAGCGCGACCCCACGGAGTTGTTGTATCAAGTGTTTCGGTCAAACTCGCAAGGTCGGTCCCGTTCTTCAATAGAATATCCTCGATAATATATAACGTATCTTTTTGCTTTCTCGAAAGTCTATCTAACTTCCAAATGACGACAACATCAATCTTGCCAGCCTTGATATCCGCAATCATATCTTGAAGCGCAGGTCTGTCTGTATTTCTTCCAGTATATCCGTTGTCCTCATATGTGCGAACGTATTCCCAGCCTTTGCTCTCAATATACGCCTTTGCTATCCTTTGCTGTTCGGGCAACGATACTTTTTCGGGCACTCCTTGTTTTTCGGATGATACTCTCGTGTATACACACGCTTTTTTGATTTTGTACTTTTCTTCAATATATGCCATTGTGCTCAACTCCTTTACATTTACGATTATACACCGATTACATTTATTTGTCAACAGTAAATATGCCTTTTTTGTTTTTTGGCGCTATTTTGGAAATGAAGTGTCTTTTTTATTGGATTCGGTATTCGTTCAGCCAACCCCGAGCCTGTGCGTAGATCTCTATCCCCCCCCGGCATATCGTGATAAATACACCTAAATATAATAAATTTACTATTTTTCAAGAAAATTTGTAATAAACTATTGACATATTATTATTATTTGTTATAATAGTAAATGTAATAAGCAATAAACAGCAACCCTGGCACTAACACCAGGCATTAAAGAAAAGAGGTATTTATCATGAAAGAAGTAAAAAGAATCATTGCTAAAATTTCAGCTAACACAAAAAGAATCAACGCTATTAAAGAAGAACTGGAGAACACACCCTGGAGCGAAAAAAAGCAGCTTCCCCTTTATGAAGAAGAAAGTTTATTGAAGCTTGAAAACATGATCCTAAAAGAAAACGCAAGAAACAAGCTTTACAATTTAGTTGTACCGTTTATTATTGAGGCGCTGGAAAAGTACAATAATAAACCATACGGCGAAAAGACAAGAGAAAGAATCAGTCAAGAGATCGAATCGAAAACAGCTTGCCGGGTATACTTTAGCAGCGACGGCGCGACAATATATCCCAGTACAAAAGAGTATGGATATTTGTTTAGATATAACGACTTTGATATCTATACAAGATATGACAAAGAAGTTAACGATCGTATTAGAATCTTGAAAGACAATAAAATTCAAGCGATATCGCAAGAAGATATTTATTTGTCTTGTTACCGTGAATATGTTAAAAACCCTAAAGCAAGGGCGAAAAGAATCATGAAAGAATTTTACGAACTTAAAGAAAAAGAAAAGCAATTTGACAACGCTTGCAAGGAATTTAACAAACTATTACCAAGTAATATTGATAGTGTACACCCTAACCACTTTAGGAGTTATTTGTATTAATAAGGAGGCATAAACAATGAAAAAATATAGAAACTTCGAGACTATGTGGATCGACTTAGCAGAGGCACTACAAGAGTATTTAAGCAACAATTCTTTTGTGTATGAAATAAGCGGCTGTTTTAATTGCGTACACTTTGAAATTCTTTGTGATAATGAAGAAGCAAAAGAAGTTAATGATTTTTTAGATGATTATTGTATGAATCATCACGAATATGTTTGAGGGGGTATAACCGTGGGCGCTATTAATTATTATACAAGTGATTATATTACTTTAGGTGTAAAGCCGTATGAAGTAGACGATTATAAAAACGATCCAGATTTTATGGAATTTATTCAAGAAGAATATGGAGTAAATCCAGACAATGAAGAAGCCGTTTTAAACTGTATTTACGAACAAATCCAACTTGACTATGATACAGACTATGCAAACATTGTAGACGAATTAAGCAATCATTATTTTTATTATTTTCATGTTACCGTGAAGCCTGGATATTATGAGGGATTCACGATAAACATAGAAAACAATTTTGGTATATGCTATGATGATTATGCCGAAAAGCTGGAAGCACAAAAGGAAATAACAGAGATAAAACAATTCTTTTTGAACTGCGCCGGTTATGGTTTAGTTGCTTGTACTCCAGGCTGGTGCACTGGATATAGCGACTATAAAGGAACTGTAAAAGCCATCAAAGAAGCTATAAAAGAAATGAGGGAAGAAGCAGCAGCGACTCCAACTTATTACAAACTAAAGGCGGCTGGTGAATTATGGTAAATACTCAGCCCTATACCAGACAAATCCCAATATTATATGATGATATCCTAAAACAGCCACATACACTAATTGCCGGGTCTACTGGATCCGGCAAAAGCGTTTTAATTAACGGTTTAATATATGACTGCATATTTGATTCACCTAACCAAAAACAACTTGTATTAATAGACCCCAAAAGGGTTGAATTAATGCAATACAAGCCGCTACCACATACAATAGCATATGAAAGTGAAGCTGCCGGAATAAAACGATTGATAGACTATTGTGTTCAGTTGATGGACTATAGATATCAAATCATGCAATCATACGGCATAAAAAAATCAAGCGATCCCCACATTTACATATTCGTGGATGAATTTGCGGATCTTATGACAACTCAAAAAAGAGACGTTATCAAGCCCCTATGCCGTATAGCACAGTTAGGCCGCGCGGCTAACATACACTTAATACTTGCTACGCAGCGCCCTACAAGAGATATAATTGACGGTCAAATTAAAGTCAATATCGATTCCAGGGTAGCGTTAAGAGTTCCCACAAAGCAAGATTCACGCAATATAATTAACGCTACCGGCGCTGAGTTGTTACCGAAATACGGTAAAGCGTATTATCTAACACCCGATACTATGCACCCGATATTAGTTGATATACCGTATATTCCTGATGATGAAATAGCAAGCGCGATCCGTTACCGTCTACAATGCTGAACACAAAAAAACAAAAGCCCTAACAGTGCAAAAAGCTGTTAGGGTTATTTTTATGTCGAAAACAGACTATGTCGTAAAATCGTTTTAAATAGGGTTGTATTGCGTTTAAACCCTCGGTAATATAAATTCATGCCTAACCATATAAAAACGCAATACAAGGCAATTACAGGCGAAATAAAGGCATATGTGAGTATATTGCTAAATGTAACCTACAATTCATACCGCTACAAAGAAAAAGCCGCTACAGTTTAAAAATAATCTAAGCCGTAGCGGTTCTTTCATGTTCGTTTGTCCAGCTCTCAGCACCCGGCACTCAGCGATCAGGCTCCCGAAAACGTCCGTTCTGCGCTGTTCTGCGCTGTTCTGCAAATTTTCTTTCTGCCTAAAATCAATCCTTTGTGTGCAAAAGTGCCCCTGCGTGCCCCTCTAAGCAACTTTCTGCGCTCAGTAGGATAAACTTATGTCTAAGCTATAAAAACGCAAAACAGGGCGGTTTCTGAGGGTTTTAGAGCATAAGCTGAACATCTCTGCTTTCTGCGCTTTCAATTCGTAGCGGTTCTACTCGCTTTCTGCGCCCTCGACTTCCGTTCCTTCTGTGTCGATCGGTACGCTTGCTTTGTACTGTTCTTCAAGTGCCGCTACGTCCTTATCACCCTCCAAAGGATTGTTAGGAGTGACGACGACTTCCTGCTTATCAGCATACCCAAAATTGTTTTTCATGAGGAAGATTCCAGACACAGGATTTATCTTTCCGTTCTGCATATAATCTACCATTTGGTTGTCGAGTAAAGCCATCGCAGTTTTTAGTGTGTTAACCACATCGGGGTTCTTACCCTTGTTCCCAGTCCTCAACATCCAAAGATACCCTCTATCCACTCCTAAAGCTAAAGCCATCCCTGTAACAGATGGTTTCATATCTTCTTCTGCGCAGATTTCAAAATACTCTCTTACTCTCTTTTTTACAGCAGGAGCGTCAGTCATATCTACTCGAGGCAGATCTGTCAGTCTGAGCGAATGTCGAATATACTTTGCATTATCACCGGGATCTGTTTGAGGCTGTCTGTCGGGTCTCGTTCTTTTCTTCTTCGTTTTAACAACAGTCTCCCCAATTTCCTGTAAGTCTTTCTGTTCCATGAATCACTCGCCTCCTTTTGTCCCTCGCGCCTTCGCTCTTATAGCTTTCATAGGAGTTAAAATCTCCATTCCTGCACATCTCCTTTTTAATAATCTCGTAATATCCATTCTTTTGCTCTGACATAAAGGCTACAATGGACATTAAATGGTTTTTATGGGTCAGTAATATAAATTCATGCTTAGAGTAGTTTGTTGTTTTTTATATATGCTACATAGGCAATAAAAGCATAAGTTGGTTATTCTGCTTCTTTCGCTCTCTCCGCCGGCCCCTTATACCACTTTCTCAAGCTCTCATAGCAATCAGGGCATAAGTCGATCAGCAGATTGCTATGTGTGGCTTTCTTGCGCAAGAATAGTTTCCGTTCTGCACTATTGGCAGATTTGTTGTAGAAGTTCTTACATCGATCACATAAATAGGCTTTTGCCATTGTTTATTCCTCCTTTGTTGCGTTGTTTGTTTTGCCGCTTGCCTTTCGGATCGCCGCTTTTATGACAAGCATTGTGAATATAAGCCACTCGATCAGAATGACCGCACCTGCTCCCATTGCAAAACTTAGCCAGTTCATTAGTTCATCTCCTTTTCTATGACAGTCGGGTATGCTTTTAACGCTGTGTACAACAGCTTCAATGCTTCTTCTGCCGTTTTGCCTTTTGCTTTTCTATCGAAGTACGCAAGCAAATCATCTCGGTCTATCAAATCGCCGTGAGGTGTAGAGATTTCGGATAGAGGGCAATTTGGATGACGTTTGTATGCAAATTCCTGATTAGTCACATTTTCATCAACAATGCAACACATCATTCCACCAAGAAGGTTAAAACTTCTTAGTCTACAATCGTCACAATTCTTCGGCATATCAATGCCCTTAATCAGTGGGCTCATTATTATCTCCTTTCAACCCTAACGTAGTCTTATACGCCATAGCTGTAACCTGAATCAATTCGCAAGCTGCAAGATGAGCACTTCGGGCAATATATTCTATTTCTTCGGCAGGAATAGCGTCATGCTTTACACCGTTCCAGAAAACCGAGAAGTGTTTATATAAATCACCCAACTCCTTTTGAGCTTCCTCAATTTCCTCTTTGATTACTGCGTACGCCTCATGGTATGAAGAAAACTGTTCGCCATGATCTTTGGATGAAAGCTCATACTCCTGATTGACCAGCTTTTCTACGCCGTCCATAAGTTTATTCATGCTCATTGTTTGTCCTCCTCGCTTTTAATTCTAAATACGGTTGTTAATGGGCATTTTTCAACAAAACACTTTGCAATTTTAATAATCGCATTTGTTCCACGAATATAACTTACAATGTCCGACCTTTCGTGTTGCCAATTATGGGGATAATCCTCTCGCGATAATAACCAGACAATTCTTAGGGCACTCATAATATCCTCTGCGTCCTGCCTTGTAAAATCAAACGAATGAATGGGTATTTCGTGTTTCTTGTCGCCTTCGGCGTAGAGCTTTATTCGTTCGTTCAACTTCATATCATTTAGGCTTTTCATTTTTCACCTCCGAAAAGTTGTTCTGTAATTTTCGGCAGCGCTTTCCTGCGAATCTCTGCCGCTGCCTGTTTCACTGTTCGGTTGATAATGTCCTCTTTAATATCGGGTTTATAAATCATCTCCTTGATTACCTCACCGTATGCCTTTTTAAATATTCTCCCTTCAAAAGAATATGTTTTTGTAATTTCGTTTGCCACTGCTCGAAGAACACTATCTTTTATCTCGTCATCAGGTATTTCAACAACAAATTTCATCTTTCCACCTCCCTCGTATATCTGTCCACCGTCATTCCGTTCGACAAATGCTCCCGATAATGCACCTCGTCGCCGTCCCGACCGACTTCTTCAATGACTGACCAGCTAATTGGTTCTGTCGGTTCGGAATCGGGATTGGAAGTGCAGGCGGATAACGAGATCATGACGATCAGGGCGAATGTAAAGCATATCAGCTTTTTCATTTATTCCTCCTCTCAGCTATCATAAGCACTACTTGTATTATTCCGACAATCAAGATGGCAAATGAAAAATTCCCTTTTCCCATCTCTTGCCAAATCGTTTGGATAAAGCTCATTGATTGAGTTCCTTCGTAATCTTTGGTATCTCCGCCCAATATTTAACTCCACGAATTGGAACGTCTCCGTATTCGCTATCATAATCAGTCCAAATGTTTTTGTCTTTGGAAACATCACCGTTGACAAAGTGTAGATACTTTCCGCTTTTGGAAAAATACGCTGTGTCATAGCTGTATCCGCTTAACACAAGCTCAGACACAATGAGATATCTTCCGTCTTTGTTCGGAAGCGCCTCATCAACGCTGACCCATGTTATCTCTTTCGTTATCATTCTTTTCTCTCCTCATTTCCCTCAATATGTCTATCCGCTTCTTTAGCAATACTCATCAGAGCCATGATGATAACTCCGACAAAACCGCCAAGAACAAAGAATATTATTGAGCCGATGATAAGAAGTGTTGTTGGTAGGGTGGTCATTTTGTTCCTCCAAATCGTTTTTACATTCCTTTAATGCCTGTAAATAGACGTTTTGTTTTTTCACATCTCGTTTCTGCAATTTCAATAGCTCTCTTTGCTATTTCGCATTCGCTGATAGCATAATCAAAATCAGAATTTTCCTTATAACTCTCTCTCGCTTCTTGTAAACAAGCAATTGCATAATCTAAAGGCGTATAAAAATCAGGTGACATTTTTCTTTCTCCTTTCATTTTCAAAGATATGTAGGGTTGTCATATGTTTTCACTTCGTCAAACATAGCCGTCAAAATGAATCTGATACGGCTCTTTGGTTTTTATGATACCGTCTCCCCACTGCTGAGCCATAGCTTTTGCAACGCCTATAAAAGTCTTTGATCTATTTTTTTGTCTTTCGCTATTCGGCGCTGCTCCATTTTGCTTGCCTTTGTTTTTGCTTGTATTGCTTGATATCCATGTGTCTATTGGCTCGTTTGATGGAGTGGTAGGTATTAGCTCCGGCAATCCTTTCAACCATAGATAAGTCAACTTTGTATATGGGTGTTTCCCATCTGAATCAAATTGATAAGGTTGTATTTTCTGTGTCGGTAATGGCAACTCGTAAATTGATAAAGGACGAGGATTTTCAACTGCGATCTTTTTGCAATCAGCTGATAAAAAGTGCAAAAAGAATTCTTTACCTTTTAATCCTTTCGCATATCTCTCTTTGTCAATCTGTCCTTTGTGTGGATATAACCGACACGCACCGGCATTACTCAAATAAGTACACGGAGGAAAAGCAATCAACATATCCCATTTGCCGTCTTGTTTGTGCTTTGTGCCATCCGTTGTGGTAAATTCGCAGTTGCCGTTGATAAGGGGAATTACATCACCGCAAATGTGCCACTCCGGATGACCTCCTGACGGCTCTTGTATGTCTGCGCTAAAAGCTCTATGCCCTAATCGCCTAAACTCTATGCACACACGTTGGCTTTCTTCGCAATCGATAAGCACGTTCATCTTTTCCTCTTCCCTCTCATCTTCCTCGCCGCCTTATCGTATTTCTCCCCAATATACCGCTCAACTTCATTCTCCCGATATCGGCGGTCACGTTCTTCGGCGTTTTTCTTTCGGAACTCCTTATACCGCTCACACTCGCTATGGCAAGTAGGCGAACGATCAGGACAGTCTTGTGTGCATGGTGGTTTCATTTTGCGGTCTCCTTTTCTGCTTACTGTATACCTCGTCTAATCTCTCATGCCAAAATCTAAACCTCTTACAATCAGCATGACAAAGATAATGACGGTCTTTGCACTGATAGCATGGAGCGCTACCAACGATTGAAGCTCTGCGGCTCATCCTTTTTCGCCCCTCCCATCAAACTTTCCGAAAGTGCGTTTCCAATTCTTTTGCCGAACACGCTTTGACTTTCCGTGTTTCTGCAAATGAATGTGCCTGTTGGTGAACCGCTTATTCAAATATCGCTTTTTAACACCTAAGACCTGAACGACGAATTTATGCACATTTATGTCTTTTATCGGCACAGATAACGAAAAGTCTTTATCAAAATAATCTTTGCTTTCGGATTCTCCGTCTGTTGGCTCTATCGGATATTCCTGTATCTCGTCTATCGGCATATAGGAATCACCAACTCGCAAATAAAAACGGCTGTTTAATTCTTCACCCATAAACACGCTCCTCTCTATCAATCCCCAAACAAATCAGAGTTCTCGTATTTGCTTACATCAAAGCTTGCTGTATCAACCTGATAGACGTTCTGATCCGCTACCGATGGGGCCTTACGCATAGACCGACCTTCGACCGCGACCGGCACACACATATCAATAATGCGATCATAGATTCGTTGGTGCTTGATATCGGCAGCCGACTTCAATTTTTCGTAACTGATATTGCTTGTCACAATAAGCGGCTTTTGTGCTTTGTACCTCTCGTCAATCAGCGTAAAAACCTGCTCAACCCGATAATCCGTCTTTCCCTCTGCTCCCAGATCGTCAAGCACTAATAGATCAACATCAGCCAGAGCCGAGATATAAGCAGTCTTATCTTTCGCCGCAAACAAATCATTGACAAGCCTTGTGACCGATATCATCTTGACAGTCGCCTTATATGCCTTTGCTATCTCGTTAGCTACACAAGAAGCATAGAACGTCTTGCCGGTGCCAACTCCACCGTACAAATACAATCCGATATTCTTAGGCTGATAATAGTCAAACCACCGTCTGCAAAACTCCCGACAAAAGCGGCTTGTCTGTCCGTTCGGGAATTTGTCTTTAGCAAATGTGTTTTGCAACATCAGCTTGTCGGCAGACTTCATAGTCTCGTCAACTCGTATCTGCCGGTTGTACTCGATAATCCGATCTCGCTCCTTATCGTCTATCTTCTGTTGACACTTGCAGACAACATAAGGCTCCTGCACTCTGCCAAGAATAGGATTGTACACTCGATAAGACTTCAACTCGTGGCACTTCCCACAATATATCAACCCTCGATCATTCAAAGGCGAACCATACCCATCAACAGACACTTGACCGTTGATATACAGAATCTTACTGCCGTCCCCAACATAGTCATCAGGATTCCTCGGTATGCTCTCCCTCGACCTTTGCTCTAACCCTGCAAATACATCATTGAACATTTTTTGCTCCTAAAACTTCTAAAAAATCTTCTCACGCGCGCACGCGCATATATATATTCTTACTACGTTCTTACTACGTTCTTATATATATTCTTATACTTTGGCACGTTTAGTGGCACGGTTGGTGGCACGGTCTGAGGCACGCTTTGTGGCACGTTTTATGGCACGTTTAGTGGCACGCCATATCTTGATTATCCGCTTTCCAATGCGGTCTGAGGGTGGCACGTTTGGTGGCACGAAAAGTGGCACGTTTGGTGGCACGGTTTTTGCCAAAAAGTAGTACATAGGGTGGCACGTTTGGTGGCACGGTCTAATTTTGCTTGCCTTGATACTTATCGTAGTTCAGTACTTTGATAGCAGTGCCGGATGGAAAACTCTTTTGTTTTATCATTCCGTTGCTTTCTAATCTATTAAGGAACCTATCGACCTTTGGCCGTGTCCAGCCCCATCTTTCACACAAAAACCGCACACTCGTAAATAGCTCGCTCCGCATAACTCTGATCTCGTCTCCGTGCTTTAGACTGATTTTCGTTTCCTGAGAATTTGTCAGCATAATCAAATCTAACCAAGCATGAGCCTTATCGTATGGCTTTTCTTGCCAAAGCGGATTGTCTACGATTTTTCGGTGCAGCTTGACCCAGCCTTTACGATTGCTCATTATCTGCCTCCAATCTCTCTTTCATCTCTCGATACAAAATCTCTCTTATCAGCGCCGGTGTAGATTCAGCCTTGCAGAATATCACCTGACAGTCGTATCTTGCTAACCATGCCATCAAGGACGCTCTGAGCGCCTGTGGCGACATTTTTGACCGATACTTACCTGTTATCACGTTTTCCCAGTTTGCCCCTTCTACGAGCAAATACAGCTTCGCATGAGCCTGTTTAGCTCTCTCAAACTCTCTGACAAACCGTTGGCGCTGATTGCCAAAGCACATGCAGAGTTCATCAAGCGACATTTTGCGCTCAATGCTGACAATATTTGCAAGAGAAATCTCTGTGCCATCATCGAGCGCAGTTGTCGCAGAATAGTCACCGAAGTCGAGCTTTTGTCTTGTATGTGGAAAGCCGATAAGATCAAGCCGCTTTCTAAAGGCTTTAGTGTCCTGCTCTCGTGTGTCTACGATCAGCGTTAACCTGCCTAAAGCCCTTTTGACTTCTTGCGGTGTCAACATACATTAGAACGGCAGGTCACCGTCGATGATATCCTCTGTGTTGGCAGAAGTGGATCTGTTGTTGACCGTCGAGTCTTTCAACGGCTTATCATCCGGCACCTTGAAATTGCCTTTTCGGATATCGTCAGCAGATTTCGGCACGAACGGCCTGACCTTCCAGCCGTGTTTGCCATCCCACTCCCATTCTTCATTGCGGAAGATGATACCTACGATCTTACCTTTGAGCCCTGCCTCGTTCCAATCCCAGTGGTAGCCAGGGTTAGAATCCTCGACCGCTTCCATGAACGTTTTGAACTTACGCTTTGTGAACTCGTCCATCTCGGAGCCGTCGTCGGCAGGGAGATACAGGCTATACACACAGCCCCACTTCTTGTCCTCTCTTTGCTGAGAACGATAATCCTCTGCGAAAAAGCCGCTTTCGTCGCCCTCGTAGATATCAAGCGAGATATCCAGCTTTCCAAACTCGCCGTTCCTACCGTTGTACTGTTTGACCTCTGCGTCCATGATCTTGCAGACATAGCCGTCAACAGGTAGCTTCGGACGATTGCTGATTGATTGGACTTTGTCGTAGTTGCTAAAAGGTTTCATTTGTTTATTTCTCCTTTACTTAATTAATATTCTTCAAGAGCCTTGATAACCAACATCACATCGTTTTCGATCTCGTCAGTCTCAAAAGCTCCGAGCGGTGTTTTTGCGGTCGAATTGTTAGAATGAGTTTCGAGGACGTATTTACCGTCGCCCTTTGCTTTTGCCAGTAAAACCGTCGTCAGCTTGCTTTCAAGGCATATCTTGTCGAGCTTGCGGCCGGAGGTCTTGATCCTCGTGAACAGATAGCCGTTATCATCTCGGTCGGTCTGTGAGTGCGCTAAGAAGATGATGGTCAAATCATCACGGTATTTGTTAGAGCTGTTGACGATATCGAAAACCGACTGCGCAAGGTCAGCCCATTTGTCGTAGCCTTTTTCCTTGACCCTCCGCATTTCGTCGCCAATCATAATGCCGTTGAGGGTGTCAACTACAACGTATTTGATGTGCTTATACTTCGGGTCTTTGTTGATGAACACCAGAGAACCAAGCACCGTGTCAGGTTCATCCGAAACGATATAGTTTTTGTTTTCTTTGTTGTACTGTGACCGCCAGCCCTTCCAGCTCAGCCCTTTTCCGTCACAGTCGATATAGATTGTTTTGTCAGGCGGCAGATTCCTCATGGCTGTTGTCTTGCCGGAACCTGATTCGCCCATAATACAGATTACTTTGCTCATTTATTTCTCCTTTCAGTTGTTTACATTTCCTCTCGCTTGACCTCCAAGATAAGCAAACAGAATATGGCTGATAGATTCAAGCGATTTGTCCGCGCTTGCGTCTGTTCTTTCACACAGACATAACATTGCCGAAAACATAGCTAAAATCGTATAACCTTTTTCATCAGTAACCGTGCCGTATTTTTCCTGAGCGTACTTAAGTTCCATAATCAAATCGGAAAGTGAATTAAACTTTCTCAAAACACTATCATATTGGTTTTTGATATAAAGATATTGTTTTTTCATTTCATTAACTGTATTAGTTGCTTCGGCAACAAGGATTTTGCAATCTTCATCCATCAATAGGTCAACCATCATTTGAGCTGTCTTTGATTCGACCTGCGTCGGCGAAAAACCTTTAGATTTAAGATATTCTTTAAATTCGTCAGTCATTTACTTCTCCTTTCTCATTCCTCTGATCTCCCCTGTTATCTCAACAGGGCAGTCCTCATATCGTGCGTTTTTGTCGAAGATGATTCGATTTAAAACAGGGCATTTAGGGCGGTTCATGTTATCTGTATAAGAAGCGTCGCAGTTTTTACAACATATATCATCCTCGGGGAGCCAGATCTCTCTCTGCCCTATCTTGCCGAGCGTGTAGTATCCTATCATCCCCATGCCCGATCTCTCCTCTCGTCCCTGAGCGCCTCCGCCATAGCTATTAAATTTTCAAAGCAACTATGGCAGATGGTGTCCTCCGTGATCGGGTGGTATTCCGCTTCATCCTCGGGGAAATATTTACCGCAGCTCTCACACTGAACCGCATGAACGATATCGCCGGAGCCACACCGAGGGCATACACAGCCATATTCGGCAGCTGTACCCTCACCGTAGGGATGGCGGTCAATCACGATCTCAACAATCTCATCCTCGTCAAAAATAGCGCCGCACTTGTGATTTAAACAAATAAATTTTTCCATTGATTTTTCTCGCTTTCTGTGTTACAATAGAAGCACGAAGTTTAGTTCATTAGCTTCTTTGCCGACTGTTGGTATGCGAACGCCCTCAGTCGGCTCCTTTCTTTTTAAACAACTTTCGGCAGTCATCCAGAACCATCTTGAAGTCGTCCTTGCTGTCTTTCCAACACGCACGACCGATTCCGACGATCACAGCGCCCATGAACACATAAGCAACCACTGTCAGCGTGATTCTCAGCCACATATCTGTCATTACAATTCAACTCCTTCCATAAATTCTTCATAAGTGATATCGAACACCTTCAACAGTTGGTGCATGGCGTATAGCGAGGGATAACATCTGTTCAGCTCCCAAAAATACACGCTCGATTGACCGACATTAGCAAGCTCCGCCAGTTCTTCTGCGCTGAGCTTCTTTTCTTTTCTTAGGTGTCTGAGCCTCCGTCCGAACGTCATTCCAGGTCAACCCCCTTCATAAATTCCTCATCGGTGATATCGAATATTTCAAGGAGCTTGTGATATGTCTTGAAATTCGGGTGGGTGTTGTCGTGCTCCCAGTCGGTAACACATTTGTTATTCCGCTTTCCGAGCGCTATCGTCAGAGCGTCCCTCGACCATCCCAGCTTGAACAGTCGGAGCTGCTTGATCCTCTGCCCTACCGTCATATAGTTTTACCATCCTTTCATAAGCCTTAGAAGGACGACTGCCGGGCTTAATGTTCTCTTTGCGGTATTTGTCCTGCTTTAGAGCTAAAGCCCTGTATACGTCCTGAAAAGCCTTTTCGTTGTCGTTAAACATCTTGCTCAGTTTTCTGTCGGCTTCCCATTTCTCCTGTTCAATCTCTTTCGATATCTTCATGAATACAACAAGCGTTCCTGCAAAGACGATCGCAAATACAAAAACCAGCGGTATGTAGTCGTAAGCAATCGACAAGCCGATTCCAAGAGAAGCGAAGTACGCAACAAATACGTTCACGATTATTTTTTTCTCCACCTTATCAAACCCCTTTCAGTAGATTTGTGATCGTAGTGTCGAAGATAGCCGCCATCAGTCTCAGTTCTCTGACCGTGAATGATTCGTTGTCACATTTGCGCTTGAATGTAACACGGCTGATTCCGAGCCTATATGCGATATCTTCTTTTGTTTTATTGGTCAGCGACCGATAATAGTTGATGTTGGCTGTTAGAATGTTCATCGTGTTCTCCTCCGGCGCTGTAGAAACGCACCGCCTGTAAGTATGGATAATTGTTGAGGTTTTGTAGAGCAAAAAACTAATTCTTTATAAGAGAGGATATGCTTATCATGAAAAAAGGACGATACATAGTATAAAGACGGTGCGCTTGTACAGCACCAGAGGAAGGATGATTAGTCTACCAGCGCCACAAAGCCGAACGATTTGAGGTTGTTTTTATCAAGCGGATCGCTATACGGCCTTATCGCTCCATCATCGTCTATGGTCTTACCATTTTTGAACTCATAGAACCTGCCGATGGTGAATCCTGTTTCGATCATATCTCCGCCGATAAAGACTGTCTTGCCGTTGAAGAATAATCCCTCATCGT
>Ga0326512_10000367_pt1 | contig 38975 bp, 65 predicted proteins | sample 1_2617_0518_D_FD_203652 | JGI IMG/M metagenome (GOLD analysis project Ga0326512, IMG submission 203652) | Bovine rumen microbial communities from UC Davis, California, United States - 1_2617_0518 | ecosystem: Host-associated > Mammals > Digestive system > Stomach > Rumen | place: USA... | reverse complement strand
CTTCTGTGAAATAATTCTCCAGATAAGACTTGCTGGAATAGATTCCGGCATAATATCCGGCATTTTCGAGAATATCAAGAAACGCCTTCGCCATTTCGGAACACTTTGCTTTTCCGAGCGCGAACTGCGATTTTTCCTCGAAATCCAGATAAACCGGATATTCAAACTGTTTGCCGGAAATCGTCTGTAAGAAAACTTTCGCTTCGGTCTGGATTTCAGAGACAGATTTTGCGTAGGAATACCAGTAACAGCCGACCGGGATTCCGGCTTTCTTCGCACCTGCATAGTGGCTCTCAAACATGACATCTTTCTGAGAAAGCAGTCTTCCGTAACCGGCGCGGATGATTACAAAATCAGCCAGTCCAGAATTTTTGACAGCGTTCCAGTCGACTTTCGTTTCGCAGTAGCTGATATCAATACCTTTCAGCATAATCATTCACCAACTTTCATAATTTCGCTTGTATAGCGAGTCTGCTCGCCCCATGCGATAGCCTTTCCGATTTCTTCGGCATCGAAATCAAATGCTTCTGCAATCTCGTTCACAGTCATCTTGTGGATGTAAAATGCTTTGCAGATTTCTTTTCTCTGTTCGTCAGTCATTTTGATTCACCTCATAATATTTTCCAGTAATTTCTTCATATTCTTCAGCAGTAATCCATCTACCGACTGCATTGCGAACACGTGTTTCATTCCATAATCCATTCTCATAATAATTCTTTACTTTTTCAAAATTATTAGAATGTTCCATTACAAATCAACCTCCTGCATCATAGCGATGTAGTCAATGTTTGCCGCATTTTCTTGTGCCAAATACACAGCATAATCTTCTTTAGAAAGAAATGCTTCTTCATACAGATACATTTCCTGAAGAGCACCATCTTCCATTTCTCGCTGTGTGGTTGTTACATTTCTTCTGATGTAAACACCGTCTGGACATGATGTAATGTCCAATAATTCTGGTTCGACCGTAGATTCAGATGCATAAAACTTTAATTTCATATTAAACCCCACCTCTTAAGAAGGTTGTTTTAGATATGGCGACGCGCCGATGTCCCAGTACGAGCTCGACGGCTCAGAGTTCACGTACACGCACCAGGCGCCAGCGCGAGAACCACTCCCGGCGTAGCCACCGACAATCGCGAGACATGTTGCGCTGTTGTTCGTATAATGATAATCACAAGTATATGTCGATGCAGAACCACCGGTAGCAACACATAATCTTCCATAAGTGTTTGACATTGTCTTTTGAAAACCACTGGCAGGAATCGTAACACCACTCATGACGAGACAATCTTCATCTGGAGCACTCACAGAATACGTTGGTGTCCATTTAATCTTGTAAGTACCTGTTGCATTCCACAAACCGAGACATCTATCCCAACGTGTTCCCCACCAGTTTTCGATATAGAAAACTTTCATGGCTTTCGTGGTTGATTTTGCTGTTGCATAACCGTAGAACTGTCCCTTATCCATCAAGGAACCATTTACAGGGAAACCATAATTTTTTGAGGCATCATCCACACCACCACTGGTACAACCTTCACCGTATACCAGCTGTGTGTTATCATTCTTACCCATCAATAGTAATAAAACATTCAACCATGTTCTGTGTGCCCAGTCTCCAATTTGCCAATTGGTTCCATTAGCAGAACATAGTGTAACTTCTGTTGGAGCAGTTGTTTTATTCTGCGGATATGTTCCAGCAATACTTCTCAACTTGCCGTCAACATTGCTACCCTTGAACATGGGATAATATAGTTTATCAGCATGCGTGCCATCTGCTCTGATATAAGGATAATCTTTATAATCTTCATCAAGCTGATAATTCGACACAGCATAATATTCAAAATTAGCATCTTCCCACATTTTAATGTATATCTTACAGTCAAAACAACTCATTGCATTTCCAGTATATGCTGTATCAGAGATATCGGATGCTGTTTCACCATCCTCTTTATATGCATGATTAGACGGTGAAAGTTTATAATCTTCCGAACCATCATAGTTACACATAACCGGATAATTATTTTTCACGAAGAAAGCATCACCCCAACTGCCATACGAGAACGTAGAGGCTTCGATATCATTATCATTATACTGCATTCCTGCTGGTGTAAAGCCAACGGCATCATACATGTATGTGCATCTGGTTTCTGGATTAGAATTATTCTTTTCTACTTTAATACCATAAAGTTCGACTTTTGCAAACTTTTCCTTTATCGTTGCGATTTCTGCGTCAATAGATGAAAGCTTATTATACACAGTTTTATTCTGTACCGGATTAGTACTTTCAGAATTCAGCGTATCATCAACAGTAGTTTTATTCGCGCCTGTCTCGATTCCTGCAAGTTTGTTTTTTTCCTCATTAGTGTAATCTTCTGTAGAAAGCTGCTTGCCTTGAACCGCGTCAACTTTACTTCCTAACGCAGCATAAATTGCACGGTTTTCGACCGGATTTAATGAGGTAGACGACAAAACAGAGTCAACTACCAGAGTGTCAAATCCGAGCAATTCCCATTCTCCGGAAGACATCATAACATATTCGGCTTTGCTAGTGTCACTTGCATATCCTACAAAATATAAAGTACCTTCGGGCGCTGTAGAAGGAAGCTCTGAGACAGTGTCCACCCGTCCACCAATCGATACGATTTTTGTATCAGGCGAAATGCTTCCTTCAATCAATCTTGCAAGAAGTTCTTCGATTCTCGATAGGTTTGGAGGGAGAGTAGAAGCCTCCCCCAACCCATATTTAAGAATTTGTTCAATTCTACTCTTCTCCATTTTGATTCACCTCAATTAGAAATTATCCCGAAACGCTATTCAGCAGTGTAAACAGCTCTGTTGGCAGAGGAAGATGCGCATTGATAGCTTCTGTTCCAGCCGTAGAATCTGCCTCACGACCCCAGAGATGAGCCTCGAGCAGGTCTTTTCTTGCAGGAGATAATTTTCTGCTGTCCAGCGTAATGAGCGAGGTGTTCTTGAGCATGACTCCGCTCGGAAGTACAACCGGAACAGACTGGGCAGAGAAATCCCAAGAGAATTCAATAGGTTCGGGACTGTCGTTTACAGTGGAGTATTCTCTGTCAGACGGCGATACGGTAAGACCATAAAGCAGGTGATAAATTTCGCCAAGTTCTTCTGTGACATCGTTACCGACGTTTGTCACATAGGACATGCCGAACGTTTTGCGAGCCTGCTGATGAACGTACACACCCTCAATGCCACCGAGAATAACAGAGCCGTCGCACTGCATGAATTCGTCGGGGTATGTGTATGCATTGATAGAACCTGTGAGAGATTCAACACCTCTCAGAGTCAGATACTTAATATTGTCTGCATAGAAATCTTCGGCATCGCCACCGTCAGGAGATTCAGATACAGATGTAAGACCGTTCCATGCTACGCCCTGAGGGTAGTAGGCAGAGCCGTCAGTAGGGTTTGTCTGAGCAAGATAAAGTGCACCTTTAGAAACACCAGTTTCATAAAAGTGTTTGCCAACATCATCCCAAGTAAGTCTATTAGTAGGCATTTTAATTTCTCCTTTCAATAATAAATCGTGAATGTGTCGTGGTAGAGATTGTCTGCCACGTATCGTCTGTTATAAGAGATATGCTTAAAATGCGAAAGCAAAATCTCAATATATCCGTGGTCAGGGTCACGAGTTATATAGGTACATTCGTACTGCCTTGTAAAGATGTACATACTGTTATTAGCCTGCTCTTTTCGTCCGCCTGACAATTCATATAAGAAGCATGGATAAGAGAGTTTAATGGACTCCGGAGGCTGGTAATACACATTCTTTTTAAAAATCGACAATAGCTCGTCGTGAAGCTCAAGCCGTCGGTCCATTCCACTCATCTCCTAATGTTAGCAGTAATCTAGGGGTAACTACACGGACTGATGCTACTTTCCATTTAGTGCCCATAAATACCGCGTAACGAATTTTTGCCATGTCGGTATATGCTTTATCGTCAGCAACAATAGAGAGCTGATTCGCAATCCTGACATTGTCATTGACTCCTTCAGAAGACTGAAGATTTCTACCATATTCGAGAACATCACCGTAATACGTGACTTCATGAATCTGTTCGACGAAGACGCCGGGAGAAGTTTCTTCAGTTTCTGCAAAGCCAATGTTTCCATAATATTTCATTTACATCAGTCCTTTTTAGGTTTCTTGAGAGACTGAATAAGCTGTTCAATCTCTTCGTCGGTCAAATCGCCTTTCTGTATCTTGTCCATAGAACTGAATGCCTTATCGATAAAAGCTGGAATCGGTATTCCCATCTTTTTAAGGTTTTCACATATGCTAACAAGCTCCATTAGGATAATGTAAATAGAAAACAGAGATAAAATATAGGTTGGTAATCCTAATCCACATTCGAATAAAACTCCGATTACAAGAATAGAAATCTCAGCAAACTTTTTCATAAGCCCTTCTCGCATCCTATAGGATTTGAGATGCCCTGTCGCCCAAGCATGAATGACCCCTGTTAAAATATCAATGATCATGAGAGCGACAGGGATAGTGAATTTCCATTCCTCGCCGGCAAAGTTTATATTCGATAAAACAAATTCAGCGTCCATTGGCTATTAACCCATGCGGTCAGAAGAATTCCGAATCATTTTGATTTTGTCCAGAATCTGCTGACGTTCAAATTCGGAATTAGCTGTGTCCATCATCTTTTCGAGCTGGTCGACCATTCTGTCGTTAATACTGTGACCGCTGTAGTTGTCATGCATTCGGTTAGTGCGGTCATCGCGGCTCACGAATCTGCCAGTGCGCATGCTTCTTCCACGTTCGCCGCTGTAATCCATTTCAGGAGTCCAGTCGTGATGCATTCCGTAGCTGTTATAGCTTGGCGGAGGCGGCATCTGAGGGAAGTTACGAATGTTATAGAAAGCACCAGAGTACATATCAGGATTCTTTTCCATTTTCTCCATTGATTCGAGTTCCTTGCAGATTTTTTCAGTCTTAGCAATTCCCTCGAGCGTTTCAACAGCTTTGTGAATAGAATCCATCTCAGGAGGACTGATGGTGCCCTTTTCGACATTCTTCTTCAGCTCTTTTTTAACAAGCTTTTCGAGGTCTTTGAGGAGTTCCATATCTTCCATCTAGTTCACCTCCGTTAATATGTTACTGCTAAATCCGGTCTTGTGAACTGGATGGTAGCGTTCTTTACGAGAATAGGCTGGTCTGATACGTTTCTTACAGTAACAGTTTGACAGCAATTTCTCCAAATGGGAATATTGATAGCTCTGCCTACGTTATTGTACTCGTTCACGGCTCCGGGCGTTTCGTCCATCTGAGAAGCGGGGATAGTAGCTCCGTCTACTGCAAATGCAACGGAGATTGTGCCAACTGTTCCGCCAGTAGGAATGGCGATATTGCATCCGAATGTTACCAGATAATCGGCACTATTATTTCTGTTGCAACAGCATCCGTTGGTAGGTCTTGTCCAGCCGCTAAGAAGGAAGTTTCCTGTCTCGGCACGATGGTTCACAAAGCCTCTCTGACACGGAAAATCATTCGTGGTGAATACGATGGACTCTCCGGGGTTAACTGTCTGTTCGGCAGTTGCTCTGTATTCAGCCATTTTGATTCACCTCCGATTAAGCAGCATTACCACAGCATCCGCCATTATAATAACCGTTGTAATTGCAGCAATTCGGGTTCTGAACGATATAAGCAGGTCTTGCCTTAGGGTTCAGATAGTTCTCAAGAGCTGCGGTCTGTGCGCTATTATCTGCGAGGAGCTGAGCTGTCTGAGCAGTTCTCGCGGCATTAGACTGGAGTGTCTGATTCTCAAGACGAGCGGCATCGAGAGCGTTCTGGAGACCGAGGATACGGTTCTCGTAATTCTGCTTAATGCCATCGAGTTCGAGCTGGCAGAGTTTATCGTAGATACCCTGAATGCCGGCGTTAGTGGTGTCGACGAGTCTCTGAGTGTTAGCAGTCTGATTCTGGATAACGTCTCTGATACCATCCGAAACAGCCGCTCTATCTGCACAATTTTCAGACAGAATGGTGGACTGAAGATTAGCGGTAGCCAGTCTGTTATCACAACAGCACTGAGCAAGCTGAGACTGAAGACCGCTGAGACCCGATGTGATTGCTGTCTGAGAGTTGAACTGCTGCTGCATGTTAGCCATCTGGCGAGCGTTGTTAGCAACCTCAGCATTAGCAAAACCGCCATTAACAGTCGCATTCACCCCGGCAAAACCATTGCAGAGAGCAGTATTAACTCCTGCGAAGCCGTTCTGAACATTGGAATTCAGTGCGTTGATTCCGCCCATGACTGCCTGCTGGTCAAAGCCCGCCTGAATATCGCGATAATTAGTTCCGCCAAGATTACCGATAGCAACGTTATCGCCACCGCCATAGCCGCCAGAACCAAAACCGCCTCCGCCGAAGCCGTTACCCCAACGATTTCCACCCATAGCGAACAGGAAGAGAACCAGAATCCACCAAGCTCCGTCACCGCCAAAGCCGTTTCCGAAGCCGCCGTTACCATAACCTCCGCCATACGCGGGAGCCACCGGCATGTACATATTTGTACCGTTGTCTGTAAATGCCATGTACAGACCTCCTTTAAATGAAAATATTATAAAATAGCGTCATGCGCTAGATTATTTTGAATTAGTGTAGATAAAATTAGAAACCAGCCATCTTTCTTACTTTCTTTTTTTACGGCTAGTCTTAGCTCTCTTAATCATATTAGAAAGCTCGTCCATACCGATATTGAAATTGTCAAGATGAGAGTCCCACTGGTTTTTAAGCTGCTTAGCGATTTTATTGCCGCTGGATTTAATACGGTTGATACCGGCTGCGAACTTACGCTTTCTCATATTGGTTTTGTAGCGAGAACGACGCTCTTCATTGCTTACATTGGCGGCTGAATTTCTTGTAAGAGCACTACGACGTCTACCGCGAGCCGCTTCTGCCTGAGCATTACTTACATTGGCGTTTGACATATCAATAAATGCGCGGCTAGCGATTCTCCGAACATTTTCCTGCCTCTGGCGTTCTCTTCCTCTTTCGCCGCCTCTTGTAGCAGCTTGAGCCTGAGCGTATGAGGCCTGTTTATTTTTATAAGCAGAAGTACCCATATAGCTTCTGCGTCTGGAAATAGTGTCGAGAACCTGCGAACGTTCGTTTGCGCCGTAACTAGACTGCTTCTTGGGTTTTGTTACATTCTGATAATACCACTGATTATACGCCTGTTCGTTTCCTTCGTAAGACGGGGAATCATTGTATTTCTTTCTTGAATTACGACGCCCCGATGCGCTTGTTCTGTTTGCATGCATCAGGTAATCATCGTACATATCCATGAAATCTTCGTTTGTCATTGTAAAACACCTCTCTAAAAATTATCGGTTCATACCGGTCATCTGGTTTGCCATCTGGCGAATCTGCTCGAAGTCCTGCTGACTCATCTGACCACTATTGAGCATCTGCTGTACTCTCTGCTGAGCCATTTGTTCGAGCGTGCCGGGGTTCATACCCTGACCGAATTGCTGAGCGAAACTGTTGAAATTCTGCTGGAAGTTATTGAAACCTCCGAACATTTGATTAAAAATCGGGTTATTTGGATTGAACATTACCCGCATCTCCCTTCAATTCTTTGTAGAGCTCGCTGACCATCGCTGCCACTACATTGAAATCTTCTTTCTTTACGTAATCATTTTGATTCTGTTGAGCAGGCTCCTGCGTTGGCTGTTGCATACTGGTTGACTTAAAGAATTGATACTCTTCCATTGGGAGAGGACGCCCGTAAATGTCGGTAGTTTTAAGCCAGAACCTTCCGAGGTTAAAGTCTATAAGAACCGCCGTGTTCCCCGCAGCTACAGGATAAGATTCAGCACTCTGATAACCGCCTGAAATAATAGCAACAGTGGTAATACCTTTTTGTTGCACTGGATAAATCGGTTGCTGATAACCGACATTAGAAACATTACTGTATCCTGTATTGGACCAACCATTGTTATAAGAATTAGGATTCATTTAATCGCCTCTTTTTTTTTGAACTTAGACAATATAGTATCTAGACCTATATTATAATTTTCTTGATGCTTTTCCCAATTAGTATTGAAATACTTTTGCACAAAAGAAACTCCTTTTTTTAAAGCACGTCTATTAGATTCTGAAAAAACATCATAACGGTCAACGAGTTTATCTATTACAGATTGATTATATGACCGATAGTCTGCTTTTTTTCGTTGCTCTCTAGCGATTTCTCTTGCATTTTGTTCACCCAACGACGAAAGTGAGCTATGCGTGTCAGGCACATTTTTATAAGACTCGATTAGCTTTATTGTTTCAGTGTTCGACAATTTTTTGTGCGGTATAAATTTATCGGTATTTGCAACCCTCATGCTATAAACATCTACTTTTGCGTATTTTGTTTTCCATTTATCAGAATGTTGACTATAATATTTTCTATTATATTCTCGTTCTTTCAGTTTTTGTTCGTAAGCTTTCTTTGGGTCTTTGGAAGAAACCCATTTATGTTCCAAAAAATCCATTTTGATTCTAACCTCGCATTTAACTCCAATAATAGATTGGTATTTCATCTCCGCTATCCCCAGTGTCATAGTAGTCACCATCTTGGACAGCGACTACATGACCTTGGGTTTTTAGGAGGAATTTACCGACCGGATGGTCGTAGCAGAAATCTTTTACAGTGTAGCAATACGGACAAGCATCTGGCATGGGGTAACGTTGATAACCTAAATCGTGTAGGTATTTTCCCCAAACAGCGTCCGATTCAGGCATATCATGCATGACAAGACCTTGAGCAGTTGTTCCTAAATACACCGTTTCCCAATCCCAACCAGTGAGAAGACAGATTGCTCGTATGGTGCAATCTATTGTCTTCTTACGTTCCGGGTTAGGGTTAAAATAAACATAACTCATAAGACATTGTCTGTCGCAGGGTCTACTTGGGCATTAAGACGCCAAGTAAGTTCCTGAATACGTTCTTTATAAGCGTTTACAGTAGAACCCGCGGGAGGGTCAAAAATTTGACGTACATTGAGTTGTACAAATTCCTGAGCCATGCTGAGATTATCCTCGTCGTCTCCGAGAAAATCGTGCCATGTAGAAGATTTGTCATGAATATTAAATCCCTTAACTCCGACTCCAAGCTGATTAAGAGTACGGAGATTAGAATTGATATACATCACGATATCTGGGTCAAAATATTCGTATTCTTCAGCAATGTGACAGAATTTCTTGACACTTGTTAGAATACTCTCAATCATTTATACCGCCTCCAATGCCTCGTCTAAAATGTATCCCTCTTTACCAGATTCGAGTCGGACTTTCTGATACATTTTTTCGCCTAACCTATCGCACATGATATCATTTAACAAAAGAACTCTAGTTCCTTTAGTTACAGTCTGAATGACTGAATCGTTGTATGGACAACATGGAAAAGTTCTGAGAGAGATTCCTTTTTCTGGAATAACTTTTTTAATCATTTTGATTTCACCTACCATTAGGCGGAGAGCGTAACCCGACCTAACTATTGCTAAGCCGGGTATCTCCGAGAAAGAAAGGAATTAGTTATTCAGAAGCCCGGTCGAGCTCAAGAACCATAGCAGAATACGGCTTAACCAGAGCACCAGACATTCTTGCTTCCATCAGGTACTTCTTCTGGTTGTAGTCGATATCGAAATCGTCGAACATCGAAATCTGACCGCCTTTGTCAGAACCTACACGATAGTCAGTGAGGTTTACGATAATACCGATTACCGGTCTTGTAATAGAAGTGACTTCGCCGGAGGGTGTGAAAGTTCTGGTCACGTTTTCCATAACCGGAACAGCGATAATGTCTTTCACACGAAGAGCAGTAGCCAGTTCGGGAACGGTCTTGTACAGTTTTCTGCCTACGCCGTCTTCCAGCAGGAGCATATCAGTCAGCCAATCATCGGTAGTGAACAGAACAGGATTACCAGAGCCCTTGTACAGCTTTCTACTCTTGATGGTGCTGCGAATAATAGCCTTGGCTACAGTTTCTTCATCAGCGTTATGGGCAACAGAAACCGGAACCTTTACAGTGAACAGGTCGTCGTCGGTCAGGATAGGTCTGATGTTATTCTCGTTAATCTTATCATTGGATGCAGGTGAACGACCATCGCCGATGAGAATTGCTCTTGCAATTTCCTCATTAAGCATGCCGCGCATTTCAACCTTAATCCAAGAGATTACGTCGAAATCTGTAATATCCAGTTCGTCATCGCGGTCAATTTTCTGCTTCTTGTAAACTGTTGTAGGAGTTGTAACTCTTTTGAGCAGAGTGAACACTTCTTCCAGCTTCTTGTTGCCTTTAGTATAACCCTTGGCGCGAGCTTCGTCAGCTGTGATATCGGCAAACATGGACTTGATTCTGCTAAACGGAGAATGTGTGACAGAATTCATAACCTTAGTTACCCATTCATCTTCGCGCTTAATCCAGCCGGGCTGGTCTGTGATGTTCTTGGGGTCAGGGAACAGATAGTCAATATTATCAATGCCGTAGGTGGCAGCGTGGGACAGTACAGAATCCTTGAAGGAGCCGAGTCTCTTAGCATCAGCAAAGATAGCATCTTTGTCTTCATAAAGCTGGATAGCAGCATGAGACATGGAATCTCCCCAACCTGAGTCAGTGTCAAATACGTTAGCTTTCATGTAATCACCTTCCATATCGTAATAGCCGTGTTCGACGTCATCTTCGTCATAGTCGTCATCTTCGTCATAGTCGTCCTCATCTTCTTCAAGAGCTTCGCCGACCATGTACATAACAACCGCTTTCTGTTCGTCGGTCATTTCGTCGTATACGTCTTTAACGCTTCTTTCATTCATATCGTCGTCCTCCTCATAATATTCATCAGAATGTGATAATTCGTTTTCTTTATCGATATCGTACATTTCGTATAACGTTTCGGTATCAACTGTAAAATCGTCATTGTACACTACGGCGCATTCTCCTTCAGAGGTGCCGTGAGCCATAACGTGTTCGATACTTGCTCCGGGATTTGCACCAGCAATAACAAGGCTTACTTCACGAATGTTTCCGTGAGTTACATTTCCGCCATTCTGTTTAAGCTGATTAGCGTAAATGGACAACGCGGTGATGTCGCCGTGTTTAACAAGAGCTTTTGCATGCTGGCCATTTTCAGTGTCGTTAAATACACCATATGCATAAACGCCATCTGGTTTATTCTGTAACAGAGCGTGCCCGATTACGTTTTCAGGAGAACTATGACCATGCTGCCATACAAGCGGCACCACGTCCCCATCATTATCGGCAAACGCATCTCTGCGAATGGTACGCCCATCAGCACAAAGCAAGTCGTTTTTAGTAGCCCAGCCACTAAAATCGAAAACCATTGCCATTTTGATTTATCTCCTTTCTTAGTAATAATTATCATCATAGCCATCGTCGTATCCGTAATCGCCGTTTTCAGCAGTAGAAGGACCCGGAACATAACCTTCTGAATTCTGGTTAATATTCTTGTTACGAAGTTCGTCCGCAGACGGGTCATCAACGGGTTTATATCCAACGATAGGTCTGATTTCATTTGTGGAGAGAATTTCGTTTCTTGTAAACTTATCGGCAATCTCAGCCAACTGAGATACGGGAACAAGTCTGAAGGGTTCTCTGATGTAAATGATAGATTGCCCCTGTGTTCTAGCCGTTTTGGTAAGAAACTTTCGTTTAAACTCTCCGATAATAGCGGCAAGAATAGGCTCTAATGTGTTGTTATAATAATTTAACATAGTTGCCTCGTCAGCGGTTCCGTTAAAAACCGATGGAGCCAAACCAAGCTGATTATAGAGCTGTTCTTGCAAATATTTAACCTGTTCGAGAATGTTGTTCTCTAACGGTCTGCCGATTTGGATAATCTTTTCAGTACCGTCAGTGTAAGCAATACCAAATTTGGAATCAGTAAGCTGCTTTTCAATGTCAGCACGACGATTTTCAGCCTGCTGTCGTCTGGCTTCTGTCTTAACAACATACGGTAACTGAATAATCATGTTGAGTTTGCCGGAACCGATTTCCTCATCGATATTGTCGAGCAACGCAAGCTTACGAATAAGTCTCTGAGCAGTTGAGTTCGGTTCATTCATAATTGAATAGAACGGGTTCTCGATGATTGCTACTTTTGACTTAGGCAAGATAAGCTCTTCTCGTCTTCCGGTTCGGTCATTGTACAAACGAACCCTAACATGGTCGGGATACCATTCCAGAATCTTAGCAGTTCGCATTGAGATAATATCGAAGGCATTGCTCTTTCTAAGGTTAATGTCTGCATCGACAGGAACGACAGCGATACATCCTTCATCGAACATAGACATAACAATATCTTGAACAAATGCTCGGGCGGTCTGGTCTTTATTAGCTTCGAGTGTCAGACATTCGTTTAGATACGAACGCATTGGTTCCTTGTAACGATTATTGGAATCAACTCTGGCGTGCATAAGATTAACTGCTGCAACATCAACTGCAATTCGATTGTACACAGTAGTAATTATGCTTCGCTCGTTTCCGCATCGCAGGCGAACTCTGTCTGGTCGAATAGAAGACACCATCCCTTCAGGTCTGATATATTCGTCCGCCGGAGCGCGTTCGTTGAATGCGTTCCAAGCATTCTTAAACTTTGTTATAATATTAGCCATTTTGAATTTAGCTCCTTACATAAACGTGTCCTTGTTAAGCTTATATGCGACATAAGCGTCCATCATAGCAGACACATTATCGATTTTTTCGCTATGCCTTTTCTTAAGAAGTTTGCGGTTACCGTTGGTATCTTCCAAAGTAATGCAGTTTCCCATGCAGAAAGACATAAGCTCTTGGTCGAACAGCAGAAGTCGGTCTTCGGACATATCCTTAAGTTCGCCGAGAGGTACCGATTCTGTCTTAGCTCCCTGAATAACCTTGCATACTCCGAACTCGCCATTCTCCGTGACCCATCTGTCGACAAATTCCTTCGCGTTGTATGGGTCATAGCCGAAACAGCACACATCGTACTCTTTTTCGGCGATGTATTGGTCTAGGTCATCGTATACAACGTTCATGTCGATTACAGAACCTTCCAGAACAATGAGACTTCCTTCTGAGATGAACTGGTCGTACTTGAACCGCATTGCGCCAGACAGTTTTCCATATGTTCTGGACGAGATATAGCTTCGAACCTTAATTCCAAAGCAACCGTTTTGTAATGGGAACAGGAAAGTAAACGCACAGAAGTCGTCGCCTTGCGACATATCGGCTCCTAACGAACAAAGCATGCCATTGTATTCTTTACATCTATGAGGTAGTGTCTCTTCATAAGTAAAGAAGTATGTGTAGCCTTCCATAGGAATACCAAAACGTTTAGCAAGTATGTCGTTTCTTGTTGCGGGAGCTTTCTCTGCTCTCTCTACATCGAGTTGATAAGTTTCATAGGTTACTGTCTGTCCTAAATTCGGATTTGCCTTAAGCCATGTTGACGGGTCGGCGACTTCTTTCACGTCATCTAGCTTGTACCACCAGATAGAAACGTGAGGATTGAAATACTCACCTTTTAAGATGTCCATCAATTCCATTTTGATTGTGTCGCCAGCACCATTTCGAACAGTTCCCTCAGACGACGTAGCAACTATAAGATAGTCGTCCATCTTCGAGGCACCCTGTTCTATTGCACCTATTACATCTTCCCGTATATCGCCAGAAAGCCACTCGTCTACCGTTGAAATCTTAGGACGTAAACCCTGAAGTTTGTCAATAGACATCGGAAGAGCATTGAATAATGAATTAGTAAGGAAGTTTTCAATGCCTTTTTTGGTTGAAGATAACTTCATTCTGTTTGCTTTCGAGCCTGTTGTGTTCTGTAGAGAACCTTCTGTTAAAAACTGGAATAATGGTCCTCTGGCACGGGTGATAGCGGTTCTTAACGGTGACATTGTTTCGTCGGATTGTCTCAAAGTCGGAGCAACCACGATCTGGTGAGTTGTGGATGTGTCGACTGTCATATAGAATGCGTGAATGCATTCGAGATACATGGATTTAGCGGCTCCTCTGGCAACGATAAGATACTGCTTGTTAATCAGACGTTTCTTAATCATCCTCTTAACGTATCGTCCGCCTCGTCCGTTAGGATTTGGTTTATAGACTTGTCGTTCGATGAAGTAATACCAGCCATAAATCTCTTCAGCCCATAATTTAAATGAATCCAGTAGGGTTAGGTCAGTCCCGTCAGTTAGAGTAAGTTCATTCTCACAGAATTTTATGAAACCTTCTACTGCATCATCATCGAAGTAATATTCCGGATTCTCGATTAGATAATCTATGCGATTCATTTCCATAGAAATGGTTTCGCACACCGGAATTTCTCCTCTCAAAACCCTATCCCGAAACTGGGCATAGTATTTCGGTGTTACTGTGTTGGAGAGCATCAGGAATACATTCTAATGAAACCGTCCCAATCCAAGTCGTCTACATTTACTGTATTCATGCTGTTGTTAGCGGCTCTGAGTCTGCTATAGTCAGTAAGATTAAAAACGGTTTGCGAGCCGGCCTCATAGATTCGAGGGGTGTTCTGGTTCTGGTTCTGGTTCTGGTTCTGGTTCTGGTTCTGGTTCTGGTTCTGGTTCTGGTTCTGGTTCTGGTTCTGGTTCTGGTTCTGGTTCTGGTTCTGGTTCTGGTTCTGGTTCTCTTTTTTCTTACTGTCACCCAACGGAACTAACCTGAACTTCTCTTTGCCAGCGATCGTATTAGCTATTTTTGCGAATGTGTTATAAGCAGTTGCGCCTTTGGTAGCCATGTCGTTGACTCTGGATACATTATTCGCAAACTTTGAACCTTTATCTAATAACGACTCTTTTTTCTGTGGAGAAGCGCCATCAATTTTCGAAATGTAGTTGTTAATGTTCTTTTCTAGTTTGAGGCGCGTTTCAGCCATTATCAAATCTTCATTAGTAAGAGCATGACGATTCTTATAGATAAGGTTTGCATCACCAGACATGACAATTTTCTTTCGCTCTGTTTCGCTTTTTTCTATCTTCTTTTCCTGCTTACGGGTTTCTTTCTTTTCTTTCCATTTTGAAATTCGCTCTCGCAAACTTCCGTATCTCTTTCTTCCTTCTGGAGTAAGAGAGCCGTCTCGGTATTGCCAGCGTCTAATGCCCCAGTGCATTCCGGTAATACCATGATGAGTTAATTCATCATCGGTCTCTACTTTCCTGATTCCATAGTTCATATGTGTCACCACACTTTCGTATCATTTGGCTTACGTTCGGATAAGCCGGAGATTTTTAAATAATCGGCAGTACCGTAGTGTATAGCCTGATGAGTTTCGAAACTCACACAAACCAGATTGTCCAAATTAAACAGTTTGTTTGTGTTATTCGAGAAGTCATCAACTGTAATTGGATTTATATGATGTATATAGACCTTATTGCCTATCAGAAACTCTGGAACAGCTAAGTCGCAACTCTCGTCCCTGATGATTACTCTGTTTCGGACATCTTTCCATTCTTTGCTTCGATAGAAATTTTGGTTAATCCATCTGTCTGCACCGAATGTGTCCAATCCTACGCCACCGTGAAGTTTTAGATACTCAAATCTCTCTTCGAACGTCTTTAGATAAGACATTTCGTGATAGGATTTAGTAGTAGCCATCGTCTTCATCTTCTTCGCGGTTTGGTTTACCGGAATAAGCTCGCATAGCGTCGATAGCTCTAGAATATAACTCCTCGACTCGCTTAGCAGAGTTCATCATTTCGGTCTTGGCTTGCAAAAGTTCCTTGTGTTCTTCCATTATCTCCCTTTCGAGTTTTTCTTTCGTTGAACCGAGTTTGAGATAGTGGCAGATTACCTGCGACGATGCCGTTCCGTCTCGTAATTGGCGTTCGGCTCTGTCTACAGCGAGTGAAATCATCTGATTCTCTCGCTCTTCCATAGACTTCGCAGGAGAAAACTCACGGTCTATATAGTCTTTTGAAGGCTTCTTCATTTGTTATCACCTATTTCTTAATACATCGGCAGAGTTTCCTAATGCTTTCTAGCTGGTATTGTGCGATCGAACGAGTGGGGAGAACCGGTTACATCATGAAATGGAGGGTGACAAACCATGAGAATATCAATACCAGCTAGAAAGCATTAGGAAAAACACCCCGCCGGGGAAAATATCAAGAGGGGCGGCGATGCAGGAGGGGTTGTCGGTTTTCTACCCCCCCCTATGGGTTCGAATAGGGATTGATGGGGTTTTATGTGAAAAAGCTGTTTTTTTTCTCATTTTCTATTATATATAAAATTATTTTTTTTTATAAAATATAGAAAAAAAAACAACAAAACATCAGGAATGGCTATTTTGCGTGGTTTTTTGATGTTAAAAACGTGTTTAAAAACAACATAAAAATCACATAAAAACAACATTTTCCACATTTTTGACTATTTTTAGCCTTGAAAACGCCGTTTCGACTGCAACTTTTCATCACGAAAACCACACAAAATAACATTTATCACATAAAAAACAACATCAAGTTTCTTCGTAAACTTTATGATAAACTTGAGGTTCGAACCCAATAATCGAATCCATCGCCGCTTCATACATCTTGTCTTCAAAGTTACCAAAATCCTCAGAACTTCTCGGACATAATCTGTCTAAATAAGATAACGTGTTGTATCCAGCGTGCGTATCCCAAGAGAACCACGCTTGAAAGTCCTTGAAAGGGTTAAACGGATTGTCAAATGTCGTTAACATTACGTCTCTCATACTTGATTCAAACCTCCTTTACTCTAAATATTTCAAGACCGTGCTGGTCGATATTCCAAGTGCATCAGCTATGTCGGCTTGACTATGACCGGCAGCATACATTGCTTGAATCCTTGAAATTCTAGCCTCCGAAAGTCCGCTTGACTGTCTAGGCATAGCAAGTTCCTTGACTCTATCCGCGTCAGCCTTGCGAAGTATACGATCAAGTTCGGTCTTTGTAACAGCACCGGCTTGAATTGCTTCCCATTCCTTGTCCGTTATCTGGAAATCATATCTTGACGCACCAACATTATCACGGGCATTACGTAAAGCCTGTGCCTTGAACTTCTTCAAGTCTTCCTTATTGTCAGAAGATTTAAGAGCAGGGTTATCCTCTAGTTTCTGAGCCACCACAGTATTCGCAATAGCTTGAGCCTTACGTTCAAGAGGGGCATTCTTATATGCTTTGTCAACCTTATCTTTAAGGGAAGTGACCTCTTTCTCATAAGTCTTAGCTGCAACCTTGGATGATTCAAACTTAGGTACGGACAAAGACTCTTTACGAGCTTGATTTCCCAAAGCCTTCATGTTATTAGCAAAGTCTGCATAAATGTTTTCCATCTCTGAGCCACTCGAAAGTTCTCTTGCGTCCTTGACAGTCATCATTCTATCGACTTTCTCCTGAGCCTTGACGTACTGACCCGTCTTTGAATCGTAATATGTTCTGTTTGAATTAACCCACTTCTTTTCACCAGTGTCCTCATCGATTGTAAAGCGCTTACGTTCGTCGATTCTTGCTTCAGCAGTAGCTTGAGACAGCAAAGTGCTTGCGCCACCAACATGACCATCGGGACGTTTCTGATACTTTTCTTTGAGACCTTGAATGTCGAAGTCGGCGAAAGCTTGTTTGTAGTCATATTCATGCTTATAGGCATCGATGGCAACCATCGAATACTTGACCGCGCGAACGATCTCATCGTCCGTAAACTGCTTGTCAGACGCATACATATCAGTAATCAAATTTGTTATTTCTCCCATCAGTTTACCGGAGTCAGATTTTTTCTTCAATTTCCTTGAAGGATCTGATGTTGTGTAAACGCCGGGGTCAAACTCCTGAAGTTCCTTGAACGGGCTTCTCGTGTTAATCTTCTGACCTTTAGTCGGAATTACAAGCACCGTATCACCGTCGAAGTCCGCGCCTGACAATTGAGTAGCAACTTTAGGATGGATGGCGATTGCGTCAAGCGCAGTCTTTGTATCGTTACCAGACGTCATTCGTTTAGATTCCTCATGCTTGTTGTCAACAATAAGTCTTGGGATTTCAAACGTTCCCGTATGAGGATAACGAATCAGAATTACTTCTTCACCGTTCCTATAATTAGGTGCGTACACATGATTTTCCTTGAGAGTAGGGTCTGGGAGGATTACGTGAGAGGCTTGACGAGGCATTGCGGCACCTCGAAGTTCGCAAGCGTCAGTATCGCATTGGTCACCAAATTCAAGCAACATCTTTTTCTTGACTACTGGGTTTGTGATTCTTTGAATCTCAGCCAGTTCATCCTGATGTTCCTTGAAAGCAAGACCTAACTGTTGCTTAGCAAGTTCAGGAGACTGTTTTGAAAGCATCTGAGACGCCAAAGTCTTTCTCCAGTCGCCCCATTGTCCTTCCTCGTTGACAATGTTCAAGGCTCCTTCATGTTTCTTGCCTTTCTCGTCAACCCAGTCATTCTGACGGTTAATTGACGCGCCAAAAGGATCATCAAGGTCTACGGTTTTTCCGTCTGCTAAAGTGTTCTGTTTCTTCAGTGCGCCAAGTTTGCCCTTCTCGATTGATTTGTTCGAGTTTACACGAATGTCAATGCCTTCAGGCAGGTTCTCATTATACACAGCCATTCCTTTAATGTAATGAGTCCCGTCGACAGCAATTCGAACCTGAGCGTATCGGCTTGCCCCCATGTCGAGTTCCTTGATACCCGGACGAATCTCAACCAATCCGTCCCTTAAAGTGCCGCCTTCTTCGGCAAACACAACCTGAACACGCTTTGAGTCAATGTTTTTCGGATGGTGAATAGCTTCAACCGTCTGTCCATGATTCTTGGTGTATTCTGTTGGCATCTGAATCTTGTCTTTGTTGTCAAGAGCCTCTTTCCAAGTTGTGCCCGGAGGACAGAGAATATGGAAAGTTGTCTTCTGATTCGGATTAGACACCTGAGGAACTTTGAAATCGTGAATCTCATACCCTTTGTCGAGAAGCATTCGTTCTGAAACAGACAAAGAATCCTTGGACACGCCTAAGAATCTTTCAATGCCCTCGCCGAGGTCGACATATCCTTTTTCTTTAACTGCTTTCTCAAGAATATTGGTTACATTGGAATACTTGGTTGCGGAACGTTTATAAGAATCTGAAAGCCACGTTCTCACTGTATGCTCGTCAACACCAAGCTCTTTGCCAATAGCAACATTGCTTAAACCGCGTTCCTTGAGTCGTTCGGCACGAGCGATATTAGCTTGCTTGTAAATTTCTTTACTGATAGCCATTCGCTTTCTCAGGTCTCGTACATTCATGTTAAAGCCATCCGCGATTTCTACATCACTTAGCCCTTTCTTACGCAGTTCCCCGACACGTTCAATAAATGCCTTGGAACGCTGAGGCTTCTTACCTGAACCCCAAGGATATCGACCTGAATGTCGTGGAGTTCCATAGTGCATCAGCTTTTCGTCATGCCAGTCAGGTTCAACAACCAATTTGCCTTCGCCACATATCCTTGAAAGCCAATCGTCTTTAGGCATCGCTTATTCCTCCTTTAGCGATTCGATCACTTCATCAAATCGCTGAATTTTATTCATGATGTATAGCACATCCTTGAAATCGGGCTTCTCGACCATAATGTCATTGTTCTGATAGATTCGAAGCTCGATGTCTATATCTTTGGGTTCAATGCCGTAGTCAAGGCAGAACAAAGCGGAATAGATTTCGAGCTGTTTCATTGATGCAGGAGTGACTCCTGTTTTGAGGTCGTGAATACGTAGCAGGTCGTTTCTGAAACTGATGGCATCACAAGTGCCAAAACAATTCCTTGAATAATAGAGAACCTGTTCAGGTGTCATCTTGTATCCGACTGCGTCATTCACATACTGGTTTAAAGTTTTCTTTGACTTCGGCAAGTTCTGACTATGTCTGATTAACTGCGCCGCAAGTTCATGCAATTCCGTGCCCTTTAGAGTAGCCTGAAAAGAATTATATGACTGGACAAGTTTGTCTTCGTCATAGTTAATCCAGTGATACTTACTTGCTCCTAAAAACGCGTGCTGGCTTTCAAGATTAGTGTATTTCTTGAATTTCATATAATCGCCTCCTTTGAAAAGTAAGACTAGCGGTTAAGCCAGTCTTTTGTTTGCGTCATCCAACCATCTGTTACTTTCATGTCTAGCGAATTCAATTGCGTTGCGCAATTCGTATGCTCTGTAAGAAGTTGTCCATCCGTCTTGAGTCTGAAGGTTGTAATAGCGTTTTTTAAAACGTTCATACATTCTTCTGTATCTCAGATACAGACAATAATCTTCTACATAATCAACAAATTTTTCAAACATAATAAATTCCTCCTTGAAATATAATGTGGATTTCTTTCCATTATACAAGTGGTAATTTACGCCGAATGAAAATATAATGGAAGTGGTACAAGTACCCTTCCATTATAAGGATGGTAGAAATTACGAAACAAATTATTTTCGTTTTCCTTTAAATATCTGTTCAACCTCGAATAAGACGTCTGATTTGTTCTCTGGAAATATAAACGACGCGTAAGACATCTCGTTAAGTTTATTCACGTAATATTTCTGGTTTGGTCTGGTCGGCGCGTGCTGGTCTTTCTTGACTTCCAAAGCGACCCATTTATCATGGCATAGAATAATCAAATCAGGAACTCCTTGAATATAGTTCGGGTCGTTCTTGAGTACAATACATGATGGAAATCTGGTTTTGATTTCATGTATCAGGTCGGACTGAAATTTAGATTCTAACATTGTTAACACTCCTTTACAAATACCAATAAAACTAAGAGAGCCGGTATAAAATACCAAGCTCTCTTGTTGTTTACTTTTCGGATTTGTATAATAAGAATAATCCATAAATCGGGGTAAGCCAAATCGCTAATGCAACGATTGCTTCCCAATCAAAAAATTCGTACATAATATCACCTCCATTATACAGGCGGTAATTTACGCCGAATTAAAATGTCAAGAAGTGGTACAAGTACCCTTCCATTATAAGGATGGTAGAAATTACGAAACAAATTATTTACCTTGAAAAAAAAAGAATCGTGGAGGATTTGAACCTCACCTCTGTTAATGCAGTGTTCTCCCAATTTAAACTACCTTTCTTTCCATTATACAGATGGCAAAATACTCCGAGGAAGAAAAGAGAAATGCCCAGTAAAACTGAGCGAATCTCTTTTTAGAATCTGAATAATAATTTGAAAATAGATACTATCTTGAGAATTCCATATATTATACTATATAATACTAGTTGCGTAACAGTAATTGCCAAGTAAGCAAATATATTTCCGCCACTGTGTCTTACAGCCTGTTCATGAAATTTCTCAATAGTTTCGTAATTTTTCATCATTTTTATCACCTCCATTATACAAGTGGTAACTACTTCGAAGGCAAAAGAAAAACCCACGGTAAAATACCGCAGGTTTCCTTGAAATCATTTATAGGTTTCATTAAAGATTTCTTTGTATATTACTTTCATAACACATAATAGTTCGTTGCAAACGCCCTTTATATTTATAATCGAATAAAATCTTATCACGAGTTTCCAATATAATTTTAAAACGTTATTTGTCTTATATATCATACGCTCTATATAAGATACGAATATTATACAAAGTACAATTGACACTTCTATTATGATTGTAAAAAGTAATAATTTTAATATTAACATTTTTATCACCTCCATTATACAAGTGGTAATTAAATCGATTCCAAAAGTCAAACAGTTCGGTGACCAGTGCTATAAAAAGCATTCCATAAAATATCAATTCGAAAAGGTTTGTGCTGTCTTTAAACCAAGAACCTACCAAGAAATACCATTCGAATAGAGTGAACAGACTTTTAAAAACTATAAGTCCTATGTCAATTGTCAAATATAAACAATAGTGTTTCATGCCTGAAATTCCTCCTTATTCATTCGGTTATGTGAAAATGTTGTTTTTTTTCTCATTTTCTATTATATATTAAAAATTTTATTTTATATTAATATAGAAAAATTTTTAACAAAACAACATAAATGTCAAAAAATGGCTATATATCGCGAAAAAATCGATGTGATTTTTGAAAAATTTTTCACATAAAAATCACATAAAAACAACATTTTCACACAATTTTCGCATTTTGTTCACAATTTGTTCACATTTTAAAGGATTTATGTTGAAAATTTTTCACATAAAAACAACATAAATATCAATAAAAAAAAATACCCGGAACTCCAATCCGAGTCCTCCGCAACCTGACCAGCCGTAGCCAAATCAGACCCCGGTATGCTAGCGCATACAACATATTTCCATTATATGAACGGTAAAACACTCCGAAGACAAAAGAAAAAGCCCCGGTAAAAACCAGAGCGATTTCTTGATTTAGTCTACATTATAGTATGTTGCAAAATATTGTGTCATGTATAAACATAATGACTTTTTTATATACCGATACTTAAGAATATCGTTTCCAAATAGCATCATGCCCAAGATATATTTCATAACTCCGAAGCTTCCTTCGTTGTTATATATTACCTGAACTTTCATGACTGCTATTCTGTATATAGTAGTTTCTTTAATTAAGTTAAAACGGCATAAAAAATCCAAAATGCTTAGAATTACATGAGTCATAATTTTTTTCAACATTCTAATCACCTCCTCCATTATAGAGGCGGTAGTTATTTCGATTTATCATTTAAAACAATTCCAATTAGTCCGACTGGGATTATTACGACGCTTGACAGTAATATGAAATAAGATATATATGGGTGTTCGGTAATGACTAATCCAGTAGCGCCTAAAATAAACACCAATAGTCCAATTACCATTAAAGCTACATATTTTTTCATATTAATCCTCCTTGTTCAAATTACTCAAATCAGCATCTCTATCTACCTTGAATATTACCTCATTATAATTAATGATATTAAGAGGCTCACCATCGAATACAATCCTCATGGCAGGAACGTCATAATTCTTACGATCATACTGAATAGTCCCCTTGACTGGGGGATTCTTATGTTTATCTTCAGGAACCCAATACACATAAGAGACCAGGACAAAACATCCACATATGGGTCGTATCTCATTCTCGTATCCCATGACCGCGCAGATTATAAGTGCAACCAATAATCCTACCATAGCAACTATATACCTATGCGTTCTTGTCATTTAATAATTCCTCCTTGAAAAAGCTAAAAGCCACGGTAAAATACCGCAGCTTTTAGCTGTTAATTAGTCATCCTCATATTCAGTTTCAATGTAAATTTTTTTCCACTCTTCGAATGTTAATATAGGTTCACTATCTTCACGCTGGCCCTCGAATATACGTAAATATTCCTCGTACCAGTGTTTGCACCAATCATCTTCGTCATAGTTGTTCACATTGATCACCTCCTTTCCATTATACAAGTGGTGAACTTGTCGAGAAAAAGTAGAACCCACGGTAAAATACCGCAGGTTCCTTGAGCGATTGTCTTATTTTCTGCCAATAAGTTTTGTCACGAATTTAATTGCCGTAGATCGAACGACATGCCTTTCTTCCCAAATAAGAATCAATACCACTTGCAGCAACGCCATCAATCCATTAAACAGGACGTCCAAACATAAGCCTTTCTTCTGATTTTCTCTAACTTTAGCGTTCGCTTCTGTTAATTTTGTCAGAGTCTCAGCCATTTCTTTATAGTCGTCTGATGTTTCATCGAAATTCTTCATCCTTTCTGCAAGTTCATCAATTCTCCTTTCTATGGGATTTCTCTTGTCTTTCTTTACGAATAAACCTTTAATCCATGCCTTTATTTCTTTTAGCATGATAATCACCTCCGTTATAGTCATGGCGGATTACTCGAGGCATACCCAATTCATGAATATGCCATAAGATTCTAATAACTTTACATTGTGTGTTATAATCTTTCTCAAACACTCTGTGTCACGCATATGAGAGAACATCGAGCAAGTGCTGACGTCTCTCATATATTCGTTGATGAGTCTTGAGGTAACCTGCCGAATATCTTGAATACTCATTTTGCACCTCCAAAACTCGGGCAGCCCCACATAAATTTCTTGGATTTAGGCAGGAAATACATGTGTTTAAGACCGTACTGCTTGCATACAGCCTCTTCGACGATGCATCCCCTAGCCATATTGTATTTGGGCGCAAAGATAACCAATTCTGCATCTCTCATAAGCTGAATCGAACCTCCGAGCATCCAGATACGACCTTTAGCAATGTCTTCCGGAGATTTGGTAAACGAGTCAATTACTTCCAGAGTTTCTCCATAAATTTCCTCATAAATCTCCACGATTTCTCTACGTTCCTTGAGAATCTCTTCGTCAGAACGTCCGTTCATAGGTTGGCTGATAAATACTTTCATAATAATTTCCTCCTTAGTAAACTACTTGACATTATTTACAGAAATAGAATCAGCGTACATCGCCTTGATTCCTTCTGCTTAAACAGCATTACACCGGCAGCTAACAAACCATCTTCTCTTTTGGGCAGACCAATAGATTTCTAATTCCTTGACCAACGGGTACATCATATGAATCTCGCTAGAATTAGGAACAGTATCTACTTCTATAATGGTATCTCGTCTTTCTATCATATTTTTCCCTCCATTCTTTTACGTTTTCAGAATACTTTTTGTTATAATGAAAAAACACCTTAAATTCGCCGACAACCTGCTGTCTGTTCCACCAAATGGGTCCAATTTTCTCAAAGTCATCAACCACTATTCCAACGTTTTTAGTTAACTCCATTATCCTTCTTCCTACTGCGAAACCGATAGTTAAACGTATTACAGCCATGTCGTAAATCATCATAATATTCTCCTTATGTTTATATTTTTGTTGAAATTACTTTTTAACATAATACGAACCGCTTTGTCTAATGCCGATAAGTCAGCATGAATTTCAATGCTAATGACACGGTCTCCATTCCAAATATGCCAGAAAGGACTGTCATAATTCTTGAGAAAAGCACAAATTTCTTCAGAATCATCCCAGATATTTCCAGCAATGTTAAGGTCAATGTCACTATTTGCATAGTCGTCAATAATTTTGTCATATTCTTTCAATAATGCCACCATTCTCTCTTCATACGGTCATATTTTTCCCTCCATTCCTTGACTATTTCGGCGTCTTCCTTGCGGTAGTGGAAATATACCTTAAAGTCGGTAGCGACAACACGAAGCTTACGTTGTCTGTCCCAAATAGCACGAAACGTTTTAACATCATCTACCGCTACTCCGGAACAGTTGCATTTAGCCATAATTTTTCTCATTCCGGCAAAGGTACCTTCCACACGTATGATAGCTACATCATAAATCATAATCCTTTAATCTCCTTCACGTTAACAAGATTCTGAAAATCAATGGATTCTTCGACCATAATATTGCAAATTGGGCACGGAATAGCAGCTTTCTCTGCCACCTGATCCTTAAAATACAGTTTAGCTTCAGATAAAGTGAACGCAAAACGTGTGTTGCAGTTTAAACAAACCGTCTCAATGCCGTATTCGCTGTGCGAAAACCCTTTACTAATTACTTTTATCATATCTTTCACCTCAATTTCTGAATTTGCTTTCGAGAAGCAGTCTAACAGCCCTGTCGACAGCCTCTTTAAAGTGCTCCTGAGCCCATTTTTTGTCCAAATCCGACAAAATTGCGTGAATTTCAATGTTAATTTTGTTATATCCATCCCAAATATGCCAAAATGGAGCTCCGTAAGTCTCAAGAAACTCGTAAATATCTTCTTCTCCGTCCCAAATATCGTTAGCAATGTTTGAAATTTTCTGCAAATTATCATGAGAAAACTTAAATTTCTTGTCAAGCATTGCTTCTGACGGGTCATAAGAATATTCAAACATAAAGTACCTCCTTTAAAAATATAAATAAAATTAAGAGGAGCGGCTGTTAAGCCAACTCCTCCTCTTCAGATTCTTTTCTCGACAAAATTTTATACAGCTTTTTTTGCAAAAGCTCTGTTTCTTTTTGGATTTCGATAACATCATTTAGCGCTTCGAGAACGTCTTCCTCTTTGCCAAATTGGAATTTCTCGTTTCCGAGCATTCCATCTACGGTCATAAGTTTTTGTTCAGCGTCTATCGACGCAATTAATGCCAATCTAATCCATCTAGTAGTGTCTTTCATAATAAAAACTCCTTTAAAATATAATGTGAGATTTCTCACATTATAGAGGTGGCAAAATTATCGAACGAATGACGATTCATTGAATTTCTTTTTCTGACTCAAAGCCCTTGAAATAGCCTGATCTATGCCAGACGCAGACCTGAATTCATAATAATATAGGTTCTTATATGGTGTGTTAAGTCTGTCTATTCGTCCTGCTGCCTGCGTCATCACCTTGTACGAATAATTCAGACTATAGAATACCATCGTGTCAGTGGTTATGCAGTTCCATCCCTCTGCGCCAGCTGTATATTGAACTAAATATATCCATGAATTGCTTCTCGGTACCGGTTCGTGTTTTTCGCCGTTCCATTCGGCAAATCGTATTCCTTGACGTTTACATAAATCACGCAGAATATCAAGCTCGTATACGAAATTGTAAAACACGATAACTTTTTGTTTCTTTTTCCAAATATCAATCAAAGCGTGCTGTCTAGAAATGTCGCTGTTGACCACTTTTCTCAAACAAAAGCATAGTTCGGCAGCGTTTATTATAGGCTCGTCCTTGAATATATTCCATCTATCGCGCATGATTCTCTTATATGATTCGTGGTCGTATTGACATAGAATCTTCTCTCGAAAAGATTTTGTCGGTCGAATAAAATCCATATCGACAAGTATCATTTTCTTGAATCTGAGAAGCCTGCCTTCTTCGAGATACTTATCTATTTTAGGATACTTAGAAAACCTTGAATAAACACAATGCCTGCGAGTAAATTCAGTTTTATTTTTGTAGAAACCATTTGCCACAAAAACCGGTATATAATCGCTCCATGTATCACCTGGAGTAGCCGATAGTAAAATCCAGTCGTTGTTCTTTGTTATCTTGAGAAAAGCATTAACCCAAGCACCTGAACCAACAACTCGTTGTTCATCAAATATAAAGAAAGCGTCTTTAATATTGACATATTTCTTTATGTTGTTCCATGAGTCTATGACAAAGTCATGGTTATATACTTTGGATTCTTCATGGCAGGATATCAATAATTTAGCAGCATCTGTTTCCCATTCTCCAGAATCACGTTTGTGAGCGGTCGTGATTATATACAAATCTTTAGGTTTAGCCATTCTTGAAAATGGGTCTAATCTCCCACCGCAAACCTTATGATAGTATGCTAGAGAGGTCAGTGACTTACCACTGCCGACCCCACCGCATAGGATGGAGCCGGTTTTGATCTTGTCTACAGCATCTAGCTGATAGTCGTAGAGTTTAATCATTAGTATGCCAACAAATTTCAGTGCATTTCGGGCAGGGATAGTATTTGTATACAGTAGCCTCGAGTGCACCTTCTCCGTCAAATGCAATTTTACATTTATCGCTTGGCACATCGAAACGCATTTTACAGTTATTGCAGTAAAATTCTGTCTTGTCATCGATTTTCTTTTCCGAATCCTTGACTAAATCGATAGAATCCACGATTTCATTAATCTTTTTTTCGAGATTATGAATGTCGGTTTTCAGTGATTCAACCCGCAGACGGTATTCAGCGAGCTTAACGGAATAATGAACATATTCCCTGATTTCTTCGCAATTCAAAAGGTCTGCCACGTCGTATTTCTTCAGTTTTTTTTGGTATTCGTTTTTATACGAACAATCACAACACCATCTCGCCGTCGAACAACCCTTGCATGGATTACTGTTGTGTACGAGAAAGTTAATATACAATTCCAGAGTAACTTTCTCTTTGTCAGTTAAAGTAAGTTTTGGCATAAATATCAAACCTCCTCAATAGCTTTCCGGCAGATGGCATGGCACGCCGGGCAATCACTGACATAGCAAAGACCTGTTTCAAAAGGCTGTTCAGGCGGCAAAAACGACTTTTTTACACCGAATTCGCACCCGCAGCTGCAGTGGAACAGTACAATTGGTTCGCCTTTGTCGATAATTTTTCCTCTTATAAAAGCCTGAACCTTATCATACTCTTCCACGGAAGTAGTTTCGAAAGTGATTTTGTAGCCGTCTTCGCTTGATTCTGAGTGGAATCCGTGAATCAAAGGTCTGCTTCCGACAATGTTAAATTCGCACCATTGCATAAATTCTGCAAAGTCTAATCGATACGCCCAGCCGCTATCGACCGACATATTGACATAGAAATCGTCATCGAATTCGTCGTTTGGATATATAACGTTAACTTCTGCATTTGCATCAGAAGTATATTCAAGAATTTTGGCTTTGACCTGCTCACAGGACCAGTAGCCATTGTTAGTGAGACCGAAACCAATTTTAACTTTACCTTTGTTCATGTTTTTCTCCTCCAAAACATCACTTACAAATTTCTTGCAATAGGGAAAGCGAACAGCATCCGAAGCTTTGTCCGGGTCAGGCTCCTTGAAAGAAACTGCGGAGCAGTCGAATTCCTTGTCGATATAATTGCACAGCTCATCGAAACTGATGATGTCAGGGTCGTACTCAATATCAATAAATGTCGTATGGGCCACATTGAGACTTGGCTCTGGAATAATATCAGCAGGCAGAATAGAAATAGGAGACCACACATTTATGTTATCCATATCGTCGGAAGCCCAAATAAAGTCATCGATAAACGATTGCTTAATCTTCTCATCAGACAAACGAGTTTCAATCTTGAAAGTTACTTTAATATCCATAATAAAATCCTCCTTAAAGTGTTTTGAAAGCGTTGATGTGAGCTTTACTTACCGTCGCAATATAACTGCTGCAACTCTTGCAGATAATGTATACCAGATAAAGCAACCACCTCTTCCGTCTGATGAATACTGCAGTAGCGTTTGTTTGTGTTGATGTCGAAAATCGTCCCTTTAGCAATACCACCACATTTCATACAGACGAACAACTCACAACGAGGAGCAATAGGCTGTTTATATTTTACTTTAGATTTAATCGTTTTCATTATAGCAAACCTCCTTGAATTATGCATCTAAATTATTGCAGCAGGCACATTCTGGACAGGTATGTTCGACATTCCTTAATTCGTCTACGTCTAACCGACTGAGAATGGTGAGCTGAAAAAGAACAGCCCACGCCTCGTTTTCACTTTTTGGTTTCCTTATTTTCACAACTGACCATCCGCATTTCGGGCATTTTGCGCCTTCAGAATCATATGTCGGTTTGTCGACAAAATTCTTGCAACAATAGCAGTAATAAAATTTCTTAACTACTCTGGATTTGATTCTTTTCATCATACAGTTCCTCCTTTTCTAACTTGAACGTAAGTTTGGATACTGGCACATTATATGCTTTACATAATGGACAATTACACGAATCAGTTAATTCGAGATATGAGTTAAAGCAGGTTCTACATAAAAATTCGTATAGCACCACAGTGCCATCTTTTTGCATGGATTATCACCTCCTTTAAAAAGTTCGAGGCACGGTCAAATAAACCAATGCCTCTTGAATAATTAGGTGTTATAAAATTTCCATGCTAATAACGTCGCTTTAATAGCAAATTTGTAGCATTCCGGATAACGTTTGAGTAACTTAAACTCATAGATGTCAGCATTCAAACACTTGACAACATCACTAAAATCCACTCCCTTTAAGTAATCTTCACCACATACGCGAATGAAATTATAGTAACTATTAAAATCAAATTTCTTATGCTTAATCATAAACTCTGCTATCGGAAGCATAATATGTGCTTTAAGCCTTCTAGCTATTTTTTTCAACATAATAATCACCTCCATTATAGAGGCGGTAAAATATGCGAATTAGAACGGCAATTCCCAACGGTTATCTCCGATGTCGGAATTGCAGAAGTCGTCTACCGATAACACGTAAGGTTCGATGGTTGCCACTGCTTCGTCTACCAGAGATGCATAGTATGAAATATCAATCATGTCTTCCATACCCAATTTCTGAACAGTCTCAGCTTCGAGCCATCTGTATCCTTTAGTCCCGACGACAGCATCGTACTTTTCTCCGTTGATACGAACTAAACGTCCGCCACCAGAGCCTTCCTTAACAGGGCAATACAAACCAGTTCTACCAACGAATTTATAGTTGTGTTCTCCCTCTGGTAAATTCTCGTTCATATCGAGATACATTGCAGTTTTGACATTCTTCGTTTCGCACATATCCTTGAATTCGATGTTTTCTTTAGAGAATAATGTTTTAAATACAAATGGAACCTGAAATTGAGTTCCTGTGGCAGTCCATTTTCCATCTGGATACCGTGCAATGTATACAGCGTCGTTCACAAGACAGATGCGTTCGTAAGTCGCTTCATGCTCGAACGTGTATCCATATCGCTTACCAAAATCCATGACGAATTGAATGATTTCTGGGGTTGCGTCGGGAATCTTGATGCTGTCAGTTTTGATATGAGCAACCTTGAACCCCTTCTCCTGCACAGCAAACAGCAAGTCAATCATAAACAAAGCTCCACGTTTCGCAACAATATTGTCCTTATTACGCAAATCACGGAATGGATTCTCGAATTTGGCAGCGGTAAGACCATACACAGAATTAATAGCAATTTTTAAAGCCTGAGCAAGCATCTTAGACTTATTCTCATCGTCGAGGAACTTAGCAAGTTTTCCATCGAACATCTTTTTGGCAGCGTCGAAATCCTTATGTTTTACAAGAATTCTCGTGTCCATAAGATTCTTGAATGCTCTTGTGTATCTGACGCCAAATAAACATTCTGTAGTAATCGAGTGAGGATGCTCTGATGCAACATCGAGCAAAGCAACGTTCGAATATGCGCCCGGCTCAGAGTACACGAATCCGCCCTCGCCTACTGTGAATCCTCTGTATGTTGATACACCATTTTCGTATTTATAGCCCTTGAAATATGGAAGCAAAGATTCGTCGTCGAAAGGAATTGGCAACCCGCATTCCTCTTCAAGAAACCTTCTTGTTGAAATATCAATATTCTTTGCCGGTTCAGCAAGGTTACGATAGTTGAATTCGTCTTGCGGTTTGCGGTTCTTTCCAAATATCAATCTAGTAGTGAGGCTGTTTGTGGTGTCATTAACCGTTCCGCCCGCAATCTCAGCTAAAATCTCTCTTGCCAAGAAGTCCGCTTCTCTTGCCTTGAATACTGCCTCAGTAGCAATTACGTCGTTAACACAATATTCAGCAACAGTTTTCCAGAGTTCTTCCTTGACTGGTTTGTCCCATTCGAGTCCGAGTTCCTGATGATGAATACCGAGTTCAATCTCAAATTTCTTTAGAGATTGTTTCTTTGATGAAAAGTCATAAATATCAGTATAACTCAGATTGTACGCTTCTCCGAACATACAGTTAGGGGCGCCTGAAACAATCTTCTGACTAAGCTGATACAGTTCCTCGTTAGAATATCCATGCATTCTGGCATACAGAATATGGTTATCGTATTTACGGTTGTTAAATCCAATAAGTCTGAATTTACATAGTTCCTCGATATCGTCAGGAGTAGGATTAATCAAGGTCATAGGTTTACTGTCTCCTTGAAGTTTCCACACCACGACAAATAAATTTGGAAATACCTCGACATCGAAAAATGCAATAGACGCTTCTTTAGAGAATTCCTCGTCAGATTCTTCCACATTTTCAGAATTCCATTTCATCTGAGCAACCAATTTCAAGCATTTCTCGGACTGGTTTGTAGAATTCGCCGCAAAAGCCATAATAGCAGGTCTCATATCTCGAACATCGTATGTCATTCCTTGAGAATAGGCGTCTTCGAGAAGCCTATAAATAAATTGTACAGATGACGCTGTATCACTGTGGTACTGCTTCGCAAGATTCTTCTTAATCATATTTCGAAGCATTTTTTCATTCTTCAGACCATCGAAATTTAACACGTTATTTCCCTCCATTTTTTCAGGCAAATCTCCGGTACTCAGATGAGCAATTTCGAGATTATTACATTTGCTCAATTTTCTTCGTAACGACGAATTGCCTGTATATACTTTTATTTCAATGTTCGGAGCATATATCTTGCTTAACTTAGATGCATCTCCGTCGTAAATATAATGCAGATGAATTCCCGCTTCTGATTTAGACAATTCTGCATACGTTGGTTTCCATTTGAGTGCTTCTTTAAAGTTCTCATCGAACGATTTGTTTCCAGTTTTATCTGGAATATCAAAGTCGATCACTATATGATTCTCAGGAACTTTCGTATAGTGAAGTTTTTTCGTGTCGAGAGACGAAAGATTAGTTTTGCAATGTGCCCATTTGCAAGTTGGCGTTCCTTCGTCATTGGCATATTGGGCAGGCATATCCTTTAAAACCTCATCGAGCAACGAAGTCTGTTCCGAAAATATCAACCATGGAATTTCTTCCGTTTTCTCAATAGATTCTGAAGAAAACGTCTTGAATTTTTCTGTGCGAAATCCTTTATAGACATTGTACGATTGGTTATCTCGTTCGTGAAATTCCTTGAAATATGCCTTCGCTTCTGATTTGAGAGCCCGTTTCTTCATCGGGTAACTTACGTTTGATTCCTCGCAGAATTTCTTCCACTCTTCCCAAAGCCAAGCCAGAGTAACTTCGTCATGTTCTTCTAGATACTTGTAGTTTTCTTCCATAAACATATAGAAATCGTTAGTTGCGCCTATCATAGCTATTGGCAGATACGAATCGTATGCTGATTTATCTGATTCATAAATATCAATACAGTGCTTAGCTATTGCGCCGAGCTCGAATCTAACCTGCGACATAAGAGTATTGTATCTCGACGTAGGGATTCTTCTGTTCGATGGACAAATATCAATAAGTCTTCGAGTTATACCAGATTTAGCGTCTGTGATTCGGACAGGCTTATTTGTACCCATAACAAGCATCGCCTGAATTCGGTTGGTATATTTTGCCTTAAATTTCTCGTTGATGGTGATTTCTTCATGAGAAACTATCGAGTTTAATCGTGTGTTATCCTCAATCTTCGATAAGTCTCCGTCATGCTGAATAGCGACTAATGGGTTCGACTTAAACGCTTCGAGAGCGAATGAGTCGTTTGACGAACCTAACGACTTTGCATCAAAAATTGCATAGTAACCCTGAAATAGCATCTGCATAATGTTTATGATTGTCGATTTACCTGTTCCGGGTCCACCATAGAATACTATAAACTTTTGAATCCATTTACTGTCACCAGTTAGTATAGACCCGATAGCCCATTCGATTTTATGAATCTCGTCTGGTTCGTATAGTGTCCCAACAATCTCGTTCCATATTTTAGGAGTTTCATCCTTGAGCGAATAAGAAAGACGCTTGGTAGCATAATCTTTCTTGTTAACCAGAGAATCTGCAAATATCAATGTCATATCGAGAGGCTTGTAATTGTCTCGGGTTTGTCTTTGACAATATTTATGCCATTTGTCAACAGAACCAGAGTCCGCGTCCCACATATACGCCACTTTCACATGAGTATCAGGATTTTGTTCATGCATTTTATCGGCATATTGTCTCAGCAAAATATCAATCTTCTTTATGACGAAATCTTCATTTGTGTCCCATAATCCAGCGTCCTCGTTCCACGCTGCATAAAAATCGCCTCCTCGAATCATTAAATCTTCGGATTGGCATACGACAAATTTCGGAAACACACATATTCCGCTTTTTTCTACCTTATGAACTATTTTTACAAAATCCACCTATTGAGCCCCCTTTCTTTAAATTATCAATGAAAAAAGCTAAGAGCCACGGTAGAACCGCAGCTCTGTTAAGCTTTTAGTCTTTGTTATTATGAAACATGCCCCAAGTTTTTCTTTTGGTGTCGTAAGCGATAAAATCGCCATCTTTTAAATTAAAATCTTCCCCGTGATATGTGAATCCCGTAAACAGATGCAATTTAAGTGTTTCATATAATACTCCGAATATAAATCCGATAGCATATATGGACACTGTTTGCAGTCTGTCAAGCCACCATATAGGGTTTTTTAATTTGGCGATAGTTTCCTTAAGCCACTTTTTAATCTTTACTTTCATGTTATCACCTCCTTCCGTTATATGGATGGCAAAAAAATCGATAAAAATATAGAGGAGCGGCTATTAAGCCAACTCCTCTGTTGTTTACTTGTTGTAGAAATAAAATCTCTTAATTTCGTCTATAGCTTCTTGCTTTCTTTTCTTTTCGATTCTTGTTGTGATGAGTTCGATTACGGATACAGTAACCGCAGGGGCTACAAATAATCCTAAAAATACGAACCATTCAATGATATCGATTCCTAAAAAAGTCATAACAAATTCCTCCTATAATATAAATATTGTGGATTTCTTTCCATTATAGGAGTGGCAATTTGTGCCGAGTACTGTTTCAGATTTCAGCATTAAACCTCTGCAAAAACTCTTTGACCGTCGGAAGTCTCTTTTTCGAGCACTTGAATATAACAGTAACCAGACGGAAATCTGGGTACTCAGTAGGTGTCTCCATGATTTCCACGTTACGTAAATGGAATTCACGACGAAGTTCTTTGCTAATTGTGCTTGGCGCAGATGTCGTATAAAAAGATTTACTCAGAGAGATTGAATTATTCACAGTCGTCATCTCCAAAATCATATTTTCCGCCGAAATCTTCCTCGATAGACACATACATTTTCTTGAGATAAGCCGCTACTCCCTCTCGTCCCTGCATATTCCAACGATACGGTGTTACAACCAAATCAACGTTTGTGATTTCGGCATAGTCAAGAGTACCGACAGTATCTTCGTTCATCAAGGTTTTTTTTCGACCGGTGACCAGATAAATATCAGGGTCTCGTTCAGGGTTATCCTTGGAATACTTAACATTGACGTTAAGATACGGAGTAGATTCGTCACCGGGTTCTCTCGGTTTGAGATACTTAACATTCCAGCCGTCTTTTGTGAACTGGTCTGCCTCGTCCTGTGTAAGAACCAAAGCGAACGAACGCTTTCCTGTCGGATTGCACTGACTAGATTTACCGCTGAAATTTCTGAAAATAATGCGAGCGTCTTCGATAATAATATTCCTAATATAAGCCATAATTAGCCCTCCTGATTTAAATTATAGGTATAAACACACTGCGAAACAACATATCTGCAAACTTTGTAGTAAGCATAAATGGAGCCAGCTAAAAAGCCGACTCCAAATATCAATAACCCTTTAATCATCATAGTCCTCCTCAACCGGTTCGTCGAGATAATCATACAAATCGCCGACGTGAACATAGTAGATAAAGCTGCTTGCCTCATTAATGATTGTCACGAGATTTTTCTTAGACAGTTTTTCATCGCTGATAAGGCGATTCAGATTGTTGAAGCCGAGTTCTCCTTTAATTTTCAGGAATTCGGAGCCGTCTTCGTCAGCCAGTCTTCCACGCTTTGTGTCATACACAAGATTCAGTTCAGAGAAACTGTCAAGATACTCATGAGTATCGAGATAATCAGCAGGCTTATCTTCAAGAATGTACGGTTTTTTAGCAGGTACATATTCTTCGGTGAGGTCTTCATAAATATCCATATTGTTTTCTTCCTCCTCAGAAGTTTCTTCTGTAAAGTCGACAGGAACCTCTTCTTCGGTTTCGTCAGAGACAGTATCGGTACCTTCACGCTGAGCTCTGCGAACTTCTGCCAGTTCCTCTTCAATCATTTCTTCGGCTTTCTTTTCAGCAGCCTTGAAGGAAGCTGCGATACCGATTACAATACCAACTACCAGACCGATAGCTACAGATGCGAATGTTTTCATAATAAAATCCTCCTTAAAATATCAATACAGCAGCGAGCTTAGATTCCGGACTCCAAGCCCACTGCCATAAATATCAATCTTCGTTAATCCATTTCGCGAGACGCAAACCAGCCAGAACGCCGCTGACTACACCGAGCAGATAGTATGCAATTTCCATATTCATTACTTATCACCCTCGAAAGCATGTTCGAATGTATCAAGGATATAGCCATCGCAGTTGAAGTGCAGGATGTATCTGCGAGTAAACTTCATAGTTTCCTTGTCGACATCATCGATAATCTCTGCACCGAAATCAATATAGTTATCTCCGGTATGACCTTCTCCGGGATTGATAACCCATCCGACTTCCTGACCGGCTTTAGTCTTTGGTAAGCCGAGGTCTTCAAGCACTTCATTCAGGAAGATGTATCCCGTAAGATTACGGAGTTTATTGTTGACAGCAGTCTGGACAGCTCTCAGATATGCTTCGTTGTCGGCGAAGCAACCTTTTTTGTATGCGCCAGACTCCTTTGTCGTTGTCTCATCCCATATGAAAGTGTAAGGGTCTTTGACAGGGTCAACTGTGTCAACCTCAGCGACAATCGGATTGCCGTTATCATCAATCACCTCCTTCATTTCTTTTTTTACACCGTCGAGAATTTCTCTGTATTTTTCATCACCAACAACAGCCTGAGTTCTCTTCTTGAATTCTGCAAATGCAGCACTCATTTCACCAAATGCCATCGTGATAGCTGCGTGTCTTGCCTTGAGAATGCCGAATCCGCCGAGAATTGCAGAAGTAGATGCAACCGCCAGAATAATACTCGGAGCGTACAGTTTGGCAACACTGAACGCATTCTGTGCCCACATTCTGGTCACTTCGATTTTCTCGTCTCTTTCCGTGTAGGAATCCTCGGCAACTGCACCAGATTCTTTGAAGTCGTCAACCTTATTAATCTTTTCAGCCAGTTCGTTTTCACGAGCCTCGCCTTCTGCCAGAACTTTATCCAGCTTTGTGGTCTCTTTGCAAGCCAGAATACCAGCAGCGATAAGACCAATAGTTCCGGAGACCACAAGGATTTCCGGAGAGTGCTTTCTGAGTGTCAGGGACACTTTACTAAATACCTTTACAATTGCTTCTTTCATAATAAGTTCCTCCTTTAAAATATCAATCAATGTATGTGTCAGGTTCGCAGATAGAAATCGTGTAACCGTTCGACTTGTGAACAATTCTTGCTCTGTCAAGAGATTCCCAAGACCAGCCCCATCTGTCGTGAGTCCAGTCGTTAGGTCTTTCGCAATCTACGAAATCGTAGAACGCAGAAATCGAGCAGAATCCGTCATATTTTCTTGCCTGTTCATTCATCTGGGACAGCACCCACCTTGCATCTTCGATTGTGTCAAATTCAAATGAATCAACACGAAACCGGTTTGAAGGTTTTGGTCTGACCTGTTGTGAATCACAGCTTCTGTGGTAAGCTGTCTTTGATGTGCTTACATGTCGGTCTGAACGATAGTCATCAAAATATCTTTTCGCGTCACGTCCGAGAAGAGAAGATACGGTCGCCATGATGGCGTTGTAAATTCCGTCTTGAATTGCAGGGACGATAACCTTTTCGAACGTATCTCTCAGAGCCTCTTTGAATGTAACGTTGAAAAAGAGTTCCTTGAAACGCTGTCCAAGAGATTTTTTCTCAGTTACTTTTACTCTCTTCTGTTGCTCTTCCTTATTCTCATCGGTAGACACGTGAACTTTAGCTTTGTCACTAATCTCGTGATACTTATGAGAATTCGGTTTGTAATCCTGTTCCGGCATATCTTTTCCTCCTTTTGAAAAGCTCGGAGAACCGGTATAAAATACCAAGTTCTCCTTGTTTGTTAGTCAATATTTTCTTCGTTAACGATTTCTTCAATTGCATATCCTACTCTATATGCAGCGTGTATTAACCATACCAACACGCCGCCCAAAGCAAGAATATTTACAACTTTTTCTCGTTTAGTCATGTCTATCACCTCCATTATATAGGCGGTGAAAACGTCGATGTTACATATAATTCCTACTATAATACTCAGGTTCGACCTCGTAGTCGAGTACAATACAAGGTTCTCCCCAGTCAGCTATTCGAGCAGAGTATTTGATTTCTACCTTATCTCCTCCATCATACGGATGCCATCCGAAATCGTCACCTTTCTTGCACTCGTTCAAATCAAGGAGGTAGTATAGGTCGTTCAGAGGGATAAAGTCTCCGGATAATGCCCTTTCGTTCAAATCGTTGACACATCTTCTGATATGTTCAAGGTCTGAACGAAAATATCTATCCAGATACGGGTCGTAGAATAGGGTTTCCCCATATTTTGTACGGATAACATTTGCGTTACGTTTTTCTTCGGTCGATACGTCTACCTTAGATTCCGCAAGATGTTTGTCAGCGACTTTAGCTTTTATTTCGTCAAATGTATTCTTACCGACGCTTTCTAGTGTCGCGTCCTGAAAATGATGCAACGCGGCTTCACTCATACCGAAAGCAGTAGCCATAACAGCTTCTCTTTTACCAGAAACGTAATTACTTGCAATAAAGCACGCTGTAGAAATAACACCCATCGCAGCGGCAGACCAATATGCTTTTACGAAGCATTTTGCAGTCTCTTTTTTGCCTAGAGTAACTTTGTTGTCTTTCTTTTCCTGACGAAGTTTTTCTTCAGCCTCCTCGACAAGTTTTTCGGCTTTCGGGGTAGCCTTTACCGCCATAATTACAGTGCCAATCATGCCAACAATTCCAAGCACCGTCAAAATCTGTGGTGAATATTTCTTTAAATTCATAATCAATTCCTCCTTTTGAAAAGCTAGAAGAGCCGGTATAAAATACCAAGCTCTTCGCTGTTTGGGTCTTACATGTAATAATCGTCGTCGAGTTTTGCAATACGTCTCTCGATGTCTTCGATGCAAAACGTAATGTAAGTTTCGAGTCCAGTCAATCCCTTAACTTTTTCGTACTTGCTACTATTTGTATAGTAGTCAGGCGACTTCATCAGTTTGTTGATGTCCTTTCTAACCCTCTCACGAGTTGCAATCAAATGCTCAAGTCTTGTGTTTGTCATAATAATGACCTCCAATTATAATATAGTAAGGTTTCCCTTCCATTATAAAGGTGGCAAAAACGTCGAGGTTATTTGACAAACTCGAACGAGAAACCTTTATGTTTTTTTCTAGAGGAAT
>Ga0326512_10000366_pt1 | contig 39014 bp, 43 predicted proteins | sample 1_2617_0518_D_FD_203652 | JGI IMG/M metagenome (GOLD analysis project Ga0326512, IMG submission 203652) | Bovine rumen microbial communities from UC Davis, California, United States - 1_2617_0518 | ecosystem: Host-associated > Mammals > Digestive system > Stomach > Rumen | place: USA... | reverse complement strand
ATAATGCAGGTTAAGCAGTTATGTACTCGTTTCCACTACTCATATACTGCCACTGAATAGGTAGTTCACTACTTATTGACAAGTTATAACCTATATATGAGTCCATATATAACATAATAGTCCCCAACTTATCAACAAGTTCTGAACTTTTGCCGAGTCCAGTACTCGTGAGTCGAGTGATGGGGACGGGGGGCCTCGCATACGCGAAGGTCCAAGACCTATGTCCAGACTTTCGTTCACACTCGATATGGAATTGATAACTTTTTTTTGCTGGAGTGGGGTACGCTTCGGCCAGTTTTTTGTTATATTATGCCTGTACCATCTTTCCTAGGAGCAGTCTTATGGCTGATACGACATTTACCGAAATGGGCCAAGCCCTCGACGCGGCTACCCAGATTCGAGATACCCAGAATAGCGTCAGTTCCGAAACGAATAGCACTCCGTCCGGCGTGTCAACCGAGACCGGTGCTGGTAGTTCCGAGGAGTCCCAGCCCAATAGCACACCAGTGGTCACCGGTAACGGTGCCGAGGATGCGGGGTCAGGGTCTCAACCGCCCAAGACAGAGACATCCCCCTCTGGTGTGGCAGATACGAAGGGGACTCCATCCGGCAAGCCCGATGACAAGGAGCTGGCCGAGCGCCGTAAGTACAACCACTGGCAAGCAGCCCAGAGGATCGCGGCGAAGGAAGCGAAGAAGCGCAGATTTGAGCAGGAAATGCAGAGACTCCAGCGCGAACGTGAAGCCTATGCCGACGAGAAGGGCGAGCACTACAACCCGCAGATGGTGAACGTCAAGGACGACCAGATGAGGGAGTTGCAGATTGCCCAGATGCAGGAAGCACAGGCCGAATGGGAACGCGAGGCCTACGAAATCTTCTCGCCCGAGGATGCGTCCACCTTCATTCAGGACTCAAGGAACCTGTCCGACTGGCTGAACAAGAACGAACCCGAACTTTGCAGTTACATCGGCAAGCCCTACGGCAAGCACTTGCTCAAGGGGTGGATGGACAAGATTGCGAAGAACAAGGCTATGGCCGAACGTTGGCAGAGCTTGAACTCCTATGAAAAGTATCGTCTTGTGGACAAGTACTACAAGGAACTGGAACAGTTCGGCGAGGACTATGCGAACGGCAAGATTGGAGCGGACGGCAAGCCTGTCACGCCTCCGACACAGCAGACGCAGACTCAAGTCCAGAATCAGCAACCGAGCCAGACTCCCCCAGTCAATGCACCTGTCCCCAATAGCGGTAGAGACACCAACACTATGCCCCCGTCTAACAACTTCGCCCTGATGTTGCAGGATGCGATGAACAAGCGGGGAGTATCCTCTTTTTAAGGAACTGAACTATGGGTCAGATTGTAAACCAACAGTTGATGGCGAACCTCGCCGTCGAATTTAACGTCGGTGTGGACATCCTCTCCAAGGGTAACCGCACTATCGAAAAGGAACTCGGTGCTTCCAATATGAGCGGTGACACCGTGTCCGTTACCATTATGGACTCCGGCAAGGTGTTCCAGAACTCCCTCGACCTCTCCGGTCTGCGTGGCACTCTCGCTGTCAAGCGCGCTTCTGTGCCGTTGAGTGTTGCTCCTATCGGTATTGCTGCCGAAGCATCCGAAGGCGAACTTGCACTCGCGATTGAGAAGCCCGACATTATGGCCAAGCGCGTGGCCAACCTTCAGGACGAAGTGAACAAGAAGGCCTATCGTGCCATCGTCGGCTCCTGCCAGCCGTATGCCTTCGACCCGACCGGTCTCAATGGCGACCAGTATGACCGTGCCGTGCGCAAGGTTTCCTTCCGTGCAGAAGCCCACACCCAGACTTCCAAGCTCGCAGGTAATATCTTCGGTATTGCCCACCCGCAGACTTGGAACGAAGTGGTACCGACACTCCACTCAAACTTCGGTAACAACCCGAAGAACGGCACCGACTTGTACAAGAACGAACTCGGTGACTATATGGGTCTCCGCTGGACGAAGGGTGTCGATACCCTCCGTATCGAAGCGCAGGACGTCGCCGCAGTCGTGACGAGCATCAGTGTCGGCCTTGATGGTAAAGTCTCCGCTACTATCACCGGTATCGGCACCGGTGACGAAGAAGGTGAAATCTATCCGATGCCGTTGTACCTCACTGACGACAAGGCCTGTGCAGACGGTCTAAAGCACAAGGTCGAATGTGTCGATGCCCTCGGCAAGCCGACTGGCATCCAGAAGGCCATCTACTTCAAGTGGCATTTTGACACTTGGCAGATGACTCAGGGTTATGGCTGGCAGGGTACCAGCGGTCACTGGGAACTCGCACAGCCGCTGTTCCTCGCAGGTCCGCGCAAGAACGCCCACTCCCGTGCTTATGAAGAGTTCCTCGCAGCAGGTTCTCCGGTTACCGATCGTCACGGCTTCATCCAGCCCGACTATGACTGGTATGCCCAGCAGACTTGGAACCGTAACCCCGACTACGTGAACGGCGGTGCTCGTGACCCCGAACACAGTGGTTACCTTACCTTCACCACCAGCAACGTGCTGACGGATGGCTTCACCTATCTGGCCCCGATGGCTATGTTCCACGAACAGGACTTCCTCATCGCAGTCAAGGGTATCGAGAAGATGTCTTCCGCAGACTCGTTCACTATCCCGACCGAGTTCCGCGACAAGGGTATTCTCCCGCTCCGTGGTACGTACTGGACCGACCCGTACACCAGCCTCGGCCTGTTCCGTGTGGACGCACTGATGGGCTTCGGTATGTATCAGGGTGTGTCTGGTGCCTGTATCTACATCCCCGAAGTCTAACTCACCCTAGCGGTGGTACATCGCGCTGGCAGACCGCCGAAAGTCTGCTCCCATTGCTGGGTGCGACTCTCGGAGTGTGCCCAGTTTCACGGGGTATCGTGAGCCGAGGCACGATACGCGCTCTCCCGTGCAACACCTCGGCAAATTTTTCTTGAGGTACTCGATGGCGACTACTCAAAACAGAACCTTCTTCGGTGGCTCTACTGTACCGGGCAGTGGTGTATATCCAGAAGACGTGAAACTCCTGAAGGTGTTTGCCAACTACGCGGAAACGGACTATGACCCGCTGGCCAGTTCGGACACTTCTGTCTATATCCCTACTGTCGATAAGCACTCGCACGACGATGGTAATATCGTAAGTATCATCGACCGTGTGCTTGCGGCTGGTGGTTCGCCTATCGTCACGAAGCATGACGCTGAGTTTACATATTCAAGCGGTAACGCCAGCGAGTACAAGTTTGTCAATGTCAGCGGTGACAACATCACCGAAATGACAATCAACCGCACTACTGGAACAGTCACCACTCAAAACAACTTTCTGGCGAGGCCTGTCGAAGTCGAATATGGCGTGTCAACAGCTTCTGACGTAGCGTCTATCATCAATGCTAAAGGTCTTCCATATATGAAAGTCGGCGAGTTAATAGCCCGCCTCTACAAGATTGAACCTAGCAAGTACACGTTCCGCACCACGAATCTCCGTGCTGACGGCGACATTAATTATCTGGACATCGTTGACTATATTGTAAACGGGTCTACTTGGACCACCGTCATGAAGACTGTTTCCAGCGGTGAAACAGGTACAGCATATCTTAAGAAAGTTTCTAGCCCTACGAGTTTCGACACGACAGGATTGTCTGGATTGCAGACTGTGGCTGGTGTTAACGACGTACCGAACGATGGCGTGTACCAAGTGTCTGTTATGCTGTCCGTGACTCCGAAGACCGCAAAAGCCACAAAGAGCGACCTCGTGTTCGGTTTCTATGGAGCAGACGGAATCGGTATGGCCGACCGTACCTTCCACGCGGTCGTTGACGACTCGCAGATATTCGCCCAGCAACTTTCATTCAGCACCACTCTCAACCTGAAGGCTGGCGCTAATTCGCTGAAGCTCTCGTGCGACAGGCTGAACACGAACTATCTTGTGTTCGTTGACGAGCTGACTCTTGCGCAGCTTGTGAACGGAGTGTACCACAATGGCAATGACTTTGAAGAAGTTAATGACCTTTTACCAGCAGATTCCTTTAATGAAGGAGATAATTTTCTTGTAGTAAGCCCTACTAGTAAAAGGAAAATGTCGTATGAAGTATTGATAGAACTGATTTCACAATATGTCTTCAGCGGCAACAAATTCTACGTTACAGAAAACAATGAATATTCGTATGCAATAATTGATTCAAACAACTCATTCCTTTTTGGAATAAAGAAAGACGGCTCCGTAGAGTGGTCTAAAGGAATCCCGGAACCAATAAAGAAAATCCTTGATGTAGTTGTAGCTAGATTGGATGTTCAAGAGGTTCTAGTAGGGAACAAAGTAGACAAAGAGCAAGGAAAATCGTTAATAAATTCGATATTCGCTTCCTGTGTATTTGTTACAGACAATTCCGAATACATCTATGCAATAAACGATTCTAATGGTGTTTTTCTTTTTGGAATAAAGAAAGACGGCTCCGTAGAGTGGTCTAAAGGACTTCCAAAATGGCTTGACAGCAGAATAACTAATTTGGAAGAAAGTAAGGAAGCTAAAGTTCCTGGTAAATCCCTAGTAAACAAGGTTTTTGCAGATGGAGTGAATGTTGTTTCTAACAAAGAATTCATTCTTGCATTTGTTGACGAAAACAACTCATTCCTTTTTGGAATAAAGAAAGACGGCTCCGTAGAGTGGTCTAAAGGACTTCCTCAAAGCATACAGGCTATTGTTTACGAAATACAAAATGCACTAGAAGAAAAACAGGATAAAATATCCAACAAGACTGTCATTGATACACAGACTTCGAATCATTGTGAATCTACATCTGATAATGATGAGTGGTTTTGGTGCGCTCTTGACGCAGCTAACAAAATTATAGAAGGAATCAAGCAGACAGGCGAACACGTTTTTATGCTTCCTGTTAATTTAAATGGAGGTGTAAATTGGTCTAAAGAAAATCTTGATGATTTAACTGCCGCTTTAAAAGAAAATGGATTTGCTGGAGGAACGGGAGATTGGAGTGACTCTAGCTCACTTGAAATTCCTATACCTTCTATAGCCATAATCAACTTTACAAATATTGATCAAATGCCTCAAACCAAGACTACCGATGCTCACGCGATTATGGAGTTTTGGGATATGAACGGAAACTACTTTAAAAAGAAAGTGATTGCCAACGCGCAGGGTTCGTCCTCACTGTCTGCTCCGAAGAAAAACATCAGTATCGACCTGTGCAATGACGAGTGGGTCGGGGACGACACGTTCAAGATAAAGTTCGGTGGGTGGGTTCCGCAGGACAGTTTCCATATCAAGGCATACTACACCGACTTCTTCAGGTGTGTCGGGCTGTCCGGTTATGACTTGGTAAAGAAGATACTTGACACTCGTGTACCGAACACGACTTGGAAGAAGGCGCTAAACTATGGCACCGACCCAATCGGGCAGAAGAGTGTCTCTCCGCAGATCGACTCGGGCGCACTGTGCTATCCGCAGGGATTCCTCTGCAAAGTCTACCTAAATGGTGTTTTTGAAGGGCTATTCTGCTGGCAGTTGAAAAAGCACCGGGACAACTACCATATGAACAAAAAGACTGCGGAGAACATCCACATCGAGGGTATGCTCGGTGGTGTTTTCTTCGGAGGCTCGATCGACTGGACTGCGTTCGAAATCAGAAATCCCAAAGACCTGATTACCTACACGGGTACGAAATATGATGGTGACAATCCGACCGAGTTGATTGACTCCACTTCGCCAGCGTATGACCCTGCGAATAGTAAACACAAGTTGAGCGCAAAGGTCAAGCAGTATATCATCAACCTCTCAAACAGGATGGCACAGATTGGCAACGACCCGAGTATCTTTGAACAATACTTCGATGTCGATAGTTGTGTAGATTACGCAATCCTGTCCGACACCCTCTACAATTATGACTATGTGAAGAATGTTCAGTGGACTACTTGGGATGGTGTAAAGTGGTTCGTCAATCCGTATGACCTTGACTGCACGCTCGGTGCGAACTCTGCCGGAGACGGAATACACTATCCTACGACATCGCACATAATCACTGCAACGAACCACCCACTTACATTCGCAGTCAATCACTACACATCCGAACTTGAACAACGGTGGAAGGAGTTACGCGACGCGCATATCATCGACCCGAGGACCGTAGCCGAAAACTTGGAACACTATGTTCGTTTGTTCGGTGATGGTGGGTACAAGTCGGAATATGACAAGTGGACCAATGCACCCTGTAACCGTGACCCTATCTTTGACACTGATAACTGGGAACTTGAACGCGACGCGGACGGAAACCCTGTAATCTACACTACGCAGTACCACGCTTGGAGTAGCTCAATGACCTACGCGCCTGGCTATGTAGTCCAGTACAACCTAACAGAAAGTTCCATCGGAAATTTCGGATGGTGGTTCAGGTTCACTGCAAAGCAGACAAACATCGACAAACCTCCGATTACACAGCGAGGTTTTAAGGATAATATCTTCCGTGTTTACAACTGGTTAAGTATGCAGATTGCAAATATGGACACACTTTACAACTACACATAAGGAGGCCAATATGGCTCTTATTCTAAAACTCGACGAAAATGTCACTGACACCGAACTCAACAAGCTCGGAGAACTGATGCTTGATGTGAACATCGGGCACGATTTTACACTAGAATTTCTAGTCCACACGAGTACAACATCGTACGATGCTCGAATCATCGGTGAAGGCAATTTCTTTACCGATGGCACCTACACTGTACCGGCAGGCAAGGATGTCACTGTGACCAATCCGAGTCATCAGTTGTTCCTGTCGAGCGGTCAGTACAAACTCGGCATCACTCCGAAGTATGGTGTTCAGTCTCTCGGTGTAGATTTACCGAACTTGAGCGACCTTGATGCAATAACTCTGGATTGCTCGCAGCTTGCGTATTCCGAGTACACATTCTCGGCCCTCGTCCAGCATTGGAAGCTCAAAAACTTCTCTGGCGACAATATGAAGAACTGCGTGATTATTTCTGCAAACGGCACTAATGGCCTTGACGTAGATGTAGCCGAGTTCAAAAAGATTACGAGTTCATTGTCCTGCGTGAATATCCCGAATACCGGTGCATACGGCGATGCAGTCGATGCGTTCGGTGACAAGATAAACTTGAATCGACTCATCCTAGGAAATTTAAGTGGAATCACGGGTACATACACGCAAATCTGTGACGCACTCTTTGCGAATGGCAAAACGAGTGGTGACCTCATTATCATGACTCCAGATAGTGGTGGTATCAAGACTGTCAGGTTTACAGCTGGTGGTTGGAGTGTTGCCGGATAACTCATACGAGGACCACTATGCCTAACCTAATCAAGAAAGTTCTAGCGAATGTCGTGCAGACTTTTAACGAAACGGAGAAACTACAAGCACGAGGTAATATTGATGCGGCAAGCAAGCACAACATTTCGTACTGGCATCAGGTCGAAGACTTCGATACTCAAGTATCTTCGACGGATAATGCCAAGACTATTACTTCCGTAGGCAATATCAAGCTGCGTTACTATTTTGATAGCGAAGCCAAACTTCGAATAGCTGTCGAAAACATTGGGCCTACAATAGACACATTGGAAGTTATATATTCCGGCGGTAATCAAACCTTGACAAGCATAGCAACCGAATCGAGATTAGCTACCAGTGTTGCTTTCAATAATGGTAACGGTCAGTTTCAGCATTTAAGACTCATTGTTGACGATTCCGAAATATACGATGTATATATTCAGATGTCTATTGCTATGACCGCTTTGTTCTACAAGTGTCCAGACATGATTTATCAAGGATGACGTATGACTCCCGATCTCTGGAAAACCCTTGTCGGTGCGATAGTCTTGGTATTGACGGCAGTCGCCGCCTATATCAAGATGCGCACCGATATTGACAAGATACAGTCCGAGCGTGCAGAAACTAAACAGGCACGCGACAAGGATAGCGAGACTCTCCACGACCAGTGCCAGCAGAACACGTGGGAAATCAAGAGACTCAAGGACGATGCCGAGAAACGCGATTCGATACTCAATGAAATCCGCTGTCAGGTGAACGAGCTGAACACGAATCTGCTACTCGTTTCCAAGGACTTGAAGTACTTTGGGGACGCACTGAACAAGTTTATTTCGATGAGGACTGAACAAAAATGAAAAATCGTTCGTTGAAAATATATCGTTGCATACCCCTATTTAATACGTGAGTGAATCGCGCAGAAAAAATCCATTTTCTATAAGAATTTAGATATAGGAACGATATATTTTTTACGAACGTTTTTGCAAAATTTAGGAGTACTGATATGGCAGGACTGAACATTCCAAAGCGAGAACAGTTGGAGAACGGGCCGAAGCTCTCCGACCTGAACAAGGCCAGACTCAAGGCACAGGACAGGCTCTCCGATTATGCCGAACGTGCTGCTGTGAAGGGTGCCGACGTAGCCTTCGGTGAGGACACTGGTGATAGTCTCCTTAAAGACCTTGCCTACGGTGCAGTACCGGGCGGTTCCCTATTCCAGAGGGTGAAGACTGGGACCAGACCTGGACTTCTGGATTTCGCTGACCTTGTTCCAGGAAGTGGAACTGCTCTCAAGGCAGCCAGTCTGTTCGTCCCTAAAGATTTGGTCAAACTTATGGGAAGGAAAGTAGCCTCCAAGAACTTTGACAAAACTTTTGAAAAGCTTCCGCAAGCAGTACAGGAAAGCTGGATTTCCTCGTTTGGGGATTTGTCGAGCGATAAACTCGGAAGGATGAGGAAGAAGCGTATCAAACACGGCGACCATTCAATTCCTGATAATGGTAAGCTCCAGCACTATCCTTATATTGAAACTGTCTTCGACAATCTTGACGACGATGCGAGTGGCTTATATTATGGGTATACACATTCGAGACATCCAGAGCAAGAATTTACTCCGAAAATCGTATTGGACAAGAACCTTAAGAGCATATCTCGGGATGATACCGCACTGCACGAGGGGTTTCATCTAATGGACGAATCCATCGGAACGAGTGATGTGCTCAAGAGGATTCCGAATGTAGAATTTCCACAAGCAACTATCAAGCCGAAACATATTTCGGAGCGATGGCTGGATGATGTGACAAAAAAGAGAAAATATCCGTTCAGTGGCTGGGACGACGACCTTGAGTTTCAGGATAATACAGGCTTGCTATCACCTTTTTATTATAAATATGACAAAAATCATCCTGAACATCAGGACTTCTACCAAGACCCTGTTGACTGGCTTGCGGATGACCCACACGGAAAAGCATACTTTCTCAAAGGTGGCAAAGTCCCAGACGAAAGTCTAGTAGCCCAAGAAGGCTTTGCCCAATTTGGCGAATCCATCCCGTATATAAAGGAAACGAACTTTCCGGTGTATAACTCTTTTGTAAAAGTGGCAGAAAAAGACCCTAGACGTAATAAGGACTATTCTATCAGCTTCGACAATTTCGCTAAATACCTCGAAAGTTTAGACGACATAGAATAACTATAAGTGTCCAGCATCGTGCAGGTTGTCTATGGCTTCTTGCACTTTTTGGTCATCTTCATAAGCGCACTCCGAAGGGACATCACCTCCCTCCGAAGGTTCGCTTCCGACTGGTACAGACGGTTCAGTTCCTCCGTCAGTATCGTCGTGTACAGTGGTGTCGCTTCCAGAATCAGCGTGTGGCTTGTTTGTGTTGGGTAGTTTTTCGTAGTCTTCTTTTGTTCCACCATAGAATACCTTTTCGACAACAGATTTGCACTTGTTGGCTTCGAGACTCATAGTCTTGTCAAACCGAGCGATTTCGGTGAATCCGTCCGCAGGAGCATTGTACTCGCTCACGAACACAGTCTTGCCACTCTGGACCAGAACGTTCAGGAGAGCCTTGAACATAATCTGGGAGAACGGCTGACGGTTGTATCCGAGAGTGTCCGCATACGGCGGGTCGAAGTACAGGACGTCATACTTCTCGAACGGAATGTCGAACATACTCCCGCAGAACACTTGGAGCTTCGTCTTCGTGGTTCTGGACTGCATAGCCTTCTCGACTTCGTGGAACCTGTTGAGGTTCGTGAGCTGTTCGTTATGCTGGAGGTTCTTGATGTCTTCCTGACTGATTTCGCCCTTTGCAATCTTGCGGATAAGTTCACGTAGTGCACCCCTGCGCTCTTCCAGTGTCGGCAGTGCCACCGCGTTGTGGAGTAGCATCTTGTTCTCGGTACGGGCATCGCTCCAGAGATATTCCAAGCCCTTGAATCCGAACGAACAGGTGTAACGGATGAGCCAGTCCTCAAGTGTAGAGTTGCGTTCACGGGCCTCGTAGAACTTGGCTTTGCTCACGGCAGGGAAACTGTTGTAGTCGATGGCGCCGAAGTCTATCATCGTAGCCTTGATGAGTCCCACGATGGCCTTGTTGATGTCGTACCCAGTCACCGACTTGTACTTACCGGACAACACGGCCGCTTGGAGTATCGCACCCCCGCCACAGCAGCAGTCACAGAAGTTCACGCCAGAAGGCAAGGCGTCTACAATTCGTTCGGCTATTACATTTTTCGAGCCTTGATACGGCAGTCCGTAAATCATCTGGAGTCTCCATAAAAAAAAAAAAAACCTACCCGAAATATACTCATTCGGATAGGTTTTGACTAGGGGTAAAATGATTTTTTTTTTAGGTATTCTCACCTTCCCTCAAGATATGGAGTTCGCCATCCACGAAATGCGGGAGCGTTGACATATACATCTTCGCTTCGCTCTCGGTGGCGAACAGTTCATAGCTAGGGTCGGAATCATACTCGTTCGGCTTGATTACTACAAGATAGTGAATCGACATATCACTTGCCTCCGAACGGGTCGAGAAATTCCTTGTCCAGCCACTTGCCAGTTCTGGCTCGATGGATATAGTTCTCTGCTTTCATCAAGTCAAGTTGATACGGCTGGTCCGCTTTCGCGCCGAGTCGAGGAGACAGGTACTTGAGTGCACAGACAACATCGTAAGCCCTTTCAGGTGGGATGGTGTTCTCCAGCAACTTGACAAGCATATACTCCAGATAGTCGATAGTCTCGACTTTACCGTCATAGTATTCACCAGTGGCGGTCTGGCTATTTTTCAATGGCGTGGGCTCTTTGCTTTTCACGGCAATACTCCTCATAAGAATCGGTTGCTTTCGGGAACTTGTTGAAGTTGACGCAGGCCATCATTCCATCCTCGCGGTTCCTGCAATAACCGCAAGACGAGCACTTGTTACAGATTGATTTTTTCATTGTTTGGTTTCCTTCGATAATCTGATTTTATATTGACACTTCCATAGCTATTAGTCCGACGACTTTGATAATCAGATGGACCACAAGCACGAGTCCTGCACCAGTCAAGACACCGAGGCAGAACTCGATTACTCTGTTACTTATCATATTTCGTTCCTCACAAACAAACTATAAGTGGTCGACTTATCCATAGCCTTAACCAACTGTGCAACTGCGGGAACGCTACTTCCAATCTTCAACAAGGTCAGGTCGGCAGTGTTCCCAATCAGGATACACCCATCGGTATCCTTCACAGTGTTTCCGTTATGCACACGAATCCCTCGATTCTTGTGAACTGTGTCGCTCCAGATAAGCGGAAGTTCCTTCTTGAACTTTGGGGAGTAACTAAGTTGCATCCAGTGAGCACCTTCGGGAATCATCTTTCCGAGTTTCTCAATGGTGTAGTACACTCCGAGATTCCAGTTATAGTCAACGAGCACACCCATCACTGTGTCGCCTTTTACTTTGTATCTAATGAGTTCCATTATCCCACCTTGATAAAGTTATCAGTTTCTGTCACAGGGATATTATACTTCACGCACTCTGGAAGCAAAAATTCTTGGAACAGTTCGTAGCTATTGAACCCACAGACTTCGCACTTCTCGATGCGAACGGAGTCCTTAGATTTCAACTGGTTGCTACGTTCATCCAGTTCTTCGAGCCGTGTCTTCATAATTTCCGTGCACTCGTCAAAGTCCTTCAACGTGTGCAGGGATATGTTGTCACGACTTGCCGTGAGGCCCAAGTCCTCAAACCAGTTCTGCATCGTCTGGCTCGCATAGTTCAACTGTTCAGGTTTTGCCTCGGGAGCGAGCCTTACCAGTTCAATGCGAGTGCCAATATCCGTTTCGGTGCAGAAGCCCTTGAAGTTCAGTCTCGGACTGAATAGCGCACGGAGAATCGGGTTTTTCAGCGAGCCTAGAATTACGGACTGCGGGCGGATAGGAATGACGTAACTCCTGTTGTCCTCGTAGATATAGTTCAACAAGGAGTGGGCCATTTCGTTCTGTACAAGCAGTGCTTCGCCGTTATAGATATTGCCGAACAAGTTATTCAGGTAGTCCTGATTCTTTGTAAACTTGTTCATAATCAAGTGCAGAAGGTTCGAGCAGTGGAAGTTCTGGATTCTGCGCTTGATACCGCTATCGTCGAAGTAGATGTACTTGTTTGAACTGATTACAAAGTTCTGGTATGTCTCCGCTACGATTGGGTCAACACCCTTGCCTTCGTACTGGAAGTTGTCGCGACCAGTCATAGATTTAATGAGGGCCTGTAACTGTTTCGCCGTGTCCGAGTCTTCGTATTCACTGATACTCACCAGACGTTTACCCATCAGGCTGATAGTGAAACGCAACTGCTGGGTGGAGAAAGCAGTGAACGAGTCCCCGAACATACGGTGCAGGAGGCTGATGAACTTGGACTTGCCATTACCGCCAGCATCAAAGTCGTTCAGGTACAGGACGTAGCCAGTTGCCGAGTTCGGAACCCGTACCATAAAGTGAATGAGGTTGTACAACGCTTCCCAGTCCTTCTGTGTCCCACCTGCAACGAGGAACATAAGGAACATAGCACGACGCAACGACTTCTCGTTGACGTATTCCTTGTTGAGAGCCGTCATTTGCGAGCATACGTTGCGGTACATTTGGCCGTCACGAGTGAAGAACCCGTGTGGCTCGTCCTTTGCAAAGCTGGATATAATCTTGATGCGCCTCAAGTTCGGTGCCAGCTTGGAGAACACTCCGTCATACGGTCCGTCATAGGGCTGTTTGCGCAGTTCCTTCAAGCCGTCAAAAGTCTGTTCGCTTCCGTTCGGCGAAACTCTGGTAATGCTCAAACGGGCACTGATGATGTCGTCATCGGCCTTCAGTCCTTCCAATGGCATAGCCTCTGCTGAACAGTTGCGGAGCTTCGGAATAAGACGGAAGTCGCCATCACGGTTGCGGTACACGTTCTGCTGGATGAAGTCTATCTGCTCCTCGTTGAAGAACAACGGAGAGAGAGCCTCGGCTTCCTTTCCACGGAACGCCTCAAGCACTTCACTATCGGACGGGTTCATATCCAGATAGACAGTCAAGATTTCACGCTGGGTTGCGTTCTTGCATACTGCTATCATAGTCTCCACAATTTTCCGGTAGTTCTCGCTGGGGGACATCTTGTCAAAGTCCACAACGTTCATCACCACAGTCTGCGACTTCTTCGGAAACTGCGACAATATCGTCAGGACTTTCTGGAGTCTGTTATTTGTCATAGATTCGCTCCGTCCAAGGGAACAAGACTTTCGACAGTTCACTCAAGGTTTTCGGAGTCTTGATTCCTTTAGCCCTGCGTGTCTTGGTGTCTCCAAGGAAGGTGCGGATGTGGTCCTTACGACCCCAGTTCCAGAAGTTTTCGTCGAGGTCTCTCTGGTACTGCGTGTAGTCGATGTACTGCTTGTACGGTTCCAAGTCCTTGATGTCGAAGGCGTAGATACCATAACGGCTCTTGATGCTTCCGTTGCGAGTGTCCATCAACGCGTTCGTGAACTGGATGGTCCCTGCGTTCGGACAATCACGGGTAGTCCAGAGGAAGTAGTAGTTCTTGTGCTCGAACGGAACACCATTGAAAGCGGCATACTTGCTGGAGGATGCCTTGTGCCACTTGTAGATGAAGTCGGTCCATTCGTACTTGCTCCAGTCCAGATGAAGTTCGGGACGGAGGAGGTTGTCGAACAGTTCGTAGACTACCGCCTTCTCGTGGTTCTTGTTGATGGCATCGGAATAGTCCAAGCCACGGCCGTCAAGCAGTTTGCCGTCCTTGTCAAACACTCCGTAGTTGTTCACGTCACGGAAGTAGGCACGTTCGATGAACTCTTCTTCGAACAGCATATCGTACTTCTTGAGCATCTGTTCGGCCTTCTTGCGGAGGACTTCGGCATTGTGCTCACCCTTGACAAATACGGAGTCAGTATTGATTTCAACAACGTCTTCCCAGTTCGGACAGGCCAGAGCCAATTCCGTAACCACGAGCTGGCCGATGTAGCACATAGCCTCACCGACGGCAGGGTCATAGGCCACTGACGTTCCAGACCTGATACGGAAGCCACCGCTCAATGCGTTCAGCACCAGAATCTTGTAACCGAGGTCAAGGTCTGGCTTGTACTCGGGCGTTCCCTTGAGTGCCTTGATGGCGAAGCGACGCTTCATCATTTCGCTCCAGCGTTCAAGAGCCTGTGGTGTCTTGAGCAGTCCCCAGTGGTTGATGATACGGGGATATTCCGACTGCACGTCGAAGCAGTAAAGTCCATTCTGTTCGCCTTCACGGATGAAGTGGCAGCCGCCCTTGCCGAACTGGATGCCGTTGTACACGCACTTCTCGGCGAGCAGTTTCTTCTGTGTTTCCGTGACTGCTACGGTAGTGGCCAGAAGCCTGATGATGTCCTTCACTTCCTTAGGTACGTCGAACTCGTCAAGGTCGAACAGGTCGAGCGGGTTCGTGGACTTCGGAGGGATTGGTACGTTAGTCTGGTAGATGATGCCTGCGGCCACCGCCTGCGCAGTACGGTCAAACTTGAACTTGAGGTTGCTCGGCCATTCGTGTTCGAGGATAGCCTTACGGGCAGGGAGAGTGTGGTATTTCGTCTTCTGTTCGCCACTTGCAAAACGCCAATAGACTTCGGAAAGGGCCCAGCAGTCGTGGAAGCAGTATTCCACGATTTCGTCCTTCATCTGCGGAGTAAGATGATCGATAGGCTGGTACGGAAGCTCCTTGATGGGAAGGTTCAGGTACATTTCCCACTGTTTCAGGCTCTTACCCAGAGTGCAGTTATTCAGAACGTCGAAGTGGTGTTCGTTCCATTCCGCGACCTGATAGAAGTTCCTCGTCATCGGGTTGCGGTTGTCATCGTAGCTGATGAGTGCCTGACCGTCTTCGTAGACGAAGTTGCTGGTCGTGTAGCACATACGCTTGATGTCGGACTTCATCTTTGCAAGGACGGGCAAGTCGAAGCGTGAGCCGTTATAGCTGATGATGTAGTCCGCGCTGGCGAAATACTCACAAATCTGGTGCATAGCACACTCGTCGATGGTTCCGTTGTCTGCACTTCGGACACAGAATCGGTCGAGTTCCTTGTGGGTTTCGGAGTCATAAGTTATCCCGCAACAGCAGAACAACTCGTTGAAAGTTTCAATATCGAAGAAGGCGAGTTTCATTCGCAGTCCTTGTTAAGTGTTTTCGTGTTGCCGATGTTTTCGGCATCCATATAGTAGATTTTTTCAAATTGGAAAATCTACATCATTCGTTGAAAATTATTCGTTAAATATGACACGTAAACGGGCGTTTTAGGCCGTCTTTTTTTTTGCGTGGACGTCTATTTATATGCCCCAAAAGAAAAACGCCCGATATTGGGCGTTTACGTTGATTTATTGGGCATCAATCTTTAGGGCATAAATCTGTAATTTATTTAGGGCAGTCGTCCCTATTTCAAGCAGGACGGAGTTTCCGCTACCCAAGTTGCGCCACTCGATTACCTTGTTGTTGTAACCTGCCGGTCCGAGTTTCCTGAAATGCGGTTGCCCGAAGTTCAGTCCTCGGTTCGTTGACAATGCCACATAGACTTCATCCCCGTAGCCAGCCTCTGGACCGTTGTCACCATAGCGACCGGTGTCCATAATGCACTCTACCCTACGGAAGATAACCCGCTTCTGGAACTGCTCGAAGCCGTCTCGGATGTACCTGACGATAGGCTTGCCACCGTTCGTCAGTCTGGACTCTTCGTCAAATTCCAGTATGTCGCCATAGAGACTTGCACACAGGTCGCCGTAGATAGTGCACACGACTGGGTTCTCCTCGTCGCGCGGGGACTTCCAGCTAGACCATCTGCCTTCGCGGAACAGGAAACCGGCGGAGTCACTCGTTCTTACGTACAGGTAATTCTCGTGGCGTTGAGAAATCAACTGCAAGTCGAGAGGGGTACCGAGGCGCCTCTCTATTTCTGGAGTGCTGATTTTCTGGAACGTGTTAGTGAAAGCTCCAACGCCTTCGTGACCGCTCGCATCACGGCAGATAAGGAATAGAGTGTCCTGAATTATAATAGGACTGCGACCACCGAAATGGATGACTTGAGTTGTATTACTTTGTATAGGACTATCCTCGTTTCCAGTCCTTCCCCACACTTCGATGGAGTGTGTATTGATGAAAAATAGCTGTCCACGGAAGCTCGCTATGTCTACAAGTTTGTCTGCACTGTTCGTCGATGAGTACCAAGAGTTCCACAACGGGAAGCCGTCCGTCGGGTCAGTAGGGTTCTCGTTGATACCGGTGTCGCGATAGAACTGGCCTGGGTCAGTCTTGCTTATCCAGACGGTATTTCGCTCACTGGCCCGCATAACGAGCTTGTTGTCGAACCAGCAGATACTTGCCGCGTGGGAGATTCCGTCGCTACCGACCTCTATCAGGTTGCTGGCATCGTTGTCGATGTAGTCGAGAACGTTCGGCTGTACCGAGCCGTAGTTCACGATTTCCATACCGGGCAGGTACTCGCCGTTCACGATATACGGAGCCCTGCTACCGGTACCGCTTGTCGTGTTCCACATATAGATGTAGGTGCCATCACAGAGGAACACGATGGTCGGCTTGATACTGGATTCACAGAAAGATACGTTACCGCCAGTACGCAAGACGAGTTCCGTCTGTGCCCCGTTTTTCCAGCACCGCATCGGGGCAAGTGCACCATACTGTCCATCCGTACCGAGTGCACTTCTATACAGTGTCTGACCGGCAACGATGTAGATGTTGTCTTCGGAGTCCTTGAAGCATCCACGGAACTTCTTTCGGAAAGTGCTCGGGAGCTTCAGCTTGAGCTTGTCGCCCACTCGGTCGAGGCATATCTCGCCCATCGGGAGCATATTCATATACTCGCTGACCGCGATGCCGTCGTGATACTCGACGATACCATTGAACTTACCCATTGAAGCCTCCTACATATCCGTTGCCGTTGGCGCCAGCTCTCCACCCACGACCGCGTTGCAAGTAGCTGAACATCTTGCGTGAAATGTCCTGCGGGTGTTCGTGCTTGGACGGATTCTTGAGCAGATACTGGTATGCTTCGGCAGCGAGTTGCTTCATAGCGTCGGCAGTGGCGATTCCGTATTCGACCGCGAGTCGATAAGAGAGCTTCGCAATAAGATACCCACGGAACTTTTCGGGTGCAACGATCGTCCCCTGCCACGGATTCGGTTCCTCGTAGCTGTTTACAATCTTGATAGGCACCGGTAGGATGATGAGCGCTTCCCCACCACCGAAGTTCTGCGGGAAACGGATTCGCATTTTCTCTGGGTAGTCCTCCACGGTGAACACGAGCTGGGCATAGCGGAACTCGTTGGAGACAAACTCACCGGCGTGGACGTATGCCAGCGGTGCACCATCGGAGGCACGGTAAACCTCGTCTACACGCATCGGAGCGAACGGCACGTTGTAAGTCGTGTTTATCCACGACGACGAAGCGGCCAACTGGTTAGTATGCTCGACTTCGATGAGCTTGTGGTCTTCACTCCAGATGGCAATATCCCTCGGGTTCCCGAACTGGTCACAGGGCCACTTGTCGCTCAACGGAAGGTCGAACGGAGTATCGGGACCAGTTACGTCCGTGACGAGTCCCATATTGTAGAGCAACTGGGCTAGATTCCTGCGGACTTCCACGTCAGTTCCCATATAGGTCAGTGTGCTCACTTGCATCAGTTCCCCAGAAGTGAGCGGTACCGTTCCATAGATTTCTCTCGGATAGTTCAGGGGTGTCGTGGCGAGGTCAACGACTCCGCGTGACGGACAAGCGTGGTGTACGACTTCCGTTATGTCCAGAGCTCTGTCGCAATTCATGGAGGGAATCAGCTCGTGACGGAGTATGTCAGCTCCGCGTTGCTGGATGTCTTCCGGTACTTCGTCTGGGTTGAACGACGGGACCGCTCCAGACTGCATCGCGGCCCTATTGACAATATCCATTACCTGCATACTTCGGTCTCCCATATTGAGGTCTAGTCAGATTAGTATTAACGTTAGTAACTTTTCTCTGGTCTGGTAGCTTGATTAGCCACGTCAGGCCCTGTACAACGGAGTCCACGATGTCGTCGTGCTTGCCGTGAGGGAACTGCGTGAACTGTGACTGGATTTCACCCCAGACAAGTCCGTGCGTCGAGAACGAAACATCCCCAGCGTCGAACAGGTACTTGACCACGATGGCCCGTTCCACCTTGTCCTTTGTCGGAGTGGCTTCCAGAATACCGCTCATTTCCTTACGCAGTAGCTGGATGGCCGCGAGCCCGTTTGACTTGTTCTCGATTAGTACAGGCGTGGTGTTTCCCCAACGCTTACGCACTTCCTTGATTCTCTGGATGAGTAGCGTAATGTCAGCGTGGAAGTTCTGCACTTCGAGAACGTAGTATTTCGGTCCGATACGTCCACATACTGCGATGGCGTTGAAGTCGTTTCCGATGTCGCCCTTGCCAGCCGCGTCTACGCTGATTACCAGTCGCATAGCGGTAGTCGCAGGTCTGGTGAGCGAGAACACAAGCTGGTCCTTCTTGAACATCTTGCCCACGTCGTCCAGCGGTACTTGCAAGTACTGGGCGTTATAGGTGAACGGGTCGGACTTATACTTCTCGATTTCGGAAACGGGCAGTCGTTCTGGGCAGATACTCTCGCCGTCTTCACGGATGGCGGAGAACTTGTAGTGTACCCAGTGTTCCTCGGTGTCGGCGAGTAGGCAACCGGTCAGGTCTTGGCTGGCCACACGTTGCTGGATAACAAGAATGGGAACTTCCGGCAAGTCGATACGGTTTCGGATGGTGGACTTGAACACTTGCCAGCGACGTGAGAGGATGGTCGGACTGATTCGGTCTTGAGGCTTATTCGGGTCGTCGCATACTAGCAGGGTGTTACAACCACTACCCGTAACGTTAGAGTTCGTACCTCTCGCAAGAATCATACCGCCAGCCCTGTTCGTCCATTCTTTCTTTCCGTTTGCCTGTGTCAGCGGTTTCAGGTCGGGCAGGTCGAAGTACTTGGATAGCCAGACGAGGATTTCCTTGATTTCACGGTTCTTACGTGCCACCAGTGCTTCATCGTAGGAACAGTAGATAACCGTGGAGGACGGGTCGAGCAGGAACCTCCACGCGATGTAGGCTTTCGTCAGGTCAGTCTTACCGATACGCGGTGGCGCATTTACTATGACTCGCTTCGTGTTCGGCAAGTCAAGAAGTATCTGCGCCAACTGTTTATGGAAGGCGTACCAGATGAAGTTCTTTTTGTACAAGTGCGCAAAGATGAACCCTACGAAAAACATAAAGTTCCCTTTGCACATTTCGAGCTCTATATCTTTTTGTGTCATACTACCTACGAGTGTTCGGCTACGACGAGGATGTCGTTTCCGTTCTTCAAGATAACGAACTTCTGCGGGTTGCTGTCCACAGCCACGGTTACTTGTTTCTTGAACTGGTTATCAACGTTCACGACAAGGGAGTGCGCCGAACTGTCAGTGTTCGTGATGTAGACAAAGAGCGTCTTCTTCGTGTAGGCGTCCAAGTTAATCGTGTAGCCGTTGGTGGACTCCAGAATCAGTGTATCGGTTTCTGGCTTGACCGTAGCCAACGGAGATACGTCGGTACTGGCCGGTTCTTCCTGTCTAGTGGTGGCACTTACAATCGGCAAGAACGAGTCGAGCGGGACTATGCCATTCGGGTTCGCGATGATTTCCCTAGTCGCATAGTTCTCTATGATACCCACCAGCACATCGTTTCCGTCATTCACACAATGCACTTCCACAGCCGTGTTATTGAGGTTCTGAATCCAGAGTACGAGCCTTCTGTTTTTCAGAACGTCGCTTCGCAGGTAGAGCTTCTTCGAGTCACCGGCATAGTCTGTCGTGAACTGCACCAAGAGCACGTTCGGTGTGTAGTCGTTCACTTTCAACGGATAGAAAGCGTTGTTGATGGTCCCACTCTTGAACTGCACAATATGCGCATAGCCAAGCCTGTCGTCGTCAAGCCCGACCTTGAACTGCGGGTCAGCATCGTTGCCGTAGAGTACTACTGGCTTTGCGTAGCCTATCCCTTCGTAGGCATCAAGTACCATAAGGATATTGCCAGTGCCGTCCTTGATGGCGAGTCTCCAAGGCGTGAGGTTGCGGACGAACACGACCTGCGCTACTCGGTCAGTAGCTGGTGTTATCCTCAACGACCAGTTCCCGTTCGCATTGGCTGGGTCAGTGCATACCCACGCACCTCCAAGATATGACCATCCGTCAGGGTGGACGTCCCCAGGCTGGACACTCAAGGTCTTCGCATACTTGTTCACTTTGACCGTATCACCTTGAGCACTTGCGGCGTTCGCTTCCAAGGTTACAATCTGTTCGACTTCCATCCATTCGTTCACTCTCGGCTTGTGGATGAGGTCATCGTAGTCGAGAACGTAGTCATTCGAACTGTTGGCGTTCCACTTTTCCTCAAGGTCCGTGTCTGCGGAGTCCTTGGTACGTTTGCCGAGCAGTCTTCCAGCACCGACAACTACGTCGCTGTCAGCGCACACTTCCCATTGGACTGAGGAGCCGAAACCCATCGACAACTTGATTAAGGCATCCTCGTCTACAAAGATTCCCCTGTTGAGGATAGTGCCGTCAATGTCGCAGATGTAGCCACGCGAGTTAGTCTTCAATACAGTGTACTGCGGTGTCCCGTTGTGGCCGTGCTTGAACTTGACGGGAGTTGTGGTCCCAATCTTGTACGCTTTGAGAGTCCCGTTGAAATACGGGAGCCTGTGGGTATCGCAAATAGAGATAGACTTAGCCATTATTCTTCTTCCTTTGTTTCAGGTTCATAGCTGTAAGGAACCGTGCCGAACAGAGTATTTGACCACGGGATGATGTTGTGTATAGCACCACCGACGGCTTGCAGTGTCGGGCGTACCTTTCCCTTGACTGCCTTCTCTCTGGCTTCGGCGTCACCCTTCTCCGTCACGAGGTTGTGACTATACCGACGGTGAGAAGTCTTGTCCGCTTTCTTTCTGGCCTTTCTCTGGTCAGCAAATTCTGGACTGAAAGTACCTTCTTCCGCAGAACCAGTACCGAAGCGAACTTCTGGTTCATCGTGCAGATGTGCAAGTCCAGAGTTCTTCATCGGGACTTCGTTCTTGTAGAGCTTCTGTCCGTTCCACACGGACTTGTTCGCCCTGAACTGGTCCGCATCGTAGATGGTCTCGCCTTGCTTGAACAGTCCGCGAATCTCTGGGTCCTTCGAGTTCATAGCTTTCCAGAGGTCGTTCTTCTGTTCCATAGTCCACCCGTCGAATCTAGGTCTGTTCTTGAAGTACAAATCCTTCATCTCGCCCTTTCTAGGGAGGTCTGGATAGTCAACCACCATAGCTTCGTTCGGGTACTTGTTCTGGTAACGCTGGTATTCCATCGTCCGGTAGTTACGTGTTGTCGCGTCCTTGCTTACACGACCAGTACCAGACTTCTTGCCACGTCCAGCATCAGCAATCGCAGTTCTCATATCGGCTATGTCGCCACGTGTGACTGTGCTGGGGTTGATGGGGTCTATCTTCGTTCTGAGTCCCCTACCATACGGAACGTAACTACGGTACGGTCTACCAGCTACACCACCGAACACCATTGCCGCACCTGCATCGGCGAGTGACAGCGGATATTCGTCAGTACCCTTACCGGTACGCCAGTCAAAGGCTTGGTTCCCAACACGTTCGAGTCCGTACTGGCCCAACCCAGCAAGTCCACCACCGAGCCACGCGCCAGCCTTTTCACCGGTAGACTTGAGAATGTTCGGAGCCACACGACCGCCCATCTTCGATGCAAATTCACCGCCAACACGGGCACCTGTACTCGCGGCTCTGGGTACGGTGGCGAACGGCAGACCAAGCATAGCAGTGTCAAACAGTCCGCGACCGGCCATTTCGCCACGGCCAGTCTTGTACTTGAGTTCTGGGTCCCAACCGACGGCACTCATAGCGGGAGCGACCGCATTGGTAACACTACTCGTGATAATGTCGGGTCTCTCGAACTCCCGAAGAGTGAGCGGGTTGTTGTCTTCGTTACGAGCAATCTGCGTCTTTACGAAGTCCTCATACGTAGGCATACCCTTCTCGTAGTCCCAGTCCGGCATAAATCGGTTCTTGAGTGCGTTGATATGCTTCGGGTTTCCAGAGCCCAAGTCCTGTTCCATTTCCTTCAGGAACTTTCGCTGGAGCAAAGACGACAATGCCTTCTCGTACTGCTGGCCGATACCATTCTGACTGTTAGTGATAGCGTCAGACAGTTCGTTCGTAGTACGATACCAGCTTTCACCTTCTCCAGCTTCTTCACGTTTGCCACGACGAAGTGACTGCTGTATCTGCGGAGTATTGAGGTCCCGTTCAAAGGACTCCTTTACGTCGTTAAGCATTTGCGGATTCGCTTGATAGTAAGTCACTCCTTCGGCGGTAGGTTCTGCCCAGTAGGTGCCATCGTTCGGGTCCCTGTACACCTTGAACAGTTCGTTTGTAGGCAACGGCTTCGGTTCCTTCTTGTAGATAAAGCCTTGAGCCTTGTCGCCTTCGCCTTCGCCTTCGAGTTCCGTATCATAGAGTCCGAGTCTACCCTGCACCATAAGGTCGGCGAGTTCGTCAACCCACGGATGGTCTGCCAGCAGTTCTTCTTCCGTCTTCGGTATAGTGAACCAGCGACTACCTGGCTTGACTACGTTGCCGTATATATCAAGCGCATTGGGTTCCCTGCTGGTTCCCCTCGGAGTCTTCTGTTCGGAGTAGGGTACGTCCCTACGATATTCGTCAGTTCTAAATGTTCCAAACGGGTCAGCCATAATTACCTCACTGCTCCACCGCCACGGCCACCGTTGCCAAGCGGTATGTTATCGTATCTACGTTTAGGCATATCACCGATACCGAGTCGTGCGTCACGCATCACTTCTGCTGTCTGGTCGGCATCCTGCCACTTGCGCAGGTGGTCTCCAAATCTACGGTCTACGTGTTTCGGCTGGTAGCCCCATCCAAAATTAAGTCCGAGCTTTCCGACCTTTCCGTTGTACTTGTCCTGATACATCTGCAACTGGTCCATAGCCATATTCCAGACTGCCTGACGGTCAACGTTTGCGTTCTGCATCGTGTACTCAAGGTAGGAGTCCCTTGCGTTCTTGTAGGAGCTCACTGCCGCCGCCACATCAAGAGGGATGTTCTCCTGATTCTTGAGGAGTGTCAGGTAGCCGAGAACTGCCGCATCCATAAGGGATTGTACCTTTGCGTTCGGGACCGCACGGTTCGTGAGTTCGTCGCGTTCACTCATAGCCTCGTGGTTGTTCGCCATACCCATCAGCTTGTACATAGAATCGACAGTCTGCATCGCACTATAATCACCCTTCTCCGCGAGTGCCATAACCTGCGCCATAGCGTTCGCATTGAAAAATGTCTTCATAAACGTGTCGAACACTTGACGGTCAGCCTGTGGCATAGTTTCCACCTGCGCACGTACCTTTTCGGCATCGGCAATAGCACCCTTGCTCTGGGCCCAGTTGATAACGACATATTCTGACAGTTTATCGAACTCGGCCTGTGCCTCGATGCTGTTGAGCCAGTTCGGATTTTCTGCGGCGTGCTTCTGGATTCCTTCGAGCCATCCACCGAGCCAGTCAAGTTTCTCGCGGTCGTCGGCAAGTGTCTTCTGGAAGCCCTGTGCGAAGCCACCGGCATTGATGCTGGGCGGTCGAAGAGTGTTCGGGTTGATACCTTCCGCTGCGATTTCCTCACGGAGGTTGTTTGCCACATTGTAGAACCAGTTGAGAGTCTGCTCGTCACCAGTGTAGCGACCGGCGTTCCAGTCGGCAAGTAGCTTGTCCCACTGGTTCATCAGTGTCCTGCGCTTGGTCTCGCGTGCTCGGAGTTCCTGCCCGTAGGTAGCACCAGCACCGGCGAGTCCACCCTGATTTTCGAGACTTGCCATCTTTGTTACGTTGTCCACATTTTCCTTGGAAACTCCCACGAGTCCGTGTTGCAGGTAGTGGTTCCACTTCTTGCCGTAAGGTACATCGTCCCAGCCCATCATAGCTTGGAGGAACGAGCGGTGAGGGTCTGTTTCTGGAGCCTGTTCGGCATCGGACGGACCATTGCCGCTACCGCTGAACCAGTCTGCGGTAGGATTTACTGGTGCGTCTGCGGTCGCAGTTTCAGTCTGTGAATCGGGTACGTACTTCTCCGTATAAGAAGTGGCCGGTGCAGAGGTCTTCGGTGGCTTGGTACCACCATTCGGAGCTTCCTTCTTCGGTGCTTCTTTCTTCGGACGTTCCTTGTACTCGATGCCGTTCTCGTCAACCTTCGGGGCCTCTGGAGTACCGTGATAGACGGGCTGGATGTCAGCTTCAAAGTTATATGGAACGTCACCAGACTTCTGTCTGGGAAGTGCATCACGAACTGGGTAGTTCTCCCAGTCCTTAACCACGAACGGTACTTCACCGGAGTTCGGTCTCGGTAATGCGTCCTGAACTGGATAGTCGCTCCAGTTGCCTACATCAAGAGTGTAAGGTACTACATCTGCCATAGACTAACCTTCCCATTTCTTGTACCAGTCTGCAAAGGCCTTTTCGGTCTTGCCACTCCAGTCGCCGTCAATGCCGTCCTTGTTCGGTCCACTAGTACCAAGGTCATATCCCTGCTGCTTGAGGAACGTCTGCCACTGCATAACCGCTTTGCGGTCAGTCTTGTCGGGTCTGGACGTGAGCTTTCGACCGAGTTCTGCCTTGTCAAACAGGTCTGTCTCTGGCAATGACTTGAGGTCCGTCGGGATTCCGCGCTTGAGTTCGGCGTTGTCGAGAGCCCTTGCAAACTCGTCAGTGTCTGGGTCAGCATTGCGCATAAGCTGGAGTTCTATGGACTGGCCGATAGGTGCGGGGCCCTCCACACGTTCACGGATTTTAGGCTGTGGGTCCTCGCCCTTCACGAGCTGGTCATTGATGTCGGTACGCATTTCGTCTGGAGTCACCCCAGCTGTAGAGCCTTCCAGCAGTGTTTCGTCGCCACCAGTCTTCGTGTCTTCCTTGTCCTTGTCGAACCACGGGAGCTCGTTCAGGAAAGTGGAGAACTTCTCGATTTTCTGGATAGGCCGTTCTTCCTTGTCCTCTTGCGGGATAAGTCCGGCATAGCTGGGAGTGCTGTATTCTTGTAGTCCAAATCTAGCCATAGTTTCTCCTTACAGAAGTGTGCGCTTCTGGCCTTGCAGTGCCATATCGCTCATCGTCATTCCAGTGTTGGCCGCGTATCGCTGCATAGCCCTGTCGTTCTGGAGTGTAAGCAGGTCTTCCATCGGCTGGTTCTCCGCATTGAGTTGATGACCGGCGAGCGAAGCGGTCTGTGCACCCGACTGCCCGATGTTCTGCGATACGTTGAGGTTGTTCTGTGCGTCGCCCAGTGCGTTCTGGAAAGCCTGCTGCCACAAGTTTCCAGCCTGCTGTGCGACTGCGTTACTGATGTTCTTGTTGGTCGCGCTGGACTGGAGTGAAGCACCAGCGTTGCCCTGCATAGCTTGGTTCGTGCGGGCGAGCATCTGGTCCATCATCGGGTTCAGGTAGTTCTCTACGTTGCCCGAGTCACCGGCGTTCAGCTGGTCTTGCGCGATGGCACCAGCCCTCGACGTGTCACCGAAGGCACTTCCCATCCTACCTTCATAGTCGCCGAGATTCTGTCCGAAGTCACGCCCTGCGGATGCCCTGCGTAGAGCACCGAGCGAATCATTGAGGTCGGAGTCCAGCCTTGCGTCAGCACCGGACTGACCAGACTTCATAGCGTCACTTGCACGCTGACCGGCCTTGCTGTCGGTAATCGCGAGAGCGTCGGTTATCGGGTTGATAAAGTCTACAAGGGACATTAGTAACCTCCGAAAGTTCCGTAGCCAGAGTCAACACTACCGGCCACAAGTCGTCTGTCGTCGTCGTCCATTTCGAGGCCGTTTCTCATATCGGCCATATCCTGCTGGCCCTTGCGGATAGCATCCTGCATTTCCGCGAGGTCTTGCTGACCCTGTTGCTTGTCACCGAGGGCGAGTCCTGCGACACCGCCGACGAGTGCGCCCCACGGTCCACCAATCTTCGAGCCAGTCATAGCGCCACTCAAGGCACCCTGTCCTCTAGCACTCATACTTTCTCCTTATGCGTCATTGAACGGAGTCACTGCCGGTCTTGGAGCGGGAGCGGTCACGTTCGAGTTCTGTCTTACGTTCTGTTCGTGCGGTACTGTCTGGTTGAATCCAGCAGTCTGCTGACCGGGCATTGGAGTCACGTTCGGAAGAGGCTGGTTCGTTTCATCGAGTGCCGACTGTACGGACTGTGCGTTCTCGTCTGCGAAGGCATTTGCACCTTCGTTGATGATGTTGTCCGAAATAATCGGACTGCTTTCCGTCTTGATTTCTTCGATAGTCCTGATGGCACCGGCGTAGTCGCCCTTTGCAAGGCAGTCGTTGAGCACCGCCATACGGGCTTCCTGCGTCTGCTTCTGTTCCTCGGTCCACTGCTTGAGTGCGATTTCCAGACGCTTGGTACGTTCGGTGGAGTCGATAAATTCCTTCTGGCGTTCGAGTCTCTGGGTTGCTTGAAGTCGGAGCAGTGCAATCTGCGTGTTCTGTTGCTGGATGGTCTGGTTGAGTTTCTGCACCACCTGTTGCAACTGGATAACCTGCGGGGACTTGAACGGGTCTTGGTCGAAGCTCTGCGCAAGCTGTTCCTTCGTGTCCTTCGGGAGTTCGGAGATGGCGAGCATCTGGATAACGAAGCCCTGCGTATTCATCTGGCCTTCCTTGGCGAGCTGGTACAGACTGGCGAGCTCTTCCTTCTCCTTGCGTCTCTTGACTGCCTCGATGTAACCGCCAAGCATAATGACCTTCTCGGTCGCGCCAGTGCTATACATCTGGATGCAGCGGTAGACTTCCTCGATGGAGTCTGCCATCCGCGAGAGGTAGGTATTAGATATTGCGTCCTTGACTTCGTTACGTGCTATGACTTCCTCACGGGTCACGGCCTCGCTACCCGATGCAGTGGTCGGGCCGAGCATATCTCCGATTACGGTCTTCCACATATCGAACGACTGGATGAGGAACTGGTTGTCGTGCTGGAGTTCCTGCACTGGCGGTATCTCGTTTCCGTTGCTGTCAACGTTGTCAATCTCCAGAGTACCGGTGTTCTTCCAAGTGCTCTGGTGGTTGACTATCGCGTCGGAGCGCACGATGAAGTTCGAGTCGTGGGACGATGCCGTGCGAATCTGAATCTTCGTACCTGCGAGGGCAAGTGCCTTCATAACGCTTCCCATCTGGTAGTAGATGCCACGATAGTGGTAGCGCTTGTCGGTGAGTTCGATACGTTCGCCAACGAAACGGATAACTGGGATTCTATCCAGTCCCTTGAGTTCATAGGTGGTCGGCTTGTCTGGGTCCTTGTCATAGAAGTCCAGAACGTAGCAGTCCTTCTTCTTGTCGAAGTGATAGTGGCTCACGCGCACACGTTCGGAATTGCTGTCGTACTGGACGTAGGCACAGAGGTCACTCGGATGCCCGAGCAAGTCCTTGTCCTGCTTGTCCAGTCCGAGAGGTATGACCTCGAATACGATAACGTCCGTGGAGTCCCGTAGTGTCGGGTCGTCCCCGTTGAACAGTATGTATCTGGCATCCACGGGCTTTACCTTCGGTATCCCGTTCTCCATACCGACTGCTAGGAAGGCGTACCCGTCGTTGAGTACGTCGTTGTAGATTTCGGTGAACACGGAGTCCAGACGTCCCTTGAGTCCGAGTCCGAAAAGATCGTCGCTCTGCGGACGGAACGGGGACGAGCTCAGCTTGCTCACCTGGACAGTGATGTAGGTCTTCACAAGGTTCACGACCACGAGCGGGTCATTGGTGACGCTCGCCCATTCGGCATAGTTGTCGTCCGCGTCGCCCAGATTCCCTGCTGCGAGTGAACGGCTGATGTCGAGTGCTGCCTTGTCTAATTGCTTATATGCGAGTTTAGAGTTGAATTTCTCCAGTACGCATTTCAGGTTTGTGCTTGAGGACATACCAGATATTTCTCCATAAGTTTGGTTTTGACGAGTTCCTCGTCCTCGGAGCGCAGTTCCGGTTCGTGTCCTGTGTTGGTGTTAATCTTGTCAATCAGGTCCATAGCCTTGACCTTGACTCCAGCCTTGGTTCGGTAATCGTCAATGGTTTCTTGCAAGATGCCAATAACTTCCTTGGCGGGAATAGCCGACAACCTGTAAATGAGAGTACAAGCGGAAACCCTAGTGGCTGATGGTGTGTCCGAGTCACGGGCTATGGCAATGAGTACGTCTGTGTTCTTGCTATCGAGCATACCAATAATATACTTTATTTTCCTTCGACTGTCACCATAGGTACAAGTTTTTTTGTGCCGTTCTTGTCTTCCTCAATCTTGTAGACGGCCACTGTCTTGTCCTTGTAGAACTCGAAACGTAGGAAGAACAGTTCCATAGCTATGTACTGCTTGTCCTCGGGTAGGAGTTTACCCTTGCCGTCACGAGTAACGGACTGGCACAGGAAGTCACCTTGTAGTGCTCGGCTCATATCTTCAAATGAGTACTGTCCAGAAAGTTTCATACTGACTTTTCCTTTGGATAAATAAAAAACCCACCACCGAGGAGTACTCGATGATGGGTCCCATTCAACAACTTAACAGGAGGCGTTAAGCATTTTCTTCTTCGTTAGGGTTTTCAATGAGGTCTTCGCCACGATAGGACTTGACTCCATCTTCTTCCTTGTTCACCGCGAGTTCGAGGTAGACGAGCTTACCGTAAGCACTCACCTTCTTGTACGGAGCGAAAGTCTCGGTTCCGTCAGGCAGTTTGGACTTACCAGTGTAGGTAATATCCAGTACTGACTTGTCATCACCAATCTTGATACGGGTGATGTTGGAGTACTTACCATCACGGGAGGCCTCAAGCATAATCTTGAAAGGCGTTTCCCAGAGCTTGCCACCTTCGCCATCGTCAGTGATAAGTTCTTCGAGGTTCGGGATGCCGTTGAACACGAGGCTCAACTTGGCCTTCTCGTTGTACGAAATAGACATCCAGCTCGTCCACTTACGGACGACCACCAGTTCACCTTCTGCGTTCTTGACACGGCCAGCGAGCAGGAAGCGGACGGACGGAACAGGTTGCTGGGACTTGCTGAACTTGCTCGGAGGCAGGGATGCCACCTGATAGCTTATGATGCAAGCCGAGACGTATTCGTCAACGGGGAAGTTCGTGTAGGTGCTACGACCTGCGAGAGGGGATTCCTTGTTAGCCATTTTATAACTCCTTTAGTTCATTCTAGGCTTTGTGATGTTATCCATCTACTGTAATAGTAGAAATTTTTACTTGCCCTGCGCTACGTTTTCGGAAATTTTCTCAAAGAAAACTTCACGGTCGCGGAGGACGTTGATAAGTTCCTGCTGGATGCGGGCCTGCTTCTTGAGCTTCTGGAGCATCTTGTAACCACCGAGAAGTCCAGTCGGAACTGCGATGAAGGCGTTGACCTTGTTCACTCCCTTCTGGAGTGCGTCAGCATCCTTGGAGAGCTTGTTTGCGAGGGACTTGGCGAGTGCCGAGGGATTTACTTTCTTTGCCATAATATAACTCCTTTAAGTTTAGGCATTGCTGATCGGGAGAACCTCCCGCTAGAGCACCGCAGGGAAACAAATAAATAGTCCAGCTTGGGCTGGTTGAGGACACAGCCTGCGATGCCCTAGCGAGAAGTCCTCTCGGTGGGTGTGTTGTGGTAGCACCGAGAGGTGTGTAGCAGGGAGACTACACGTTGTACTTCACGTAACGACTACCGGCGCCAGTCTTGAGACATTCGTTGTAGATGTCTGGGTACTTGTTCTGGAGCTTTACCTTGTCCACGGTAGTAGTGCCCTTGCGTTCTACCCACGAGGCGAAGCCCTTGCCGTCAGGCCCGATAAGACGCTGGGTGTCAATCATCTTGTAGGCCAGTTCGTTCTTGAACTTCGTGAACTCCTCGTCGGCCAGTTCGGCCTTCTCCTTGAGTTCCTTGAACTTGGCGACAGTCGCTTCGTCCACGGAAACGGCAGGACCCGAGTGACCAGCCTCGCCAGCCATAGCCGCGATCGAGTCCTTGTCGGCAGAGTTGATACCGAGTGAGGCGGGTGCCTTCTTGTTCTGGATGCAGTCCCATACGATGAAGCACTTGGTCAGCATCTTCTCCACGAAGGCGGGATTGTACTCGACTTTCTTCTCGAAGTACTGGTGGCCACGGATGAGTACCGCGAAATAGGCAACACGGATTCCAGTCACGTACATCTGCCACTGGACTTGGCAGTAGTACTTGTCGGGGATAGGATTCCACTTCGCTTCGTTCTGCCCAGTCTTGCACTCGATGATTACGGGAGTGTCGCCATCGTAGGCCTGTGCATCCAGAGAGCACTTGCACCAGTCACGCTGATACAGACGGCCTTGAGTGCAGTCGGTAAAGGTCGGGTGGTTCTCCATAAACTTGTGCACGAGCAAGTCCTCGATGCGGTGGCCCCATTCCATAAAACCGTCAGGGTCGGACTGATCCTTGACCGTGAGTCCGAGCTTGTCGGTGTACACGGTCATAGGACTGGAATGGGAGTCTGGGAACATAATCATACCAGCTTCGGTAGCGGTGATACCCTGCTTGCGCCAAGCCAGCCACTTGTCAGTACCCTGCTCGGGTGCGTCCATCACTTCAGTCTCGAACACGTTACGCATTGGCAGTTTCCTCCTTCGCTTCGGTGCGGAGTGCGAGGGACAGACCGAGCTTGATGTAGTCAGTGAATGTCACTTTCTCCTGCGGTACAGTCACGACGAGCTTCTTGTCAAACGGAGGCACGAGGATGATGCACTCCTGATTGTCAATACCGCACGGACGGAGGCCAACAAGGTAGCCGACAGACTGGGACTTGCCGTTATTGTAGAATACCTTGGGACAGGACTTGTCGTCCACTGGAGCGATGTTGTCGAAGCTCAAGTCTGCAACGTGGGTGTTGTCGCCGCAGAGCTGGACAGTGTACGACGGCTTCGGGCCACGTGCATCCGCAGACTTGAACGCCACCTTGGAGAGGAAGCCCCAGTAGTAGAACGGAGTCTCGTCTTCCTTGGTATCGTCCCACGCAACTACGAGGTGGTTCGTTTCCAGCAACTTGAGGGCGAGTTCCGTGGTCATAACGGAGTCCACGGGTGCGTGCTTTGCGAGGTTGTTCGCATTGATATTGGGTACTTGGATAATCATAGTTAGTCCTTTTGTTGTTGAGTGTTGTTCTTTTGAATTTCGAGCCATTCGTCATAGACGAGCTTGACGGCAAGGAACTTCTCTGCGTCGCCACCCTTGTCTGGATGGTTAGTCATAGCCCATTCCTTGAAGGCCTTGCGGACGTCCGACTTCATAGAGAGGCCACCGAGCAGTTCCCTAATCTTGAAGTCAACGGACTGGTCGTCGGCCAGCACCTTGCCCACGTTCGTGAGGAAGACCTCGTTGTCGGAGCATACACGGATGAGGTCCTGCGCTGTCACCATCCTGCCAGTGAAAGTCTCCTCGAAGCGCTTCCACGAGAAGTAGGTGAGCAACGCATCCTGCCCAGTCGCCACCATCCTGCGCCACCACTGAATCATAGATACCTGATTGACAACGTACCTACGTTCAAGCAGTCCGAGCATAACGGTGACGAACGGCACTGACTGTTGCGTGTTGAGCTCCAGCAATACCGACTGCGGAATGTCAGGCCAGCGTTTCTGCAACTTGAACAAGCGTGCAGTGTTCGTAGCGGTCTGTTCCAAGTGCTTCCACTTCGGCTTGACCTTCCGCAGATACTCTGGAGAAGTCCTGATTATGGCTTCAAGCCTCCAGAATATATCGTCTATTTCATTGATATTGTCAAGTGGCATTGCGAGTTTCCTCGTACTTCAGTTCACGAAGTTTCTCACGGTACACTTCAATATCGGAAAACATCTTCTTGAAACGGGAGTTGATGGACTTGGTGTAGTCATAGGTCTTCCCCTGCTTGCGGGCCTCATACTTCTTGACGAGTTCCTCGCCCACGATGAGGCGTCCCTGCGCCCAGAGGATGCGGAACAGAGGTTCCTTCCTGTCGAAGAGCGGGAACTGCTTCTTGAGTCTGGATGATGTCATCGTGCTCAAGTGCTGGAACCCGAGCTGGGCGGGATGCCCGTGTGCTAGGTAGCCGTCACGCACCACGTCGCTCGCCACCAAGTCAGTAGCGTGCCTCTCCATCAGGGCCAAACTCTTCTCCAGCTCGTCGGTAGTACGGGCAGTCATCACACTCGTGATGCTCGCACTCGCCTGGGAAGGTACATTCCCCGAAGTCTTGGACTCCGTCTTCAATGCAGTTGTAGTCATAATTAACTCCTGTTGAGTACTTTGTTGAATTTGGTTTAGGCATTTTCTTTCACCCTTTATATAGTAGGAATTTGGGCACGGAAAAACCACGCCCAATAAAAAAAATCATTCGTTGAAAATCATTCGTACCCCTATATTTTCTATTCTTTTTATGGATAAAATTTTTGTAAAAAATTTTCCACGCAAAAATAATATATGGCGAACGTTTGACGAATGATTTTTCGTGAGTGCTGACAGCACTAGCCTTCTAATTGGAGTCGGAGTAATTCCCTCTCTTCGGGAGAGAGTCGAGCGATGGAGCGCTTGACCTTCGCGAGGTCAGTGCTATCGCTTCGGCTTTCGTAGAAGCGCTTGAGGGAGGCGTTGGAAGATTCCCAGCCCTTCTTCACTCGGTTATGTTCCAGACTGAACAGCTTTGCCACCGAGTTCACGGTCACCTTGTCTTCCGCGAGTACGGCCCTTGCGGACACGAGGAACGAGTCTAGAATCTTCTGCTTGTCCTCGTCGGTCAGGTCATTGTCGAAGTACTGCGTGGCGTTCGGCACGAGCTTCTTCGGCTTGGCTCCGTCTTGGACTGGCACCGCAGGTTCGCTCGGCTCAACGTGAGAAGTTCCAGCGGAAGGCGTGGTTGCAGGTTTGAGTGTAGGTATAATCATAAGACTCCTTTGGTTAAGTTCGCAGTAAATAGTAGCAAATTATGTAGACAAAACACTACACAAATTGCTACTATACTGGTATGAAACGTGAAGATTACTTTGAAATGATAAAGAGGCAGCACGAAGAGTTCCGTGCTACCCCTCAATGGCAGGTGTTCCGCAAGTATATCCTCGCCAGCAGGAACCAGACGTGCGAGTTCTGTGGCAAGAAGTACTCGCGGACACAGTTCCTGGACGTGCACCACAAGTACAAGACTAACTACCAGTGCTTGGAAGAGAGCAGGTTTATGCTACTGTGCAAGACCTGTCACAAGTTCCTGCACTCGAAGTCAGGCACTCCCTTGCTAGGACAGTACACGGACCGAGTGGACGACTAGTAGAAATAGACTACGAGTACTGCGACTACGCAAGCGAGTGCTATGAAGCTACACATTACTCGCCCTTCGGTTCTGTGTGGTTGAGTCTTACCTGCCAGTCGTAATTCACGTAAGTGAAGTCGAGGTCTACCTTACGCAGACCAGACCACGGCACAGTCATAGAGTGCGGGTCATCATTGTCGTGGTCATCTATGCAGTCTTCATAGCCTTCGGGCAAGTCCTTGTTCTTGTATGCACGCACACAGCCATCCTCATTATCGTACAAGAGAGCGATACCCTGCTCCTTGCAGTAGTCAGTGAGGTTCTTGATGCGATCATTGAGTTCTGCCAACTGCTCGTTCGTGAGGCGCACGTGCTGGGCCATAGACTTGTCGGCTACTGCGTGGCAACGGCAGTAGAACCTTACGTCTTCGGCAGAGCTGTACACCTGATCGTTGGCGAACAGTCCACTGTCAATGTCGCAGTGGAACGTACCAGCACGGTACTCGTAGGAATTGTACGGGAGTATGATTTCATTGTCGATTACACTCGTGATGCACCTCGGTTCGTAGTCCTTGCAAATCCAGACTCCACGGTTGAATGCCAAGTCATCCGTCACGTATGCGGACACGTGCTCGTCGCTCGTCCTGTTATACCAAGAGAGCTCAAGGTTAACGAGCTCCGTATCGGACTGAACCAGCAGGTTGCCGTTCCTCTTCTTGACTTGTTGCACGGAATAGGTCTCACCGCAGTCCGTATAGGTACACTGAATCTTGAAGTCAGTCTTGTCGCCATCGGTTACGAAGTGCCCGTGGATATGGATGTCGCTCCCCTTCACGGTGGCGACTCCGCCATATCCGTTGCAGATGTAGTAGGTGAGTTCGGGTTTGATGCTTGGGATGAGTACTTTGTACATATTATGCCTCCATACATTGCTGATACTTTTCAATCACAACGTTCTCAATGTGCTCGCGCAGTTGACGGGTGAGCGGAAAACAGACGCTCCTGAAGTCCTCGCCCTTGAAGAACGGGTCAAGCGGAAAGCTCACGAAGAGTCCGTTGACTCCATCCTTCACACGCAGTCCACGGATGACGAGCTGGTCATTGAGTACTATGTTCGCCATAGCCTTGGTAACTCCGAGGTTACCATCGTCCTTGAAAGGGAATACCTGAACGTCAGTGACTGCGAGACAGTCGAAGGTATGTTCTACTGCTTCATTTTTTGTTGTCATAATAACTCCTATGAGTTGAGTGTTGATGTTCGTTACGAGTTTGATACTCGCAAAGGCACCGCCCGTGTGGACGATGCCTCGTGTGGGTACCAGACTAGAGAAGGCCAGACAATTTGTCGTTACGCAGTGCTTCCTTCTCCTCGTCAGTGAGGTTCGGGAGCAGGCACTTTGCAAGGAAACCGAGCACAGGACTGAACACGTCAGCCGCATCGTTCTTCTGGAGCGAGCGGATGAGTGAGAAGTGGAACGTACGGACAGACGATCCGATGCTCATTTTGGGACTTGCTTTCCTGCACTCACGGAACGTCTTGACGAGTGCGTTTTCTGTCCTTTCGCTTGCGCCTTCCAGTGCTTCCAGCATATTGTCGGGTTTCTTGTTTTCATCAGCCATTATCGGCCTCCTTGTTTTGAGTGTTGAAGATATAGTCGCAGGCTTGTTCGGCTTGGCGTACGCACTCGCTGAAGTCCTGCGGTTTGAAGTTGCTGATACGTTTGCGCCAGCCCGCAACATAGCTGGCCGTGTTCTTTATGCACTTCGTAGTGTCCAGTCCGAGTCTACCAAGACAGAGGCAAGCACCGATGTCGGCAACAAGCTCCTCCGTTGCGTAGTTACTGTCACCCCAAGTATCGTGGCACAGTCTATTGAGACGGTCGGGATGTCCACTCGAATGCACGAGCTCGTGGAACAGGGTGTGGAAGTACTGTTCACGGACTGGGAACGAGTCAATGCCTGGCACTTGGACGGCATCATCGGACTTTACATAGAAGGCCTCGGCTCCACCGCCCAGTAGCTTGATACCCACACGATTGCAGTACTCACGTACCGCCATCATACAAGTATCAGTATCGGACGGGAGTCCTCCGTTCTCCCACTTGTCCCTGTACTTGGGCTCAATGCCAGTAGTCTGACTGCCGATGCGGAACACTGGGTAGCCAGTCAAGTAATAGTACGAGTCCTTCGTACCATCGTCGAGTTCCTTGCTCACTTCTTTTGCGAAGTAGACTACCGTGGCGTGTTCGCCCTTGAGTACTGAACCTCCAGCCTTCTTTATCTGGTTGAAGGTTGCGTACTCACCGCCATAGGAGAGCAGCATCCTGTTACGGAGCGAGTAAGTCCTCCCGTTGGCGTGGGATATAATACCAGTCGAGTTCACTACCCACGGCTTCGTCCAAGGCACTGTGCCTGCGTCAAGCTGGTCAGTGATGGCCAGCACGATTCGCTCAGTAGCGGACTGCCTATCTTTTGCTTGGTAAGCCACAAGATACCCTCCAGTTATTCACTGCGTCCAGCAGGGAGTTCATATCGCCAGCGCTCATCAGCGTTGGGTCAGGCAGAAGCTCGGTGAGCTCCTCCCAGTCATCGACTCGGAAGGACTCCGTGTTGGTGGAGCCATAGTCATCTTCGCAAGTACTGTACAACCTGTCCGAGTTGAGGCGGACGTTATCAATTTCGTTACTGATTGTGGTGAGTAACTGATTGATGCGGTTACCGAGTCTTACGCTCCTTATGTCAGCGATGGCCTCGTCTATGACGTCCAGTGAATTAGTGATGCTTTCGCACTGGAACTCGACGTCAGTCCAGTTCTGTTCTTTCATAGCCCGACCTCCACGTAACCGACCACGCAGTATGCGAGGAAGAAGGCAAGGATGAGGACTCCAATTTTCAACTGTTCCTTGAAGGACTGCCTATGCTTGGCCAGATAGAGTTCAGTCCAGTTAGCGTAGCCTTTCGGCTGATATTCTCGTACCATCTAGTACTCCTTTCACGCTACTGCGTGTGTTTATATGTTTGAACTTGCGAAGCCAGTGTGATACCGACCCCGCAGTGAAGGTGCTGGCTCCGTCCGCTAACCTAGTAGCGAACTCACGAACCAGTCCTTCGGGAAATACTTTTAGGAACGCATACTCGTCACTGGCACTGGCTGGCTCGGCAGTCACTTCCTCGTCCAGAGTAGTGAACCGTAACGTACCGTCAGTATCAATGTACTTCTTGCGAACCTCGTCCGTTACCATCAGTGCTCCGTAGCGAATCAAGTACTGGACTTGCTCGCCCTCGCTCCTGCTGGTATCCAACGACAAAAAGGCCTGAGCCAGACCCGTCCAACCTTCATCGGACGAGCACTTGACTCGGGCCATAATGATTCTCACTATCCGTGGGTAGTCTATCAATACTCCTCCTCCTCCTCCTCCGCTACAAGCACTGGCTTGAGAATAACGTAGCTGACTCGGCCACCAAAACGCAAGCCGCCCAACTTCTTGAAGAGGCTGGCGCTGGCACTCTGCACTGACCGCTGGCAAACTAGTTCCAGCTCGTCAACGTGAGTTACTCTATGCGGGTGCCAAAGAGCCTCCTCTGCATTATTCGCAGTAAGATACTGAACGTCCAGACCAGACTCGGTAAACTCGCCAAGCACGGGTGAGCATAACTCGCCAGCGTGGATGAGGTACCCGAGCGCTTTCGTGGAGTCCTCCTTGAGCGGGTGCAGTATAAACAGGTCACCCTCGGAAGTGAAAATCAGTTTGAATTTTTCTGTCATAATGAGCTCCTTATACGTGTTTTGTTTGGCGCTCCCGTGCGCCACAATTACTGACCGCTAGTTAACGTTGACTTCGGGAGTCACTTCTTCGGAATCATCTTCGGAATCATCCTCGGAATCATCGGGGAGCAGGTTGCCGAGCTTGTCTATGGCGGGCAGGCCGTCCTCTTCAATGTCCAAGCCGAGGTCAGCCAGCAAGCTCGCCTTTTCGTCATCGTCTTCAATGAGCTGAAGTACGAGTTCAACACTGAACGCCTTGGCGAACACTGCCTCGTCACGTTCCAGCTTACGCTTGCAAGCCTTACGCACGAGGTCAACGTTCGGAGTCAACCCTGCGTCCTCCCAAGAGTCACTCACCGATTCAATGGCACGAGTCACCGAGTCACGCAAGGCGAGCCTTTCGGCACGTTCCTTAGCGAGCTCGGCCTCACGCTTGGCACGTTCCTCCGCAAGTGTAGGGCAAAGGTTGTCCATAATAAAGCCTTCAATAAAGGACTGCTTGCCGAAGTTACCTAATTCAAGAGCCTTAAGCTTAGCACTTGCGTATTTCGTGTTAATGTTGCCGACAGAAGTCAGCAAAACATTAGCGAGCATTTGTGCACTGAAGTCGCCTCCGTTTTTGCTAGACTTGGACTCAAAGAACTTGCCAAACGGCTCGTTTTCTGCCTCGTCCAGTTTACGTGCGAGCTCCTTACGTGCGTACTGCCAAGCCTCGTTTTCACCAAGCTTGGCTCCCCACGTTGCTGAAATTGCGGAGTAGTCAGTAGTCTTTTGTTCTGTTTTTTCGTTTGCCATAATATGGCCTCCTATAATATGAATGAATGTTTATTATAGGGCGTTCGCCCTAATACGCCCTAAATGTATATGAACATTTAAAACGTATTAGGGCGCACGAAAACGCCAAACAAAACACGTATATAATATAGACCGTTGCTTTAAATCTTCTGACGTACCGCTCGGGCCGTCTTGGGCGTTCCCCTAAAGGAACAATCCAAATATACCTAAACCGTAAACGTTTGTCAAGCCCTAAACCAATATTTTTTAGTAAAAAGAAGTTTACAAAATTTATTCGGTGCTAAATTAGTGTTCATTTGGGTAAATAACCTGCATTTGCATTTTAAGGCCGTTTTTAGGCCGTTTCGTGTTTACCCTAGTTTAGATATGTCCTAAACGCTAAAACGGCCTTAAATGTAATTTTCGATACATTTGTGCACTAATTTAGCAAAATTTCCTAAAATACATTAAACTATACAATTTGTCAAGTCATAAATTTTGTAAAATTCATTTAACACGTTTTTCCCTGCGTCCTGCACCCAATTTGTGTAAATAGTTAATTTATGCGCAAATTACATATAAATTTATAGTGTCATAAATTGTCAATTAGTTTATCTGAATTTTTGGGCACAAGTGAATACGTCAAAATATGACAAATGTATATAACATAATATGACAAATTGTGTCAGTTAATAATATGTTAATATATAGTATATATTATATCAATATAATATTGACAGGTTATCCACAAGTATTAGTTCTATTAACACAATACACA
>Ga0326512_10000365_pt1 | contig 39015 bp, 20 predicted proteins | sample 1_2617_0518_D_FD_203652 | JGI IMG/M metagenome (GOLD analysis project Ga0326512, IMG submission 203652) | Bovine rumen microbial communities from UC Davis, California, United States - 1_2617_0518 | ecosystem: Host-associated > Mammals > Digestive system > Stomach > Rumen | place: USA... | reverse complement strand
AAAAACTCAAGGTAAACCCTTATTTATTAACTATAAAATCTATTTTTATTATGAAGAAACAAGTACTCATCAAGGGTGAGGCACTTCACGCCTCTGTGGTTTCAGCACTTGCTGCTGAACAGTTTCTCAACAACAATTATCTCTTCCGTCGTAATGTGCTAAACGGCAAAGTAGAGTTCTCAGGCAAACCATCTGGCAGTCAGGAACCAACATTCCGCCCATTGACACAAGAGGCTATCAACAGCATTATCCTGCGTGCCAAGCGCGAGGATATCTGTGAGGGTAACAACCCCAAGACTGACATTATGGAGTATATCCATTCAGAAGAGGTGCCAACATTCGATCCTATCGGCAATTATCTCAACAACTTGCCACAATGGGACGGACAGAATCATGTTGCCAAACTCTTCTCCCGACTGCCTGGTATCACTACGGAGCAGCAGAACTATCTCTGCATCTGGCTTCGCTCTGCTGTGGCACATTGGCTGCAAATGGACACTTTGCACGGCAATGAGGTAGTACCAACACTAATCGGAGCTCAGGGATGTGGAAAGACAACATTCTTCAAACGTATGCTGCCTCAGCACTTGCGCCAGTATTTCCTTGACCATCTGAACCTCTCGAATAAATTCGACAAAGAGATGGCGCTGACAAACAACCTGATGGTTTGCCTCGATGAACTTGAGGCTATCCGTCCCAGCCAGCATGCCTCGCTGAAACAAACGCTCTCGAAAAGCAAGGTGAACGGAAGACCTATCTTTGGTTGCACTCAGGAAGACAAAGCACGCTATGCATCGTTTGTGGCCACGACAAACAATCTGCATCCTCTCACAGATGCTACTGGCAGTCGCCGATATATCTGTATAGAGATACCTAAGGGAAAGTTTATCGATAACTCTGGTGAGATCGATTACGAACAACTGTATGCCCAAATATTACACGAATTAATCGATGAGAAGGCGCCTTATTGGTTCAACAATGACGAGGTTGCTCGCATACAACAACTGAATCAGGGCTATATGGAGCAAAAGGATATAGTAGAAATCATTAAGGTATGTTTCCGCAAGCCTGAAGAAGGAGAACATGTGAAGGGTATGAATACAATAGAACTGCTGAGCCATATTCAAAGCAAATTCCCAACGCTTTCCAGCAATATGAGCACAAGAGTACGTCTGGGGCAAGCTATGAAGATGTTGGAGTTTGACAGTACCCATCGTGCACACATATCTTATTACAAGGCAATACCCTTGAAGAGTGCATGAGGGAGGGGTTAAGGGAAAGGTGAGGGAGAGGTCAGAAGCACCACTCCCTCATCACAAACCTAGTTTTCATGGGCGTTACGGCCACTTTGAGGGAGAGGGGAGAGAAAAACATAAATAAAAATTGGTGATGATGACTGAACAAGAAATATTCAAAGAGAAAGCTATTAGCGGTTATACCGTTTGTTTTGCAGAACAATGTCCTTTGAGGGAGCAATGTCTGCATTGGAAGGTGGGTCAGCAGATGCCTGACACACGGAGTTGTTATAATTGTGTCAATCCGCGCTATTAGGATGTGGGTACGGAGAAATGTTCGATTTTCCGAAAGAATGAAAAGGTTAAGTTTGCAAAAGGCATGCTGCATATCTTCAATAATGATATGCCTCGTCGTATAGAGCCGTTTGTGCGCAGTAATATCATAGGCCGTCATTGTCGCACCTATTATTACGAATATCGAAATGGCGAGCGACTTATATCTCCAGCTATTCAGGAGGAAATACGTGACCTATTCCGTCAGGCCGGATGGCAAGAAGAAGTCTACTTCGACAGTTATGTGGAGAAATATGACTGGTAAGGAAAAAAGAATAATTACTAAAGGTTTTTCAAAAATAGGATGGTTGAGAAAGAAAAATATTACGATAAAATGGCTATTTTGTTAATAATATTAGCAAAAATGTATCTTTGAAACATAAGATAATATAAATGGTACAAATGAGAAAGGTTAATATATATAATCTTCGTAATTTTGCACCCAGAAAACAAAACATCGATAGGTTTGTAAGAAAATTATATTGTAATAGTTAGTTAATAGTAGTTTATTTTTATCGGTGAGGTCAGCGTTGTGAAATGGTGACCTCTTTTTTTGACTCTTATTTTAAATACCTTATATATAATATACGTAATATGAAGACTTTTCTATTAGTAATTATTTCAGCCTTCTTAAGCATCAGCAATATTTCTGCTGAAAAGTTTGTCAATCCTGTTATTAATGCAGATGTTCCAGATCCAGACGTCATTCGTGTGGGAGATGACTTTTATATGGTAAGCACTACGATGCATCTAATGCCAGGTGCTCCTATCATGAAGTCTAAAGACCTCGTTAACTGGGAGATTGTAAGCTATGTATTCGATCGTCTAACAGATACCCCAAATTATGATATGCAAGGTTGTACGGCCTATGGTAGAGGACAATGGGCTACATCTTTGCGTTATCATAATGGACGTTTTTATGTGCTTTTCTCACCCAATGACAAGCCTTGGAAGTCATACATTTATGAGGCTGATACTGCAGAAGGTCCTTGGCGACTGGTATCTAGACCTAAGCATTTTCATGATAATTCGCTACTCTTTGATGAGGTGAACGATAAAGTTTACGTATTTTATGGTACTGGTCAGGTAAGGCAACTGAAGAATGATCTCAGCGATGTTGAGCCAGGTGGAATAGATATGAAGATCTTTGAGAGAGATGAGACAGAAAAAGGACTTTTGGAAGGAAGTCGTGCCATTATGCATGATGGACGCTATTACCTTTTGATGATTAGTTGGCCAAGAGGTGGTTTGCGTCGTGAAGTATGTTATCGTGCGGATAAAATAACAGGTCCATGGGAAAAGAAGGTCATTCTTGAATATAGTTTCGACACATATGGTGGAGTAGGACAGGGAACTATAGTTGACGGTCCTGATGGTCGTTGGTGGGGTATTATATTCCAGGATCGTGGTGGAATAGGGCGTGTGCCCATCCTTATGCCTTGTCGTTGGATTGACGGTTGGCCTATGTTAGGTGGCGAAAATGGACAAATAGCAAAGGTGATGGATCGTCCTTACAACGGACAGGAAACAAAAAGAATAGTGTCTTCGGACGATTTCAACGGCAATAAATTGAAATTAGAGTGGCAATGGAACCATAATCCGATTGATAATGCCTGGTCGCTAAAGGAACGAAAAGGTTATCTAAGGCTAAAGACTGTCCGTCAGGTGGAAAACCTTTATCTGGCACCAAATACTATTTCACAACGCATGATGGGCCCTCAAAGTATTGCTACTGTAAAAATAGACTTTAGCAAGATGAAGGATGGTGATCGTGCAGGTTTTGCAGCATTCAATGGACATTCTGGTGTATTGACAGTTGAGCGTAATGGTAAGGACTATGTGCTGACAATGACAAATCAGACAGTAAATCTGCGTGATGGTGACAAGGCTGTTACAAGTGTTGATAGCGAGGAGATAGAAAGTGTAAACATTAAAAAGACAACGCTTTGGCTGCGCATTGATGCAGATTTCACAAATCATAAAGATTGTGCATCCTTCTCTTTCAGTGAAGATGGCAAGAACTTCCGTAAGATAGGAAAAGATTTCAAGATGCGCTTTGATTATCGACGTTTCTTTATGGGGACAAGGTTTGCTATTTTCAATTATGCTACCAAGGAAACAGGTGGTTATGTAGATGTTGATAACTTCGATATTATTGTTAAAGAAGAAATATCAGAGAATCGATAATTACATGTTTTTTTGTTTTTTATGTAACATATCTTTTTACATGATACATGAGAAAAAGTTAATGTAATATTATATAATGAGTAATAATGTGAAAAATTAGTATCTTTGCAGCATGAAACAATAAATTGTTAAACTAAAATCAAAATTTGAAGTTAAAATATCTATGGGCAAAGTGAGATTTATGAAGAAAATAGCAGCAATAGTGTTAACATTTATGCTGTCTATATCAGGAGTTTCAGCGGCAGATACATTTGTGTCTTTTGACAAGGGTGACTTTATGCTCTGCAAAAAGGGCGAAACATTCAGCATTAAAGTCAGCGATAATGACAATATTGCTGTAAAGGTTGCAGCAAAGAATCTCGTTAATGACTTGAAGGCCGTAGTAGAAGCGAATGTAAGTGTTTCCTCAGATAAATCAGCAAAAGATGCGAAGATTATTATCGGAACAATTGGAAAAAGCAACGCCATAGATGCACTTGCCAAAGAAGGAAAGATAGACGGCAATACCCTCAAAGGAAAGGTTGAGAAATATATCATTACCCTGTGTAATGGTAATCTTGTGATAGCCGGTTCTGATAGAAGAGGCACAGTATATGGCATCTATGAGTTATCACGTCAGATGGGTGTATCGCCTTGGTATTACTGGATGGATGTTCCTGTAAAAAAACAGGAGACCATATATGTCAAGAATGGCATTTTTACTGATGGTGAGCCAGCTGTCCGCTATCGTGGAATATTCCTTAATGATGAGGCTCCATGTCTTACTACATGGGTGAAGAATACATTTAAAACAAACTTTGGAGGACATGAATTCTATGCTAAAGTATTTGAACTGGTTCTTCGCCTAAAGGGTAATTATATCTGGCCTGCTATGTGGTCATGGGCTTTCTATGCAGATGATCCGCTGAATATGAAGACAGCAGATGACATGGGTGTGATGGTTGGAACCTCACACCATGAACCGATGGCACGTTCTCAGAAAGAATGGCACGGACATTCTGACGATCCTAATGCTGATGCACAGGACCTGAAGAGCCGTCAACAGGATACTCATCAGTGGAACTATGCAACCAATAAAGCCGGTTTGGACAAATTCTGGCGAGGTGGAGTAGAGCGCAACAAGAATACAGAAGATATCATCACTATTGGTATGCGTGGTGATGGTGATATGGCTATGAGTGAGGAGCGCAATACGAAACTTCTTGAGGATGTTGTGAAGAATCAGCGCAAGATAATAAGCCAGGTACATGGAAAACCTGCCAAGGAAGTGCCACAGTTGTGGGCTCTTTATAAGGAAGTGCAAGATTACTATGATGATGGTATGCGCGTTCCTGATGATGTCATTATGTTGTTATGTGATGACAACTGGGGTAATGTACGTCGTGTGCCTAATGCTAAAGAACGCAAGCATCCAGGTGGATGGGGACTCTATTACCATGTTGACTATGTTGGAGCGCCACGTAATAGCAAGGTGCTTAACTGTACTCCAATACAGAATATGTGGGAACAGTTGTCATTGGCTTATGAAAATGGCATAGATAAACTATGGATTTTAAATGTCGGTGATCTTAAGCCGATGGAATATCCTATACAACTCTTTATGGACCTCGCATGGCAAGGAACAAACAAATATACTCCAAGCACACTTGTATCAAATCATACAGTTCCTTTCTGTGCAAGTATCGTAGGTGAGGCAGAGGCAGGAGAGGCAGCAGCCATCTTGAACAGATATTGCAAATTGGCAGGTCGTGTGACACCAGAAATGCTGGATGCGAACACATATAACCTTGCTACAGGTGAATGGGCACAGGTAGTGGATGAGTGGAAAACCCTCGAATTACAGGCTTTGAGACAATATGCACGAGTATGCCCAAAAGCTCGTGATGCATATTTTCAGTTGATATTGTTCCCTGTTCAGTTTATGGGTAATCTTTATGATATGTATTATGCCCAGGCTATGAACAATAAGCTATACAAGAAAGGTGACGCAGCAATGGATTGCTGGGCAGAAAGATGTGAAAAGGCTTTCAAGCGTGATGCCGAACTGATGAAACAATATAATAAGGATATCGCTGGAGGTAAATGGGACGGAATGATGATCCAAAAACACATAGGATATACTTCATGGAATGACGGCTTCAAGGCCGACATACAACCAAAGGTCTATCGTACAGCAAGCGTTACCAACGTGTTTGATGAGAATTCAATGGGTTATGTGGCAATGGAAGCAGAGCACTATAACAGCAAGACTGACGGACAGGGAGCACAATGGACGGTGATACCTGATATGGGTCGTACCTTGAGTGCAGTAACGTTGATGCCGCAGACGGGTGACATAAAAAATGCTTCACTGACATATAAGTTCATCTACAAAGGTTCTGCAGAGAAAGCAAAAGTACATATCATAACTAAGTCAACCCTCGACTATTTAAACAAGGGAGGAATGACTTATTCTATCAAGATTGATGGCGGAGATCCTGTTACTGTCAATTTTAACAGTGATATGAATGAGGCTCCAGAGAATATATATGACAAATATTACCCAACGATAGCTCGCCGAGTAATAGAGAAGGTGGTAGAGGTGCCAGTGTCTGCAACATCTGACTCTATGCATTCTCTGACATTCATCCCTAACGATCCGGGTATTGTGCTTGAGAAGGTTGTGATAGATTTTGGAGGATATAAGAAACAATACCTCTTTGGCAAGGAAAGCCTAAGGAAGTAGAGTTTATAGTATAGAATTTAAGAATATTGAATAAAAATGTTATTAGGATTTGATGTAGGTTCATCAAGCGTCAAAGTTTCGCTTGTAGATGTAAAGACAGGAAAAACGTTAGCCTCAGCATTTTGCCCTGATAAGGAGGCTCCTATCAAGGCACAGAAGGCAGGATGGGCAGAACAGGACCCAGAAAGTTGGTGGCAATATGCTAAACAAGCACTTTCTAAGGTTGCAGAACAGAGTTCCAAACCATTGTCAGAAGTAAAGGCAATAGGTATCTCGTATCAAATGCACGGACTCGTTTGTGTAGATAAGAATGGTAAGCCATTAAGGGATGCCATCATCTGGTGTGACTCTCGTGCTGTTCCTTATGGCGAAGAGGCTTTCAATAGCCTTGGAGAAGAAAAATGTCTTTCGCATCTGCTCAATTCTCCAGGTAATTTTACTGCTGCAAAGTTGGCATGGGTAAAGGAAAATGAGCCTGAGATATATAATAATGTTTATAAGGTGATGCTGCCAGGCGATTATCTCGCCCTGAAACTGACTGGCAAGATGACAACAACTGTCAGCGGATTGTCAGAGGGTATGATGTGGGACTTCAAGGAAAAGAAACCTGCAGAATTCCTCTTTGACCACTATGGATTCCGACACGACATTATTGCGGATATAGTGCCTACTTTCGCTGTACAAGGAAAAGTGAGTGCAGAAGCTGCGAAAGAATTAGGTATTCCAGAAGGAACTCCTGTCAGCTATAGAGGTGGTGACCAACCTAACAATGCCCTTTCTTTGAATGTGTTGGAACCAGGAGAGATAGCAGCAACGGGTGGTACATCAGGTGTCGTGTATGGTGTGCTGGGTGAAGTAAACTATGACCCCAAGAGCAGAGTAAACACTTTTGCTCACGTAAATTATACAGAAGACAAGACACGTCTTGGAGTGCTTCTGTGTATCAATGGTACTGGTATCTTAAATGCATGGATGAAACGTACTGTTGCGCCAGAGGGAATATCATATGCAGAGATGAATGATCTGGCAGAAAGTGTTCCTGTAGGAGCAGAAGGACTTTCGGTAATACCATTTGGAAATGGTGCTGAAAGAGTATTGGAGAACAGAAATCCTGGTGCGTCGCTGCATGGAATAAACTTCAATATCCATACAAAAGCACACGTAATACGTGCTGCACAAGAGGGTATTGCTTTCTCTTTCGCATATGGCATGGAGATAATGCAACAGATGGGTATGGACATAAAGACTATCAAGGCTGGTCATGCAAATCTATTCCTCTCACCATTGTTCAGACGTACACTTGCGGCTGTTACAGGAGCTACGATAGAATTATACGAGACAGATGGTAGTGTTGGAGCCGCAAAAGGCGCTGGCATAGGAAGCGGCATATATAAGGATAGCAGCGAAGCTTTCGCTACCTTGCGCTTGATAGAAACAGAGAATCCTGTTGCTGACATAAAGCCTTATAAAGAGGCTTATGAGCGTTGGAAAAATGAAATGGAAAAGTTATAAAAAAAAACAAATAAAAATTATGGCAAAAGAGTATTTTCCTCAGATTGGTAAGATTCCATATGAGGGCCCAGAATCAAAGAACCCAATGGCATTCCACTATTATGACGAAGAGCGTGTAGTAGCAGGTAAAAAGATGAAGGATTGGATGCGTTTTGCAATGGCATGGTGGCACACGCTATGTGCAGAAGGCGCTGACCAGTTTGGTGGTGGTACTAAAACATTCCCTTGGAATCAGGGTGCTAATGCTGTTGAGATAGCAAAGCAAAAGGCTGATGCAGGTTTTGAGATAATGCAGAAACTCGGAATTCCTTACTATTGTTTCCATGATATTGACCTCGTTAGCGAGGGTTCTTCAATAGAGGAGTATGAGTCTAATCTAAAGGCTATCACTGATTACCTGCAGGAGAAAATGAAGGAGACAGGTATTAAATTGTTGTGGTCAACAGCAAACGTATTCGGCAATGCTCGATATATGAATGGTGCTTCAACAAATCCTGACTTTGATGTTGTAGCACGTGCTATCGTACAGATTAAGAATGCTATTGATGCAGGTATCAAACTTGGTGCCGAGAATTATGTTTTCTGGGGTGGTCGTGAGGGCTATATGTCCCTCTTGAATACTGATCAGAAGCGTGAAAAGGAACATATGGCAACAATGCTTGGCATGGCACGCGACTATGCTCGTAGCAAGGGCTTTAAGGGCACATTCCTAATTGAGCCAAAGCCAATGGAACCATCAAAGCATCAATATGATGTTGATACAGAGACAGTTATCGGTTTCCTGAAGGCACACGGTCTCGATAAGGACTTCAAGGTTAATATTGAGGTGAACCATGCTACTCTTGCTGGTCACACATTTGAGCACGAACTGGCTTGTGCTGTTGATGCAGGAATGTTAGGTTCTATCGATGCTAACCGTGGTGATGCTCAGAATGGATGGGATACAGACCAGTTCCCAATCGACAATTTTGAGCTGACACAGGCATGGATGCAGATTGTTCGCAACGGCGGTCTTGGTACGGGTGGTACAAACTTCGATGCTAAAACACGTCGTAACTCTACTGACTTGGAAGATATCTTTATCGCTCACATTAGCGGTATGGATGCATGTGCTCGTGCATTGCTCAATGCAGTAGAGATTATGGAAAAATCTCCGATTCCATCAATGCTTAAAGAGCGTTATGCTTCTTTCGACAGCGGTATTGGTAAAGACTTTGAAGATGGCAAGTTGACCCTTGAGCAGGTTTACGAGTATGGCAAGAAGGTTGGCGAACCAAAGCAGACCTCTGGTAAGCAGGAACTCTATGAGACTATAGTTGCTCTGTATACAAAGTAAAGAAATATCAATAAGTAAAAAATAATATAGAAATGAGAAGTATTAAAAGTTTTCTCTTCCTCGCACTGATAACCCTCACCACAATAAATATGGTGAGGGCGCAGGAGCGTCGTCCGATAGATTCACAGCATCCGTTGTGGATAGTGCATATTGATGTGTGGAATGCTGCAGATCCGCAGAAAATCATTGATCTCGTGCCAGATGACATTAAGCCATACGTATGTATGAACCTATCCATGTCATGTGCATACGATGTGGAAAGAGGTGTATATCAGAGGCCTCAGAATGCTATCAGGACATATAAGTCATGGGCATCTGTATGTCAGAAGAATAACATGTGGTTTATGTGTCAGCCTGCATCAGGAGGACATACGCACATACAAGATGATGACTTGGAAACTTTTGAATACTTCTTCAAACAATATCCTAATTTCCTTGGTTGGAACTATGCTGAGCAGTTCTGGGGTTTTGATGAAGCAGGAGACAAGAGTAGTAGTTCACAGACAAGTCGTATTGCTCTCTTTGCTAAGTTAGTGCCTATGTCACATAAGTATGGTGGTCTTTTGACTATCAGTTTCTGTGGTAACATATGGTCACATGCTTTGAATCCTGTGGGAATGATGAAGCGTAACAGTGACTTGTTAGAGGCATGTCGCAAATATCCGGAGGCTATTCTTTGGTTGTATAAATATACGACCTCATCGTGCTTCTATAACAACGAAAGTGTATGTTTCGGTCCATTTGTTGCAGGTTTGGCAAAGAACTATGGTGTACGTTATGACAACTGCGGTTGGAATGGAGCTTTGGATGATATCGCAGGAAAGAATAGTGGGTGTAAATATCCTGTAGCAGCTGGCATAGGTACCGTAATGGAACAAACATGTCAGAATGGTGGTGCCGTATGGGATGGTCCGGAGTTGATATGGACAGAAGATTTCCAGAATCTTAACAACAGTACAGTTGGAGGATACACGCAACGTAACTGGGGCAGGTTCCCTGGTTTCGACAACGCGTGGATAGATATGTTCCGCAAGATTATTGACGGAACAATGTATATCCCAACCCGTGAAGAGGTAGTTGGTGAGACAAAATATGTCATTATCAATGATGTTACTTCTGGTAATGATGAGGATAAGTATGCTGCATGGGGTGATCTTTATGATGGACTCTATAAGCAGACAGATCCATTTAATCCTAATGGAGGACAATGGATGAATAACTATTGCTACTTCAAGAGTACTGGACGTTATAAGGCAATTCCTATCGTACCAGAACTGTATGACAACATAGCAAAAAGCATACCAAATCAGGTAAAGAAAACTCAAAGATCAACAGCTTTTCCCTCACAATCACAGAAGACCGCTAAGTTTAACTTGGCATATGCGCAGGTAAGCACTGGTGATCTCTTTGTTTCACGTTTTAAGAATCAGTTGGTGACATATACACCTTATACATATATGAACGCAAAGAAAATAGCCAAGGCTAATATTCCTTTGCAGTATAATACCTGTAGTAGTCTTGATTTGACTTATGGAAAACTTTGTAGCGGCATAATACGTGAATATGAAGATCATATCGATTTTTATCTTAACAACTATCGTATAGATACTACTACAAATGTTGTTGACAAGATTATTGTAAATGGTGTTACTGCTGAACCTACTTATACTATGACAAAACGTGGTGCTGCGACGGCAACTGCCAATACAATATGGAATGCAGAAACAAACGTGTGGACAATAGAGGTAGCACATAATGGTCCTGTTGACTTAACGATTAATTGTTCAGGTGCAAATACAGATCGCCGTACAGACGTGGCTCCTTCTACTGCTTTAGAGCAGCCAAAGCAGCCAGAAACATATGAAGGTGAAGTGATATTGGAGGCAGAAGACCTCAATTATAAGGATATTAGTTCATGTGTTACTTTCCCTTATGCATCTCATCCAAGTGTGAGAGGGCATTCTGGAAATGGTTTCATGATAATGGGCACTAATACTTCAGGCTCACTGAGAGCAAAATATAAAGCTTCTGCTGCCGGTGATTATAACGTAACATTACGATATACTACGAATGGCAAAAGCGGCAATACAATGCAAATTGGAAGAGCCGGAAAACCAGCGAAAAATGCTAATTTCAGTTTAGAAAAAACTGAAGTTAACGAATGGAAAAAAACTACTGTAACTCTTCCTTTCTTAGAAGGATCAAATACATTGACCATTGCTAATAATAAGGGAGTAGATGCATATATTGATCAGATAATAATTAGCCCTGCAGATCAGGAGGCAGAGAAGTTTGCCATTACTGTACGTAACGTATTGGGTGGCTCTGTAGAATCTGACGTAGATGTGGCTGCTGAAGGCGAAACAGTGACACTTTCTGTACATCCAAATGAAGGTTTTGCTTTTTCGGGATGGAATGTTATTCATGGTGGTGTAACAATCTCAAATGAAGGAACGTTTACTATGCCTGATGATATTGTTACTATAGAGCCAATATTCAGAGATACTACTATAATATATAATCTTGATTTTACCGATGTACTTGCAGGTACATTGCCTCCAGGTTGGATAGTAACGCAAGAGGATAATGTAATTCATTCATATCCGAACTCATACTCTAGTGGCTCTCGTGTAATGGCTGGATTCCCAGGAATGTATCCAAAGGCTATATATTGGAGATTTAATGATTGTCAATATGGAACTCAAGCAAATTATCCTTTGACCTTGAAGGCAGGTAAGTACAGATTGATTTATACAATGGCTGCATGGAATGGAACGTCTAATTATAAGGCACAAATTCTTAGTGGTAGTACCGTAATTGCATCTGGTCAAACATACGCTTCGGCTCCTAATGCTGGAAATTCAACAGGAACAGACCTTAGTAGTTCTACCATTTATTCTCTTGAATTTGAGGTAACGACTCCTGGGAAATATATAATTAAGTTTGCTGGTGTAAATAGCGGATGGGAAGGTCTACTGTTGACGTCTTGCAAACTGAAACTTGTTCCACAACCAACGGGAATTAAGGAAATCAACTCAAATTCTGCTGCTACAATGCAAAAGGATGGTAAGTATATTGAAAATAACAGAATAGTTATAGTTAAAAATGGTAAGAAGTATAACGCTGCTGGCGCTATTCTTAGCGATTAAAATTAGTGCCCAAGAAGTAGGTTCTTTCTATGAAAAGAATACAGTACTGAATTTTAATGACGGAAGAAATGTTGCTGGTGAGATAACTCAACCCTCTGGGTTTAATCCAAACTTTCACATTTACCTCTGTTTCGGGCAATCGAATATGGAGGGGAATGCGAAAGTGGAGGAGCAAGATTTTATGGGTCTTTCTCCGCGTTTTCTGATGATGGCAGGAGTGGATATGCCAAATACTGGACGAAAGGAGGGTAAGTGGTATATTGCTGTACCGCCACTATGTCGTGCGTGGACAGGTCTTACACCAGCAGACTATTTTGGACGTACCATGGTAGAGAATTTACCCGACTCCATCACAGTGGGTGTTATCAATGTTGCAGTGGGAGGCGCTAGTATTGATCTCTTTGATGAGGACAAGACTGATAGTGTGATTGCTAATAGCGCTGACTGGTTCAAGGGTTTCTGCAAAGATTATGATAATGAGCCTTTCCGTAGGCTGATGCAGTTGGCAAAGAAGGCGCAGAAGGTTGGTGTAATAAAAGGTATTTTGCTGCATCAAGGATGTACAGATAATGGTCAGAAGACGTGGCCTTCTCGTGTTAATCTTATATACACCCGAATGCTGAATGAACTTGGACTGAAAGCAGAGGATGTGCCGTTGCTTGTTGGAGAATTGCTTACAAAAATTGATGGTGGCTGTTGCTATCTGCACAATTCTATCATCGACAACATACACGACAATATCCCAACAGCATATCCTATATCTTCTTTGGGATGTCCAGGAAAACCGGATAAGTTGCATTTTACAGCTGAGGGTTATAGAATACTAGGTAAGCGTTATGCAGAAAGGATGTTACAACTATTGCCTACTACATCACGGTAATAAATCAGTGGAATATATAAGATATAAGATGGTTAGATTTACATTATCAACAATGGTAAAGAGTTTAATTCTACTAGTGCTATCCTGCATTAGTGTAATAGCAACAGCGGGCGGTGTTTCACTGCCCGCATTGTTTCAGTCGCACATGGTATTGCAACGTGGTCAGGATATCCCCGTGTGGGGTTGGGCTGGACAGGGCGAGACTGTCACTGTAGAGTTTCGTGGTAAGAAATATACGGCCACCACGGACTCTAATGGTAGATGGCAAGTAAATATACCCAAACAAAAAGCTGGAGGTCCTTATACTATGACAATAAACGACCAAATATTGACAGATATTATGGTTGGAGATGTTTGGCTATGTTCAGGTCAATCTAATGTGGATATCACAATAGAACGTGTTTATCCGCAATATGCAGCTGATATTGACGCCTATAGTAATGAAAAGATACGTTTGTTTCAGGTAAGGACAAAAGCAAGCGTTTCTGTGGATAAGGATGTAAAAGTAAATGTTGGTTGGAAGTCAGCAAATAAACAAAATGCTTGGACTTTTTCCGCATTGGGATATTTCTTAGCACAGAAGATATATAAAGAAACGGGGGTTCCACAGGGAATAATACAATCCTCCCTTGGAGGGTCTCCGATACAGGCATGGCTTGCTATTGATTCTTTAAAGAATACAGAGTATTACAGTAATTACCTTCTTTATACCGATTCTGCATATGTAGCAGATCAAACGAAAGCCAATAATCGTGCTAATGATGTTTGGTTTAATACAATGAATGCTACAGATTTTGGACAAGTAGAAGGTTATGTTAATCCAAACTATAATGATAGTGGATGGAATGTATATAATCAATATGATAATAGGGCATGGGCAAGGTATAATGGAAAAGCAATAATAGGCTCAATATGGTTAAGGCAACATGTTAACGTAGATAAGGCACACGCTGGTAAACCTGCTAAATTATTGCTCGGTACACTGCATGACATGGATTATACCTATGTAAATGGAAAGCAAGTTGGGGTAACATATTATCAGTATCCACCACGGCGCTATAAAATTCCTGCAGGTCTTCTACATGAGGGTGATAATACTATAACCGTACGTGTTATTGTTAAAAGTGGTATGGCAAATTTCTTTAAGGACAAGCCACATGAGATAGTCTTTGAAGATGGGAGTAAGGTACCACTGTCTTTAGAATGGAAGATGAAGACTGGTTCAATAATGCCGGAAGGCCCTTTAGGTGGAAAGATAAATACAAATAATCAGGCTTCAGTACTATATAATGGTATGATATACCCCCTTGCTCCTTATGCAATAAAGGGAGTAGTATGGTATCAAGGAGAATCAAATACGGGTAAACCACTGGAATATGGCGATATGCTCAAGAAGATGATAGGTAACTGGCGTACGATATTTAATAATCCGACATTGCCATTCAACATTGTGCAATTAGCAGGATACATGGATTATTCAGAAAAGCCCCAAAATAGTACATGGACACAATTACGTGAGCAACAGCGCATTGTTGCAAGAGATGATGCATATGCATCAATAACTGCAGCACATGACCTTGGCGAGGCTTCTGACATTCATCCTTTGCGTAAGCGTGAAGTAGCAGAGCGTTGTGCCATGGCATTGCTTAATGGTATACAAAGTCCACAACCTGTCAAAATAGAGAAGAGGGGAGAGGCAATGGCTGTTATTATGGATCAGCCTCTTCAGGATAATGATAGTACAGGTGATTTAGAAATACTTGTCAATGGAACATGGCGCAATGTAAAGGGAAAAGCGCATGATAAGGAGATTATTATAAACGAGGTGGGCGATAAGGTTCGCTATGCATGGAAGAGTAATCCTATTAATGCTACATTAGTAGGAAAGAACAAATTGCCAGTTGTGCCATTTGAATTATAAAATCACGATTTAATCGGCATGTTGCCGCTGATATTCACGCGGTGACATGCCATACATTTTCTTAAACATAGTGGAGAAAGAAGTGGCACTGTTGAAACCACAATGGTAAACAACTTCTGTTATACTCTGACCTTTCATGGAAAGCAGACGAGCTGCCTGCTTGAGACGTAGATTGCGTATAAAGTCATGTGGAGTCTGATTAGTCATTTCCTTCATCTTTCGATGTAGGTGAACACGACTTATACCAACTTCGCTACATATCATATCTATGTTAAGGTCTGAATTATTGAGATTTTTGTTAACCACATCCATGATACGATTGATAAGTCTTTCGTCGGGGCTTTCAAGTACGATGTTGTCAATCTTTGCCTGGGGAGTTTCTTTACCAGCATATTTGTTTCTTAACATCTTTCTGGTTTTTAGCAGATTGGCGGCATTACGTTTAAGAATGTCCATATTGAAAGGCTTGGTAATGTAAAGGTCTGCTCCAAGTTCGAGGCTCTCCAGTTTTTCTTCATCACGCACTTTTGCAGTCAACAATATAATAGGTATATGGTTGGTATTTACATTGCTACGTACTTTGGCAAGAAGAGTATTTCCATCCATACGTGGCATCATTATATCAGATATTATAAGTTGTGGTCGTTCCCTAAGAATAACAGGAAGAGCTTCACTTCCATCAGGGAATGCAAGCACTCTATATATATCAGAGAATTCGGTCATTAGGTAATTTCTTATCTCATCTTCATCTTCTACAATAACGATTGTAGGTCGGCGAGATTCGGTAGTTGTTGTATCCATATCTAAATCATCATCAGTATCCAAATCATCATCGGTTCCATCGCTAACATCGGCTATTGGGAATTCTTCTGTAGAATTACTATTTGCGGGGTTTTCTGTTTTTACCATTTCTTCTTCTGTTAAGTGATCACAGCCTAATGGTATTGTAACAGAAAATTCTACGCCCTTATCTATATTGCCAGATACACCTTCGACATTGCGAACATTGATTTCTCCGTGGTGCATTAGGACAATAGAGCGTGCAAGATCAAGGCCGACACCTGTACCGGCTTTGTTAAGATTAGTGAAAGAGTTCGTTTGATAAAAGCGGCGGAAGATATTCTGTATTTCGTTTTCAGGTATGGATTCTCCATTATCGAAAACCCTTACTGTAATTTGTTTCTCATATGTTTCTATAGTCACTATAATCTTACCACCATTATTTGTGTATTTTAATGCGTTAGAAAGGAGATTTGTAATAACTTTATCAAAGTTTCCTCGGTCTATCCATACCATTATTTTGTCAATGGAATGGATAAAAATCAGGTCAATACCTTTGGCTGTTGCCTGAATCTTAAATAGATCTATTATTTGTTTGTTATATTCAATGAATTCAGTTTCTTGCATATGCATCTTCATCTGTTCTTTGTCAATCTTTCTTATGTCCATGATCTGGTTAATAAGGCGTAAGATGCGATCTGCATTTCTTTTCATTGAGGTGTAAATGGCTTGTCTGCCAGCATGTTTGTCATCATTTATAAGTTGCTGTAGTGGCAGTAATATAAGGGTCATTGGGGTTCGAATCTCATGTGAGATATTTATGAAGAACTGTAATTTTTGTTCTTGTAATATTTCAGCATTTCTATGTTCACGTATCTTCAACTGCTGTTTACTATATCTCATAAATTGCCATATACCATAACCAATGAGCAGAAGAATGATGGTGAAGTATATTATTCGCATAAATGGTGTTAAATACCATGGATTGTGAACGACTATCTCAAAAGTCTTCTGGGCTGAAACGACTCCACCCTCCGTTGCAGTAACACGTATGTTGTAGTCTCCAGGCTGTAGATTGCTAAGTGTAAGAGTGTTTACTCCTGGTGACATTGTGACCCATTTTCCATTGTTAATAGAGTATGCAAAAGAGATGCGTTGTGATGCCTCGTAAGATAGGGTAGAGAAGTGCATGGTGATGCTATTGTCACTATGAGAAAAATCAAACCTGTTGCACTCATTAATCGTTGTATCACATATTGTGAATTTTCCCGATTTCATCAATGCATGTACTGTCTTATCACCAATAAGAATCTTTGTAAGTGAAACATGGTGTTTTTTTGCAGATGGTTTTATTGTTCTTGAGTTAAAATATGTAACGCCAAGAGTTCCTCCAAAATAAAGCATACCATCGCTGGTATAATACGAACACCCTTTATTGAATTCGTTGGCACGAACTCCATTTGACGTATAATATCTCTCTATTCTTCCTTTTGGCAAGGTAAGAGAACAAATACCCTTATTTGTACTTATCCATATTCGTTGATTATTATCTATTTCGATTCCTGCTATATTATTAGAAGGAAGACCATCTTTTTCCGTGTAATGTGTTAGTTTCTTGGTTGAAATGTCATAGTGATAAACGCCCTTTGATGTTCCTGCCCAGAGTCCTACCTGATTAGTGTATTTTATACACCTAATAATTTCACCACTAAGAATAGAGTCCGTGCCTAAAACTTTCGTCCAGCTACCAGAAGGAATATCCAAACATGCTAATCCCATGGAAGTTCCTACAAAAAGCATTGTACGATCAGGACTCATTTCCATTTGTAAGATGTAATTGTTTATAAGCTGGTCTTTTTTGCCTGCTTTTGCACGATATTCTATTAATTTTTCGGAAGATGGATCATAACATTTTAGACCATCCCCCAATGTTCCTATCCAAATTCGTCCTTGATTGTCTTTTTGTAAATCAAAAACCCCTCCTGCGCTGCCATGAGAAAATGGCATACGATGGTAGGTACCATTACTATCAATCCATCCACAACCTTCTGAATAGGATCCCACCCACAATCTTCCGCTATTGTCTTCTATCATCGTAAGAGCGGTAGCTGGATATTTATAGTGAATGCTCGCAGATTGGCTATTGAGGTCTTGTAGTCCGTAAATTCCATTTCTGTCAGTAGCTACATATAATGTATTATTGCTATTTCCTTTGTATAATGCCATAACACAGGCATCTCCGATATTTCCTCCGCCAAACTGCAAATGTCCGAGATACCCGAACATATTGCGATGATGAGGCTGCATAAATACACCCTTCTGGTTTAATGCTAGCCATAAATTCTCCTCATTGTCAAAAAGTATGCTGGTAACCTTGGAGCGTGATATGTTTGCGTCTGGTGAATATAGGGACATTGGCTTGAATGACATATCTGTAGCATCAAGAATAAAGAGACCATCACCATCTGTTCCTGCATAGATTTTTCCTGAATGGTAAGCTATGGTATTGATAGAATAATTCTCAGCCGATGAAATCGAAGAAAAACTATTCTCATTTGGCCGCTTATAATATATACCTCCACTTAGATATCCTACATATATATTATTATTGTTGTCCTTGCATAAAACTGCAACACTACCGTCTGTTTTAGGACTATATCGTCCTATGACAGTATAATCTTCTTTACCACCTGCTGATGTGGAACGTATGCATAAGATGTTCTTATAATCAGTTGTTACCCATAAATTCCCATGGTTATCTTCAATGATGCTACGACAGTATCTTGCTTCCGAGATGTTTTCAGTTATATTACGGAATTTTCCTTCTGCTGTGACTTTGCATAATCCTCCTCCTGATGTGGCCGCAATGATTTCGCCTTTATGTGTTTTTACTAAATCCGTGACATACCATTGGTGAATTGAACCATATTTTTCATCAATAATAGTTTCAAAGCCATCTATTGTACTACGACACAAGCCTCTCGATGTGCCTACGTATATCCTTCTGTCTTTACCTTGTATAACATTGATGATAATGTCGGAAGGCAGGCCGTCATTCGTATTGAATGTTTCAAAAGAGTAACCATCATATCGGTTGAGCCCATTTTCCGTTGTTACCCATATCATTCCTTGTTCGTCTTGATATATTTCATTTAAAAAGCTGCTGCTAAGTTGCCTCGTAAATGATAGCATACAGTTTTGAGCTACTGCAGGAATACTGATGATTAAAATAAAGAACAAAGATAATAATTGAAAGGTTTGTTTTTTCATTTTTGTAGTTAAAATGTTTAGGACAGGGCAAAGATATGAAAAAAATAACAAATGACATAAAAAAAATGTTATTTATTGGTTACGAATGTTACATTAGCGAAAGTTCTTGACACTTTTTATACCCATAAAGGCATATTTGTTATAATAAATAAAGAGAAGGAAACAAAAAGTGAAGAGTAATAGATAATATTTATCTACCTTTGCAAACGCAAATCAATTCCTAATAGTACGAAAAGATAAAAATCTATTTCAAAAATACTAAATATGTTTAATTTCCTAAAACCACAAAAAAGTTTAATACTTGCCGGTTGCTCTCTGCTTCTTGCCTGTGGGATTACTTCTTGCAGTAAGTATGATTTGGATGAGACGGACCCAGAAGGATGGGGGGCAAGTATTTACAGTTATCTTAACGAGCAAGGCAATTATACCAACACAGTTCGTATGATTAATGACCTTGGCCTTGCTGAAGTCCTTGCCAAAACGGGTAGTAAAACAATTTTTGCTGCTGACGATGAGGCATTTGAACGTTTTTATTCTTCTAATGAATGGGGCGTGAAGAGATATGAGGATTTATCAGAATCTCAAAAGTGCCTGCTGTTGAAGGGATCTGTTATCAATAACAGTTACCAGATTAATGATCTTTCCAGTGTTGAGGGTCCTATTGAAGGACAGTGTATGCGTCGTATTACTTCTCAGGATCCAGGTGATACCCTTGCGTTGGTAAATGTTGCTGACCTCCCAAATATGGATGAGAAGGATTGGGTGAACAATTCAACATGGAAAAAACTCCGTGATGAGAACCTTGAGAAAATATATCTTCTTAAGGATGCAACATTGCCACCTATGATGCATTTTATTGAAGGTTATCTCACCAATAACAAAATCACCAATGATGATTATAACTTTTTGTTCAATAATACGACAAGTCGCGTTTCTGGTGATGCTAGTGTAAATGGTGATAATATTATAGAGCATAATATTAAATGTAGCAATGGCTTTATCCATAAGGTAAAAGAAGTAATGATGCCTCTTAAGAGCATTGCTGATATCGTCGATAGCAAGCCTCAGGTATCTATGTGGAATGAACTCGTGCTACGTTTTGCAGTACCTCGTCGTATTACAAGTGAGAATGCAATACACGCGTACCAGAATCGTCCGGATCGCGATTTTTCGAAGTATAGACTTTATGAGCGTCGGTTCTTCTCTAAGAAATCTCAAGGAGGAGGAGTTCTAAATACGGATGATGATAATAATGTTACTGCAGGATTATTAAAGTTCGATCCAGGGTGGAATACATACTATACAGGTATTGTTACTTCTTCTGATGAGGTTGCTATGCAGAAGAATATGGGTGTTATGATGGTACCTTCAAATGAGGCATTGAGTAATTATTTCACAAATCAGGAAGGAAAAGTTCTTCTTGAAGAGTATGGCACTTTGGATAAAGTTCCTAATGACGTTATAGTTGAACTTATAAATAATAATATGCTATCATCTTTTACTGAGAGTGTACCTTCAAAGTTTGATGGCATTCTAAATGACGCGAACGACCCTATGGGTGTTGATGTTTCTGCAATTGATAGCGTATGGTTGGGTTGCAATGGTGCTATATATTTGACAAACAGAGTATATTCTCCTACGTCATTTGTAAGTGTATTATATCCTGCTGTAGTGAAGAATAACCTTAAGGTCATGCGTTGGGCTGTAGAGCAGAATCAGTATAATGTATATTTGAATTCTCTTAATTCACGTTATAGTTTCTTCATTCCAAACAATGGTGCATTACAGTGTTATATGGATCCTACATCGTATGGTAAGGTTAACCGTTCGTTGTGTCGTTTCTATTATGATGAGGAACGCAAGGCTGTGCGCGCGTGGCTGCGCGAATGTGACGCTAATGGCGTTGTAGTAGAAGGAACTGACAGTTTTGAAATTACAGATAATCGTCTTATAGTAAAGCGTCTACAGGATATCTTGGATAACCATATTGTCATTGGCGATGTTGAGAATGGAAATGAATATTTTCGCACTAAAGGTGGTCAGGAGATACGTGTAAGGAATGCTTCTTTAGGTGCATCAGGTATGACAGTTGAAGGTAGCCGTCAGATAAATGAGAGTGCTCCGATAAATGTTTCTTATGTATATGATCAGACCAAAGCTGGTAACGGAAAGGTATATATCCTCGATGAGCCAATCATGACAACTGAAAAGAATGTTATGGATTTGCTGGCAGAAGTACCTGAAATGAGTTTATTTAAGGATTTGTTAGAAGGTAGTGGATTGATGGAATCATCACGTGATGGACATCCATGTGTAAAACAAACCAATATTAAGTTGTTTAATGCATACCACTATACAATATATGCTCCTACAAATACTTCTCTTGCAGGATTCCCAACATGGGAAGAAGTGGAGGCTGAAGTAAATCCTATGAAGAGAGCAGCCGATTCTACTAAAATAATGAATATGCTTTTATTGCACATTCAAGATGGATCTTTGTTTGTTGGTTCTGGAAATCACGCAGAGGATGGATACGAAACATCATTGGTTGACCCAACAACGGAAAAGTTCGTAAGAATATATGCAGAATTAAAAGATAATAATCTTTTTGTTCGTAAGACACAATCTTCTGCTTCAATAAAGCGTAAGGTCTTAACGACTGCAGGTAAGTATAATCTTATGGCACGTGAGTATATAGTGAATGACAAAAATACTACACAGGATGAAGACGATGAATTATATTCAACATCTACTGCTGTTGTTCATTTGATAGATGGGCCTATAGAGTAGTCGTTAAACATTTAATATTGAACATAGAAATATGAAGTACAAGAATATATTTGGGTTGTTGGTGGTGTTTATGCTCCTCACACCATTGTCAGCATTGCGTTCTTTCGCACAGGAGGCCGATGAAGTCATTTCAGGTACAGTATCTGATGCGTTGGGACCTATTATGCAGGCAAATGTAGTAGAAATTGATAATGCAAATCGTATTGTAAGTTCTACCACAACTGATATGAATGGTAACTTTTCATTCAAGATTAAGAATCCTAAAAACAAATTGAGATTCTCATTTGTAGGATGTAAGCCAAAGACTGTTCCAATTAAGGGTACCGTTTATGACATTACTCTTGATGATGAGACAACTCTTACTGAGGTCACTGTCGTTAGTAAGGGCCGTGGTAATGGTTCTGGATTAGCAATTCCTCACAATGAGTTATCTACGTCAAATCAGACGATTTCAACGAAAGAATTCGAAGGATTGGCGTTGACAACTATCGATGAGGCTCTGCAAGGTCGTATTGCAGGTCTTGATATTGTTGGTAATTCTGGTAACCTTGGTTCTGGAACTTCTATGCGTCTGCGTGGTGTCAGCTCTATCAACGGTTCTTCTGAACCACTTATCGTTGTAGATGGTAACGTGTGGGAAAGTGACCGAAATAGTGGAATAGATATCTCTTCTGCAAACGATGAGAAATTTGCAGAACTCCTTAATGTCAACCCTGAAGATATTGAAAGTATCAGCGTATTGAAAGATGCTGCTGCAACAGCTATCTGGGGTTCTCAGGGTGCTAATGGTGTTATCGAAATCAAGTTGAAGCGTGGTAGTCGTGGTAAGACTCGCGTAGGATATTCTTATCGTCTTACGGGTACTTGGCAGCCAAAAGGATATAATATGCTGACTGGTGACGAATATACTATGCTTCAGAAAGAGGCTTATTTCAATCCAAGACTGTCAAGTGGTGACAGTAATATCAATGAGTTCAACTATTCATCTGGTAATATCGGATGGCAGAACTATGCTGCTAATACTGATTGGGTGAGTGAGGTTCAGAAGACAGGTTGGCGTCAGAATCATTATCTCTCACTCACAGGTGGTGGTGAAAAGGCAAATTTCCGTATTGGTGCTGGTTATGACCATGAAACAGGTTCTATCATTAAGCAGGTTCTTGATCGTCTGACCAGCCGTGTAGCTCTTGACTATTTCGTTTCTGATCGTATAAAGATTATAACAAACCTTGCGTTCACTTATACAAAGAATCAGAAGAACTATAATGATTTGTTGAATACTGCATATCGTTACATGCCAAACGTACCTATATATACACGCGATGACAATGGTAATGATTTAGGATATTACTTCAATGTTCCTACAACTGTCTCACCTGAACTTCGAGATCGAGTAGGTATATATAACCCTGTTGCAGTGGCAAATCTTGCAAAGAATGAGGATACATCATACAAGATTTCTCCTGAATTCCAATTGGTATATAACCTCCTTGGAGTAGAGGAGGGTAAGACACAGTTGAAGTATGAGGGTAAGATTGTGTTTGATATCTTCAACAACTATATTGACACCTTCTTCCCAAGTTCTTTGAATGTATATACTTATACAAATGCGAATAACAACCGTTCTACATCTTATGCATATAAGAGTCTTGGTATAACCACTACACACACATTGACTTTTGTACCTCATTTTAAGAATGAAGACCATTCTATGATGATGATGCTCCGTGGTCAGCTTGTTGACGGTAGTTCTACAACACAGAAGACGGCTGTATATGGACTTCCTACAGGAACAATTCAAAGTACTGGTGCTGAGGCTGTAATTGGAAGTGACTTCACCAGTTCTGAAGGTCAGTGGCGTTCTTTGTACTTCACATATTCTGTACACTATGCGTATAAGAGCAGGTATATGGCCGACTTCTCTATTCGTCGGGATGGTTCTACAAAGTTTGGCCCTGATAACCGTTGGGGTACATTCCCTGCCTTCTCTTTGAGATGGAACATCAGCAAGGAGCCATGGGTACAGGAAAAGTTGCCTTGGTTGTCAATGCTTTCTGTACGTCCAGGTGTCGGTATCGTTGGTACTCAGCCAAATGGTGATTACCTCTTCTATTCTAAATATCGTAATGGTGATGGTTATATGGGTGGCAGATCCACATATCCATCTAATGTACAGTTAAAGCAACTTAAATGGGAAGAGAAGAAGACTTGGAACCTCGGTTTCGACTTCGGTTTCCTCAATGATAAGATTACTGGTAACATTGAACTCTACAGACAATATACAAAAGACCTGCTCATGCAAAATCGTTCTATTGCTACATCTTCAGGCTACGCAAAGCTTGACTATGACAACGTGGGTAAGATGGAGAATGTAGGTTGGGAGTTCAATATTAACTCCAACAATCTCATAAAGTTCGGTAAGCTTGGCATTGACCTTAACGTTACATTTGCGAACAACCGAAATATCATAACTGAAATGGATGAAACCTGTTTGAGAAGTCTTAACGATGATTTCAATCATGGCAATGGACAATATATGACACGTATTGAGATTGATAAGCCTTTTGGCGCTATTTACGGATTCCGTTATAAGGGTGTTTATCAATATACAGACTATAGTTCAACAGAAGTTCCTGGCGTAAGCGGTCCTAATGCTCCTGTTGCCCGTGATGCTATGGGTAATGTGGTAACAGATGATAAGGGTAATGCTAAGCCTATGACATTCTGTTATGGTACTTCTTCCGAGTATGAATTCAAGGGTGGTGATGCCATGTATGAAGATATAAACCATGATGGTACCATCAATGAGCTTGATATAGTATATATTGGTTCATCACTTCCAAAGATAACTGGTGGTTTTGGTATTAAATTCAAGTTCGGACGCTGGACTCTTAACAACCAGTTCAACTTCCGTTATGGCAATAAGATTATCAATGCCAACAGGATGAATGCAGAGGCTATGTACAACAATAATAACCAGAGTCGTGCCGTCAACTATCGTTGGCGTGTAGAGGGTGATGTATCTGATGTTCCACGCGCATTGCATCAGTCAGGTTATAACTGGCTCGGCTCAGATCGCTTCGTTGAGGACGGTTCTTTCCTCCGTCTCAACTATACGCAACTCTCTTATAGCTTCCCAACTAAGACAATAAAAAAATGGGGTTTGACCCAACTCAGTTTCCATATTTCCGCTCAGAATGTATTCTGTATTACAAAATACTCTGGTTCTGACCCTGAGATTTCCTCTTTCGGCTATAGGCCTACCACGGATAACTCTCAGACACCTAAGGCAAAATCTATCACTGGCGGTATAACTATTCAGTTCTAAGACTATGAAAAGGACATTAACTATTCTTTCCGCAGCTTTATTGCTTACAGGTTTTACTTCTTGTAGCAAATATCTTGATACATTACCACTCAATGATGTGGTACTTGAGAATTATTGGACAGAGAAAAATGATGTTACAAGTGTTCTCAACTCTTGTTATGAATCTCTCGAGAATCGTGAGAGTATAATACGTATGGCTGTATGGGGCGAACTTCGCTCTGAAAATATTGTATCAGGCACTTCTGTTCCTAATGAGTTTGCAGATGCTCTTAAGGAGACGCTGCTTCCAGCAAGTTCTCTCACTGCATGGAGTATTTTTTATCAGACAATAAACAGATGTAATACAGTTATTCACTATGCACCTGAGGTGCAACAAATAGATCCTAACTATACAGAAACCGAGTTACGGGCTACTATAGCTGAGGCTACCTTCATCCGTGACCTGTGTTATTTTTATCTTCTTAGGACATTTGCATCAGTGCCTATAGTTTTTGAGGCAAGTATTAGTGATGATGAAGATTTTGAGGTAGAACCAACTCCTGCTTTCATCATGCAGAATGGACAGTGGGTAGTAGGTCCGGCATTTGACATACTTATCAACGACCTTAAAGGTGTAGAGGATATGGCAGTTCGTCGTTATATAGATGATAGCAATATGTCAAATTCTACGGCAGCATCCCTTGCTACTGAGAATAGCAGCCGTGTAACACGCTATGCTATATACGCTCTGCTTGCTGAGTTAAATCTATGGAAGGGCGACTTTGACGAGACAATTCGTTATTGTGACCTTATCATTGATGCCAAGAAAAAGCAATATGAGGAGAAAAAGGAAAATCTTGGTACAATCACCGATATGTTGCTTTTCAATGATATTCCTCTTATAAGAGAATGTGAAGAAGGCAGTACAAGGTGCGGTAATGCAATAACAGAGATTTTTGGTAGAGGAAATAGTTTTGAGAGTATCTTTGAATTGTATTTCCAGACTAATCAGAGATCTTCAAACGATTTTATAAATCAATACTATGGTAATGCGTCAAATTCACTTGGTCGTTTTGCTACACCAGAAGAAAATAGAAAAGATGTTATAACAGGTAATAATAAACTATTCTCTAAGGATGATTGCCGTGCATACGGTACAATGGATAGTAAGACCAGCAAGGTATCCATTACAAAATATGTAGCATCTTCTGTTTCAATGTCAAATCGTCTGAGCACACTTAGTGATGAAAATTCAGCATCAATTACTATTAGTCGTCGTAGTGGTGGCTATACCAACTGGATTATATACAGACTTACTGACATCATGCTTATGAAAGCAGAAGCTCTTGTTTACAAAGGTGAAGCATATTATGAGCAGGCCTTTGAACTCGTAGATGCTGTCAACCGCAGAGCCAGAAATATTATCACAGCGGGAGGCGCAGGTGCTCTGAAGCTGACAGATTATAATTCAAGTATGACAAAGATGATGGAGGACTTGGTTCTTCAGGAGCGCAAGCGTGATTTAATGTTTGAGGGAAAACGCTGGTATGACCTTGTACGTTATTCTATACGTACAGGAAACAACAGCTACCTCTCTAAGCAGGCAACGGTAAAATATCAGATAAATGTTAACTCCATACAAATCAGACTTAGCAATCCATATACCCTCTTCTGGCCATTAAATAAGAATGAGCTGAAACTGAACAGGAAACTCAAGCAGAATCCTGCATATGGAGATACAGAAGACTTTCAAAGATAATAAAAACACTACAATATGAGAAACAAGTCATTATACTTCTTATTGGCGGCAGCGCTGCTGATGGGCATAGCATCTTGTGTTGACAATGATGTTAAAGATGGTGATGCTAACTTTTATTCTGCTACAAAAAGGACTGCAGCAGAGTTGCTTGCTGAGCATCCTGAAAAGTACAGTATGTACATAGAATTGTTGCAAAGGGCAAAGCCAACACATACAGAAGGCGAAGATGTGTCAAACTATTATTCGATGTTAGGCACTTATGGTACATATACCGTCTTTGCTCCAGATAACGATGCCATGAGTACTTATCTGGCAGAAAACGGCTTTGAAAGTATTCAGAGTATTCCGGAAAAGACATGTGATACTATCGTGCGTAACCATATCGTTAATAAGGGTGCTTACTTTACCACTGACTATAGTGATGGTACCCTGCCATCAATGAATATGGATGATCGTTATGTAGTGATTACCAGTGACAGTGACATTAATAATAATAATGCATTACTGCTTTATGTTAATAAGAGGTCTCTCATCGTTCAAAAGGATGACTCTGTGACAAATGGTGTCGTACATACCATCAATAGGGTGATGAATGCCAGTAACAACTTCCTTCCTGACTTGATGGAGGAGGATTCTACAATCAGTATTTTCTGTCAGGCTCTCCAATTGACAAATATGGCAGACTCTTTGACAAAGTACATTGACGAGACATATTATGTACATTCTGACTCTGTGACACAGAGCAAGATTATCAAGCGTTTTGGTGGAAAAGATATGGTGGCCCACTGGTTTGAAAAGCGTTATTTCAAATATACAGCCTTTGTAGAACCTAACGAGGTATTGGCACAACATGGTATCAAATCGCTTAACGACCTTATTGCACATGCCAAGGCGGTTTATGATGAGACATTCCCTCTTGATGCCGGACTATATGACAATGATTACACCAATCGTAAGAATCCATTGAACAGATGGGTTAGTTATCACTTGATGAACAGATTGGGTAATTATAATGACTGGGCACCATATGGTGAGATTTTGACACAATGTTGTCGTACAGATGTTGCGGATGCAGAAGATTTCTGGCAGACAATGTTGTCAGAAGGTATGGTACGCTTCTGTCGTGCAGCTGGACAGTTGTATGCAAATCGTAAGGGTCTCAAAAATAATGTGTCACAGGGCCTGAAGGGTGTAAGAGTTCTCACCGATTCTGAGAGTGGTAATAGCAATCAGCAGGCACTGAACGGACGTTATTTCTATTTGGATGACCTTATGGAATATACAACAAGTGTACGAGATAAGGTTCTTAACTGTCGTATGCGTATTGATGCTACAACGTTGAGTGCTGACTTCATGAACCAGGGTGCTCGTGGTAATCTTGGATGGGATGAAAACTACCTCTTCTCATATAAACGTGGGTATATAGAAGGATGGAAGATTTCACCTGAGTCATATGTTGGTGTACACTGTGATAATGTATGGTGGAGTTCATATCTCGGTAATGCTGTTGCCGTGAAGGGACAATATGATGTACAGATAAAACTTCCAAATCCTCCTCCTGGACTTTATGAGATTCGCTTGGCATACGTTTCAAGTGAGGAACGTGGTGTTGTTCAGGTATATTTCAACAACGAGCCTTGTGGTATCCCTGTTGACCTTCGTAAGGGTGTGTGGGAGTATATTGACCTAAGCATCTATGATACGAATAATGAGGAAGACAATCTGGCTCTTGATAAGACACTTCGCAACCTCGGATATATGCTTGGTCCAGATTCTTATGGTAAGCCAGATGGTGGAATTTTCCGTGTAAATTCTCCAGAGCACTTACGTAGAATTCTTACAACACAACAGTTTGTTGAGGGTAAGGAAAACTGGCTACGTTTCCGTCAGGTATTGGATGGCGATGCTGAATGGTCATTCGACTATATAGAACTATGTCCAAAGAGTGTTTATGCCAGTGCTGCAGGCGAAAACAGACACTAATCTAATAAGGTTTATAGTGTAGAGTTTTAATATTAAGAGTAAAAACAAAAAATATATAACAATGATGAACAAACATCGGAAGATACTTGGGATGATGGCTATGGGTGCTTTCCTTTCTCCTTTATCGGTACTGACATCTTGTTCCGATTGGAATGACCATTATGAAAATGCGTTAGGAGGAAGTAGTACAAGTAGTTTGTATGAGGAGATAGCTTCACATGAAGAGTTGTCGGACTTTGCTACGTTGCTGGCAAATACAAAGGTCTTCAGACACCACAAGGTGACGGAAACAAGTTATGCCGAAATCTTGTCAGGTGGTCAGTCTTTAACATTAATGGCACCAGTGAATGGAACATACAACTTAGATTCTTTGTTGCAGGTTCTGGAAACAGCACAGGGTGACTCTGCTGTAGAGCACTTCTTTGTAAAGAATCATATTATCCGTTCCCCTCATTCTGCTACAGAGGGAAGGTTTAAATCTCTGAACGGAAAGTATGTTGTGATTACTCCGGGCACTATTGGTGATGTAGAGATTAATCAGAGTAATATCCAAACTCGTAATGGTGTGCTTCATGTAATGAAATCACCTATTGAGTATAAAAAGACAATATATGAAACCTTGGTTCTTGATGAGGAATGCAAGGATGTAGGAGCTGGTATAGCCTCTTATAACGAAGATGAATTCGATGAGAATGCCAGTGTCAGCAGTGGTAATATAGATGGTGTTCCAGTCTATGTTGACTCTGTTATCTACGAGCGTAACAAAATGATGGAAGCAATCGGTTTGTTGAATGCTGAGGACTCTGTTTATTCTGTTACCGTTCCTACTAATGCAGGTTGGAAGAAAGCATGGGACAAGGCTGTTAATTACTTCAACTATGGTGACAATGTAGATAAGCGTGACTCTCTTCAGAAGTATTATACCATGCGTGCATTGTTAGATGATGCTGTCTTCAGTATGAGGATGCAGGCTTCTCCAGTTGACAGTATTACCAGTGTGCACTATAATCGCTCAACTCCAGAATATCATGTATTCTATAAGCCATATGAAAGTGCAGGTCTGTTAGGTAAAGCAAAATCTACCAAGAGATGCAGTAATGGTGTTTTGTATCTTTATGACGAATGGCCATTTGAACCAACGCAGACATACTTCAAAAAGATAGAACAGGAGGGTGAATACACTTGGAATATGACAGATTATTCCACAGGCGATACACTTAAGATTTCTACAAAGACAATTGTGGGTGCAGGATTACATAAGGGCTCTTATGTGAGACTTGCTCCAGGCGCATCCAAATATGGTTCATTGTGGCACGCAATATATAAGATTCCTGGTGTCCTTTCTGGAAAATATAAGGTTCACTTTATTAGCTTGTCAAAAGCTATAGATCCAACAACGACTGACCCAGATAGAACGGTAAAGTTTAAGGCTACTGTCAATTACCTTGATCAGAGTGGTAAATCCCAGAAATTTGATTGTGGTGCGCTAACTGTTGAAACTGCAGATTACGATGAAACGACAAAGGCTAACGATAAGGTGATTGCAGAAATTGATTTCCCTGTTTGTCAGTATGGTCAGACTACTGATGTAACAATAACAATCAATGGTAATGCGAACCCTAAAAAGACTTCTACTGAATCGTCTATAATCTACTTAGACTACATATACCTCGAACCTGTAATTGAATAATTTGCTATGAATAAGAGAAAATATATAACATTAACATTAGCGTTAGCGTCTGTTTCTTTCCTTCAGGCGAAAGAAATAGGAGGAAAGGTGACTGACGCAGCCACAGGCAATCCAATAGCAGGTGTGCAGGTGAAAGCCTATGGTGATGAGCGATTTACCGCTATGACAAACGCTGAAGGTATATACCTCATGAAGGATGTACCTGAATATGTAAACAGCTTATATCTTACACTGGAAGGATGCTCTCCATTGCAAGTAGCTGTCGGTAAGGACGCTATGCATGTAGATGTCCAGATGTACAGGGATGCTTTTTCTTCATCATACAAAGCATATACATCTGGTAACAGAGTATCTGGAACCACCAACTTCGGTAATAGTGTGGAGATGTCTATCGACCCATTTATTCAGGGAAGACTGAATGCTGATGTCCGTGCCGTTAATCGTGGTGGCAATGATGGACTTGGTAACGTAATGTTCATTAATGGTATTAACAGCCTTAATGCCAATGCTCAGCCATTGATAGTTGTTGACGGTATGATAATGGATATGAAATATGACGGCACGATGCTTCATGATGGATATTTCAATAATCTGTTAGCAAACATCAATGTCAATGACATCGAGAGTGTTGAGGTGATGAAGAATGGTACTGCCATATATGGTGCCAAGGGTGCTAATGGTGTGCTGTTGATTAAGACAAAGCGCAACAAGAGCATGACGACAAAGATTGACCTCACGATTGGTGGTAAGTTCATTACTAAACCAAGAACTCCTAGCATGATGGGGGCAGAAGACTATCGCACATACGTTACAGAAATGTTGGCACCAAGGGTTGGCGATATGTCAACAATGAAGTTTATGGTATCTGATCCGAAGTATTATTTCTATCCTATGTACCATAACGAAACAGATTGGAATAAGGAGATTTATCGCACCTCTTACGCCCAGAGTTACGGCATCAATGTACAGGGTGGTGATGATGTAGCAAGCTATAACCTTTCTGTAGGATATTCTGCTGCCAATAGCCCCCTCAAGGGTAATGACTTCACACGTTTCGATATGCGTTTGAATACTGATATTGAGATAATCCGTAACCTGAAAGTTCGTTTTGATGCATCATTCAGTGATGTAAAACGTGATTTGAGAGATGTTGGTGTAAGTAGTGATGTAGAGAGTACTACTATTACCTCACCAAACTTCCTGTCAATGGTAAAGTCACCATTCCTTTCTCCTTATGCATATGATGTCAACGGTAATCTGAGTGATTATCTTTCAGAAGCAGATGATTATCTTCAAGGTGCTATTATCACCAGCGACAGGAGCTTAGGTAATCCTATCAGCATACTTGACAATGGTGATGGCAGAAACAAGAATACATTTGGTAATCGTCTCGTAACATTCACAGTAGCACCAAGCTATAAGATAAATAAGCATCTTACAGTATCCGAAGACTTTGGTTTCACACTTGTGAATACTAACGAGAACTATTATCTGCCTATCACAGGTATTCCTCAGTTCCGTGTGCCTGGCCTGACAGATATAGTTTATGTTGATAACACTGTATCTTCTCTTGCAACAAGACAAAACTCTATACAGTCAGATACAAGGTTGACATGGACAAACCGTTATGGTGCAAACTATATAAAGGCATACGGTGGATTCCGCTTTATGAACAATCGTAATAAGGTGAATATCCAGAATGGTTACAACACAGGTAACGATAAGACACCTAACATGTCAACATCTTTGCAATACAAGACTACCACTGGTGCTGACGACAAATATACAGATTTCTCTTGGTATGGAGTTGCTGATTACAACTATGCTGAGAAATACTATGCTTCTGTATCTTTGACAGGACAGGCTTCTTCGCGTTTCGGTAAAGATGCAAGCGCTCTGAAGATGTTTGGTGCACGATGGGGTATCTTCCCAAGCTTCCAGGGCTCATGGGTAATGAGTAACGAGAAGTGGTTGTCTGACGTAAGGATGCTTAATTACTTGCGCCTTAACATGGGCTTTGAAATTACTGGTAATGATAATATTGATTATACAGCATCAAGAAGTTATTTCATCTCAAAGTCTATGATGGGTGCTACTCTAACAGGTTTGTTATTGGGTAATGTCGGCAATAGCACATTGAAGTGGGAGACAACCCGTAAGTTCAATGCTGGTTTTGAGACAAACCTTCTCAATAACCGCTTGCATTTAGGTTTTAGCTACTTCCATTCTTGGACATCTGACCTGTTGATGCTTCAGCAGATGGCATGGACCAGCGGATTGGCTGAAAACTGGACAAATGGTGGAAAACTCCGTAACTCTGGATTTGACTTCCGCGCTGACGTGAAGGTAATTAATGACAAGAACTGGAAGTGGGAACTTGGAGCGACAATGGGTCACTACAAGAATAAGCTTACAGACCTTGGAAATGGTACTGACAGATTCTTGACATCAGCATATGGTGCTACCATTATCTCAGAAGTGGGAAGCCCTGTAGGTCAATTCTATGGATATAAGACAAATGGAGTATATTCAACAGAAGCAGAGGCAAAAGCTGACGGCAAATACTATCTTGACAAGTCAGGTAACAGAGTTGCTTTCCAGGCTGGTGACATGAGATTTCAGGATACAAATGGTGACGGTAGGATAGGTGAGGAAGACCGTGTTGTAATCGGTAATCCTAACCCAGACGTCTATGGTAACATCAGCAGTCATTTGAAGTGGAAGCAGTTTGCTCTTGATATGGCATTCACATACTCAATAGGTAACGATATATATAACTATCAGCGCAGCATTCTGGAGAGTGGAAAATATTTCTACAACCAGACAAAGGCGATGAACAGCAGATGGACAACAGAAGGACAGACAACAGACATTCCAAGACTATCTTATCAGGATCCTCACGGCAACAGCCGCTTCTCTGACAGATGGATAGAAGATGGTAGCTACCTCAAGTTGTCAAACATTACACTTTCATATGCAATACCTATCAACAGCACTTTCTTGCAGGGTATAACAGTATGGGGTGCAGTTAATAATGTATTTACTATTACAAAGTATCTCGGAAGTGACCCAGATTGCACAGCATCAGGAAATGCTCTCTTGCAGGGTATTGACAGAGGTCTGCTCGGACAGAGTCGTTCATTTGCAATGGGTGTAAAGGTAAACCTCTAAACGATAGAATATATTATGAATATGAAAGATAAATTTTTAGTATTATTACTGCTCCTCTCATTCATGTCATGTGGGAAGATGCTTGAGACGGATTCCGAAATGGTGGAGTTCGCAAGTGATAACACTTTGGATACCCCAGAGGACACTCTATACAGTGTGATGGGTATCATTCGTGGAATGCAGGTTGTTGCCGACAGGACAATATTGTTGGGAGAAATTCGTGCAGACCTCATGCAGGTTAATGAAAGTGCGACGTCTGATATCAAAGCTCTTGCCAATGTCCCAATGACAGATGAGGCTAATATCTATAATCGCATTAGTGATTATTATGCTATCATCAACAACTGCAACTATTACCTTGCAAATGTTGACCCTAATGCACAAAGACTCTCAAAGTTGATATTCAAGAGAGAATACATCGCAGTGAAAGTATACCGTGCATGGACATATCTGCAGTTGGCAAAGATTTATGGCAAAGTGCCCCTTGTGCTCAATCCGCTGTTGACATTGGAGGAGGCACAGCAGGCCATGAATACTAATTATACCGATATACAGGGAATATGTGACTATTTCATCAACGACCTCAGCCAGTATGTTGGTGCAAAGGACGATGAAGAAATGGAGTATCCACAGTATGGCGATGTGTTTGGCTTTGATTCCAGGAAGTTCTTCATCCCTTTGAGAGTGATATTGGGCGAGATGTGTCTGTGGACAGGCCGCTATACAGATGCTGCAAGATATCTGCATGACTACCTCACTAAGACAAGTCGTCCTATGCCAGTGTACTCAGGCGCAATGTCGTGGTCAGTAGATGGAGATTTGAACTTCACTACGGCTATCCCTTCTAATGGTATTTTAAGTAGTCTAACTAATTCCAGATCGGATGAATATATTACCTTCATACCTATGGAGGATACAGAGTTCTATGGTGTAAAGAGCCTTCTGAGCAATGTCTATGAATCTACAATCAGCAATAACTACTATGCTCAGGTGACACCATCAGCAGCAATGAAAAAGATTTCAAGAGATGAGGATTTCGTTGGAATATTTTCTGCAACAAAGAAGGATACGATAAGAGTACCTAAGGATAATCTTCGTTCATCACTGATGGCAGGCGACCTGCGTCTCTATGGCACTTATTCTACACGTACGGTCAATCGTGACGAAACATCTGACTACTCGAAAGAGCTTCAGACAATCGACAAACTGCTTTCATACATTGTACCTCTCTATCGTAAGCAGTATGTCTATTTGCTCTATGCTGAGGCCCTCAATCGTGCAGGCTTCCCACATTCAGCCTTTGCTGTGCTGAAGTATGGCCTGCGTAATGAGGAGAATCTGAAGCGTATCCCTGCTTCTGAACTCATACCAGCTGCTGAATTGATAAACTTCCCTAACGATGCCTTTACAGAGAATAATACTATTGGCATTCACTCACGTGGCTGTGGTGATTCAAAGTGTGATACCCTCTATCGTATAGAGCCGACACTCACAGCGACAACTGACACCATACAAATGGTAGAAGACCTCATCGTTAACGAGATGGCATTAGAGACAGCCTTCGAGGGCCTGCGTTACTACACACTCATGCGTATCGCTATGAGACGTAATGACAACAGCTTCCTTGCAGAGCCTATCTCAAGAAGAGAAGGTGAAAAGAATATGGAGCGCTACGAGAAGCTGATGAACCGTGACAACTGGTATCTGCCAATCAACACGAAGTAATCAACCTCCATACAAGAAATAAAAAGTCCCTTGAGTAATTTTCCTAAGACTCAAGGGATTTTTTTTGCAACTAAGTTAGAGATTTTTATTTCCTACGTTATATATTTTCTGTACAAGGGCCTGAAACATATGTTCAAGGCCCTTGTACAGTAGTTTACAACCCTTGGACAGTAGTTTCAGGCCCTTGAACATAAAATCTTCCGAGGGGAAAATAAATTTCTCCTTAGACATAGAATATTATATACCTTATTTATAGATATATAATTATGCGATAAGATGATATTGGCTTCCTGAAAGGGCTCTTATGATGCCTTTCATTTCGAGGGTGAAGATAACTGCTGAGAGGGTGCTGATGGGAAGTCCTGTTTCTACACAGAGGGTGTCTTTTGTCTGGTCGCCTTTTTGCAGGGCTTCTACTACTTTCCTCTCGTCATCGGTGAAATCGGTAAAAAGTTCTCTTTCAATGCCTTTTTTGCGTGCTTGCTGTAACTTCTCTTCTGCGTGCCATCCAAGACTTTTCACAATATCTCCTGCGGAGGTAACAAGCATAGCCTTATTGTCTCGTATAAGGGCGTTTGGCCCTTCACTCATGGGAGAGGTAATAGAACCCGGGACGGCGAAGAGTTCACGATTATAATCTATAGTAAGGCGGGCAGTAACCATTCCGCCTCCGTGTATGGCACTTTCTGGTACGAGGGTAGCATCGCTCATTCCTGCTATGATGCGGTTGCGCTGCAGGAAATTACGGGCTTCAGGAAAGATATCGTGAAAAAATTCTGTTATCACTGCACCATTGCCGAGAACCATCTTATTGGCTTCATTACGATGATGGGCAGGGTAGAGGGTTCCCTGTCCGTGGGCTACCACACCTATTGTGGGGAGACCGTTTCTCATTGCAGCCCTGTGGGCTGTTATATCGACACCATAGGCAAGACCGCTGACAATATGGACATCAGGGATTTTTCCTGCCATTTCATCGACAATCTTGTTAATACAATCTTTGCCGTAAGTAGTGCATTGTCGTGTGCCGACAATGGAAATGGCATGCTGCGCATTAAGATCAGCCTTTCCACGAACGAAGAGCACCATAGGAGCATCGCAGCAATGTTTCAGCCGCTGGGGATAATCAGGGTCGGAGATGGTAACTACGCGTACCTTATTATTATTGCACCATTCTATTTCCTCTTTTGCCCTTTTCTCAAGAGACTGGTAGTCGGCAGAAACGTGGGAGGAGAGGAATTTCAAAGCCTCTTCTGCTGAACCCTTCTCGTCAAATGCCTTCTTGGCATCGAGCAGGCTCAGCTTCCCAAATGTCAGTTGTGATATGATTAGTTCTGAGAGCAAAAGTATTGTATTAAGGTCTGTCCGACAGCCTTCAGAGTTGTCTTGTCGATATGTTGCATATCATCATTGACGGTGTGCCAAGTAGGTCCGAAACTGCTTTGCTCACAATCAGGATAATATGGTATAATATCTATTGTAGGTATGCCTGCTTCGTTGAGTGGCTTGTGGTCATCTGTTATGGTGCCGCTAATCTCATGTATGAAAAGTGAACCATAACCTGCTGTATTAGCAGCCTGCCAAACATCTGTTACTGTCTGGGAAGCATACCTTACAGAAAGCCCTTCCTGATAGAAGTGAGCCCCCTGTCCTCCAACCATATCGAGGAGTATGGCACCTTGCCAAGGGCCCTTTATTGCAGAAGTGCCATTAACATACTGCTGTGCAAAGTATTGTGAGCCGAGAGCCCATGATTTCTCATCGTGGTTGTCTGACCATTGTGGGGAGCCATAGTCCTCCGCATCAAAGCATACAAAGTCGATGCCGATGCTATCGCCGATTATGCGTGCTATCTCGAGCATCACGGCAACACCGCTGGCACCATCATTGGCTGCCATAACAGGGGTGTGATGGTTCTTCTCGTCGATGTCATTATCGGCCCAAGGGCGACTGTCCCAATGGGCACACAAGAGATAACGCTCCTTGATATCCGGATTGATACTTGCTATGATATTTGTGGAGGCGAGCATCGTACCATCCCAGCCACGCAGATTGGCTTTCTGAGTAACGACAGTACAGCCATAGCCCTTGAACTTATTGATAATCCACTCGGCACATTGCTCATGAGCATCAGAGTTCATAGCACGAGGGCCAAACTGGCATTGCTCAGCACAAAAGACATAGGCGCTGTCTTCACAGAAGGTAGGACCACAGAGGGATGATTCATCCTCTGTTACAGGTTTATTGCTTTTGCACCCACAAAGTATGATGCACAAGAGAATAGTAGTGAAGAGTGAAGAGTGAAGAGTGAAAAATTGAGAATTAGACATTTAATTATTAATTATGAATTATGCATTATGCATTGCGTTTGTTTCATCACTCTTAGCCAGTTTCCGCCCCATATCTTTCTGATATCTTCTTCAGAGAAACGCTTGCGGAGCAGGTGCATGGTGAAGTTGATAGCATCTGAAGAACAAGCCATTCCAGGCACACCACCATCGCCATCAAAGTCAGTACCGATACCAACATGGTCTATGCCCATTATCTTTATGGCATGCTCTAAATGAGCGATTCCATCGAGAATGCTTGCTTCTTCGTCTTTACGCAGGAATCCTGGATAGAAAGTGGTATGTGCAACGCCTCCAACCCTTGCAATGGCCCTTAACTGGTCATCAGTAAGGTTACGAGGATGGTCGCACAAGGCTTTACAGTTAGAATGAGAGCAGACAATCGGTGTCTTGCTTATCTCCAAAGCATCATAGAAAGACTTCTCACCACCGTGTGAAAGGTCAACCATGATACCAAGACGATTCATCTCATGTATCACCTTCTCACCAAATTCTGATACTCCACCATGAGTATTGTTACCTTTGGCAGAATCGCAGATAAGGTTGTCACCATTATGACACAAGGTCATATACACAATGCCACGTTCGGCAAAGTGCTGCAGATTCTCTATGTCATCCTCGATGGCAAGACCGTTTTCAATGCCCAGAAGGATGCTCTTCTTGCCAGCTTCTTTGTTGCGGATGATATCCTCCTCTGTTCGAGCCAAAGCAAGGCAATCAGGTGCGTTGTTTACGATTTGCCCGATTTTATCGAAGATGCTGTCGGCATATTCCTTTGGTGAACCTCCATCATATTTCTGGGGGATATAGGCCACCATAATAGTAGCATCCTGATGTCCCTCTGTCATTTTTGGAAGGTCAACAAGGATGTTGGGGTCACGTTTCAGGAAGTCGATACCCTTAGGGAAGAACAT
>Ga0326512_10000364_pt1 | contig 39137 bp, 53 predicted proteins | sample 1_2617_0518_D_FD_203652 | JGI IMG/M metagenome (GOLD analysis project Ga0326512, IMG submission 203652) | Bovine rumen microbial communities from UC Davis, California, United States - 1_2617_0518 | ecosystem: Host-associated > Mammals > Digestive system > Stomach > Rumen | place: USA... | reverse complement strand
GCATATGTTCTTGATGCCGATTGAAAATTAGTTTCTACATAAGCAAGCGCACTTTGTAGTGCTGTATCTGAATTCTGTCTTGTTGTCTGCTCGGAGTTTAAAGAACCCTTAACCTCGTCCAGCGCATCGGATACCGTAGTCCCGGTTACAGTAGAGTCATTAGCGATATCGTCGCTACCCAGACCAGCTACTGTATTACCTAATGTATCGATCCCGGTCTTCAGAGTATTCAGAGCATCCGTGGTGGTCGTTCCGGTTACCGTAGACTCGTTATCAATATCGTCAGTACCGAGAGCTTCAACCGCTGCCGTGATATCATCCATCGTGGGGACGGAGATCGTAGTACCCGGCTTAATCCAGATCCTGTTATTCGGAGATGTCGGCTGAGTGTCACTCATAACAACAATATCATCAACCGTACCCTGCGGAGCTGCACCGATATCAGCCGGAGTAAGATTAATCTCTCCGGTCCTGTACGTAGACTCAGCGTTACCCTTAACCCCACGTACTGCACCGGATGCCTCAATCGTAATGCTGTCGTTCTCTGCGTTAGGAGTAAGCGTTACGTTGTCACCGGCGATCAGTGTTAATGTATCCTGAGGAAGATCGGCAGCAATCGTAGTGTCGCCAACCTGCACATAGGAGAACGCATCCTGGTTCTGGTCCGCATGCTCTTCAGCATACTCAGCCCAGTACTTGGCATTGTTCTCATAAGTAACATCAGTCGGATCTACATCAACACCAGCCCTTTGACCAACCGCCCAAGCCTCTGCTGTATACTGGATATCACCCCAGGTATTGAACTCAGCGGCTCTTGCCTCTTCAGCTGCGACACGTAAGTTCTCAGCTTCAACACGTCCGGCTTCGGCAAACTGTCTGGCCTCTTCAGCCTGTGCGCTGCCTATGATCAGGTCATTGATCTCTTCCAGAGCCCGTTCAATACCGTCATACTCAGTTACCGTACCATCGTTCAGAGTGATCGTAACATAGCCGGTTTCGCTTACTTCGAACGATGCGATGCCGTTGGATAGCAGATTATCGAAATGGAAGTCTAGGCTCTTCGTCCCTGACTGACCGGAGATCACTACCTCCGCAGTAGGAGTGCCTACCCCTTCGCCAACAGTTACTGTGGCGTTCGTTATTCGATCCGCATAAGCTGACTCCGCTCTGGCTATTACTTGTTCAGCAAATGTAGGCTCAACCATCGAAATAGCCGCGTTATCCTCAAATCCGGAAGGAACAATCATGATCAGCTGGGACTCTGTAAGGTTCCTTCGAATAATTTCATCATTAGATATCAGATAGCCGGTGAGGTATACTTCCCAAATGCCGGAGGGGAGATTCAAACCACGAGCGGAAGAAATCTCATCGCCTTCCAGCAGGAAGTCCTGCTGCTCGCCGTCATTGTATTCAGGATTGGAAAAGTGCGCCCACTTAACCATTCCATCCCAGTCAGCTGACCGGAACTCAAATTCAGCGGAGTTGATATGCAAGCCATCCGCTACTCCCCTGGTTGGGGAAAGAAGGTCAAGTACATGACCCGATACCGCGAATTGAAAATGTGCCATATACCTGCCCCCTATTAATCAAATATAGTAAAGTAAACCGTAATTGCGCTCGTCGGTTTCGTATCGCACTGGAACTTCACCTGGTTCGCGGCAGGCGGAGTAATCAGACTACGAACACCATTGTTAGCACAGAGCGCATACGAAGCATCTGCCGGAGTCCATGTGACAAACTGAGAGTTATCAGTCTTAATACCGCTCACGGTCTTAGTCGCCTGAAGGGACGAGTTCCAGTCCGCAACAGCAATCGTCACAGCGATAGGACCGGCATGCTTCTTCTGAATAGTAGTTCCGTCGGTCTTAGCGTAGCTGATCGTACCGTCCTGAATCTTGGCATTCGTAACTGCTCCATCCGAAAGCTTAGCCGTAATAACCGACCCTGCCCCCAGCTTAGCCGAAGTAACAGCCGAATTCGCAAGCTGGTTCGTACCAACTGCCCCATCAGCAATATTCCCGGTAGCCACAGCCTTAGACCCAAGCTTCGCTGTAGTAACCGCAGCATCCGCAATCTGGTCCGAACCTACAGCTGCATTACCGAGTTTCGCCCTTGTTACGGCATTAGCACCAAGCTTGTCAGTGGATACCGCGCCATTCGCAAGCTGCGTTCCTGTAATACTTCCTGCTGCAAGAGAACCACCGGATATCGCGCCACTAGCCAGCTTCGCAGCAGTGATCGTGCCGTCAGCTATCTTGGAACTGATAATCGCGCCATCCCGGATCGCATCCGTATCAACCGCTTCAGACCCGCTCACCTGACAGAGTTTAGCCAGGGTAATTGAACCATCAGCAACGGAGTCCTGCGTAACGTCAACCACTTCCTGGTGTACCGCTTCAATGGCAGACTGAAGATCAACCGCCTCGATAGCACCCGGTGTAGGACTGAATGGAATGTTCTCCGCCAGCAGCTCGTTCGTTACGAAGTTATTGAAGTGGTTCTTTATGAAGTCAAACAAATACTGCATGTCCGCACGAACGGTTTCTTCCTGAGCAACATATGTCGGGAAGTCTGTTGCGCTCGTCCAGACTCTATCGAATGTCATTTGAGAAACACTCATTATCTGTGCCTCCCTTGATAATTGTAATATATCTGAGCTGAGACAATCGTAAGATCTTTCTTCGGATCGTGATTCTCCAGCTTAAAAGTAAAGTATTGCACCCTTCGGCAGTGTGGCTTCCGTCGGAATACTCTCGCAAAACCACCGCCCCTTAAATTCCGGAACGACAGATCACGAGGTATCAGCTTCCACGCATCAACCACTAATGGTGTCAGGTCCTTTCTGGTTTCGTACTCTGTATGGTACGTTACATCTATCACCGTACTGGTGGTAGATATGGTATTCACGATGATGGAGTTTATGTTCTTCTTGTTATCATACGTACCGAAGTACTGTACGGCGAACTTATAAACCTTATCAATCGCCTGGTTATAGTCATGGAAGACTCGTTTAAAAATAGTCAAGCGGCTTACCCGGTCGAAATGCCATAATGTGTTGCCGTCCTGAACGAATCCTCTCGCCATTATATTTTCAAAGTAAAACCACGAAGGCTTTGTGTAGGTGCTGATCGTGTAGTCCCATAGCCAGACATCGGTGCCAACCACCAGCCAGTAGCGCATATCGTCATCGTGGGATATGATATTGACTGTATCGGTTCTCTCCAGATCCGGGATCAGACCCTTGGACCAGTCTGCCTGTGATCTGTTTATCTTCTTACTGATACACACGACATTGTTTTCATACGCTGCCGAAGTATTAGCCAGGAAATGAACGCCCTGAGACCGATTGCACCAGACCAGGTTGTTCTCGATCAGCTGGATGGTGTACGGAAGGTCACAGCCTATCTTGGAGTTGATAGCTGTATACGCCAGATCGATTGTCAGTCTCTCATCGACCGTCTGAGTCTCAAGAGATGTTCTGCCAACAGATCTTTCCTTAAATACGATCAGATACCCCTGCTGCTTGCCGAACCCTGTAATCGGGTCAACCATATCACCGGCGAGCTGGTACTGTGTCATTGGGAAGTAAGTCGGGTCCATAGCAACGGAGTTCTGCCCGTTCCAGAAGTATGCGTTAGGCTGGGTCTTACTTCCTGCCATAACCACACACAAGGCTCCTGTACCGCCGTACACTTCAGCGATAGAGCAGTCCATGATGTTGTTATATGCTACCTCGTTATCCTGCTTATACGTTATCCGGACCGTGTTATTGATCTCCGGGTAATACACAGTGGGCGGATCGAAGAATCCTACAACGCCGCTCCCTTCATCGTACCAGTAACCGCCTCTCGTATACACAACAGTAATCGTGTTATCCGCACTCGGCGTTCCGGTAATCGAGATACCGTAGTTACTCAAGCTAACGGCGGTACCTGCTAACCTCCATGTGGAAGAGGATCCATCGTAGGTAAATCGGTAAGTACCGGAGGAACTGACCGCTGCTCTCCAGTTCTCCGCATTAACCACTGGCTTCAAAGATGCCGGATTACTCGATGCAGTAATCTTCTCGGTTGCGAGCTCTACACCGTCTACTTCTACTTTCGTAACGTCAGAAGCGTCAACAGGAAGATAGTACTCATTGACAAATGCGAGCTTTACTACAATAGTATTTCCATTAACCGGAGTACCGCCAACCCTGATTCCGTAGTCCAGCGGATCAACACTAGCCCCATTCAGCGTCCATCCATTGTTATAAGTAAACGTGTAACTCCCCGGTACATTTATCCTCATCCGGAAGTACGACTCCTCTACGGACACGCTGAGGCTGCCAGTCACGGTATTTGTCAGCGTATAGGCGGAGTTATACCACAGCGTCTTGTAAGGACTGAGTCTGTTCTCCGGCTGGTAGACATATCCGGAGCCGTTAACATACGAACAGTTGATGTAGGTTACCGGAGTATACCCTTCCGCATCCGTGGCTGAAAAAGAATCGTCAGCTTCGTCGTAGGATATCACTATATAATATCCAGTCGTCTTGTAATACAGCTTCTCGTTATAAGGGAAGAACTTTCCTCTTACCGTCATGTCTTCTCCGCCGTTGTAAAGGACCTGCCTGGTACCGTCCTCCGGATCTACAACAAAGATCTTGGTGTCGGTATGGACAAACATATGTCCGTTCCACAGTCTCTCATACACAGCATGCAGGGAACCGTAAACAAGATTGTTAACGAACTCCTGACCATCTCTGCATGTAAGGACACCATCACGCCACCAGAGATTCTTCATCTCCGGGCTCTCATCGTTGTCTATTCTATAATCCAATTCATACAGATTAAGGCCGCCTTTGAGATTCTCGAAGTTGACAACATACTCCCGGTTGGGAGTCGGCATGCTACCAAGACTAACGTATCCAGCCATTTAGTACCACCACCAGCCCTCCCTGAATCCGCCGTATACATCCTGGATATGGTTATCCTCGACGTATGCCGGATTCAGCATAAGCCTTTGTAATCTAGTTTCAAATTCATTGTAAAATGCCGAGTACCGGAACGGATCATCGTACAGCACAACAAACGCTGCAATATAAAAAGGAATGATATCATTCACTTCATCCGGATTCTTCAGCACGAAATTATCCTTGACCCCCTCTGGAACAGGAACGCTTCTCTTCTGGTACTCCAGTATGGTACCTTCCGGAAGGCCCTTCGGACACAGCATCTTATTTCCACCAAACAGCTTATACCGTGTAAAGCGATGGAAGATATCTCCGTGACTCCGTCCTCGGGGTATAATTAAACCAGGTACAACTTTAAGGCAGTCGTCCGGAAGATGGTACAGGACAGTGTCATTATCCAGCTCTTCCATCTGAAGGTCTTCCAGTTTAATGGAATCCTCAATATGCTTCACCTGATAGATATAGGACTGGCAGGTATTCAGCAGTCCCGGTATCTGATTGACATAGTCTTCCTGGTTGTTATATGTTAATTCGATTTCGTCCCCAGCTATTGAATAGGAGAAGATCAGATTGAGGACTCTCCTCTTTAATTCACCATAAGTCATTTGCACTTCTCCTCTACTAAAAGATTAGCGGGAATGCCGCTATTGACATTCCCGCTATAAGTTTGGTTATCAGCCGATGTTCAGGATGACATCTGCAAAGCCGACCGGCTTGTTGGCAGAATCGACTTCGACGATACGGGCCACAGTATGACCAGAAGTCGGAGTGATCTCCACGTAGTTGATCGGATTGTTGGAAGCGTCCTTCATCTCGGTCCATGCACTGGTAGTAATTGCAGAACCATAGGTAATAGCAGTCAGACCAGATGCAGCAGCAGCGGTCATGTAGTACCACTTATTGCCGGTAGCATTCAGCTGGCCATTAACAATAAGGGTAGTCTTACCAACGGCAGTAGCTGCGGTCATGGCATCCATGGTCTTGAACACAGTCTGTCCACCGTGGTAGTACAGAGCATGACGCTTTTCGTTAAGAACGAAGCAATCATAAATGGTACGTCCTTCCACGAGCCAACCGGAGATTCCGGGAGGATCGTCATGAATACGATACAATATTGTTATCCTACAGGCTTTTTATCCTGTAGCTCTTATGGTTTCCCATAAGTTCAGCGTACATCATCTTCCTCTATAAATAGTAGGAAGCCGGATACTCTTGCCAGGGTTATCCATCTACTTTCGTAGTTCCACCTGGTACGCGTTACGGTGTCATAGGTGATTTAATTCCTATGCTTACCTCGGTATTAGCTTGCTGCTTTTTCGTCAGCATATTGCCAGTGATACCCATACATCGTCGGTCGTTTGCCACGGCACACATTTCCTATATTGGAAGGAAAGCCGCCGCAGGCATCAGCCGCTGCCTTTAATGTTGGGAAAACCTCTCCTGTTTCTACACACAAGACACTTCTAGCTAAGCCGTGGTTCGCCCCACTATTAGCCGCGCCTATCTTTTTCTTCGACTCCTCTGTGTGGTGCTTCCCATAAAAAGTAGCATTCTCGCCCTTGTGAGTGAAATGTGTAGGATCAGAGTAGAACTCTTTCCAGTGCTCATGCATTTTTTTACGAGCCTCATCACTCTGGTGCTTTCCATACATAGGATGCTCTTTCCCGGAATAATGAAAACCGCCCGTACAGCCATCTCCACCATCCGTCATGTTGTAGCCGTAGTCATTTCCATACCGGACGATGTTTGTCTTATACTGAGCGATCAATTCAATTTCCTTCTGGTTAGCTTCCTCAAGAGATAAGCCCTCAAAAAGAATCTCGTGTTCGAACGAATCCCAACCGTATTTCAGAATAGCATTTGCAAAGGCCGCATGAACATATTGGCCATTTGCCTTTTTTAAATACCTGTGTCCTTTCGGGCCCCATCTCTTCTCCGGAGTCTTATTCGTTATTCCAAAATACCTTTTTCCATTAACCTTGTTTGTATGGCAATATACTGTATACAATTAGCTGTCTCCTATTAATTATAAAGCAGTTTAGCCTTTACCGATTTTACCCGGTTTATTTATCGCGGATCACGCCGCGAGAGGACAATCGTGTCTATCCTCGAGCTGTTTCGGGCCGACAGCAGCATCGGAGTGTGCAATAAGGAATGCAGCACCAGCCGGGAGTCTGCTGGACGGAACCTTAACGATTTTGCACCCATCGATCTCGCCGAGGATACCCTTGATGACCATATCCTGGGACTTGTCAGAATACTTGACAAAAGCAGGATCCTGCATCATGAAGTTGGCGAATTTGTAGGTGCAGAATGCCACACGACCTGCATCGGGGACATTGTGTTCACCAAGGTACTCCTGGCCTGCGAGGAACATCTCGTAAGCATTAGCCTTAGTGATTGCGGTAGTTGCATAGCCACCAGCTGCCTGAGCGGCTTCGGCAAGAACCTTAAAGCAATAGGTATCGAACTCAGGAACAACAACTTCCTTGAGCTGGCGGGCCAAAGATTGACCGGCATCGCTTACCATTTCGCTTTGCAGCTTATCGCCCTTATCGATGATGAACGTAAAGGAACGGTCCTTAGTCACCGTAAGGGTCTGAACATTTCTGGTGAGATCGTCCGGAGTGCCATAACGAGTCATGCCACCACGAACGTAGTCGTGCATCACAGCGATAGGAATGCTGTACACCTTGACAGTTTTTTCACCAGTAAAATCGTATTTTGCGCCAAGTGCGAGCTGAGCTTGGCTATCAAAAGTCCATCTTTCGTCTACGATAGGACTATACTTGCTCGCAAGATTAATACCACCGGGCATATTTTTATTCTCCTTTATTATGTCCTGCGGTAGCGACAGTCACGCGACTGTCAGAAATTATTTTGAGTTGTAGGAATTAAACCCTCTCATAAAGGGATCATCCGGTCCTACATCCGTTGCGCCGCCTTTCGCGACGCCTCTGACAGGTGCGCGTTTGGCCGCCTCCGCATTTTGTTTTAAAACTTTGTTCTCCTTCTGGAGTCGGTCAGTGTCGGCTTTAGCCTGCTTCTTGACATACTTCGTATACGCAGCGAGTACCCGTTCGCCCCTGTGGGCGGCCTCTACAACTTCGTCAGGAAGTCTCTGATTTTTCATTTCCGGATACACTTCGAGTAACTCCAGAACCTCCGGCGTAAAATCACGAGTAGCTGGATTCGTCTGAGGTGTAGCTTCCTCAGTCTGTTCCGGCTGTGCTGGCTTCCGGTTCTTCTCAACATTGTCCCTGATCTCTCGGATCTTTCGGGATACAGTGTCTTTTGCAATATCCGGATGAACCTTTTCATTCGTAAGCCTTTGGATCTCTGTGTCCTCGTAGCTCTTCTCTGCCGCATCAAGCATGGCTTCCACGCTATCGTATCCAAGAATTCTGGAAACAACTTCGGCATGGTCCATCGTCTTGTTCTTGGCGTTGAGCTTGTTCCGGTACTTATCCGCTGCATATGCCTTCTGGTATATCTCCGGCAGTTGTGATTGATCGATTTCAACGCTCTGCACCTTATGATTGATGTTCGCATCGAATCGGATCTTGGCAGGCTGTGGCTCCGGTTGTTCCTCCGTGGTGGGAGTCTCTTCCGTTGCAGCCTCAGATTCTACGTTCTCTTCAGCCTCATCGCCCGTGGTGGGGGCCTCCTCTGATTCTTCCGTTCCGCTTTCCTCCGTGTTGAACGCTGCTTCTAACGACTCGTCAGCCGTCTGCCCTTCAGCCGCCCAAGCAAAGAAGTCTGTTGAACCATCCCAGCCGTCAGGAAGGATCGCATCTTCTTGAGTAGTCGTGGATTGAACCTGATCGTTTTCATTTTCCATAAATGAATTTTCCTTTCATGGTGAGAAAGAGATATTTATATCTTTATCGGCATGGCGAGCCGAGATATAGCTTTAAATAACAGTTATAACTAGAGCCAGCACTACAGATGAGTAGACTGGCCCTTACAACTGACCTGCCTCAGTTTCTAGCAATAATGTGTATAGCGGTTATAAAACTTTAGCCGATGTAGACATCGGCAGATTGGAACTGACCCGCCACAGTTTGTGTGGTTGCGGAAGCTGGCTCTGCCCCAGCGCACTCCGGGGCATGAACCCGGCGAGATTGACTGACTCCTCTATTCCGCAATAACTAAGGCAGTGAGCTGGTTGCCACTCACTGCCTTAGTAATTTATCGAAAGGGGGACTTCCCCTTAATCGATCTCAGTTATCTTTTACAAAGACCTGGATCCTACCGAAAGGACCGACACTGTCAACCCAGTGGCCGATCTCAACCTCAACCTCTTCAGCGGGTGCTTCCTCAGCAGCGATATCCTGCTGGATGATTTCCTCAACCGGTTCTTCTACTTTCTTTTTCCTGGCCATTTATCTATCCTCCTACATGGAACCCTTCTGGACTAACGCTTTCTGCGCTGATCTCGGAAGGTCGTTGTATTTAGCCTGAATACTTGTCGGCATATTACTTATTGCCCTCTCAGCGGATACTTGGCCACCCATAGCCGGGAAGCCTGCGTTCTGAAGCTCTACCGGAGGGGTCTTTGATACCTGCGGCCCCTGCTGTCCTGGCATCATACCGCCCTGTTGAGCAAGATCCGCCTGCTGAATAGCCGCTGTCTGCTGGGCAACTTCTGCTGTACGCTTCTTGATAGCCTCGATAAGTTCCTGCTTTCTCGGAATCAGCTTATCCGGAATACGCTCCAGATAGTCGATAATCTCCAGCGTACCGTCACGGCGGAGGTTATCCAGCGTCTGAACCATAGCGATCTCGGAATAATAGGTAGTAGCACCAACCTGAGCATCGATGTTAAACCAGAGGCGCTTCAGCTGCGTGAAGTCGAACTCTTCCACAACACGTCTGGTCACCTGCTGGACCATCATCTGCCCGGTCGTCGGATCGATCATCGGAGCCCCATCAGCCCCTGTAGGCAGATCGTCAAAGGAACGCTCACGGACAAGAGGACGCTTACCGTAGTAAGTAGCCATCATGTCCAGCAAAATCGCGCCTATGTCCTCAATCCACTCATGAAGACCGGCCCTCGTATTCTCTAACGGCACTTCTGCGGACGATTGCAGAACCATCAACGCTGACGTATTATCCGGACGGACATTGCCCATCTGGGCGTCCGTAGCACCGAGGCAATCCCTCGTATACTGCATAACCCGGTCAATACACATCACGATCTGGTTCGACATGTCCGCAGGCTGCAAGGTTGTAGCAACATCCTTTAACCCTGCACCTGGCTGGATGTTATGAACACCGATAGCCGCGCCTACTTCGTTATTCCAGTTACCAATCAGATCCGCATTGTAGATTGTCTTCGGAAAGCTCTGTAACTGGAGGTGCCGGAAGATCATAGCCATCATGGAATTAATGAAGATCTGATTTGGAACAATGCCCGTTACCAGAGCTCTGCCATGATACTGGTTCTTCTGCTTCTCCCAGTTACCCCACGCGATAGGATATCTGGATAAGCCTGTATCCACATCCTCGTAGATGATCCGCGTCTTAGTAGCCTTCGTTACATGGACTGACGTAACTAACTTAGTAGCGCCCTTCATCTTGTAGACCGGCTCACCCTCCGGAGTCAGAATTGGAGTTCCGTCCTCCAGCGTATCGGGAATCGGATCACCGTTTTCATCCAGTACCTGAACCTGCTCCTGTAGTCCGGTCTCCTCATTAATGACCGGCTTCTCTTCCGTAACCTTGGTGTAGAGAATTCCATACAAAGCCTTCCCGGTCTTATCGTCAGTACGGGAGATCTCAGTCCGTCCGCCAACACCGATCTGCCACTGGAACTCAGAGTCGGATAGCATACTGTCAATAACGATATCGTCCTCGGACTTACCGCCACGCTTCTCGCCGGACTTGGCGAACTGCTTGGCCTCCCACTTCAGACTCTCGACAGTATCTCTGCCGAGGATCAGAATGTACGGCTGACTCTCAACATCCGGTGTATTTGGATTACCGAACATCACGTTGATGCCGTCCACCAGTTCCATTTCGATCTCGCCCTTATGTAAGCCGAACGCCCCTCCGTAAGGAATGGCATCCGGGTTCCAATAGAAATGCGCACAGTAGTCACCAGTTACCGCGCCATCGAACAATGCCTCACGGATACGATACTCCATCTTGAATTTCTCAAAGAGGTTCCGTACCTCAGCTGTTGCAATAACAGCCGCATTATTCTGAGGATCCTTCATATTGTCGCCGTCATAGTAGGACAGCGGCTCGAAGGCAATGGTCGTATTCGAGCTCGTCAAGGAAGCTACGAAAAGACTGGTAACACGCTTTATGATATTGAAAGTAGGTCTAGCCAGGCGCTGCATCGCTGGCGTCTCGTTAATATGAAGCCACTGGTTACCGGCGAAGAACTCGGTATTAGTATTGACCAGGTGGTACTGGTTAGGGACGAGCTGATTGTTATAGGACCTGCCCGATTCATAGTACTTCCAGAGATCAGTTATATTGTTCTTCTCGTCTCTCAATCAGTCATCACCTACTCCTTGTTATCCACCAGCCCGTAAGCCATATCCGGGTTATAGGACATCAGCTCACGGAAAGCTTTCTGGTCAGAGATCAGTTTCTCACGCTCTTCCTTGATCTGAGCCATCTCTTCCTCACTGGCTTCGGATACCGTCTGCTTCTTCGTTTCGAACACTGTCTTACCAAACCAGAAGCCTGATATAAAAAGCCCGACGCCGATAACAGCGCCGAGCAAACCGGTTATTAGTTCCATTATGCCCTCGGTCTCTTCCTTGTGTTCAGCTGATCGAGCATCGGCTCACCTTCGAGTTCTCCGTGATCCTCAGGTTCCTCATCTTCAGCTTCGTCATCAGCGCCCACATCCGGTACATCGAGAGCTTCGTCTGCGCCCACACCCTCGTCAGGAAAGGGGGGCTCTTCCGGGGCCGAAGCAGCGCCTCCGCTAACGTCAGCTTTGGCAGCGTCAACAGCCATTGCAAGCTCACCGTCAGACGCGCCTTCACCCGGATTGAATTCCTCATCCAGTCTGAAAGCCTCAGCCTCTGCGTCAGCCAGGGCGTTCTCACCTTCATAGGTATTACCGATCTGGAGTTCCATCGGATCTTCCCCTGTATCCATCAGTGTCTTGGCGTAGTTCTCCATTTCGGTTCTGCCGTGGCGTTCAAGCACTTCGTCACCGACCGTCTCTACGGCGGTAAGTAACACAGCCTTGTCACCAGCATCATTGCCAAAAGCCATAAATACGTCAGACTGCGGAAGGGGTCTAGCTTCAATGGAAACATCTCCTTCACCAAACATAGATCTATTCGACGGGATTGCGAATCCCTTGTTCTCTTCATCCATAGCGGTAAATCTCCTTAACTGAAAAATTGCTCCGTAGTTCCATACGGATTAAACAACACATCCGGATCATTGAAATCCGTCTCTTCCTTCTTCGCCGCGATCTCGTATTCCGTGGGTTTGTACTCTTCGTACTCGCCCCGGAAGTAGATCATCCTATGTAACGCCTGGGACGCTGCGTCAACCATATCGTCGTGCGCCCCATTCGGGAATGATGTAAACTGGTCGATAAACTCATTCACCCACACAGCTTTCTCAGGAGTGGGCAGGAACACATGACCAGATTCAATGGCCGCACTTACTGCATTCACTCGCGCGACCTTACCACCGGCAGGATTCACCGGGATCACGAACATATCCGGCTCGTGCTGTAGGGTACTCACAATAGCAGGACCGTTCGCCTTGTCTTCCATCAGGATCGTCTTCGCATTCGGATACATCGCCTTGACCGTTCTCAGCATCTGTATCGTCTGGGGGAAGTCCAGATGTTTATTAAAACTCGCTCTCAGGTAGTAGTCGCCTTTGCGCTTGCCCCACACCTGGATAGCGACGTAGTCATTGGTATCAGCGCCTTTAAACGTAGCGTCCACCGAGATCAGCTCAGAACCGAACATGATCTCCTTATCATCCGGATCGTAGAACCGCCACCAGTCGCGCTGGACGAGGTTGCCAGCCTCGATACGCGGAGAGCATTGAAATAGGGCCGTCCAGGAACGCATGCCGCCCTGAGCATCGTGAATATAGGACTCCTTGAAATCCTTAAGCCAATTATTGTCCTTACCTAGCTCCGGACAAAGCGAATCTCCGACCTCCCTTCCAAGAAGATCGTTCTTCTCTGCTTCAATCGGAAACCTAATCAGTTTGCTATTTGGCTCGTTCTCAAGTATTCTGGCAAGCTGGTCATCGAATCTCCATGGAGTTCCGATTACAATAACTTTAGCACCAGCAGCGAGACGAGTTTTGAGAGAAGCCTGCCATTCTTCCCAAAGGTTAGAACGATATGTAGGAGAGTCAGCTTCCTGCATGTTCTTAATTGGGTCATCCATAATAATAAGATTCGCTGGGTTACCAGTGATTCCAGACATGATACCACGAGAAATCAGTCTTCCCTTGGCATTATCCAGTTCGAATTCATCCGCTCTGTCAATCGAGCCGATAGATATACCGAAAAGATCAGAGCCTAGCGCCCGGATCTTTTCTTTATTACGTCTACAGAACTTCTCCGCGAAGTCCTTATTGTAGCTGGCTAGAATAACGTTATTTGTTGGGTATTGCCCTAGATACCAACTAGGAAAGGACTCAGTAACCGTAGTGGACTTCCCATGCTGAGGTGGGCATTCTATAACCAGTATGTCATACGCGTTGCCGGTCTCGGTTTCTACAAACCTCTGAACAGCATTGGCTAAGTACTCACTCAGCTTGGTACGCTTCCACGTCGGACCCTGAGCCATTGCCAGGTAATCGGCAAAGGATCTCTTCGCCAGTTCTCTTTCTGCCAGCTCAGCATATAAGTTAGTTAGTTCAGAATTCATGAAGATAATCGCGCCTCATAACCCGACGCTGATTTCAGTTACTCACCTTCTGGCTGCTCAGAAACAGTCCACTCCCCATTCGCAACAAGAAGCGTGGTATCGTCTACAAGTTCAGTAGCATCAGGCAGTCCTTCAACATTATCCGCGACAACCCATGCACCGTTCGATACTGTAAGAACCTGGCCGTCTGTGCCAGTGGCATTAGGTAAACGACTATCCGTAGAAGAATCTGTACCCGCCGCCCATTTACCGGACGCTACTTTCAGAACCCGTCCGCTTGTAGTAATACCGGGATTAGGGATGTAGTTTTCTTTCGCGATCTTTACAACCTCTCTGCCGTCCGCCGAGACCTTATCAATCTCCGTAACAGGAATTGCGGGACTCACACCAATACCGCCAGCTCCAACAGTCTGTACTCTTGGAACGTCGTCCATCCATACGTAAGGCATAGTCTATCTCATCCTTTCTGTGGTTAATCTTATTTTTCAATATCTTCCCGCTTCGCAATCACTGTCCTCATCAGCCGAGTCCACCAGAGCGAGGTACAGTATCCCAACTCCAAGTCCGAACACAACACCACCAGCCAGAGCAACAATCCACATAGGCAGTAACCTCAAAAGCGCATAATAAAACCCCTATGCCCGTTTTGCAGGTATAGGGGTTGTTTTCTTTTATTCGTCCGTTTCAGAAATCTGCTGACGGGCCGCAACCATCTGACGCAGCTCGTCCGTACTAAGCTTCGACAGATCAAGGGTCTCGAAAGGCTGATCATCTGCATTACCAAGATTTAGCGTCTCAGTAGGTTTGTAGCCTGCTGTGTCTCGCACATACTTGGCGGCTTCCGTATCAAGATTGTAAATGGCCTTCTTTAACTGACCCCACAGTACCGCAGCCTGATAACTGCCGAGATCAAATCCATGATCAAGCAGTTCCTGTCTGGCCTCATCCTCATCTGGAATATCGGCTTCCATCATGTACCTCGCCAGCTTATTAAAGTTGCGTTTCTCCTCTGTGGATGCTTTACGTTTAGCTTTCCACTCCGGAGAGTTCATCGTCTCAATACGCTTCGCATTGGCCTCAGGAGTGTGCAGCCGAGCAATCTTCTCCTGATAGTACTTCTCTCTTTCAACCGGAGACATTCCCATAGCAATCGCTCCTTTCCAAAAATAAATCCCCCATAGCGGAAAAACCGATATAGGGGTCAAAACATACTTATCTATAATATTGGTAGTTTATACTTTACCACATTTTCAACTGCAACTCAACTGTGAATGGGAACTTTTATTAACGAAATGTTCATAATTTGGAATTGAAACCCACAAAACTGTGAACTTCGGAAACGAAAAAAGACCCCCTATACCCAGTTGGGAGCATAGGGGGTAGGGATCTGTACAAAAGTAACGTAACAAAAATGGGAAGAATTATGCAGGAGTTACAAAAGTGGAGGAGGGTGTATGGGGTGATAGGGAAAGAGGAAGTGGGTAAATGAGTTAGATTGATCTAACTTCGTTTTTTAGGCCGGTGTAATGTGCGAAAAAACTTATATATATAGTATATATGGTGACCCCCCGGGGGCGATCGGGGGCATGGGGGGTCTTCCGATCAAAAAAGGCCCTTCCGGCAAACCTGGCTTCCTTCTTAAACATACACGATGCCACCCCACCTCCGCAGCACACCTCAAAAAATTTTCCGGTTTCCTTTATATAGTGCGCACCAGGCAGTGTGTTGCGGTCCGCTTCTCTCCTGTTATTCCCTCTTCCTTATACAGCAACTGTCTTCCCCACAGTATGGGTAAGTTCTTACAGAAGCTAGGCAGTGCTATGCTGTTAGCCTACTCTATCTGATAGGATGTCACGCAGATGTCACGGCTACAATTGTAGTCCGGCAAGATCTGATCTGGTCCATGCTGATCTGCTGACAGAATCCGGATGCTTTACCTTTGATACAATATTGTTTGCTGCGATCAACCGGGGTTACGCTCTCCGGCCTCGGCCACCGGATGGATGAAACTCTTTTTCAGTTTTTCTGAATTCTGAAAATCTTTTTCAAACATGGGCGCACAGAATTAATTAACTCCGGAAAATAATTTGGAATGATCATGAAATTTTTTCATGGATGATCTGCATCTATTAAAAATTCTCATGGATGATTTTCCTCTCCGGTCAAAAGAATTTTTCGGCTTTTGCTGTTTTCCTACTTATATAATAGCAAATCGGTTTCCACCTGGTCGAAAAATTTTTTCAGATTTTTTGAAAAAAGTTCTTGACAAACAGTTTGTCATCTGCTAAAATCCAAAACCGTCAAGAGACAAACAGCTTGTCTCCTAGCAGCCAGCTAGGCGACCGGAAAAAATGAAATGAAACGAAAGGAAAAATAAAACCATGACAGCAAAAGAAATGAAAGAAATCCGTAGCTGCAACAGGTACGAAAACATCCGCAATCTCTGCATCAGAAACAGATACTTCACCTGCGGAACGAGTGACCAGTACAGCAAGATGTTTGACATGACTGATACCAATCAGTTCACTGCTAGAGATGTAGCAATCGCAATCTGGGAATGCTCCGATTCTATGGCTGACTTCGGCAAAATTCTTCAGGAAGTCAAAGCGATTTACACAGAGACGGAAGCAATCATCCATCGGCTCACACTGGAACAAAAAGAGGAAGTGGAAACGATGGATGCAGAGGAAGTTGAGTATCTCGAAAAACAGCACGGAATCGAAATAGCTTACTGCCTCTAATCACAACAGGCTTCTGAAGGGTTGAGCCTATCAGCCCTATCCCATCAAAATTTTTTATGAAGGAGATATACCAAAATGAAAACTGAATACAGAACTGCGATGGACCTGAGACCTTATGGCTATGAGAATCCGATCACGGAAGAAGGACGGTACAACCCAACCCCTTACTCATGGACAAAGTACTACTGGGAAATCAATCACTCTTCCATCCTTACAAGGCTCATCCAGGAAGCCGGAAGATACTGTGAGAGATTTGCATCCGACCTCTTCATCGACTGGTCCATAGTAGAGGACACGCTCAGATCATCCGCATCCCCAACAAACACATTGTTCTTTGGCTTCCGGGAAAACGGAGTAGACGGTGAAAGCTTCATCGATAGCCGGATGCAAAGCGACATGTACCATCATGAGTATCGCTCAATCTGGAGACTCGATATCAGACTCGAACCGGATGAAGAGCACTTCACGATGAAGCTCTACCGAGTAGACTAAACCCCATCTGATGAGAGCTGGACAGCAACCAGCCGAAACCATCTGGCAGCCAGCCAGAATGGTAATGGGAAGCTAGATCTTCCGCAATACTGAAAGGAGAACATATCATGATCAATCTTTATCACCGCACTGAAACCGGAGTACTCATGAGCCGCATCATTCGCCAAAAGACGAACACACTTCAGAACTTTGAAGTGAAGAAGGACCACAAGCTTTGCGGCCTTGCAAGAGAAATCGAGGTACTCACCAATGGCTATACCTTCCGCTTCACCGGACACTCCGACGACAGACACCTTTGCGGTGAGTACACGATGAAGAACCTGGACCTCGATGTCAAGCCAATGACACTCGACATTGGTACGGTGAAAATCCTGCTCGAATGCATAACAGAACAAAATGCAGACATCAAGGTCATCAGAGAATAAGACTCGTCACGGCGAGTATAAACAGATGGTTAGGCCGTGAGCGTTGACCGGGAGATCCCGGTCAGGTCCATAACTTGAAAGGAGATATACAGAATGCCCACCCTCACAAAAAAGCAGATGCAGCAGATCATTGATCGCACTCCGGAGAAGTGCAAGGGAGAAATCCCCGGAAGCAGTTACATCCGTGAGCCGCTCGGCCGCTTCTCCCCTTCCGGGGCAAACTGGAGCTACGTAGCCGGATGGACTAAGGATGGAGACCTGGTTGTTCTCCGCTTCGGCGAAGTGGTCACTTGGAAAATCTGAAAGGAGATATACCACCATGACAAAAAAGCAGATAGCAAAAATCGAATACGAGATGACGGAGCTTCTCCGCTCCTCGGATAGAATCCGCATTCATGAAGACGATACCCCTAGACAACAGGAGCGCAAGCTTGAACGGATAAAGCAGAAGGAAGCCAAGCTTCAGGGCATGCATGAAATCCTATCGGCACTCGGCTACTACGCTGAATATCACTTCGGTGAAGGCGAAAATGGAGAGGCCCTTTCCTGCTTCACCCTCAACAGACTGTAACTCGACTCGGCGAGTATAAATAGGTGCTAGGCCGAGAGCGTTTCCGGAGAAATCCGGAAGGCCACAACATGAAAGGAGAAACACTATGTACATCAGACAGGACACCATGAAACAGGCAGAAGCTTTCTCGGTAATCACCAAGCTGTCAGCCGATGCCATCTACAGATGGCTGCTGGCAGTAGGCAATGACAAGAGAATCAATCCCAGGAAGCTTGCCTTCACTACCGCTGAAGGGATCATCTTCGTGACCGGAGAACGTGATGATTACTGCCTCAGTTCTTTCCAGAATACTCCGGTCAAGTACAGCAGACATCAGTTCTGCGGACCGGACTATGAAGACCTTATCCTCGCAAGACAGGAAGCACTCGACTGAGCGAGTATAAACAGGGGTTAGGCTCAGTGCGTTGACCGGATACACTCCGGTCAGGTCCTAAAAAATTTTTTGAAAAAAGGTATTGACAAACAGTTTGTCATGTGATAAAGTACATGCCATCAGAGACAAACAGTTTGTCTACAATGAAAGGGGATAAACACCATGACACTTAATCAGTTCTATGCAAAAAGCGAGAGGCTCTTTAACAAGCTCTCAGGTAGCACCAAGAAGGGCGATGACGTTTCCTACTGCAACGCTGAAGAAGGCTTCTACTTCAGCAATGAAGGCTACACCGGATACTTCGTTCCGGATAAGAAAGTACTCGGAATCCTCCCTCAGAATGAAGCACATCAGCTCCGGGGAGAAGCCGTGAAGAAATACTTCTACGATGCCCTCAGCCGTGATAGCTGTGAAGCAAAAGCAATCCATGGCGTCAGAACATCTGATGGAACCAGAGTAGTCAAGCTTCAGAATGGAAGTATCTGGCTGTACATCCAGGAAGCTTTCCTCAAAGGACTGCCAAAGGATGCCCACTTCCTTATCAGCAAGTGGAAGAGATCTGCTCCTGTTCTTGTAGAAATAGCGGACAACGCCGGAGACTGGCAGCCCGTCATGATCATCTGCCCAATCTTCACAAGAGATGAGAACTTCAAACCGGATGAAGAAACGGCATAAGCACCAAGGCTTCTGGAAGGGTTGAGCCTATCAGCCCTACCCCATTAAAAAATTTTGATAAAGGAGATCACAACTATGGCATTAAGAAAATACATCGTAACCTACGACCTCTCCATCAACGGACGGTACATCCCCCAAAAGAAAGAGATCACGGCGAGCAACCAGAAGGAAGCTTGCCAGGTTATCAAAGACCAGTACTGGAATCAGATCAATTCCTACTGCGATAAGGGCTATGCCTACAACACAGCTAGAAAGTATGTACGCTGGCCGTTCCACATCAAGGCTGAAAAAGTTCCGGAGTACAAGAGGACGAGGGAAACAATCATCAACGATTGCCTCGACATGATTCGCTCCATGACTCAGAGCTATCCGGAGGAGATGGTAAGAAAGGAAGCGCAGGAAGTATTCGACTTCTTCGCTTCTCCGGCCGGAGTAGGTTTGACGGAAGATGAACTACTCGATGACCTTGAATTCGAACTGACAGTATTCGCTGACAACTACATCGCTTATACAAAGGAGGACTAAACAATGTATCCAGAGTATGAAGATCAGAGAGTATCCACCACCTTCTGGCAGGACTTCAGCATCGCTGAGAAATTCGGAATCAAAGCAGTAAGGGATACCTACAAGAGGGCATTCGCCGAGTGGAAATCCAACTACAAGTACCTCACCGAACTGGTAATGGTACTGAACCACAAGTGCTGGGAGCAGTTCGACCTCGGCAACACCAGACTCTCCGAAATCTACGGAGAGATGTATTACGCAGCCAATGATTGGGCATACGCTAACCTGACCGGAGATGAGCTCGACTTCTACTTCCATGTTACAGATTGAAAGGACACAACCACATGAACGACAAGACAGTCACCGCCACAATGACAGTACAGGAAGCACAGCTTTGCCGACTCGCAATCGGCATCGCAATGAAGGATGCACAACAGGACCTAGACAGCAAGAACCCAACCGATAAGTACATGCTGGAAGAACTGCTGAAAAGCTATAAAGCTGTCGAGCAAAAGATCTACGAAGCACAGCTTGCAATGCTCCGGAATAAGTGATTGCTTATTCCGGAGAAATAAATTATAATAGGAGGCATCAAAACATATGGAGATTGAAACCATGCCAACCACCAACCTATCCGATGAAGCATACGACAGGAAAAAGAAACGCAACGCTGCTTACATCAACAACAATGTAACCAGAATAACGCTGAACCTAAACCATAATACCGATGCGGATATTCTCGCCTATCTGCAACGGGCTGACAACAAACAGAAATTTCTGAAGGACCTCATCCGCAGCCGGATGAAAGAGGAAGGCTTTGTCTATGGGGAAGAAGCTTAAGATTAAACCGATGGACACCTCCCATCTGAACTATGACAGCATCCACACCATCGGCATATCCCTACAGAAGAAACGTGATGCCAAGATCATAGCTCGGATCATGCAAGAGGAAAACCGGAGTGCATTCTTACGGAAAGCAGTCACCTACTACATTGACCACGAGGACGAGATCCTCTATCCGGAACTCATGCACCAGGTTAAACTCACTACCCAACCATCCGATCCATCCTCATCATCCGATTCCCCCATCAGCCAATAAGAAAAGATCCTTACCGCTCAGGTAGGGATCTTTTTATTTCCTCTATCAGCTTATCGACATCAGCCTTGGACCATATGACTTCCACCCTCTGGCCTATTTGCTCCAGCTTCCGATGCTGCAGTTTCTGAATCTCTTCCAAGTGGCCACCCTTAGTCTTCAGCTCCACCCAGATGCACTTCTCCCCAGGTAAGAGTATCAGCCTATCCGGCATGCCTATCTTATGCTCAGAGGAGAACTTGATGCACGGGATCATAAGCTGATCGCACTGTGAGACCAGACGGGATTCCACATCCCTCTCCCTTACTTTAATACTCGTGACAGATCACCTCTCATTTTTATAATAGCTAAGTGTCACCTGTACACACTGTCACACTCGCTCCAAAACTATTTCTATAAACCATCTGTACACACTGTACACAGTGTCACACTATATACCCTTGTGTACAGTTCAATCAGAGTGTGTACAGATGATACCCTATTTGTGTACAGTTAATACTACTGTAACTGTCACACAATATAATAACATATTATATATAAAAGTATATATATTATAGTATATATGTATATTATTATGTACTTTTATGAATGGTTTGATATAGTGTGACAGTGTGTACAGTTGTTTTCAACATATTAAAAATCCGCCTATCTGTCACCGCATTTTCCGTAACAAAACTATCAACTTCTGTGTACAGTTGACTTTTATCAACTGTCACGAACTGTACACCAACTGTACACAAAAGGCAGGTTTGTTACTATAGTACTACCTTCCTTCCCATACCTCTGTGACAGTGTGTACAGTGTGACAGATGTGACAGATGTGACAGTTGAATTTTAAAAACTACTTCTGTTGTTTAATTACGAAGGCACTAACCTACTTTCCACTAGGTTAGTGCCTTTCTTATTTACCATATCTTTAGTAATCAGTCAACTGTTATACTGCGATACCCATGTTCTCAAGTTCCTGTCGGCTGATGTAGACCACTTGCCCTCCGTCCGGTGGGATGCTTACTACAGGCCTAAGGTGATCGGCCTCCCACTCCTTCTGCTCCTCAGGAAGCCACTTGCGCTCATCCAGGTGTCCGGCCTCGCAATGTACAAGCTCATGTTGGAATGCTCTCCACTGCTTATCTGCGTAGTGTCTGGAGTTAATATAGATAGTGTATGTTCCATCCGGGTTAAGAGCAGATCCTCCACCGACATGGTACGGCAGCGGAACGTAGTATACGAAATAGTCTATGCCCCATGTAAGGCAGCGCATGGTTCGTGATCCTCCTCTACTATTAATATAAGGATGTGGTGCTGGAGTAACAGGGGTTATTTAGGCGCGGATATCTTATGGAATCAATCCGGCATCGTTCCCTTCAGCGCCTCGATGATCTTGATAGCCTGGTCGATCTCGCGATCCGATGCTCCCTTCAGAGTTTGGAGAAGCACCTGTGTCTTGTCGCTGTGCTTTGACTCTTCATCGATATCTTCCGTGCCTATGAGATAATCTGTGGTAACTCCAAAGTAATCTGCTAGGCTTCTAAGAACTTTATAACTCGGCTTGCGTACATCTTTCTCATAGTTGTTCATCGTTGGTCTGGATATACCGATGGCATTGGCTACTTCTTCCTGTGTCCTATGATCTCTCTTCCGGAGGGAGAATATCTTCTGCCCCAGGGTGAGCTTTGCGTTCTGCTCCAGGTTCTCCTTCATGTAGTCTTTTATTGTTGATAATGCTTCGATCTCTGTATACCCTCCCATGTCTTCTCCTTTCTCCGTTATAATGTTTCGACTAGTAACTTTATAATAGCACAAGCTGGAACATTTGTAAAGAAAAATTTTTACAAAACGGAGACAAAAATTTAAGAAAGAAAGTTGCTGAATGAAACAAAATTGCCGTTGACATTAGCAACATAATCTGCTATATTAGCATCATCAAAACGTTGCTATAAGCAACAGTTGAGAGAAATAAATAAACAGGATGAACAGGAGATCAAAACAATGAGTGTTCTTGCAGCAGTGATGTTCGCTATCCTCTGCATTGCGGCAGTGGCCATAGCGTTTAAGCTGTACCCCATCGTGGTGTACAGGATGACAGCGGAAGAGTACTACGAAGGCCGTGATTACTTCCAGCTTGAGGACGAGATGTCGGATGCCCGGCTGTTCCGCGGCAGGACTCCGATAGAGATTATCCGGAGGGGCGAAGATGAGTGAGATGAACTGCTCCCCTTCCAGGAACGATGCTCGACCGAACCAGATACGCAAGTATCGAGAGCGGAAGTACATGAGCCAGAAAGAACTGGCCGAGAAGACCGGGATCTCACGACAGTGCATCGCGGCTCTGGAGCGTAGAGGCAATAAGCCGAGAGATCCGGAGATGGCACAGCAGATTGCCAAGGTTCTTGATGTGAGCATGGCACAGCTCTTCGGAGACATCGATGAGTCACCTTATATCGACTCCGGTTTTTACACTCCTAAGTTCTCCGGCACTTACCTTTGTGCCTTCCGCAAGAGATACTCCTCGCAGATGTACCACCTGGTTCTCTGGTGGGATGCGGATCTGAAAGAGTGGCGGCTGCTCGACACAGGCGGATCCCCTACGAATGATCTGTTCAAAGGCAAGGTTCTTTACTGGATGGAGATTCCGGTAGTGATTGACTAAGTCATAATTTTTTCTTCTATTCCCTTTCCTCCCTTTTCCGGCTCGGCACTGCTCTTTCTCCCTGCCCTCCGAAGTTCGGTTGGCTAGTTGCATTTACCTCCTTCAACAATTCACACTCCCTTTTACACTGACATTTTTACCTCTCCTTACATATAAAAGTATCTGGCTTATTCCTTTCCACAGATACGTTTCTCCTCTCAATAGTTGTTTGATGATATACAGGAGGGCAGCGAGAAGGGGCAGTGCTGAGTTCCGAAAAGAGAAATAGTTTATGCCCTATTGGGTATAGGGCGTAAATGAGGCGCGAATATCCTAGAAATGAATAACTGAATAAATATACATCATTATGAATACATGAAAGGTAGGTTGTAAACAATGGCAAAAAGCAAAGCACGGGTGTGCAGTAATCCGAATCCCATGGTAGACAACCATGCTATCCGGAAAGCGATCATCAATTCCGATTGGACCTTCGAAGAGTTCGCTGAAGAACTAGACCTCTGCTACCATACGCTGAACGCAAGGCTCGACGATGGTAGGTGGACCGTACTGGAAGCTTACAAGGTATGCAAGCTTCTCGGCCTCAACTTCACGGATGTGTTCTTCGCTCATCCTGAGCGGCTTCCGGGGGTGGCATGATGGGAATGTACAGCGATATGGAGAACAGCCGGATCGATGATGTGGATGTTCTCACCGAAGAGGAAACCAAGCGGAAGAACAGAGAGCTCTGCGAGAAGTATCCGTTCTTGATTCCCTCTAATAGATTCTCCGGCAAGCGGATCACAGAGTGCTGCGGTCCGGATGGAGAGGAAGGCTACTGGCCTGGGTCTCCGGAGGAGCATCCGGACTATGATTACTCCTATACCGAATTGGATGATCTTCCGGAAGGATGGCGCATCGCGTTCGGTGAAGACCTCTGCAAAGAGATCATGGATGAACTGGTTGAGCAAGATCTGGTGGACAAGTACAGGATCACCCAGATTAAGGAGAAGTACGGATCTCTCCGTTGGTACGACAATGGTGGTACGGACAAGCTGTACCATGAGATCATACCGAAGTATGAACAGCTCTCGCTGAGGACATGCATCGGATGTGGTAAGCCAGCTACCGTGGTAAGTACCGGATGGATCTGCCCCTGGTGCGATGAGTGTGCTGCTGATATACAGGGATCGTTTGTTCCTATCGGTGAGGCCTATGGATCGGAGGTCGAGAGCTGATGGGTGGTTGTACTAGTATCAACTGGGATAAGCATCGCCGAGTTGTGAGCGGTAAAGCAGGATACGGTATTCGTCCGAAGCACGTTCCCCGTATTCAATGGACTAGCCCGAAGCAGCTCGCAATTATAGATGAGCTCCTTGCTAAGCTTGAAGACAAGGGTGTGGATGTCCAGATGGTTAAGGATGATTACAGTTCCACAAGGCGGAACTATAAAAGGGATGCAGCTACGGCTGTCAGTATGATTCGGCGTCTTACGGATATAGGATTGCGGAACGGTATCTCTATTGGGTTTGAGATGTTTTATCTTAATCTCTGTAAGGAAAAGGAAACCGGGAAGAAGATCAAGTACAAAACAAGCAAGAGATATACCGCTCCGACTGGCTATGAGTTTATCGGTGAGCTGCAGAAAATAAAGAGGTACAGTGATGGCAGAGAAGAAGCTTGCTAATGGGATCTGCCTGGACTGCATCTGGATGAAGCACTCCAAGCATGATTGGTATGTAGGCAGATGTATGCACGATCTGCACAGTATAGACAACATTCGCAATCATGATTGTTGCAACAGTTACGACAGTTATGAGAACGAATACTATGATGACTACGACGGAGATGACTCCGATGTAGATATTTAATGGAGGAAATTGTGTATGAATTTTGAGAAGCTGATGGACGCTCTGGCCGATGGCGATGATGAGATCGAGATCCACATCAAGCACAAGGCCGATGATGAGGATGAATGCTCCGGATGTGATAAGGACTCCTGCCCTATCGATATTGATGATATCGATGACACCCCTCTGGAAGAGAAGGAGTTCAAAAACTTCCGGGAATTCATCGACTTCCTTACTTCCATCGATGATGATGACGAGGAAGATGAAGAGGCAGAACTGAAGGAGTACGAGGATAGTGCGAAAGAGGCATACCTCGAAGCAGTTAAAGAGAAGGGCCAGGAGAAAGCCGATGCTATTCTGAAGATCTCCTCAGCTGAGGCCACCATCCAGCAGGCTATGAAGGAGAAGCTTCCCATCCGGGACAAGGACGTCGAGGCATACAACGATGCTCTGAAGTTCCTGCTCGATCCGCCTGAGTTCCTGGTCGGTCTGAAGTACTTCCTCATCGACAAGGCAAATGAGGATGGAATGGATAAACTGAAGAAGTAAACCTCCGTTATAGGGTGGGGTAGGGAATTTAATTACCGTACAGAGATGCGAGAATTCCCTACAACCCTATTAGGGATATAGGCAATTTTGTTACGTTGATAGGAGTAATAATGGAAAGAAAACTAGCGACAATCAGACGAGTCAGCCAGGTGGATGACATTCCTAATAAGGATCGCATCGGTCTTGCCCACATAGATGGATGGACCGTGATCGTGCAGAAGGCTGACATCCATGCTAATGATCTCGTTGTCTTTTGCGAAATAGATTCGGTGCTGCCGGATGCTGAGTGGTGTTCCTTCCTTAAGGACAGTAAGCGCATTAAGACAATGAAGATGGCTGGATGTCTGAGCCAGGGCATCGCATTCCCACTCTCGATTCTTCCGGCAGGAACAAAGGCTGTCGAGGGTATGGATGTCACAGAGATCCTCGGTATTACCAAGTGGGAGAGACCGGATGCTACTGACAGCGTAGAGGATCTGCTGTCTAAGAAACCGGGCAAGAAGTATCCGACATGGTTGCTTCGGTTACTGAGGAAGCCATTCTTCCGTGGGTGGTTAGGCAAGTGGCTGCTTCCTAAGAAAGTACGGAAAGGCTTTCCGGAATTCGTAAGCAAGACAGATGAGACTCGGATTCAGAATGCTCCGTGGTATCTGGACAAGGATCAGCAGTGGTGTATGACCGAAAAGGTTGACGGCCAGAGCGGAACCTTTGCCGTGAAGCGTACCAATAAAGTGTGGGGTCCGAAGTTTGAGACGTTTGTCTGCTCTCGGAATATCCGGCTGAGTAAACCGGACAACAGTTCCTACTGGAAAGTGTGGAAGAAGTATGGTCTGGAGCAGATACTCATCGGCCTGTGCAATTCCCTTCAGAGTGATTGGGTCTGCATCCAGGGTGAGGTCATCGGCCCCGGTATCCAAGGCAACAAGTACAAGAGATCCGAACCGGAACTGTATGTGTTCAATTTCCTCACGAGTCGTGACGGGAGATGGGCATCAGCAGATGGGAAATTGCTTCTCGAACCGCTCGGTCTTAACTGGGTTCCAATTATCGGCACAGGGCTTCTGCCTAAGTCCGTTGAAGAGATGCTTACGCTGGCACATGGTCCTAGCAAGTTAGCGGACACACTGCGTGAAGGATTAGTGTGCCGAAGTCTGGATGGAGTGCAGTCCTTTAAGGCGGTTGATCCGGAGTTCCTAATGAAGTGGGGCGAATGATATGAAGACTATTTTCTTTGCAGTGATATCCGCAATCGCTCTGATCTTTCAGGGGGGCAGTCTCTGGTGCGCCTTCAAGGAGATTGATGGCTTCAAACGGAATGAGTTTTTCTCAGTGGCTGTTCTATTTGAAGTCATCGTCTGGGGTGGGATCATCATGTCCTATCTTACAAGGATGGGGTGATAGCTATTAGGCATCTTGGTGATGTAACAAAAATAAATGGAGCAGAGATCGAGCTTGTCGATGTAGTTACTTATGGAGCCCCTTGCCAAGACCTCAGCGTAGCTGGCAAACGTGCTGGTATGAAGTCAACTCTGATGGGTGATGAGGAGAATACACGAAGCGGTTTGTTCTTCGAGTCCATCAGAATAATCAAGGAGATGCGAGAGCATGATAAAAAACTTAGAGGGTCAACTGAACTGGTTCGATGTGATGGACCAAGCTGGCTCAGACCAAGATTCATGGTCTGGGAAAATGTCCCCGGAGCATTCAGTTCCAACAACGGCAAAGACTTCGCAGCCGTCCTCGAAGAGACGGTTAGGGTCGTCGAGCCGGAAGCCCCAGATATTCCTGTGCCTGACGGGGGATGGCCAACAGAAGGAATGGTGTATGGGAACGGATGGTCGGTTGCTTGGGCAACTCACGACGCTCAGTTCTTCGGAGTTCCTCAAAGGCGAAAACGGATATCTCTGGTCGCCGATTACGGGGGATTATCTGCCTGTGAAGTCCTCTCTCTCTGCCATCCTGGAAGAGAATGCGGACCAGAAGTATTACCTAAGTCAGAGGGCATGCCAAGGAATTCTGAACCGTGCGGAGAGACGGGGCAAGGAACTTCCTATTGAATTACGAGTAGCTTTAGAACGGCAGGCCGGGCTAGGGAGTTACTGTAGTTGAAAGAAGATAAGAATAACACCTCTCTCTCTGATGAAGTCTGGTGCATCAATGCTGGCTGCTGGATGGGTATGGGAGTAGAGATAGCCGAGACTCTCCGGCAGCGTGACTACAAAGATCCATCGATAGTCTTTATTCCTGCCAATAGAGAAGTGTGGTCCATGACCACAGAGATGACTCCGAAGGTAGCAAAGGACAAAGCCCCAGCTCTCCGGCAGCGTGACTATAAGGATCCTCCTGTCGTTATCTACGATGCTGATACTGAATGATCAGGGTGGTGGAGTGATGAACATTACGGAAGATATCACTAACACTCTGAGAGCAGAAGATCATGGGCATCCTCCTTTAGTACTCTCTCTCTCTCTCTGGGCGATCTGTCACTTCCTATGGATTCAAACCACAACAGGGATGGAGAGCTCATGGCATGGGGTGGGAGAAGGAAGTATCCCCAAGCCTTACTTCCGGAACAAATCAAGGAGTAGTAATAGAGGTAGACAATGGCAGAAATTTGGAAAGACATTGATGGCTATGATGGTCGATATGCGATCAGCACATGGGGTAGGGTCAAGAGTATTCATGGAATACTGAAGCCATATGAGAATCATAAGGGCTACCTAAAGATCGGCCTACAAAAGGACGGCGCAAGTCACAAGCACCGTGTACATCGTCTTGTCGCTCAGGCCTTTATTCCTAATCCCGATAATCTTCCGGAAGTAAATCATATCGATGGCAACAAGCAGAATAATTCTGTTACGAATCTGGAGTGGGTAGATGGCAAAACCAATAGAGAGCATGGGGAAAAATTTGAGGCCAAGATCAGAGATCAGATGTCTAGGGTTTGATGCTCGTGGTAATGGAACCAATACATATATATCCCCTACTCTTACTGGGGACCATCAGAATCGGATCACGGATTACACAGCGATTGTAGTTATAGAGGTAGATGATGGAAGTGATCGGAGTCGATTTCTACAACCAGACAACAACAGGGATTGTGTCAAAGGGGTTGACCTCGGCTGCGACGGACAGTGACCACATACCTTGTGTATTAATAGAGGTAGAAGATGACGCTATACAACAAAGCTCGTAATGATCAATGGGAGCAGGCGGATGTTTGCATGTCGATCATAGCTCGGTATGGTACGGGCGGAGGAAATATCCCGGTAGTCAAAGAGAGAGAGAGAGTAAAAACATTGTGAATGAAAAGACTTACGTAGTAAGAAGACTGACACCTCTGGAATGTACCAGACTCCAAGGGTATCCGGATGGATGGGTAGACATCGGAGATTGGGTAGACAGCAAAGGCAAGAAGCATAAGGATGCTGACTCTGCTAAGTATAAAGCTTTGGGTAATTCCATAGCACTCCCCTTCTGGTATCAGTTGCTCGGAAATATATTTGAGGTTCTGAGACGAGATGATCCTATGTCTCAGACTCATACCTTGGGTTCTCTATTCGATGGCATATCCGGATTTAGCTATTGCTGGGCGATGCATAACGGGAAGGACTCAGTTCGATGGGCATCAGAGATAGAACCTTTCTGTATTGCAGTTACGACTCAGCACTTCGGTGATGAGGATTGGGGTATTGACGGTGATTTTGATAAGTATTTTAAGGAGAAAGATATATGAGTGAAGTGTTAGAAATGACAACCTTCTCAGCGAAGGAACTGAAGCGGATAGTTGATCTGTTCCCTCAGACAGATCCTACGACCAGAGACTATGCCCAGCTGTGTGAGAACCTTGAGAGGTTCGCAGCTTCGATAGGCAATGTCGATTGGGTACTTGGACTTACTCCTCTGGATCAGCAGAAGCCACAGATCGTGCAGTTCAATGCACCTACAGCGGAGGATGAGAAGTTTGAAGATCCTGCTCCGGTGGAAGCAGAGCCTGTAGTTGAGACTCCGGATCCTGTTGAAGAGGAAACCCAGGTTGAGGAAGATGCTCCGAAGTATGAGGCTTCTGAAGTTAAAGCGGCCATAGCTAGAGCGAGAGCGGCAAAGAAGATTGGCAGTCCGAAGGCCTGGATTCAGGAAGTAGTCGGTGTCGATGGGTTCGATGCTATACCGGCTGCGAAGTATGGTCTTGTAATGCAGAAGCTGAAAGAGTTGGGGGTTGATTGATTGCCTGGTGTACATGCTGCGCTTAGTCCGAGCGCCGCCAAACGATGGGTATCCTGTCCTCCATCCGGAAGATTAAACCAAAAGTATAGGGATCTTTTCGGAGATCAGAGTTCTGAATATGCCACTGAAGGTACGCTTGCGCATTCGGTAGCGGAGTTAAAACTCCGCAGAGAGAATGGAGAGATCAATGCATACAACTTTAGCGAACAGCTTAAGCAGCTTGGAGAAATCCCTTCGGAGATGGACCGCGCTACTGATGACTATGTCGATACTATTCTTGCTGAACTCTTTGCTGCCCGGAAGATTGATCCGTCCGCCCAACTGTTCATCGAACAGCAGCTTGACATGAGCGAATGGATTCCGGAATGTTTCGGTACTTCCGATGCAGTTATCGTATCAGAGAATGGTCTGGTAGTTGGAGATCTCAAATACGGCAAAGGTGTCCCCGTATCTGCGGTTGGAAACTATCAGGCTAGGATCTATGCCCTTGGAGCATACGCATGTTTTCAAGAACTTTATGACATAAAGCATATCAAAACAATCATCATACAGCCACGGCTTGAATCGGTAACGGAGGAGATCATAGCTGTGGAAGATCTTCTCAACTGGGCGGATGAGGTAATCAGACCCGCTGCACAATTGGCTTGGCTCGGACAAGGTGAATTTCATGCGGGACCACATTGCCAATTCTGTAGTGTAAAAGCAATCTGTAGGGAGAATGTTCTGAACTCCCTGTCCGTCATTCAAAATATGTTTGACTCTCCGGACGTAATCTCGGATGAGAAGTTGGAGAAGATGCTCCCCTATCTGGAATCAGCAGAGCAATGGATTAAGGACGTAAAGGCGTACATCTATAGCAGAGCTCTGTCTGGTGAACACATTCCAGGTTTCAAATTGGTCGAGGGGAAACGACCAAGTAGAGTGTGGGAAGATGAATCGGCAGTCATCGACCAGCTCTCAAGGGCGGGCTATTCCTCAGAGCAGATCTATACGAAACCGAAACTCAAGTCTGTGGCTGAGATGGAAAAGACTTTGAAGCATGCTGCGTTTGAAGCGTTGGTTGGAAAGTATGTGTACCATGGGAAAGGATCTCTCACGTTAGTTCCGGAATCAGATAAGCGTGAAGAATACCGCCCGGTGGATATGGACTTCGCCGATCTCGGTGAGTCCAGTAATGTAAATTAAAATGAACAAAATGATTATTAATGTATGGAGTAATGAACATTATGAATCTTAATTTGAAAAAGAGCAATGATGGTACGGTAGTTCGTGTCGGTGAAGTTCGCTTCTCCTATGCCCGTGTGTTTGAGCCTTATGCTCAGGACGAGAATCAGAAAGCAAAGTATTCCGTTTGCGTTTTGATCCCTAAGACAAACACAGAAGCGGTCTCCCTTATTAATAACGGCATCGCAGCCGCCGCTAAGAATGGTGCAGACAAATACTGGTCCGGTAAGATCCCTGCCAATCTGAAGAAGCCTCTTCGTGATGGTGATGAGGAGCATCCGGATGATCCGGAGTATGCTGGCATGTGGTATCTCAATGCAAGGAATGAGAGAAAGCCTGGTGTGCAGGTCTTCGAGGATGGTCTGCGTTATGACACGGAAGATCCGGATGAGTTCTACTCCGGTTGCTGGGGTGGTGTGGTACTCACGTTGTATCCCTACAATGCCCCCGGTAATAAGGGTGTCGGTGTAAGCCTCGGCAATCTGATCAAGACAAGAGATGATACTCGTCTTTCCGGTAGCCGTGAATCCTCTGATGATTCCTGGGGTGACCTCGGCTGATCCTCTTGGGTGGGATAACCCACCCGTTTTATGGGGCTGTTATGTAATCGGCAGCATACCAGACTTTGACTCTGGGAGAATAGGTTCAAATCCTGTCAGCCCTGCTTATGTATCTATTGCCGGACTTGTCGCGGAGTCCAATGGCAGTCAGGTATTCTTTCAAGATCATTGTGGGCATAGATCGGTAACTGGCTCTGCCACTATGTCGGTGGGTACGCGAGCCCCCACCTCCTTTCGTTTACCTCATGGCAGCTGGCTCCCAGTAGAGTCGCAGGTTGAAACCAAGCCGCGCGGGTGGAAATCCCGCACACCCACTCCGGTAGCTCAATGGAAGAGTTGGCGACTTATAATCGCTCGATGAAAGTTCAATTCTTTCCCGGAGTACCAGAGGCCGGGTAGCGCCCGGATGATCTGAGCGGTAGCGGTTCCCCTCAGAGAAGAATGACAACGCTGTGTGATACCGGAGGATGATCACTGACGTACGCAGTGTGACGAAAGGTTAGCTCAGAAAGCCGCCTACGCCGGAGTGGTGCAATTGGAAGACGCATCAGACTTAAAATCTGAGGGAGAAATCCATAGGGGTTCGAGTCCCCTCTCCGGCATTACTCTATTTAAAAGGTAGGGAAATAATGAAAAAGAAACAAAGAGACAGAGAAGCAATGAGAAAAAACGAGTGGCGTCAGAAGCAGTACCGCAAGTTTGGTATCGTCATGATTCCTAAGAAGAAGGATGAGAGGAATGCCGTTGAGTACTATCTGAGGAATCATCCGGAGGAGAAGCTGTGATGAAAACATATAACTTAAATATCCTCGGCTCCAAGTGGAAGATGAAGATCATCCCCAGAGAATCTGATCCGATGTTTGAAACGGTCGATGGATACACTGATCGCAGCATTAAGACGATCTATATTCCGGAAGATACTTTTGGTGAGCTCGATGATCTGAAGGACTATGATTCTTACCTCAAAGAGGTTAAGCGGCATGAGATTATTCATGCTTTCCTCTATGAGTCTGGCCTCGCTCAGAACATGTACCACTCCACATACGGCCATGACGAATGCGAGATAGATTGGTTTGCTATGCAGATTCCGAAGATGCTGCAGGTGTTCGAAAAGGCGGAGGCAATATGAAGCCGAGGATAGCCGGTGTCTACTTCTTATTTAAAGATAATAATCTAGTCTATATTGGAGAGACGAAAGACATCTATCGTAGAATCGCAGAACATACAGCCGGGAAAAAATGCAACGGTGTTCTCAAGAGCAGTTTTGATAGATGGGAATTCATAGAGATAGAAAACAATGCGAGTCGAAAACGTGCAGAAGAGATGCTGATTACAATGCTACAGCCAGAGTGGAACATAGCCTACCTCGGTGGATGTACCATTGAGCCGCATACTAAAGAGCAAGCTCCAGAAGAGATTAAACCTGTTTATTCTTTCGGCGATCATCCCTTACCGATGCTTGACCCATTGGTTTTTATCACTCCTAACGAACTTGGAGATATCTTCGGCTTGCCGTCCAAAGTCTTTTTTCAATATGCAAAGACTCATAAGGGCGAGGACTGCTGCAAGTATTTTGCGTCCGTTCCGTTCTTTAGAAGACAATGGGTTGACGAGAATCGAAAAATATTTGAAGTGGCCAAGGTGGTGAGCAGTATAGATGGATAAGTTAAAACCGCATACACTCAGTTGCGATCTGGAAACCTATAGTTCTGTTGATATTGGTAAGTGTGGCGCACATCGTTACGTCGAGTCCGATGACTTTGAGATCCTGCTCTTTGCTTACTCCTGTGACTATGGTCCTGTCACAGTAATCGATATGACCAGGAATGATGGAGTCCCTACTGAGATAGTTGATTGGCTTTACGATCCGGAGGTAGAGAAGACTGCCTTCAACGCAGCCTTCGAACGCACCTGTCTGACTAAGTGGTTCGGTCGGTATTGCGAGCCTGAGCAATGGTCATGCACCATGATCCTCTCTGCGTCCTGTGGTCTTCCCCTCTCCCTTGCCGGAGTCGGTGCAGCGCTGGAGCTGCCGGAAGACAAAGCAAAAATGAAGGAAGGCAAAGAGCTTATCCGGTACTTCTGTCAGCCGTGCAAGCCTACTAAAGCTAATGGTGGGAGAACACGGAACAGACCGGAGGATGCTCCAGAGAAGTGGGCTACATTCGTCGAGTATAACCGGAGAGATGTTGAGACGGAGAACACGATCCGCCAGCGTTTACTGAAGTGGAGGCCGGACTTCTCAGAACAAAAGCTCTGGTGTCTGGACCAGAAGATGAACGATCGTGGGGTTCGCATCGAGCCGAAGCTTGCGGAAAATGCTATCAAGATTGGTAACCAGTACCGGGAAGAGTTGATTGCCCATTGCAAACAACTGACCGGGCTGGAGAATCCAAACTCAACATCGCAGATCAAAGCGTGGTTGGAAGAACAGGAAGGGGTTGAGGTTCTTTCTTTAAACAAGAAAAGCATCGCTGATGTGTATGCTTCTCTGAATGCCGACCAGACCAAGGAAGTCCTCAAGCTGAGAGAAGAGTTCAGTAAGAGTAGTAATAAAAAGTATGAAGCTTTCCTTCGCTCCTGTTGTGAAGACAATCATGTGCGAGGAACATTTCAATTTTACGGAGCGTCAACCGGGCGGTGGGCAGGAAGATTAGTGCAGCTTCAGAACCTCCCGCATGACTCCCTTCCAGATCTGGACGACGCAAGGATGTGGGCGATGCTCGGAGATGAGGAAGACTTTGAATGTATGTATCCGAAAGTCCAGAGTGCGTTGAGCGCATTGATCCGTACCATGATAATACCGGAAGAGAATAGCCGATTGATCGTGGCGGACTTCAGTGCTATCGAAGCGAGAGTTATCGCCTGGATAGCTAATGAAGAGTGGAGAATAAAAGCTTTCTCCGAGGGTGAGGATATCTACTGCGCATCAGCCAGCCGAGCATTTCATGTACCTGTCGTTAAGCACGGCATCAATGGAGAACTCAGAGCAAAAGGTAAGATCATTGAACTTGCTTGCATAGCTGAAGACCAGCTTGTTCTTACCGATCATGGCCTCGTTCCTATTCAAGATGTTACTACCGAGATGAGAGTCTGGGATGGTGAAGACTGGGTCGAACACGAAGGCGTTATATACAAAGGAGTAAAAGATGTCTACGAATACGAAGGACTCACAGCAACAGCAGACCACCTCGTCTTCGTCGAGGGGCAGACGTGGCCGATACACTTTGGAGTCGCCGCCGCCTGCGGCGCACATATCATACAAACCGGGGATGGTTGGAACACAATACGGCTGGGTGAGAATAATAGGGCCAGAGAAGAGATGGAACGCGAACTGGAATCACTGCTACGTTCTTACGGAATGCACTGGGTGTGGGTACGTGGGTTGGACAAATTTGAATGCCCTTCAGCGGGGTTTGTCCAGAGGCTGTCAGAATTGCTCCGAAGCGCCACGCAAGATCCCAAAATGGTTGGATCGGAGACTGACCGCAGCGAAGCAGAGATGCGAGAATCCGAAGGACAAAGGGTACAAAAACTACGGAGCGAGGGGTATCAAGTTCGAATTCCCGAGTGTGATAACAGCTGGAGTCTGGATGATAGACAATCTGGGTTTACCGGATCGGAGTATGGAGATAGACCGGATAGATACGAATGGGGATTATGCTCCGGGGAATCTCCGTTGGGCTACTCACAAGACGAACTGTATAAATCAGAGACGATGTGTGTTGTCAAGATGGGATCAGCAGTACTGGCCATATGCAAAGACAGTAGTGATACGGAAACTATCAGAGGGCTACTCAAGGGAGCAAATTATTCAACAGGCTCAGGATGCTGTATACGACAGGAGAAAGAACTGGCGCAGTATAAAGGCAAGGCTAGAGTCTATGACATACGAAATGCCGGAAGACATCATCGTTACACCGTATCGGGAAGACTCGTCCACAATTGCGGATACGGCGGTGGCGTAGGAGCCATGAAGAACTTCGGTGCTGACAAGATGGGCATGTCCGAAGAAGAAATGTCCGATCTGGTATCCAAGTGGAGAGAAGCTTCACCGCATATTACCGCGCTATGGAAATCTCTAGAGGACGCTGCCATCCGATGTATTAAAAAAGGTAGACCTACGATCTCCACTGTCGGTCATATCCGATTTGACATGGAAGACGGGGTGATGTGGATGACTCTCCCCTCTGGAAGACGGATAGCCTATTGGGGAGCGGCTATGGGTCAGGACAGATGGGGTCGTCCGTCGATGACCTACATGAGCATGAACCAGACGACACGTAAGTGGGAACGTACCGAGACATTCGGTGGGAAGTTAACAGAAAATCTCATCCAGGCCACCGCAAGAGACTGCCTCAAGGAAGCACTCTTCAATCTGGACAAAGCCGGATATGATGTCCGGGCCACGGTTCACGATGAAGTTATTATCACAGATCCCTTTGACCATGGAACTTTGGAAGAAGCTATCCAGCTGATGTGCAAAGGAGCTCCGTGGATGGAAGGCCTCCCGCTCAATGCGGATGGCTACTACTGTTCCAGTTATAGAAAGGATTGACAACTATGACAATAGATCCGGAAGGTCCCTATCTGGTAGGGCATTGCGATATATGCGGCCAGGAAATCTGGTCCTACGATGATCGCTATGAGATGGATAACAATGTTTATTATTGCTCCGATCTTTGTCTGCTGTATGCGATGAAAGATTATAAGGTAAGAGGAGATGGTTAAGTGGCATTTATTGTTGGTGATAATACCGAGATGATCAACATGTGTCTGAACTGTCCGCTCCCTAAATGCGTGAATTGCCTTGACGTTAGGAGCAAGCATGGAACTCCGAGTGGTAAGAGGACGATGAGACGGACCCACGGTGGCCGACCAAAGAAAGGGTTGTCTCCGGCAGAAAAGTTAGTACTTCAGTATTATGTAACATCGGTTGATGACAAGGACATAGCAAGCCATTCAACATTACAGCCCGGCACAGTGAGACAGGCAAGATCAAGTCTTGGGCTTCCGGTTATACGACGTACTCCAAAGCACATACGAGAGCAACTCGTGGAGGAAGTTAAGGAGAGAATGGATAAGCTATACGGAAGAGGAGATGGTTAAGTGGCTTCCAAAAGAAGAACTTTTGAAAAAGATTATATAGGTGATACACCTGATCGCATCAAGCTTTGTCTCAGCTGCCCATATAAGGAATGCACCAACTGTCTGGAAGCCATTCCCCAGGGAGCTGACCTCGCTATGATCCGACGTGTTCCCTGTGCGGATGGATTAAAGCTGAGTAAGACGGACATACTTGTTCTTGATAACTATGTACATTCTAAAAGCGATGCTGACATAGCTTTAAAGATCGGAGTAAATGCCGCATCTGTACAGCACAGCCGGACGAAGTTAAGTCTTCCTGTCCTTAAACATACTCCTATGATCGACCGGAGGCGCTTTGTGCAGCAGTGGAAGGATAAGATACAGATGAGGGATGGGGTATGAAGAAGCCCATGGATCACGCTGTCTTCCAGGAGTATGTCGGTGACAGCTATGAGAATATCCAGTTGTGCCTTAATTGTCCTTATCCTAAGTGCATTAATTGTCTCGATCATCCGGAGGCATCCGCTAAATTCGCAGATAGGATTTTTAAACCGAGGCAAAACAGATCCGGTGTGAATCATAATAAGCTATCAAAAACAGAAAAAGCTGTACTCGATCTGTATATAAACGCAGAGTCTGATAGAGGCATTGCTGATGAACTAGGTTCATACACCTCCTACATTACTTATGTACGAAATAAGCTTGGTCTCCCGGCATTGAAGTATACACCTATAGAAGACAGGATCAAACTTGTGCAGGAGATCATGAAGAAGGTGGAGTCAAGTAGAGAATGAAAGTAATATGTGAGTGTTGTGGAATTGAATTTGACAAACCATTAGCAGAAGTAAAAAGAACAAAGCACAATTTCTGCTCGATAGATTGCTTCAAAGAGAAGAGAAGGCAGCAGCGTCCAGTTGTGGTATGCGATTATTGTGGTAAAGAATTTAACAAAAAACCGGGTGATATAACAGAACATAATTATTGTTGTAGGGATTGCCAATTAAAAGATATAGGCAGACTAAATTTAGGATCTGTAAGATCTGAAGAAACTAAAGTGAAAATTAGTGAAAGCCATATTGGAGATAAGAACCCGGCTTATAGAGATGGTCGTAGCTATTATAAACTTAGAGGTAAGAAGGTTCATATTCAGATTGCAGAAGAAATGCTAGGAAGACCTTTACTTCCGGACGAGGTAGTACATCACATTGATCTAGATCGGCATAACAATGACCCATCTAATTTGATGGTTATGACTCGAAGTGAACATGCGAGACTTCATCAGGAGTTGAGGAAGAATGCAGTTCGAACCTAAACCCTACCAGCTTATAGCAATGGACTTTCTCCGCACTCATTCCCACTGCGCTTTGTTCCTGGACATGGGTCTTGGTAAAACAGTCACTTCATTAACTGTAGTCAAGGAATTGATCGATGACTACCGGGTAGAAAAGGTTTTAGTCATAGCTCCGAAGCGCGTGGCAGAATCCACTTGGTCAGCTGAACAGAAAAAATGGGATCACCTACATGACCTGAGGGTAAGCAGAGTTCTTGGTTCTAAGTCTGAAAGGATAGCAGCACTGGAAGAAGAAGCGGATGTCTATGTTATTAACCGGGAGAATGTCCAGTGGCTGGTGGAATACCATAATGGGATCTGGCCGTATGACATGGTTATCATTGATGAGCTATCCAGTTTCAAATCCCCACAGGCAAAGCGGTTTAAGATGATTAGGCGGGTGATCAGGCAATGCGATTATGTCTGGGGCTTGACCGGAACACCGGCATCTAATGGGTATATGGATCTGTGGGCGCAGATTTATCTCATCGATAATGGCGAAAGACTCGGCAGATTTATTGGCTCATATCGACAGGAGTTCTTTTATGCCGGAGCGCATAACGGATACATTGTTTATGAGTACAAGCTGCGGACTGGAGCGAAGGAGAAGATAGACCGGAGGCTATCTGATATATGCTTGTCTATGAGCAAAGAGGATTGGTTGGAAATACCTCCGATAATATTAAATGAAGTTCGAGTCCGGATGACTAGGAAAGAGAGAAAGATCTATGATCAGTTTGAAAGGGATAAAGTGCTACCTCTCTTGGATTCCAAGTTGGACACAATTGACAACATGGACTCAGCAGTCATTGGCGAGTCAGCAGCAACGCTCTCCGGGAAGTTATTGCAGATGGCAAACGGAGCAGTCTACGATGACAACGGAGGGGTATTTCACCTCCACGATCAGAAGCTGGATGCGCTCGATGAAATCGTAGAAGCATCACAGGGCCAGCCGATCTTGGAGGTGAAATACCCC
>Ga0326512_10000363_pt1 | contig 39167 bp, 56 predicted proteins | sample 1_2617_0518_D_FD_203652 | JGI IMG/M metagenome (GOLD analysis project Ga0326512, IMG submission 203652) | Bovine rumen microbial communities from UC Davis, California, United States - 1_2617_0518 | ecosystem: Host-associated > Mammals > Digestive system > Stomach > Rumen | place: USA... | reverse complement strand
CCTGCGGCGCAACATCAACATCTTCATCTACATCTTCATCTACATCAACATTGTTTGTTTTAGGTTGTTTTTTGGGGTTGTTTTGGGGGTTGTTTTCCGACCGAACGTTAGTTTCGTTTTCGGCCTGTTCCTCCCCGGCATCCTCCACGAACTCGAACCGCTCCTCCTCCGGCTGTGCCTGCGCCTGGGCCTTCGGCTCCGGCTGGGGCCTCGGGCGGGAAGCTTTCGGGGCGGGCTTGGCCGCGTTCCTGTTGCCCGACGGAGCGCCCCCGCACTTCCGCCCCACGTCAGCGTCAAGGAAAGAGCGGATGGCCGTGAAGGCGATGTCGGCGAGGAGCGGCAGCCCCTCCGGCTCTATGCCGTCGAAGCGGTATGCGTCCACCGCGTCGTAGAAGGCAAGCCGTGCCTTGTCGTCCGTTATCTTCCTCGCCACCTCGTAGTAGCTCCTGTACTGTGATGCCTTGGAGATCTGCTCCATTCCCGCCCCTCCTTGCTAAACTTCTTCTATCTCTATGCCGTGGACGTGCCACATCAGGCGCTTCTTGAGCCGGTAGACCGCAGTCCGCACGCCCTTGAAGTCAACGACGTGTTCCCTGCCGTCACTGTCACGGTACGTGAAGTCCGCCACATACTTTACGGCTCGCATCTTCCTGCCGTCCGGCCCTGCCTCCCCTTCGACGAGGACGAACGGAACCTGCCGCTCAAGCCCCGCAATGAGTCCTGACCGCTCCATAAGGCGGAGCTGGTTCCAGTAGGTCGCCTCGCCCATGCTGTCAAAGGAAAGGCCGTCAACGGTAACACGGCAGTTGCGGTACTTGCTCATACCGCCCCCGCCGGAACGTCACGGATGGAGACGAGCCTGCGCAACGCCCCCTCCCGGATATTGGCCCACATGTTGTAAGCGTCGCTGCGGTTCCTTGCGGGGCGTGCCGTTGCCAGCTGGCAGGGCGGAAGCCCCATCTCAAGCAGGCGGGCGTTGGCCGTCCGTATGATGGCCACAAGGCGGCTCTCCCTCTCGGACATTCCGCTCTCATCGTCGTTCATGAATCCCATGCCGGACCTCCTTCCCCTAGAACGGGATGTCCTCGGGGAACTCGTCCCCGCCCTGCCCCTGCTGGGGAGGGGCGTACTGCTGTGCCGCCGCCTGTGCCGGGGCGGGTGCCTGGGGGGCGGCCTGCCCCGGTCCCTGCGGTGCCTGGGACGGCTTCTTGAGAGGGTACAGGTTGCAGTATTCCGGGGCGGACTTCTGGGGCACGCAGCGCACCCAGCCCAGAGCCCCCTTCCATGCCTCGTAGGGACCGTCAAGCCGCGTGTCCCTCGGCATGTGGAAAGCGTCAAGGAACTCCGTCATCTTCTCGTCCCAGCGTTCCATCTCCTTCTGGCCCACGTAGGGCCGGTCATAGAAGGTCAGGAAGTTGGGGCGGCAGTGCGGATGCCCCTTGATCTGTACGTACACGGCAAGGTAGGGCGTCCCGTTCTTCGTCGCCTCGGGCCTTGCCCCCAGAATCCTCGCCTCGTACTCGCCCGGGACAAGCTTCTCGCTCTCCCTCGGCGTAAATCCCTGTCCGAATCCCATATCTTGCTCCTTGCGGCTCCCGGCCGCGCTTTATTTCTTCCTCAGGGCTTGTCCCGCCCAGTAATAGCGGATGGGGCTCTTCCCGTTCGGGTCGCTCTCATACACAGGGTCTGCCGAGTAGAGGTAAGCGGTGACGCGGAAGTGCCTTTTGAGTCCGGCTTCCCTGCGTATCTCCGACTCCGTGATGCCCTCCATCCCCGCCGCGCGTATGGCGGCAAGGATGCGCTCGTGCGGTTTCGCCCCCGTCATTTTCCCTCCGCCTTCCGGCGTTTCCCGGCGAGGGCGTGCCTCAGCTTGGCCAGGGCGATGACGGCGGGCCTCGCCCCCTCGACCTTCCCGAGTCCCGAAAGGTTCATACAGGAAAGCTCCGCCCTGTCCATAAGGGTGAGGTTCGACGGGTCGCAGTTGCGCGTGTCCCCGTCCAGGAACACGACGCACATCCCGGCGGGGACAGGGCCGTTCGCCCGCTCCCATTCCATTATGTGCTTCCATTCCCACACGTTCGGCTCGGCGACCTTCACCTTGAGGTAGCCGCTGGTCGCCATTACCTCCGTCCCGACGGGGGCGGCATTATGCGGACGCTGGCCTTTCCGGAACCACCCCTTCTCGCATCCGGGAATGAGTAAGCCCTTCCGCCCCTTGTTCGGCGGCTCGTGCCCCTTGCGGAACCGGGCGTCCTTCGCCCCGGTGAGGCGGAAATTCTTGCGCTTGGAGGCGACCTGTGCCGGGGTGTAGGACGTGCCGAGCCGGGCGTTGAGCAGGGCCGCCGTCTCCGCGCTCGTCCTGCCGGGCGACAGCTCCCTGAGCGCGTCCAGGGCAGCCTGCGGCCATACGCCGGACGTGCCGTCCTTCCGCTTCCCTTTCAGTCCGCTCCAAGTTTTGTGGTTATTCCGCCAAGAGCGGACGTTGGCCGCCGTGAGCGGGCGGAAGCGGCGGGAGAATTCCGCCGCCACCTCTTCCGCCGTGTGACCGGGGATAAACTCCCGGAGGAAATCCGCCTCGGCCTCCGTGTATGTGATGCGGCTCATGCGGTGGCCCCCTTGGGAAGGCGGGGCTGCACCTCGCTGTCCTTCACCGCGATGAGGGCAGGCAGCTCCCCGTTCGGCAGTGCGTTCTCTTCCGCCAGTTTCATCGCCTGGATCTGCGTCCCCGCGATGCGGATTATCTTGTCCGCCACGTCGCTGGATGCTTCCGCCCGGCGGATGGTCTCGTCCAGCTTGTCGCCGGTCACGTCATCGTCGTTCAGCGTCTCCAGTATGGCGAACAGGTGGTTTGAGAGGTCTGAGAGGTTGTTCTTCATTCCTTCCCCTCCCGTGCCCTGATCAGCGCGACGCGCTCGTCGTAGCGGGGGTCGTAGTAGGCGAACCTTGCGTATGCGTGGTAGCCCTCGCCCTTCAGGAGGAAGGGAAGGTCCTCGGACGCCCCCTCCTCCACCACGGCACGGTGCTCCTCGTCGCGGCTCTCCACCCGGTATATCAGCAGCCCGATGCTGTCCGCGTAGAAGCACCGCCTGCCCCTCAGCTGCTCGTCCCACATGAAATGGACGAAGCGCTTGTCAAACAGCTTCTCCATTCTTTCCTCCAAAAAAGAAAGGCGGCCTCCCGGTGCGAAGTTTCCGGTCAGCCGCCATATATGACCGCACGTCCATGGGGGCCGCGCGGAAATACCTGTGCCATGCCCGCAGCCCCCTTCGCCAGGGCGGCGGCCGTAAGATGCCGTGTTTGGTTACGCCTTTCGCTTGCCGGGAGAAACGTAGGAAAAACTCCCGGGAAGTGCGCCCCCGGCACGGCGGCCGGGCGAATGCATGATGGAGAAATACCTCAGAAACCAAGTTTCTTAAAATATTCCTTTGGACGGCTGTGTGCGGCCGTCCGAGTGCTGCCTGCCTTTCTCCTACGGAGCCGGGCAGGGAATGCTTGGGAAGCGCGGGAATCGGACCCGCCCGCAGGAGAGGTACCGCCTGCGGCCACTTGGTCTTTCCATTGCCCCCGACGGGACGTGTGGGAGGGGAATCCCGCCCCGCCTGGGCTTGTCCCCGCCCGCGCCGCAGGGGCACGTCAGGAACCGTCCTGCGAAACCTCACGGATCCTCCAAAACATTAAAGGCACGCTCCGCTCCGGTTTCAACAGGACTTCATTCATTCACCCTGTCAAGGGTGAATGAATCATGTTATCCGTAGGATAACATGAAATTGCTAATTCGCAATTTGTAACCTCATTATACTTCTAATTGGCAAATTGTCAATCAGTTTTTTTGCTTTTTCGCAAGTTTTTTCAACACGAAAATATAGATATGGAAATAAAAGGCCACGATGTTGTCATGCGGATAGACCAGAGGCTCAAGGAACGGAACCTGAAAAGGAAGGCCCTCGCCGAGTCCTGTGGCTTCAACGTCGCTAATGTCACAAAATGGGATAAGTATGGTTCGCTTCCCCAGTCGGACACGGCCTATTACATCGCCCAGGAGCTGGGCGTGTCGGTGGAGTGGCTTCTCACGGGCAGGGAGCGGGAGGGCCTGACCGAGGAGGAGCGCAGGCTCGTGGACATGTGGCGCGAGCTTGACGGGCGCGACAGGCAGGACGTGCTCGGCATCGTGGAGATGAAGCTGGAACGTTCTACGCCGTCATCCGTGGCGGAGGCCAGCCCCTCCGCCGGGTAAGGGCGGTATACCTCCGCCCCCGGCCGCCACGGTTTCTTTGACGGCTGGGGCGGGGCGGGTGAAAATGTTATTTTTTTATTGATTTTATCAAACCAAGTGATATAATAGAGGGGCTTTTTTATGGAAACCGGGAGGTTTGGGCCCTTGTGATGCAGGAGCGTCAGGGAGAGGCAAAGGAAATGACAGGACTAGCACCCACCAATCTCAGCAGAAGGCAGATTCATCAGCTGGCGGAACAGTTTGCCCAAACCACCTCGTACGTCCCCGGCGAGACGGACATCATCAAATATGTAAAAACCCAGCTGAAAGGCAAAATCGAATACACGGACATTCCCAAGGATTCCGCCGGGGGCTCCATAGCCGTCAGGGGAAAGGAAAACTTTACAATCTACCTGTCAAAGGCGACCTCCCACAAGCGGGACGTGTTCACCATTGCCCATGAGCTGGGACATTATTTCCTGCACTCAAGGCTCGGCGAGGTTCCGATAAGTGCAAACCGTTCGGAGGATATTGACGAGACCGAGAAGGAAGCAAATTCTTTCGCTGCCGCATTCTTAATGCCGGAGGCGAAGGTCAAGGGGCTTTTTGATGAAAAAAACGGAAATATCTCCGCCCTGGCCGATGCGTTCAATGTCTCGCTGTCCGCGATGAGCTGGCGGTGCGTAAACCTCGGCCTGAAAAAAGCATAGATGACTGACAGCCCTCAGCTTTTTCTTTTTCTCAGCGTCGATATTATAGACTCGACCGCAAAGAAATACGGCACGAAAAATCCGATTGACTGGTACAGCGTGTTCACGGATTTCTATGTCTCGTTCCCGGATGAATTCAGGACACATCTGGAAGCGGAATATGAGTACAACGGAAAACTGGATTACTCCCGCGGCAAACTTGTTATCTGGAAACATGCGGGCGACGAGATTCTGTTCTATACAGAGATTAAAAAGGAAAATGAAGTCCCTTACGTTATTTCCGCATTCAAAAAGACCTTGGAGGACTGGTATCCGCCTAAGGGCAAACTGGACGTGAAAGGCTGTGCCTGGACAGGCCAAGTCCCGTTCATCGACCGGAAACTGGAAGAGGAAAACGGAAAGCTTGATTTTATAGGGCCGTCCATAGACTGCGGATTCCGCCTTGGCAAGTATGCCTCAAAGAATGAGATTGCGATTTCCGTGGAGGTCGCAGATTTGCTCAACGGAATAAGCCAGCTCCAGTCTTCCCTGTATTATCTGAAGTCGGAAAACCTTAAAGGCGTATTCGGTGACAAGAAGTATCCGATTTTCGTCCTCAAGCTTGACGGGGCGAAAACAAACGAATACGACTTCTTGAAAATCCCCTGTCGGGAAACTGACCTTGACGAGTTCATCAAAAAGCATTATGCAGGCATTGGGAAAAAATTCAAGGGAAAAGCATCGCGCATCGAGAGAGACATACCTTCATACCTAGCAGGGAAAAAGGAGCTTTGCGAAAAGATACTGACATCAAAAATCGCAGGGCAGCAGACCGCACAGGAAATAGGCTCAGACAAAAAGGATGACAGTGCTGAATTTGAGCAATTCAAGGACTTGATAGATGCAAGCTCCGGTACTGCCACGGAAAAGCCCTAGCCTTTCCGCCCCCAGCTGTCAAGGATTGCTTAACAACTGAAAAAAAATCCCTCCCCGCTGGTACGGGGAGGGAAAGCTTCTTTTAAGGAGGTTATGTCTCAAAAGATGGAAAATGAAAACCTCCGTAAATATAGCACATCACGCAGGAAAAATCAAACGCTACACCACCTTGGGCAGGAAGTACGCCCCGTAACGCTCCGCCACGTCCTTCCCGAACGCATCCAGCTCCTCGTCAAGCACGTGCTCGCTGTAATGCTCGGTCATCTCGGCGGTCTTGTGGCCGACGCTCCCCTGCACCGCGCTCATCTTTGCGCCGCCGTGCACCATCGTCGTTATGAAGTCGTGCCGGCAGGAATGGAACTCGTACTTTGCGGCCTCCTCCCGTGACAGGCCCAGCCCCGCAAGCTCGGACCGCATGGCATCAAGGAAAGTCTTGCCGTCTATGGGCTTCTCCGGAAGCCTGCCCCAGAACACGAAGCGGTTCTTTCCGCCGTGGGGGTTCAGCTCCAGCTGGTGGGCAAGGGCGGCCATCAGGGAGGGGATGGGGCATACCGCCGTCCGCTCGCCCCCGTTCTTGGTGGACTTGAGCCCGTCCTTCCGGGACCATGAATGGCGCACGTGTATGCGCCCCCTCTCCATGTCCAGGTCACAGCCCCGCAAGGCAAGGATTTCCCCGCACCTCATTCCGGTAGTCATGGACAGCATGAAGGCAAGCTTTGCCCGACCGTCCTTCCAGTCCCTGCGGAAGAGCGCGTCCTTTATTTCCGGCGGGAACACCTCCCTCTTCCTGTACGTGCCCCGGAAACGCACCCAGCGTCTGGACAGGTCTTCCTTCATGAGCCCTTCCCGGTATGCGTAGCCCAGGGGCTTGGTCATGCTCTCCATGACAATGTTCTTCGTATGGAATGAAAGGCCGGAGGCGGACAGCCTGTCCAGGACCCCGTCAAGGTCGGCCTTGCTGACATCGGCTATGAGCTTCCCGCCCAGCGCGGCCGCCCAGTGCCTGCGTATGACGCTGCGGTGGGCCTCCAGCACCTGCGTGCCGGTTCGCTTGCCCGCCCGCTCCTGCTCGGCAAGGTAACGGCTCTTCCCCCTTGTCCAGAAGTCCATGGCATAATCGACGGCCCGTATGTCCGCCCCATCGCCCGGCAGGACATAGGACCTGACAAGCCCCCGCCCCGCAAGGCCGGACAGGAGGGACTCAACGTCGGAGAGGGTCAGGTCGGCGGACGAAAGGATTTTCTTTGCCTTAGCCAATGCCTCGCGCCTTCCGTTTTCGGGGCTCGCCATCATCTGGCAGGCCCTCCTGAATGCCCTTGAGTAATCCTCCTCGCCCGTGGATTTGCCGGACGTGTAGCCCGGGCATCCCCCCAGCTTGAAGGCCGCATAATAGAAACGAGACTTCCTGCGCTTGTACAGGATAAATGGCAACGGCTGACGCACGGACAGACCTCCCGTATGGCATCATCTGGAACTTGACACTTCCGCTTGACACCTACATTTTTTCAACGGAAAACAGGCCCGCCCGTGGTATGGGTAGGGTGGCGCAGTCTCTTTGCACACAAAGACTTAGCGCGACTGACGCATGGCGGATTCGAACCGCCGACCCACTGCTTAGAAGGCTTCCTAGAGCCGTTTCCACTACTTTTTTCGCTGTTTACGTTCCTACTATATAGTGGAAATATTCCCTTGTAAAGCCTTTTGTTGTCACCTCTTGACAAACACACATTTAATGTGTATACTGTACACATGAAAGCAAGGGAGCTGATACGGCGGCTGGAAAAAGCGGGCTTTGTGTTCGTAAGACACGGAGGCAAGCACGATGTCTACAAGAGAGGGAAAGACGAGGAGCAGGTTCCGAGGCATACCGACTTGAATGAAAGGCTGGCAGCCGCAATAATCAAGAAATGGGGGCTATAGCCCCTACCCGCCGGAAGGCGGGCTTTCCATGCTTAAGGAGGTTTGTATGACAGTTGTTTACCCCGTGGTGTTCACGGAAACAAAGGACGAAAAAGACACGGTGCTTGTCTCCATACCGGATTTGAACGGTTTCACGGAGGGGTACGGAATAGCAGATGCGATAGCGATGGCAAAGGATTACATCGGGAATGCGCTCTGCTCCATGAAAGACGCGGATTTTCCCGCCCCGTCAAGGATAGCAGACGTGAATGTTTCCGCCGGGGAGTTTGCGGGAGCCGGAGCCCCGTTCGCATCACTCGTTGACGTGGATATTGAATTCTTCCGCAGGAAGGAAAAAAGCCGCATGGTACGGCGGAACATAACGCTTCCCCAGTGGCTTGACGAACTTGCTACGGAAGCAAAAATAAATGTATCGGCGGTCGTGCAGGACGCTCTCAAGGAACGGCTTCAGACCGCCTGACCTCCAAAATGGGAAGCCGCCCCGCGCCGTATTGCTAGATTCCCGCCACCCAGTCCAGCACGTAGCGGGAAACGCTCTTGCCCGCTTCCTTCGCTTTCTGCTTGAGCAGGGCAATTTCCTCCGCGCTCCCGCTTATCGTCGTGGTGGAGAAAATGACTTTCCGCCCGGTGGCGGGACGGCCCGCGCCCGGCCTCGCCCCGCCCCTGCCGTCCTTCTTCTCAGCGTCCATCGGCTCTTCCCCGCTTCCCGTGAAGAACAGAAAAGACGACGGCAAGAACAAGGAGGATGGCAGCGGCCACGCACTTGACGGCGACCTCACGGGCGGAAGCCCCGGGGCAAAAGGCCCGCAGCGCAAAGAACACGCCCGCCCCCACGAACACGGGCCACGATTTTGACAGCTTGCTTTTCATGTTGACACCCCCGAATAATCGCTGTAAGATTGGAGGTAAAGAAGTAGCAAGCCCATGCTGGATTGCATGGGACTTGTGCCACGCAAGGCTTCTTTACTTCCTGCCGTCAAGCCACTTGTTGATGTAATATCCAATTACAATCAACAAGATGGCAAGCTGGAAGTCCAAGAACTTGAAAGAGTCTGCCCCGCCAGCTTGCAGGGCAGGGCTTACCCCAGTAGCCCCTCAACCTCCTTGTCGGTGAAGCCCATGCGGTAGACGCGGGCGTTCGGGTCGGTCACAAGCTCTATCTGGACACGGACGGGAAGACCTGCCCCCTCCGAACCTTCCTTTGTCACGACCATGTGGGAAGCGTCCTCAATGCCGTCATCACCCTCGGCAAGCTCGCCCGCCTCGCGCCAGGCGAACCTGTCCGCCCAGAGGGAGCGGAGCGCGGCCTTCGTCTCGCCCGGCCACGCCTCCATGCAGTTCATGTAATCCTCTTTCGTCGAAAGAACCTGCGGGAATCTCCTCATATTGTCCTCCTTGCCCTATGCGAGCGTGTAATACCTGTCTATGCGCCTGATATAGGCCTTGAACGGAAGCCTTGAGCAGTATTTCTCAAGCTGCCCGATTATCACCGTTGACCCGGTGAAGAAAATCTTTTCCTCTCCGTCCTCGGTGAATTTGAACTGGACCGTGGCGCAACTGTCGCCCTTATCCTTGAACTTTGACGGCCTGACCTTGTAGCGCAGGATTATGACTTCCCTGTTCACGAGGTCATTCAGCCGCACCTTGTCCCCGGAAAAAGGCTTCTCGTCCGCCTCAACGAAGTCGCCGAAGCTTTCCATTACGCGACAAGCTCCCTCAGCTCCGCAAGCCCGAGCTTCTCCTTGAGCCTGTGCGTCTTGGCGTGCCGCATCCAGCCAGCCATGCTGTCGAGCGAGGAGCGGCACTTGTCCCGGTCAAACCTGCCGCCCTCCACCGCCCTGCGGATTTCACGGACCCGCTTCTCCTGCCTGAGCTTGGTCGATTTCCGAAGGAGGACGAAGTTGTCGAAGTGTCGGTAACCGCAGAAGTCGACGCCCTGCCTGACGCTGAAAACGTCCGACCGGCTGTATTCCAGCCGGAGCCTGTCACGGAGGAACAGCCCGATTTTCTTCCGGCATTCGTGCAGGAAAGCCTTGTCGTCCGAGAACAAGAGAAAATCATCGCAGTAGCGGAGGTAGTCACGGACATGGAGCTCCCTCTTGACGAAGTCATCAAGCACGGACAGATAAAAGTTTCCGCTCCACTGACTCAGGTAGTTCCCGATAGGACAGTTTTTCCCGCCGGGGAAGCTGAATATGATGTCGTCTATGACCGCCATCAGCCGTCCGTCCTTTATGAGCCTGTGGTACATCGCGGAAAGGATGTGCTGGTCGATGGACGGGTAGAAATGCCTCACGTCGCATTTCAGGCAGTACTTGTTCCGCCTGACCGCCTCCATGCACCTTTGGCCCGCCAGTATCTGCCCCCTTCCCGGAATGCAGGAGTAGGTATCCGCAATGAGCTTTTTCTCCAGCACCGGGGCAAGCACGTTGACGAGCGCGTGCTGGACTATCCTGTCAGGACAGAACGGAAGCTTGTATATCGTCCTCTTTTTCGGCTCGGTAATCGTCATGCTCCTGTACGGGGACGTATGGAAGCGGCCCTCCATTACATCCCGCCGGAGCGCGTACAATCTCAGCGACCATCCGTGCCGGAACTCGGCGACGCTCCGCTGCTTACCCTTGCCTTTCCTCGCGTCCTTGTAAGCCCGAACAAAGTTCTGGACGCTTATGAACTCGTCCCACAGATTTGTGTATGTCCTCACGATTCCTCCAAAAGTCGGCGGGGAAGACCTTCCGTCACCGTACCGGAATCCCCCGCCCATCGGTATTTTTTCTGGCATTCCGCCAGACTGCGCCCGCCAGCCGAAGTTCACTCAAACGCCCCCGATGTCAGGCTCGTTCGCTTCGTATCACCCCGCGCCCCGTGATATTCGCATTCGCATTCGACCGCTTGTTATTCGCATTACGGCAGCGCGACCCGCAGGAAGCGCCATTATTCCAATTGCCCCCTGCGATGAGCGCATTGCGCGGGCGCAGTCGTCCCAATATATCGCTATGCTGAGACCAAATTTTACCGGGCCGGGGACCGCCCGCTTTTTTGCGTGCGGCCCCCGGCAGACTACGCATCGCGGATAACGCGGCTCACCCCGCGCCCCGCGACATCCGCAGACGCAACCGACCGCCCGTTACCCGCATTACGGCAGCGCGACCCGCAGGAAGCGCCATGATTCCACTTGCCCCCCGCGAGGAGCGCATAAGATGCGCCGTATGTCTGTCCGAACGAGGCATGCCCGTCGTATGTCCCCCACGAGCTTCCCCCGTTGCAGGCATTTTCCTCAAGCCACTGCCACAGGACCCCGCACATGTCCTCGCAGCCGATGAAGCTCAGCATGCGCCTCCCCGCCGTGTCCTTGTGGCCTCCCGTGGTCACGGGATCGGCGGAGCCGTAGATGTTCGTCCGCTCGTTGCTCCCTGCCGCCGCGCTCGAGAACTCGTAGTCGTTCAGCAGGCGCTTGCCCACGCGCATCATGTCATCCTGATGGTTCTGCTGCTGCCTCGTGTCGGTTATGGTCGCCCCGTACTCGCTCCTCGTGAGCAGCCCCTTCCCGGACTGCAAGTAGATGTCCGGAATCCTGTCCGTGTCCGGATCGTACACCATGCCCTCCGCCCCGCTGAAAGGCCGGAAGGTCAGGCAGAACACGGACTCGGGAAGGATGTCCCCGGCGCGGAAGCCCGCGAGCGGGTGCGAGACCGTCACCGTGTCGTACTGAGCTCCTGCCGTCACCGACACGACGTTCCTTGAGTAGAATCCGTGGAATCCCGTGCCGTCGTCCTTGTACCTCTTGACAAGGCAGGTGTCCCCGGCCGCAAGGCTCCCCGGGGATGCGGCGAGAGTCGCCGTGAGCGGGCGGGAATCATCGTCAGCGTCCGCGCAGAGCGTGTGGAACTGCCCTATCTTGCGCGTGTTGAGCGCGGTATAGAGCGGGTCAATGTCGTTCGGGTATGTCGAGTTGGCGGAGGCGACGACCGTCACCCCGCCCTCCCCGTCCGGGACAAGGTACAGGTAGAAGTCCCGCCCGTTTATCTCGCCCGCCCGCGTCACGGACGCGTCCGCCGCGAGGTGCATCATCTGCGACAGGTCGAACGACTTGTCGGAATCCGCCTCAAGTGCCCGGTGGCTCGTCACGCCGCCCTCGGTCATGTCCAGGCGGATGTAAGTCCCCGCCAAGAACTTCACCGACCTCCTGGCAGGCGCGGAAAAGTCGAAGATCAGGAAGCGGTCGTGCGCCGCCCACAGGTCTCCCGCCCTGACGGCGGAGAGCCTGCCCTCAAGCTCGGCAACCCCGCGCCTCGCCTCCTCGTCCTCCAGGTCGAACAGGTCTGCCCCGACCTGTATGTTGCTCAGATTAGCCATGTCATGTCTCCTATATCACCAAGGTCTTGTTCTCCACATCGACGGACACGATTTTCCCGGATTTGTTCCAGAAGCAGAGGGTCTTGCCCCTGACCCCGGCAATCAGGGCCGCGTTCCCGTCGAAGAGCCGTATGTCATGCAGGGCGGCCTCGGCCTCCTCCGCATAGTACTTCGCGTTGTCCGTGTCCTCCCCCTCCCGCGTGTCCGTCCCTCCGGTCGCCCAGCTCTCGGCGAGCATCGCGGAATCGGCGGCGTTGCTTTCCGATATGGCCGCGTTCGCCTCGGAAGCCGTTGCCGCCGTCGCGCTCGCTGCCGCATTGGTCTCGCTGCTTGCGGCGGCGACCGCGCTTGCCTGCGCATTCGTCTCCGAGGCGGACGCGCTGGTCTCGCTGGATGCCGCGTTCGTCTCTGAGGCCGCAGCGTTTGCCTCCGAGGATGCCGCCGCCGTGGCGGAGCCCGCCGCCTGCGTGGCGTAGTAGGAAGCGTTGTCCGTGTCCTCCCCGTCGCGAGTTCCCGTCCCTCCGGTCGCCCAGCTCTCCGCAGCGGCTGCCTGCCCCGAGAGGTTTGCCAGCGCGGTCTCGGCCCTGTCGGCCCCGGAGGATGCCAGCCCCGCGTAGTAGGAGGCGTTGTCCGTATCCTCCCCCTCCCGCGTATCCGTCCCCCCGGCGGCCCAGCTCTCGGCGAGCGTCGCGCTGGCAGCCGCCGCGCGGGCGGACTCCCCGGACTCCCGCTCGTTCTCCAGCATCCACGCACGGAGCGCGGAGACCAGGAACTTCTTGTGGCAGTTCATGTCCTTGTCGAACGTGAGCAGGCTGTCCTCGTTCGCGAGCTCGTCCTTGCCTATCTCCGCAAGCTCGTCAACTGTCTTTATGTCGCCGGTTGTCAGCGTCGCCATGATTCTCCTCCTTCCTCTACAGTCATATCTATGCCGTCCTCCTGTACATGTTCACTGCCAGGTAAGGGGGCATGTTGTTGTGCGCCTCCCCTCCCCCCGCGGGGTTTATGGAGTGCGAGTGCGTCCCCGCATCGGTGGTGTTCCTGTTTCCCGACCCCTGCACGTAGGCGTTGCTTCCGGGAGTCCCGACGTAGTGGGTCTTTACGTCTTTGCCGTCAACGCCGTGATGGTGAGAGCCCCCCTCAGCGCATCCGTGGGTATGCGACGGCATCTCCTGCTCGGTCAGGACGTGCTCTGCCTCTCCGCCCGTCTGGCCCGCCGCGCAATCAGCCGACGTTCCCAGCAGGAAGCGGCCCTCGAGCTTCTCCCACTCCGTCCCGGGGAAAAGCACGGCGGGGCTCGTCCCCGCCATCGTCATGTAAATGGAGCCGACCGGGTATATCGCGTCGATTATCCCGGGGCCGACCTCCCGCGCGTCAAGGGTCCCGTTCACCCGCACCGTCCCTGAAGGGCATCCGGTGAAAGCGTCCGTCTGGGCGGTTGGATTGGCGACAAGGAGCGGGTCCTGCTCGCCGTTGCTCGTAGTGCGCTGGACGCGGAAAACGCCCTTGATTATGGAGCTGACGGCGGAGACGGCGAAGTTCGCAATCTTGAACCAGAAGCTGCCTTCCTCCGCCACCGTGCCGTCCGGCTGGACATAACCGCGCGGGGTATAGGCGAAGTACTCCGACCCCTGCTCGGTCAGGTTGCCGTCAGCGCCCTTCACTCCGTTGGAAAGAAGGAACTGCCCGGTCTCAAGGTTCCAGAAGTTGTTGGCCGCATCGGTTATCTCGTTGTCCTGAATCCTGCCAAACACGCCGCAGATGGCGAACAGGTCGCGGACGGCCATCTTGTCAGCGGTTATGCATCCGGCGGCGAGGTTGTCCGCCTGCACCGCGCCCTCGGCAATCTTGTTGTGGGTTATGGCGGAATTCACGACATCCGCCGCGCTCGTCGCCAGGGCGGTCACGAACACGGAAAGCCCGTCCGCACGGTGCACCGTCCTTCCCGTCGCCGGGTCTATGACGTATGCCGTCGCCCGGTACTCGTACAGGGTGTCACGGGGGTTCGCCCCGTCCTCGGTGAAAAACTTGGAGTGCCTTGTTGCCCCGAAAATGCCGTTGTCGTCGCAGACCACGGTCGCGTCCAGCTCCGCGCCGCCTATCCATACCCTTCCGGAAAGCGGGTACTCCACGCCGTCAACGGTCGCCTTGCTGTACCAGACATCGGCGGGGTATGTCTCTCCGTCAATCGTGACGCGCCCGTTCTCAATCTGGTAGGAGACACCGTCCTTGACAAACTCGGGGATGACCTCGTACAGGCCGCCGTCATGCCGTATCACGCAGACGTTGACCTCGCCGGAACCCTCGCCCGTTATGTCGCCGTAGACCTCCCACCCGGCCACGCGCATTATTCCGAAGGGCCGTTTGTCGCTGTCACCGAGCAGGGTCACTCCCGTACCGGAGGAATACTCTCCCTCCGACCTGAGCCCTGCGGCATCGCTGCCGCCGTATGCCCAGCCCGCGTCCACGACGTGCGGCGGGGCGACACGGAAAGCCTCCGTCCTGGCCGACTGCTGGACGGGATTGCCGTAGGCATCCTTCTTGTCCCGTGACGTGTACCACCAGGACTCGTAGTAAATCACGTCGTTCTGGCCGTCAAGCGGCAGCGTCTGCGTGAATGAGTGCGCGGTCGAAAGTCCCTCGGTCACGTCATCGGCGGACGGGGCGGCCTTGTAGTTGTCCACGGAGGCATAGGGGTCGCGGGTAAGGTCGGGATTGTACCAGGTCGCCTCACCTTTCCTGCGGATTTCAATCTTGTAGCGGGTCTCGCCGTAGAGCAGCCGTCCGGGTTTCTGCCCGAAGCTGAGCGTCGCCGTCCGCCCCGTAATGCGCTGGGCGGTCAGCTCGGCGACAAGCGGGATCCATGTGCCGTAGGAGGACGTGTCCACGGAGGACAACGCGCTCTGTGCGGTCCTGCCGTATATGTTCGTCAGTATTCCCCGGACACGGTATCCGGCAAGGTCTTCCACCTCGGGATATCCGTCAATATCCCTGTCAAACGCATACCCTGCCGAAGCGTCGTCCTCAACTATGGCCTCGCTCCCGTCCGGGCGGGTGATGACCCATGTCACGGACTTGGGGACGTTCTTGAGCCCGTCCCCGCCCGCGACCATCGACAGGGAAAGTCCGTCCATCGAGGCCCTCACGGTTATGAGCGGGATGTCCGGGTCTGCCGCCACGACGCTTCCGGAGGAATTGAGCTTGGCAAGCTGTTCCTCAAGCTCCCCCTGCCGCACGTACGGGACGGGGAGGTTGTCGGCGGGATTGACCCACTCGCGGACGTTGCTCTCGTAGTCGGATATTTCCCCGGAGTCGTAGATGCCGTCGTTATAGTCGGCGCAGTCCAGCTCCCAGCCCGAGCCCTCGCCACGGACGGCGGTGACTATCAGCTCCTGAGGCTCGTCGCCGAGGGAGTCGTCGGTCAGCCGTATGCGCGTCCAGGGCGTGAAGAACATCCCCTCCCGCCCGAGGGTCACGGTGACGAGCTTGGGGCGGAGGTTCTGGCAGGCCATCATGTAGCGGGCGTATTTCTGGATTTCCGGCAGGTACTCCACGCCCGTGACCGTCAGCTCCTGGATCACCGAGTCAGCGTCAAGTTCAAGGGCGGAATGCCTTTTCACGAGGACGGTCTTCTGCTCCCAGGTGTCCGCCTCGGTGTAGGTAATCCGCATCGCGTCCACCCGGCGGGCGTACTCCTTCTTGACCTTCACCTCAATCACGCTGTCAGCGTCAAGGACGGCGAGAGGGCCTTCCTGCGTGCAGTCCCACGCGACGGACAGGAGCCCCGCCATGTTCCAGTAGAGGGACGCGCGGCATACCCCGCATATTGTCTCGAGCAGGGATTTCTTTGTCGCCTTTGCGGTCTGGACGGCGTTGAAGCTTATTCCCTGGGACTCGCAGAACTCGTACAGGCCACCGAAGGCATTGAGGTCAAGCTCCGTGTCGGCGAAGCGCGACATGGGATGGATGTCGGAGGTCAGGACCTCAAGCAGTATGGCGGCGGGGTTGGAGGTCGTCGTCTTGCCTTCCGACCATCCCTCCCCGTCCCAGATGCGGGCGACGGAACGCACCACGACGTTAATCTGCCTGAGCTTGTCCTCGTTGGCCGCGCTCGCCTTTATGCGGACGGCGAGCATGGAGGACAGGGACCGCTCCTTGTCCTCAAGCACGGGGCAATCGACAAGGGCATCCGCCGCCTTGCTCTTCTCGGGGTCATAGCAGTGGCTCTCGTAATAGAGGAGGCAAGCGGTGTTCGTGATGTAGCTGTCCTTGGCGGACTCGTTGACAAGCTTGACATAGATGCAGCGGTGGCCGCCCGCCTTGTTCGCGCATATCTCCTGCCACGTGAACCTTCTCGTCGCCTCGTAGCGCAGCTCGTCCGAGCTGTTGGCCGAGAAGTCGTTGGACAGGCTGCCGTTCATCTCCTCCGCGCGGACGGGCTTCTCGAAGGTGTAAATGTGGGACCACCACTGCTCTGCGAAAAGCTGCCCGAAATACTGCCCCGGGCGCATGTCTGTCGGTGCGTACCCCCTTGAGGTGTAAGCGTCCACGATATCCCGCCCGTAGACCGGGTAGTCGAACCAGTTGTGGACCACCTCGTAGGGCACGGGGCTTGTCCCGCTCCAGGGAAAGTTCACGAGCACCTCGACCTCCTGCCTGTCGGTCATGATGACCGACTTTCCCGAGGGGGCGGAGAGCGTGAAGGGCATGGCCTGCCAGCCGCTGCCGCCGTCTATGGAGAAATAGCAGCCTATGCGGGCGGTCGTCGTGTGGTGGCTTCCGTCCTCCTTGTTCGTGGCGTACAGGCCCATCGGGAAGCTCACGGCAAGCGTCACGTCCCGGGCATACTGATCGAGCGTGACTATCAGCTCGGAGGACGCGCCGGAGTCCACTTCGGAGCGGTAGGGGATGCTCTGGTTTCTTGTCGCGCTCGCTATGCGGGCGTTCACCTGCGTGAGGGAGGAGAAAAGCTGGCCGTCCTGGGCTATCTCGTAAGTGCCGCCACGGGAGAACTCGGAGTCGATGAGCGTCCCGCCGTCGTCCTGGGGCTCGCTGCCGGAGAACTGCCTGAGCATGACCTCGCCCGCCCGGAGCTCCTCGAAGACGAGCTTGCCGAACCCGCATTCCAGCACCTGCGTGACGAACTGGTCACGGCCTCCCGGACCGGAAATTTCGTACCACTTGCCGGTAAGCAGGTAGGGCGTGAACCCGTGCCGCCCCATGACATAGGGCTGGCTCTTGCCCGTGGCGAGCGCGTTGGATGCGCCCCGGAGGAAAGGAAGGTTCGCGCCGTCGTCCTTGTTGGTGACGTTCTTCCTCTGCTCCGCCTGGGCCGCCGGGCTCTGGGCCTGCTGGGCCTTCTTCATCTGGTACATCGCCACGCCCACGCCCACGCCGACGACGACGGCGGCGGCTATCATGACGCTGGCGGCGACGACGGCGGGCGGACCGGGCAGAACGCGGACGAAGGAGCCGTCCCGCACCTTGTCGTCAGGATATGCCAGGCGGCCCCCGGAGACAATCACCGCGTGCCCGAAGTCTATGTCGGGGCAGGCGGCCCGGTATGAAAGGCCGTCTGGGACGAGCCTTGTCTCGTGAGCGTCGCCGATGCCGGGGAATACGGTAAGCCTCATTCCTTCGTCACCTCGTAGAACCCGCGCACCTTGAGCGCGGCAAGGGCGGAAAGCCTCACGCCCCTGCTGGTGGCATGGAGGACGTTGTTCATGTCCGCCATGTAGCCGACGTGGCTCTTGCCCTCGTAGTCCATTTCGACTATCCTGCCGGGCCTGGGGCCGGGGACTTCCCGCACGTTGAGGCATGGCTTCGCCCCGTCGGCCTCGGCGAGGGAGAATGTCGGGCTGTGATAGTCAAGGTCCGCGAGCGGAGTCCCCGCCCTCCGGCAGCACTCCAGCACGAGGCCGTAGCAGTCGAAGCCCTCGTCCTTGCCGCGCCCGTGCTCCTTGTACGGAACCCCTATAAGGTCAGTGAATGTCATGCGTTCCCCCTGTTGTTGCTGAGGTTGAATATCAGGGCCGGGAAGGTCATTCCCAGGCGGTCGTCCGTCCCGAACGTTATCTCCGCCTCCTTGCCGGTCCATAACGCCGTCCCGTAGCTCCGCCTGTAGCCCCGTATCGGCGTGACCGTCCCGTCCTCCAGGAGCAGGCCCGTGAACTCCGCGTTGAACACGTACTCGCTGTCCAGGAGCTGCTTGATCCCGTTGCCCCCGACGGTTATCCTGAGGCTGGACTCCCCGTCGTCGGAGGGCGTGAAGTCGAAGGCGGACGCGCGCCAGGTCTCGCCCTCCCACTCAAGGTCGCGGCTGTCGTTTATCAGGCGGATGTGCGCCGTGGCCGTGCTCCCGTCCCTCGCCCCGTCGTACAGATGGACAAGGTAGGGAAGGCTGTAGCCCCCGCCGAAAAGGAGCTTTTCATACAAGGGATCCATCTAAGCGTCCTCCAGCGTGAAGGAGACTTCCTTCTTCCCCTGCCCGCTCCATGTCGGCGTTTCCTTCATGTAGTACAGGCGTTCGGTCTTTCCGTCGCGGACGGTCACGTCCGGGAAGTAGAAGGGGACGGTCCCGCCGTGCAGGGTCTCCTCGAACCAGGACAAAAAGACGCGGAACTCCGTCTTTGTGCCGGAGACCGGCTTCCTGTCATCCATGCTCATATTGACGGCATGGGTCTGCCGCTCCGTCGAGTTCCTGCGGTAGTAAATCCTGCGCCCGCTCTTGTACTCCACCTCCTCCCGGTTCTCGGCATAGGAGGAATCCTGCCCGTATGCCTTCTTGTTCACGCCCTCAGGCCAATTCGCAGCCGTCATGCTCCCTCCTTACACCCCGTAGAATTTGCCCGTCATGCCGTCGCTCGCCTGCGCCATCGACTGGCTGTAGCGTCCCTTGCGCATGGAGTCGTTGACCCGCGCGTCGATGAGCAGCTTTATCCTGTTGCCGTCCACCTGCGGGGAAACCCCGACCAGGTTGGAGGCATTGTTCTCCACGTTCACCTGCGTCCCGCCCTCCTTGCGGCCCTCGCCCCGTGCCATCAGCCCAAGAGCCTTCATCTGCCCGCGCGTGAACACGCCCTCGCCGGAGTTGGCCCGTATCTGGACCTTGTCGCCGGAGTAGCTCGTCCCGGGGACGATTCCGCCCTTCTCGAAGGCGGGGGGCTGGGGCTTGTTGGACACGACGGTGGCGAGCTGGATGGCCCCGGCGGCGGCTGCCATCGCGCCCATAATCGCGCCGGCGGGCCAGCCGTTCTCGGCGATTGCCTTGGTCACTCCGAGGGCGATGTTCGCCGTCGCCTCGGCGACCTGCGCCGCCCACTGCCAGTTCTTTATCTGGTATTCCTTCTTGGCCGCGTCCTTCTCGAGCTCGGCTTTCTTGTCCTGGTATTCCTGCTCGGAAATTTCCCCCGCCCGGTATTTCTCCTCCCAGATGGCAATCTCGCGGTTCTTCTGCTCCTCGGCTTTCTGAATCGCGCTGTCGCCCGCGCTCTGCAATGCGGCGGAGACTTTGGATGTCGCGGCGGACACGGCCTCGGCGACCGTCTCCATGTTGTTTATGCCGTCCATGTTCCACGCGTCGTAGAATTCCTCGTTCATCCGGGCGAGGTCGGAATAATAGCTGTCCCAGATTTCCTTCTTCTGGTCGGCGGTCATCTGCTCCCATTCCACGGACTTGGTAAGGGCCTCCATCTCCGCCCGCATGGCCTCCTGCCTCTGGGCGACGGCATCCTGAAGCGGGGTCTTGCTCTTCTCCTCTTTGTCCGTGAAGGCCCCGGCGGCATGAACCTTGTCCTTGGCATCGCGGACTGCCCGCCTTGTAGCATCCTCCTCCGCCTCGACGGCCCGGGCGTAAGCCTTGTTCAGCTCGTCCGCAGCCCTGCCGTAGGCTTCGGCGGCTTCCGCGAGCTGGGTCTCGGACAGCCCGCCCATAGTCTCCATCTCCACGTACATGGCGGCAAGGTTGCCCTTGAGCTCAAGGATGCGCTCGCTCTCCTTCTTGGCGGGGCTCTCCTTGCCGAATTCCTTGTTGACGGACTCAATGGCTTTCTGGAAGTCCTTCCACTTCTCGGCCAGGTCCTTGCCGTCGTTGCCGGCTGCCTTGTCGTACACGGCGACCTTTTGGGCGAGCTCCGCTATCTTCTCGCGGTAGGCGACCTCGGTCTCGTAGTTGCCGGAAATGAGGCCGTTCGCATTCTTGATGAGGCTGATGTATCCCTTGTAGCGGGCCTCGTACTCGGCGCGATCCGCCTCCTCCTGGGAGACGGTCTCCCCGAGCTGGCGGCGCACCTCTATCTCTTTGAGCGTCTGCGCCACGCTGTCTTCATAGGACTTGCGCAGGCGGGCGCGGGTCTCGCTGTCCTTGGCGGCCGCCTCAGCCGCTGCCTTCTCGGCGGCAGCCCTTGCCTCCGCCGCCTCCTTCTGCCTCTTTGCCTCGGCGGTCACGCGGGCGGCCTCGCCAGCCTGCTCGCCCCAAGCCATCTCGGCTTCCTTGTACAGGGGCTTTATGTCCTCCAGTGCCTTCCGCAGCTCTCGGACTTCCTTCTCGGCTATCTTGTAGCCGCTCGTCCCCCGGTTCGCCTTGGAAAGCCTCTCCTCCGCGACCTTCAGCCCTGCCTCTATCTCCGCCTTCTGCTTCTTGAGCCTCTCGTAGTCGGAAGCTCCCGTGTCGCCGAAGCCGTCCTTCTTGATGGACTTCAAGTCGGCCATGGCCGCCTTGAGTGACTTGGCCTCGTCGTAACGCTCGCGCAAGGCCCCTGCCATCCAGCCGAAGAATCCGGCAAGGGCTTTCTGAGCGGGGGCAAGTATGTCCGTCCAGCGTGCGCCGATGGCTTCCTTCACGTCGCCCCAGGCGTTCTTCATCTGCTTGGACGCGTCGGCGGTCGCCTCCGCCTGTCCCTTGTATGCCTCGGCGACCATCTTGACGGCCTCGCCGCTCTTCAGCTGCTCCTCGGTAAGGTTCTTGAGCGCGGGGAGGGTCTTTGCCATGCTCCCAGCCGAGCCGGAATAAGTCTGATTCAGCCCCTTGACGGCGGACTCAAGGCTCATCGTGCCGGATGCGGCCACGTCCACGGCGGCGGACATGATGTCCATGATTTCCGACTGGGTGCGGCCGGCTGCGGCGAGCTGGCTCATCATGGGAATCAGCTCCTCGTCGCCGAAGTTGGAGACGGACTGGAGCTGTCCCGCAAACTCTTTGAGCCCCTTGACGGACTGGCCGTTCAGGAAAGGATTGTTCTGGGCGGCGGCCTCGAGCGACCGCTCGGCGTCCTGCTGGACCTTCCACGCATCCCCGCACTCGTTCAGGGCGGAGACTGCCTGGCCCACGGCCTGCGTCACGGCTCCGAACGCCTTGAACACGCCCCCGACGGCGTTCGTCAGGTTGGAGATTCCCTTGATCGCGCCGGAATTGCCGACCTTGGCGACCGATTTTGAGAATTCGTTTATCTTGGAGGTTACCTTGTTGATGCCCTGCTCGGCTTTCTTGGAGTCGGCGGTTAATTTTATTGAGACTTCAGGTTTCTTTGCCATTGACTTCCCTCAGAAACGTGCTATCATATATATAGAAACCAGCGGAACAGGAGGTATTCTATGATATGCTTGTCACCCCTCAGCGTTTTCTTGGCCGTCGCTTTTATCCTCTGGATTCTCAAGAAGGAAAAGACGGACAGCAACGAATAAGCGCCCCGGCATATACACAGTCACTTTGAGAGATTCAGGAGGTGCTTTATGATAGGTCTGGAACTTCTTTTTTCATGCGGATCCCCGGTTCTGTTCTTCCTCGCTGTTTTCGTAGTCTGGAAGCTTGGCAAGGCATCCCTTGAAAATGAGGAGACGGAGGCCGAAGCCCCCGTTTCTGACTAGCCGAAGGTCTCCTCGAACTTTTCCTTTGCGGCCTTGTCCTCTGCCGTCTCCGGCTCTTCCAGCCGCCAGGCGTTCTTCATGTCGCGCATGAATTTCTCGTAGCCGCCCTTGTCGCCCTCTTCCCAGGAGCGGTAGCCCATCACGTCGTTCAGCTTGGTCTCCCTCAGTCCCCGGAAGAGAGCGAGGAACTTGTGCCAGTGACAGGCCTCGGCCTTCAGGTCGATTCCGTAGCACTGCAGGAAGGCGGAATAAATCAGGTCCTCGTCCTGCGTGAAGTCCACGACCGGCCCGCCGTCCCCTCCGCCGATGTCGCGCGGGAGGGCCTGGGGCGGGGCGTAGAATCCCATCAGGGCAAGGAAGCCAGCCTCGCGGTCCCCCGGCGCGTCCCCGTCATAAAGGAAGTCGAATTCCTTGAGCGGGGTTTTCTCCCGGAGGAGGCGGGAGAAAGTGAGCCAGAACCAGTGCTCCGTGTGCACGGGGAATTCCTCCCCGTGGACGGAGACGGTGGACGGCCAGAAAGCCTTGTAGAGCCTCACCATCCCCGCACCGCCTATGCCTTGAAGGGATCCACCCACTCTTCCTCGGCATTGTCAGACCGGGTGAAGACGGGGTGCTTGTCCTGCGGGTCGGGGCTCGCATAGCCCTTCATTATCACGCCGCCGAAGTTGATGTCGAAGGTGAGCGTCGCCTCGGCTCCGTTGATGTTCGTGAAGGAAAGGCTGGACTCGGTCATCTTCCACGCCTTGTAGCCCGCAAGCGATGTCTCCTTGGTGTAGTAGGTGTCCTCCTGCCAGTCCGTCTCCTCCACCGCCCCGGCGGGCGCGTACTCGTCGCCGGACTTGGTGTAGTACTCGGCCCCGTCCTGCCATGCGGTCTGGAGCGTGTAGCGGTCGCGCATGACCGGCTCCTGCATGAACACGATGAGCACGTTGCGCTTGGCCTTGCCGCCGATGGGCAGGTCGTATGCGTGCGGGAAGAGCAGCTCGTAGTCCGGGTTGCCCTTGTACATCGTGATTGACTGGTTGAGCGTCGGCGCGTAGTCGTCAATCTCGTTGGTCGGATGCTGGTCAACGATGTAATCCCGCGTGTTCACCGTGGGATTCAGGGAGATGTCCAATGCCGTGGACTTCTCCACGCGGACGGGCATCTCTCCCGCCTCGTCGTAGATCCACAGCCCTATCTTGTACTTCTTCACAAGTTCAAGCTTAGCCATGTCAAGGCCTCCTTGTCGTTTTCTTTTATCAGTCGAACGGGTCAAGCTCAGGGGCGTTCGCCTCCGGTACCTGCACCGTTATTTCCGTCTCGGATATGCAGCAGCTGCCGCTTGTCGGTCCCGCATCAGGGTAGAATTCCGTCCCGCCCAGCTCCACCCTGTCCACAAGGCCGCCGAGCGTCCAGTCGCTCCGCACTGCGACGCGGAAAACCTTTGCCGTCCGTACCATCTGCCTGAGGAGGGTCTGGTAGTCCGCCCCCCTGTGGATGAAGCCGACGGTCAGGGTGTTGGACGTGACTCCCGCCGTCAGGGTCGGCTCTTCCTCCTCGGTCTTGCCGGGCAGGATTGCGCAGGTGCATTTCGCGTCGGAGCGGGAAACGTCCACGACCCCGAACACGATTTTCGCCGGGGGAAGCAGGGGTGTATCGCCGTCGGAAAGCTCCGCGAGCCGTTCCGGCAGCCTCTTTTCTATGAAGTTCTTCAGGGCGTTGAATGCCTCTTCCAAATCCTACCCCCAGTATTTCTTCAGCTCTTTGTCAACGATTTTCTGGAACTCCCCCTCGTAGCCGCCGGACTCCACGTAAGTCTGCCCGGCCTGCACGAAATTCCGGGCCGCGACGTGCGGACCTTTCCTGCCGGGGCCGGCATTGTAGCCGTATGACAGGACGGCGGCCTTGGCGAGGACAAGATGGTTGTTCGCCTGCACGGCCTTGTCCTTCGGCCACACGGAGACGGACGAGCCGTCCTTCTTTACCTTGTAGCCGTATGCCTTGGAAAGCTCCCCCGACCGCTTCGTCGTGGAGGACGTTATCGCCTTCTTTATTGTCTTTGCGGCCCCGCGCCCTGCCGCGCCCAATGCCTGCTTCTTGATGGACTTCAGGCTCTTTGCCGTGCCCTTCAGGGCTTCCTGCACATCATCGACATCCGCCTTTATGCTGACCATCTGGACGCTAGGCATTGTAAATCCTCCATGCGTTCACTTGCTCAAGGAAGCGGTCTTCCTTGAAATTGTTGAACACCCGCGTCCCCGTGTCCGCGAAAGCCGTGCTCGCCACGGCAAGGTTCCCGCCCGCGCTCTCCCAGTAGAGGTTGGCGAGCTGCAAAGCCGTCGTGACTATCTTCCCCGGCACGGGGGCATAGCCGCCCATGAAGGAAATCTCCAGCCTGGTGCCGGAGTCGAACAGCTCAAGCTGCCCGTTCGCGAGCCGGCGGGAAAGGTAGTTCTTCTTCCATTCCCATCCTTCCGGCTCCTGCTCCCGCCCGTTGACGCGGACGGAAATCATGGATGCCACGGGGGCGGGGAGCGCGATGCTGTCCGTACCGTCTCCCCATGCCCTTACCGTGTATTCCCTCAGCTCGGGGTCGTAGCCCAGGTAGCGGGCGACGGCATCCGTGGCGGCGGAGGCGTACACGGCGGGCATGGACGCTCCGTCCCCGGGGATTTTTCCCGCGAACTCCTCAAGCATTTCCACCGTTATGTACGCCATGCCGCCCCCTAGTCTTTCTTCTTCTTCTCGCCCTTTCCGGGCTTGGAGTCCGCGACGGCCTCAGCCTCCCCGGACTTCCCGTCATCCTTCTCGGCAAGCCCCGCCTTCTCCCAGGCGGCGAGCCTGTCCTCCGGTATCTCGTAGGACCTGCCCCGCTCAAGGCGGCCCAGGTCGGACATGAGGGTTTCCTTCATGGTCGCCCTCACGAGCTTCTTCCCTGCCATGAGCCGCCCTCCTTACGCCATCTTGATGCGCGTGAAGGCCTCGGCCATGACCGGCTGGCCGTCCGCGTATGCGAGCGCGGAGAATCCCACGGAGGGATAGTACTTCTCGGTCAGGCGGGTGATTGCGATGGAATCGACCATCGTCATCCAGTAGCGGGAGAAGTCCGCGAACATTCCGACATAGAGGCCGGAGGTCATCGTGCTCGGCACGAAGTCGCTCTCGATGACGGGCGCGCCGTCCAGTATGTCCGGGTCGGAGGCTGTGAGGCCGCTCCGCCACAGGTACTGGTCGTTCTTGTCCTTCAGGATCAGGAGCTTGGTCACGGTATCCGGGTGGAAGAGCCAGCTTGCCTTGGAGCGGTACGCGCTCTTGAGCGAGCGTTTGGCCTTGATGATGTCATCGGCGGAAAGGGTCGTCGCGCTCGATGCCGTGAAGTCACCGTCCGCAGGAAGCCCGCTCGCGGATGCCGTGAAGAGTCCGAGCGGCTGGCCGTCGCCCGAGCCGTTGATGATGGCGTTCTCAAGGGCGGCCTGCATCTTGTAGCGGATCTTGTCGCCGATGATGGACTCAAGGTTGAAGGCGTTCGTCTTGAGCGCCTTGTCGGAGATGGTGACGAGCTTGACCAGGGCATGGGCCCCCAGCTCGCGCTTGCCGTAGGACAGGGAGGACTCGTCGGTTATGCTGCCGGGGACCTCGGTCGTCCACTCGGCATCGTCAGCGTCGGCGGCCTCGTAGGGAACGCCGATTCCGGCCGCCTTGGAGAGATGGACGGTATAGACCTTGGAAAGCAGGTTCAGGTCGCTGCGGACGGGAGTCAGGATCTGGTTGACCAGCTCCTGGGGGGCGAGGGCAGATGCGGAAGCCCCGTCCCCGTCAACGACCAGGGCGGCACGTGCCTCGGCGGACATGCCGGGAAGGCCCGCGCGGAGATAGTCGCGGAAGGCGGCCATCCTGTCGTCCTGCTTCCTGGCCTCGGGCTCGGGGGCGGGAAGGCTGGCGGTGAAGCCCTTCAGCTCCAGCTCGCGCTTTTCCTTCGCGATGAGGTCGGTGAGCTTGCGCACGTCCTCGGACATGCCCTTGTACTTGCCCTCCTCCTCGGCGGTGAACGAGCGGACCTCGCCCTTCTCGTCCTTGCAGCCGTCGTTAAGGGAGCGCATCTGCTTGATGATGTTCTCGCGGGTGTCAATCTTCTCCCGGAGGGAAAGCTTGTCAAAATCCATAGTCGTTTTCTCCTTTTTCCTCCGCGTCCAGTATGTCCAGCTCGCGCCGCCTGCTGTCGAAGGCGGCAAGGGCATCCGGCTCCTGTTTGGGCGCGGGTATCAGTTTTTCGAGCGACGCTATCACGCCACGGATGGTGCGCACGTCCTCCTCGCCAATACAGTCACTTTGCTTTTTAAGCACGTCCTCAAGCCCTCCCAGGCTGATTCCCTTGCCCTCGAACAGGGCGCGGGTCCCGGCTGAGGCATCCGGGTATGCGGGGAAAGCCACGCCGACGGAGACCTCAAGGAGGTCAACGTCAAGCAACTCGCGCAGGGCAGGCTCGCCCCTCGTCCGCTTCCATGCGTCGCGGACAACGTAGAAGCCGAAGCTCACGCCCGGAACGTCGCCGCGCTTGACGCTCCCGTAAAGGTCGTTCGCCCAGCCCGCGTCCGGCAGGCTGCACTCGAAGTGGAGCCCGTCGTCACGGCTCTCGAGCGTCAGCGTCTTCGCACCGGAACGTCCGAGCACGTACTGGGTGTTGTGGCCCCACAGGCAGCGCACGTCCCCCTGCTTGAGGGAGCGGTCGAACGCGCCGTTCCTTATCACCTCGAAGAAGCCCCCGAGGTCCTCCGAGCTCTTGTCATAGGGGATTACCCCCGCTATGCACTTTCCGCCTCCCTCCTTCTCCCTGGTCTCGACGGACGCGGGGAGGGAGCGGAGGACAAGCTTGCCGTCTTTGCCTTCCATGCAGTCCTCCTTGTTATAGGATTAGGTTTATCCAGTAAGGTATCTTGATGCCGAATTTCAGCTTAAGGAGGGCGAGGGCTATCCGCACCAGGACGAAGAGGGCAATCATAAGTGCCCCCGCCCGTATCAGCCTCGCCTTCGCCCTCAGCTTCGCCTCGTATTCGGTCAATCTCGTCGAGTAGGCGGCCAACTTCCTGTTCGTATTCTCCAAACAGGTATTCAAGTCGGTCAACTCCATCTGTAATTCTCTCACTTGCGCGGACGACAATGCCAATTCGCTCTCGGCTACTCTCAACTGTTCGGTCAAGCTCCTTGACTGTTCCTTCAAGCCGTCCAGCTGCGCGTGCACTTGCTGAGACAAGCCCTGTATCGTCTGCCTGTAGCCGGACGGACTGGCAGGCCGTGAGTCCTGCGCAAAGAACAAGAGCGGCAAGAGCAGCGCAAACAGACAGCAAAAAATGAGCCTTCTCATTCCTCATCCTCCCCATCTTTCTTTTTCCTCCAGTAACCGTACTTCCTGTACCCGTCAATGAACCACACGATGGAGGCGAAAAGTGCCGCCCCCAGCATCCAGCCGCCGAGCTCCCAGACCCAGTCCTGCTGGAACCATGCAACGTTGTCCCATTCTGTCATATCGCGGCGGAAGGAATCGAACCTTCGTCCTGATGGTCATGAGCCACCTGTGTGAACCACTACACTACGCCGCCTGCCGCGTACTCTTACGCGGTACGCTTACGACCCATTTGTTTGAGCTATACAAATCTATCACACTACCGCCGACGGCGGGTTATGACCTGTTTTACTGCTCCAGTCCCCGGACAAGCTTTTCCAGCAGTTTGAGCACGTTGTCATAGAAAATCACGCCGACCGAAACTCCGAGCAGGGTGGTGAAAATCCACGCCGGAAGGAACTGAAGCAGGAGTCCGCCCGTAATTCCGACCGCGACGGTAATCAGGATTTTCAGCTTCGGATGCCCGACCGAAAACAGCTGCTTGACCATCTGCGTGATGCCGACCATGAAAAGCGCAATCTGGACGATTGCCTTCACGTCAATGAAACTCTCTATGTCCATCGCTCTCCTCCTAATTCCACGGGGCATTGTCAATCTGCTCGCCATAGACGGCTTCCCACACGTCCTTGTGATAAGCGTTGACGTTCCCGTAGTTCTGGTCAAAGACCTTCTTTATCCCGTATCCGTTCTCAAGCGAGTAGCGTTTCAAGGCTCTCCAGGAGAAAGCCCCTTCGTTCAGTGCCTCCATGCGCTTCACGCTTGCCCATTCCTTCGCGAAATCCAGCTCGAGGAGCAGGGAATCCCGCTCCGCCGCAATCTGCTGGTTCTCGGCCTGCAATTCGGCAATCATTTCCTCTTGCAGCCGCATGGCCTGCTGGATAATCAGCTGCTTCTCAAGCCTTGTCTTCGGGGTCAAGGCATTGACCTTGGAATGGTTCTGCAACTCGCATTTGATGGCGGTAGCCTGCGCCTCGTTGAAAACAAAAGTTTTCCCGCCGTTTACCACCCGCGACATCAATGTCGCAGGGTCGAAAAGCTTTGATGCCGTCCTTTGAATGGTCCGGGAGTCAACCCCGATAACCTTTGCAAGCTCCCTTGTGGTCATTCCCTTGCAACAGGGCAATTCAGTTCCCATCTTTTTCTCCTATTCAAACGTATACTTGTACGTGCACATCCTGTATCCCTTCCTCACGGTCTGGGAGTTCGCGTACACGTCCCAGCCCCGCCGGCGGAAATGGGTCTTGCAGCCGTTCACCCACTTCTCGATGGTATACTGGTTGCCCTTGACGATTCCCACGTCCTGCACCACTTCCTTCGTGCACCACTTCCCGGTGAACCGCCGGAGAATCGCGCAGTCGTCGAGCACGGTGAAGTCATTCTTCAAGAGCCCGCTCACCATGCACAGCCTCGTAGCGTCAAGGAAGTCAATCGATTGTGCCCTTCCGCACCTGGCCCGCTCCTCCTCTGCCACGGAGAGCAGGCACAGGAAGAAGCAGGATTCGTCGGCGTGCATGATGTAATTCTGTATGCCCTCGTAGCGGCTCTTCATACGACCTCCCATTTCCTGCCGGAGTAGACGCTCCGTATCCTGACAAGCCTGCCTATGAGCTCGGCTGTCCATTTGTCCATCCTTTCCGCGAACTCCCGCGTCTTGAACTGCGGCTGCAAGTCCGGCACGTTGTACACGACCGAGCGCAGCTTGTCCTGCTTTATCCCGACATACTCCTCATCGCTGGTCATGTGGTTCTGGAAAATCCAGTCGATGACCTCATCATAGACAAGCTCAAGGATGTATTTCGTCTTGTACCCGTTGTACTTGCCGTCAGCGTCCACCTTTGACGCAAGCGACATGATGAACAGGTAGGCGGCCTCTTTCTGGTGGAGCTTGATTATATCCTCCCGGCTTGTCGCCCCGATGGTGACATACTTCGTGTGTATGCCGAGCAGTCCCCGCCGGGACAGCGTGACGCAGACAAAGAACACCAGAAGGATGACGCACAGGGCAAGGGGCGCGTTCGGACTGTTGAGCAGGCCTGTGAGCCAGTCCATCACACCACGTCCGTCAGGGTCACGTCGCTGGTCATGGTCACGTTGTGGACCACCACCAGCTTGCCGATGGGATAGGTTGCGAGCAGTTCCCGCACCTTTGCCGTCGCCGCTTCGGAATCGCCGGCGAACACCTGCCCGTCAGGGTTGGTGTGGTAGATGTAGCTCTTGTCGCCGTTCCTTATGAGTATGCTGTACATGGTTGTTTCCTCCTGCCTGTACAGTCACTTTGCGGTTTTTTACTGAAGTAGGAACGAAAAAAGCTTGACAACACGTATTGCACGTATTATCATATAGCTATGAAGGACAAAGAGCTTTTGCAGCTTCTTTTGAAAAACGGATGGAAGGTCGCTCGGATAAAAGGCAGTCATCACCAGCTTGTGAAAGAAGGTTCGCCGCCCGTAACAATAGCGGTTCACGGCACGGACATGAAAAAAGGGTTAGAAACGGCAATCCTAAAGAAAGTCGGACTAAAATAGAACTGATGCGGGCGAAAGCCCGCAAGGAGTATAGATTATGGACATTGTTTATCCGGCGGTCTGCCACTTTGAGGACGGCGGCTATTGGTGCGAGTTCCCTGACCTTGACGGATGCTTCTCGCAGGGCGACACGCTACAGGAAATTCTCGGCAACGCAAGGGAAGCCCTCGAATGCCATATCGAGTATTTTTTTGAGAATGACAAGCCCCTCCCTGCAGCGACACCTATCACTGACCTTCACGCCGATGGCAAGGATTTCCTCACCTATATTTCCTGCGACATCCCACAAGGGGCAAAAAGCGTGAAAAAGACGCTTACCATCCCCGACTGGCTCAATCGCAGGGCGGAAAAAGCAAACATCAATTTCAGCCAGACCTTGCAGGAAGCCTTGATTGCAAAAATCGGATACCCCGCATCCGCATAATAACAAGCCGTCCGTCCGGGCGGCCTTATTCTTTGTCCCCCGCCCCGCAATTATGCGCTCATAAAATCAAGCTCCAGCTGGCCGTCCGCGGGAAGCCCCGCAACGTCCGCCTGCCGGACCGGAACAAACAGCCCCTCCTCCACGATTTTCCCGCGCCCCTTTCCGTTCAGCGTCTGAGCCTTGGGGATGGACGCGACACGGCGGAAGCGGCCCTCCGGCATTGAGTATTCCGATATGAACACGGGGAAGGGGCGCGTCTCCGCCCAGCGGTAGAACGCCTCATGGTCGAACGCCCCGGAAACATAAGCGTCAGTCCCTCGGTAGGGTATGTCGCAGTAGACAACGCTGTCCGGGGGTATGTCCACGGCCTCGTATGACCTGCGGGATATTTCCAGCCTTTCCAGCCCTTCCAGCCCTTCCAGCCCTTCCAGCCCTTGCAACCCTTGCAACCCTTCCAGCCCTTTGTGCGACAGGGCGGACTCCGAATCCCTGCCCGTGGACTTGAGCCTGTAATGGGAGCCTCGTTTCTCCACAAGCCCCTGCGCCCTGAGCCCGTCAAGGACAAGATGGCGGACGGCGATGTAGCGACCGTGAATGCCCTCCGCCCCGTCGATGGGCGACAGGTCAAGGCCGTAGCCCCTGGCCCGCTCATAGTCACGGAAGAAAATGGCCTCGTGCAGGGCCCGCTTGTAGTCCTCTGTTTTGCGCGAGTAAAGGTAATTCTTGCCGTTGTTCCCGAAGCTCCAGACATAGCGCACGTATGGGTCAGAATCCTTGAGGCGGGAAAAGTCCTCGCGGCTTATCCAGCGGCTCTCGTTCCTGTACTTTCCGTGTATTGCGTTCCAGAAAAGTTGCGGGGCATCGCAAACGTCATTGGCGATTATCCGCCCGAACTTGCCGGACAAGAGGGCCGCATGGGTGACGGCGCAGCCGCCCGCAAAAAGGTCAACCAGGCACGGTGCGGAAGGAAGATGAGCCACAATCCATTCAGCTATGGAATTCTTGCTTCCCTTGTATGGAGTTCCGTATCTCATACAGATACAGTCAGTTGACAAAATTCAAAAACTGTATAAACTAATAGTGGTTGCTTCCGTTTTGGAAACAACCCCAGGGATAGGAGACGTTCTGGACGTTAGCAGGGGAGGATTGCAAAATCAGTATCTATGCGCCTATCTCGCTTTTTTCTGCCTGTACATTGTAACCAATGCCAGCTCTCCTTTTTTAGCCCTTACTTCCATCACAATTTTTAATCCATTAGGCTTGTTCTCTGTGAACATCAGGGCTTTATTGTCACAGTGATTCTTTTCTTCCAGAGAAATAGATTTTGCGTTGTTCACTATTCGCGGGATTTTCTTAAAATCTTCAACCGTTATGTGATGCTCATCTTTTTTCAAAGCATGCCTTATGGAACAGCTGTCCATTACAATTCTTTTTACTTCTGTCCCTGTCAATTTTTGAATTTGTTCCTTTGCCCCAGACTTAACCTTTGAGGCCGTAACCTTCGAGAATTCATTCGTAGAACTTGCCTTTTTCAGAAAATGCGAAACTTCCTTTGAATTTGCAATTCTTTGGTATCCTTTTGAGACAAACCTCCCCTTTTCGTCCCTCGGATGCTCGCTTTCGTCGAAGCGGAGCTCCGGGAGGCTGTCTAATCCTCTTTTTTTTTACCGTCCTCCCCGGAGTTCTTCATCAGCTGCTTCTGGTTCGCCATGTAGGACTTCACATAGTCCGGCGTGAGCGGTGCGAGGTTCGCGGGCATGAAACGGACGTCGCCTATCGCGGGGTCGATGAGCGGGCGGTTCTCCATGCGGTTCACGTCGTTCATCGTCAGCATTCCGTTGGACAGCTGCTTGACGTAGTTGTCGATGCGGATCTGGGAATCCGCCTGAAGCATGGCGTTGCGGTCGAACTCGACGTAGCAGTCCTCGCGGTCGTAGACGGGGAGCAGGTCGGAGAAGTACTGCTCAAGGAGGCGCAGCCACGGGTTGAGCGTGTTCTGGAGGAAGTTGCGGGCCTGCTGCTCGTTGTTGTTGTACTTCGCGTCGCTCTCGCCGAGCATGGACAGGGGGACGCGGAAGATTTTGGCGACCTCGCGGGAAGAATAGGTGCGGTTCTCCACCAGCTGGGAGCCGTTGTTGTCGGGCAGGTTGAGCGCGTCGGCGGTCATTCCCTGCGTGAGAATGAAGGGGTCGCCCGCGTGTTCGATCCCGCCGTAAGCCTGGACAAGCCGCTCCTTGAGCTTCTTCGCGTCGTCCGCGCCGAAGTTCTTCTCTGACAGGGGAACGGTCACCTTGAGCTTGGAGTGGATGCCGCCGTCAAAGACGTGCTCGGCATAGTCGTCCATGTTGTTGCCAAGGCGGGCGGCCTTGTTGGCGTACTCGATGGGGGAAAGCCCCCACACGCCGTCCCAGACCATCGCGGGGACGTGCAGGATGCTGTCGCGCGTCAGCTCGAAGACCTGCCCGTCAAGGCGGTAGCGGTAGGCGTACTCGTTCCGCCCCTCCATCCTGAATATTTCCATCCGCTCCGGGTTGAGCGCATGGAGGCCCGCAAGCTCCGTTCCGTCCCAGTCCTTGAAGAGGAAGGCGTTCCCCCGCAGGAGCAGGTGCATCATCAGCTGCTTGAGCAGGGTAAAGGTGTGCTGGCCGGGGTTGGGGCGGAGCTTGAGGAGGCGGTAGAGCGGCGCGGATGCTTCCAGGACGCGCCCGCCGTCGTCCTTGCGGCGGTAAACTCCGACAGGAAGGGAGGCGACCGCATCCGAGATGATGCCAGTGCAGGCGTTCGCCGTGGCGTTCTCCAGAATCTCGGAGACGGTCATCCGGCTGTGCCAGCGGAGCGAGCCGGTCGTGTTGTATGGGTTCTGCGAGACGGGAAGCCGCTTGGGAGCCCGCCTTATTTCAAGTCCGAAAAGCTTCATACCCATACAGTCAGTTTGAAAAAAAAGACCGCCCGGAAGGGGCGGCCACGGCATCAGCCGAACAGAACCTTGTGGATATACTTGCTTACGGTCAGCCCCTCGGCGGCCGCCCGTTTCTCCAGAACGGCCTTTTCGCCCTGGGTAAGTCGGACGGCGACCTGCACGGAAAGGACTTCCTCCGGCTTCTTATAGGCTCCGGTCGAACCAAAGGGGCGGCCAGCCCCCCGGCGTTTCTTTTCGTCCGCCATTACAGCCATCCCGTGCGCCTGGCGATGATTATAACAAGTGCAAGAATGACACCGTGAACAACGGCATCGACCGTAATCCTAACAAATTCCTTCATTCCTGTTGACATAAAAGCCCCCTTGGGGGTAGACTTGAAGGAAGGGCGGGGTACTTCGAGCTTTCCCCCGCCCGGCCCCCGCTAGATGTACCTACTGATGTAAATCAGCAGGACACCTATCAGGATTTCTGAAACTGCCTTGTAGACTTCTTTTGCGACCGTCTGCAAGGCTTTTTTTGTTTCAGCCTTCATAGTCTTTCCCCCTTTAATCAAGATAACCAACGGAGCAACGCTCCTGATGGTTATAATATATCATGTCTTAATTATTTTGTCAACTATTTTTATTATCGGGGTACCATTATCGCTGGCAAATTTCACGCCTAAATCAAAGCCCTTGGTAAAGGCTTTCTGAATCTCATCAAATATGACGTTCGTTACTTTCGCAACGTCAAAACTCTCTTTTAGAGCCCTGTCCAACTCAGTCATACCTCAAACTCCATTTTATCGAAAATTGCTATTTCAGCATCATACTGCTGCTGATACCATTCTATTGCCTGTTGTATCACAGGTTGGGCTATGTGCTCTGGGAGCGCAACGGATGAATACATACAATCTCCAATACGCACCTCACGCCCGTCGCCCATGTTCTTTAAGTTGTCTATCTTGAACTCAAGCTCGCGCATCAACTCCCTTGCTCTATAGGCTTTCTCCAGAAAACCATCCAGCTTGCGAAGCTTTTCTTCTGTCATTTCAACTTCTCCTATTTGTTAGTATACTGACAAAATTCACCCCAAAAGTTTGTCATTTGAGCTAAAAATGTGCCACTATTGTTATCTCATTCTGCACACCACAGCCCGACACCTTATCATCGATGTACACGTCATAGGCATACATCCCGCCGTCAATATCAGCTGACGTGCAGTAGACATGCACTTCCGCGTCATCGTCCAAGTCTGCCATAGCATCAATTAACTGTTTTTTTGTCATTCCTCTTCCTCCAGTCTTGTCAGCGCATTGCTGCAGTCGATTGCCAGCGTCTTTATCGCGTGCTCTTCCTGCGTCTGAAAGTCACGCGCCTTTTCTGCGAGCGCGATTATCGCATTAAGATAATCGTAGCACTTCTCGAACCTTGAAACCTCTTCCTTCTTTCCGTCCATTATGACCTCCGTACCTCTTGAAACATTTCTGGACATTCTTGCCTGAACTTTTTTATCTCAGCATCATAATCATAAGAGAAGGCCGGCTTAAAGCCTATGGCTTTATCTCTGATATGCCAAAAACAAGCACCGCAATATCCGTTAGAAATGTCATACTCTTCCTTTGGCATAAGCCGTCCGCAATACCGACAATTCGCAGGATTTGTGTTTATAGCATCTATGTAACGCCGGTGTTCAATCTGATCACTGCTATATTGCAGTTTTTCGATTGAGAAAAAATCAAATTCCAAATTGTTTCCCATCACTTCACCTCCGACCTGTACATATTTTCTGCCGCTTCGGCAACAAATCCGTTGTCCCGCAGCATGCGGGCCCATGCCTCCATCTCGCACTGCGTCCCGCAGCGTACCACGAGCCAACCCTTCTTTCCCAGCATGGAGACGCGCCAGTCGCAGGGCTTGGATTTTTTCACGGCGCGCTTGTCGGCGACACGGGGAGCGGCCTTTTTCTGGACGTGCGGACGCCCCCGCCGTTCGTACCGGGCATCCCTCTTCTCAAGTTCCGCACGCACGGCCGCGACGGCATCGTGAAGCCGCTCCGGGGGTATCTCCGACGGCCAGCCCCTCTTACAGAGGATGTACCAGGCGGAATCCCGGGAGCACCCGGCTGCCTCGCCAATCTCGCGGCAAGTAAGGATGCCGGTGCTCGAGGCATGCATTCCCTTCCTGCGCTGAATCAGGTGCCTCTCGGCATATTTCGCCATCAGGTTTCTGAATGCCGCCTCTGCCTCTGCCGCATCCTCAGCCGGAACGCTGCTGTCCATGCCCAGCTCCCTGGCATACTTGTACGCAGTATGAATGGAAATCCCCGTCCTCTCCGCCAGCTGGCTCATGCTTACGCGTCCTTCCGGTGTTGCGCTCATCCAATTCCTCCCTAAAATATCATCTTGGACACGTCCAGCGACTGCTGACGCGCCTGCTCTGCCGTTGCCACGTCAAGGCGGTTCATCGCCATGATGCTCGTAATCACTCCGTCAATCCGCTTGCCGGTCTTGGTGAACTGCGGCTTGACGACCTTTATGTTGTCGTTCGGGTCGGTGCGTATGGTGGCGCACGACACCATCCAGCGCATGACCGGGTTGTTGTCGATTATGCGCCGCTCGCTGACCGCCTTCTCCCACGCCTTGGACGGCTCGGACATGTACGCGATGCCCTGGTTGAACTCGACCATCGTGAAGCTGTCGGCAAGCGGGGCGATGATCAGGCTGGACAGGTTGCGGTCGTAGGCAATCTCCTGTATGTCGTACTCCTGCGCGTCGCGCCGGATGTCCTCGAACATGTAGGAGTAGTCCACGGTCTCGCCCGGCGTCGCCGTTATCCAGCCGCCCTTTATCCACTTCTCCACAAGGTAGCTGTCCGTCTTCATGCGGACGGCTATCATGTCCTGCGGGATGTAGAAGCGGTGCCTCGCGTACCTCCTCCCGTCCGGCAGCAGGAAGTAGAGCGTGAACGCCGTGAAGTCCGTCGTCTTGGACAGGTCCAGGGCTCCCCAGCATTTCAGCCCCGCAAGCTTCTTCTCGCTGAACCGCTTGATGCATCGCCTCCAGTGGGAGTCGTCTATCCAGCAGTCGGCGTTGTTCACCCACACGTCCATGCGCTTGGTCAGGAATTCCGCCATGCCCGTGCTTTTCTGCCGGGCGTTGACAAGGGCCTTGCGCAGATCGTCCGTACTGATCGCCCCGTCCACGTCGAGGTTCGGGTTGGCCTTTATCCAGTTGCGCTCGTTCTCCGGGTCGTCGCCTTTGTCCAGCTCGTACACCACGGCGAGGTAACTGTCGTTCTCGTAGCCTTTCGCCCCTTCCAGCATCTTCGTGACTCGCTCATATTCCTCATGGCAGGGGGCGGCAAGCTCATGCCCCGCCGTGGTAATGATGAATATGAGCGGCTGCTCCCGCGCTCCCATGCCGGACTCGATGACGTTCAGCAGTTCATCGGTCTTGTGGGCGTGGTACTCGTCGATGATGGCGCAAGACGGGTTGAGTCCGTCCTGTACCTTGCTGTCGGAGCTCAGTGCCTCGAACTTGCCGTCGCCGCTCGTAAGGTTCTGGGCGTGGACCTTGACGAACTGGGAGAGCGTCGCGCTGTAGCGCACGGTGTTCTTCGCGTTCGTGAAGGCTATCTTTGCCTGGTCGCGCTTGGTCGGCGCGTGTTGTTGACGGCAGGCTTTTTGTCCTGCCCTCTGGAGGTTTCCCTCATTTCCATCGGACGGTCATTCCCGCCCCAGTCTAGCGCACGTTTTCATTCCATGCGGAATGTCGGGATCTCTTGGAAGGATTATATTTGTTCACCTTCTGCGCGTTACGACGGCTTCCTGCCTTTCGCAATCAGGAAGCTTGTCTCGGCATCAGCATTTGGTGACGGATTGGTTTATATGAATCTGGGTGTCTATACCGCGCTTTTTTAATTCAGCCCGCAGGGAATTTCTGCTTACGTTGAATTCATGCGCGGCGGCGTTCTGAGATTTCCCGGAAACATAGGCATCGATGGCCCTTTCCAGCCTTTCCTCAAAGGCTTCACGGACTCGCTCCGCCAGTTTCTCACGCACATCAGGCATAACCAGCTTATATGACTTGTTGTACAAAATGTTGTATACGACATCGCAGGAGGTTTTGTGTCTTGCAGCCAGGTCTTTAACTTCTTCCCCACGAAGAAGCCCTTTTATTATCTCTGCGGCAACGGCATTACTCACAAGAGCATTGCCGTTTTTCTCCCCTGACTGGCTCCCCCGTTCAGCTTTTATGGCCTTTATCCTTTCGACGGCTTCACGCGGCATTTTCTTTCCTTTGTTGCTTTCGCCGATATGCCGCTTGTGTTCCTCCGAAAGTTTCCGACCCTTGCCAGCAAGGGACATCTTCCTCTTTGTCTCTGCGTTATGCCGTCGGTACCCCGGTCGCTCGCCCCCTTCGAGTATGTTGTACCCCTTCTTTTTGTTCGTGGAGTCATACTTGCTTATATAACTCCGTTCCAAGTCATCAAGCTCGTCTTCCCTGCACTCCTGAAGTATGCGCATGGAAAAGCTTTTCTCGCCGAACTTATTGAAAGCCCGCTGAAGGTGTTCATTTGAATGGGTCCCTCGCCTCAGATTTACAAAGTGGTTTTTCTTCCTGTCCTTGTAATTCATGGTCTGGCCAATATAAACCTTCCCGTCAACGGTGTTCTCAATAATGTATATACAGACAATCTTTTTCATAACCGGCTATCTTTAGATAGTCGGAATCCAATCCACCTCCTTTTAGCCTTCGCCGATATATCCCGATTTTAAGCCGCCACCATTCTAGCGGCTGAATACACTTCCGCGCCCGGCTCGCTCACAAGATCGTACAGGCCCACGCCGGAAGCGAAGAAGGTCTTGCCGTTCTTGCGGGCGACCTGAAGGTACACGCGCCGGAAGCGACGCTTGCCGTTGTCCTTGCGCCTCCAGCCGTACAACATGGCGATGACCCACTGCTGCCAGGGCTGGGGCTCAAGCCGCTGCCGCGCGAGCTTGCCCTTGGTGTGGACCTGCTCGCGGAAGAAGTCTATGGCGGCACGGGCGTGGCCGTCGTCGAAGCGGTAGGGAAAGCTCCCGTCCTGCGCCTTCAGGTCCGCCTGGTTGCGCTTTACCGCAAGCTTTATCATGCGGCAGACGGGAAGCCTCCCTGTCAGCACGTCATCGGCGTACTGGTTGTAACTGTAATCCATTGTCCTACAATCAAACCTCCTCATTGTAGCTGTAGTCCACCGCCACCGACGGCCTCCTCAAACTCTTTTCGTCCGCACCAGCGGTCGGCATCGTGCATGAGGTACGTGCCGAAGTTCCACTGGCTCTCCTTCTTCCTGCCCCGCCCGATCATCATGCGGGTGGCGAGGCAGAACGCCCGCCCGTTGGTCACCCAGACCCGCTCGCCCTCCGGGGGCGGGTCGTCCCGTATGCTCCGCCAGCGAAGCATCAGCCGTTCCCCACGATGCGCAGGATCGCGTCGGTTCCGTCCGGCTTCTTCTCGGAGACGTTGCCCCTGACGCGGGCGGCGTTCACGGGAGTGTCCCCGAACTGCCCCATGATCTTCTGGTACTCCTGCTCGTACTTGAGCGCAAGGTCAAGGGCGTTCTTCGTGTTCGGGCCGAGGGTCAGCAGGTACTTTGCGACCCCGCCCGCGTCCTCCACGAGCTTCCGGCACTCCCGCGCCTTCTGCCACCAGAAAAAGGCGTGCTCCAGCGTGGGGAGGGTCACGGGGGTCACCATCCGCGCCTTGCAGAGGGCGGGGACGAGGGTGTCCCACAGCTCCCGCGCCTCGCCGGTTATGCTTGCGGGGCAGTCAACGCCGGGCAGTGGCTCCAGGGAGGTGCCCCGGTCGGCGTGGCGGCAGGGCTGGTAGGTGCCGTCCTGCTTGTGCTGCTCGACGGTCTTGGGCGGTCTTCCCACGTCTACCCCCTCCCTGTTTTTTCGCACGTGCACACGAAAGAC
>Ga0326512_10000362_pt1 | contig 39171 bp, 48 predicted proteins | sample 1_2617_0518_D_FD_203652 | JGI IMG/M metagenome (GOLD analysis project Ga0326512, IMG submission 203652) | Bovine rumen microbial communities from UC Davis, California, United States - 1_2617_0518 | ecosystem: Host-associated > Mammals > Digestive system > Stomach > Rumen | place: USA... | reverse complement strand
AAGCATATTCCGACGCAGTACCTTAATGCATCGGTCGAACAGCGTTTAGCGTTGCTTCAAGGGCTGATGGACACCGATGGATTCGTTGCCAAAAGCGGCCAATGCGAGTTCTCCCAAAAAGGAACCCGCATGCTGGACGACATGCTCGAACTACTCTCTGGCCTAGGCATCAAGGCCACGCACAGGTTCAAGACCGTCATGTGCAACGGCAAGGAATGCAAGGCGTACAAGATTCAGTTCTTCACCGACAAGACGTTCCCGTGCTTCAGGCTGACGCGCAAGTACGAGCGCCTGAAAGACCGCCTTCATGCACGCATGACGTACAAGAGCATACGCAGCGTGGAGCCGATTCCCAACGAGCCGTCGAAGTGCATAGCGGTGGACAACCCGCGCCACCTGTTCCTCTGCGGCAAGCGGTACACGGCAACGCACAACACATCGCTCATCGCCGCCATCACGCACTACATGATGACCTCGGACGGCGAGGGCAAGCCGGAAAGCTACGTCATCGCGTCAGCAGAATCGCAGGCTGGGCTATGTTACGGCGGCGTGGACACCATGCGCAGGCAATCGCCGTCGCTTGCGAAGTGGGAGCGCACGGGCGAGGTCAAGGACCGCAAGAAGCAGGGCATCATTTGCGACAAGACCAACGGCTACGTTGTGACGCTGTCAGGCTCGCCGAAGTCGCTCGACGGGCCGAACCCGCACCTCGTAGTCGCCGATGAGATAGCGGCGTGGGACGATCGCGGCCCGTACGACCAGATGCGCTTGGCGCTCACGCGAACGCAGCCGATGATGTGGGAGCTGACCACCGCCAATTTCGTGCGCAACTCGATAGGCGACGCGCAGTACGACTACGCGAAGCGCATACTCGACGGCGAAATAGAGGACGACCGCTTCCTTCCAGTGATCTACGAGCAGGACGAGCACGACGAGTGGCTGAAACCCGAGACATGGCTCAAGAGCAACCCTGGGCTCGGCACGGTCAAGCCGCTTGACAAGCTGCAACCGCTCGTCGAGAAGGCGAAGAACGACGCCGCGCAGCGCCCAGCCGTGCTCGTGAAGCACTTCAACATCCCGCAGAACCAGTCGACCTCGTGGCTCACGTACGCGGAGTGCGGCTCCGACAAGAAGGTCGACATGTCCACCATCGGCTTGAAGTACGGCATCGCGGGCTTCGACGCGTCGGACAGCATCGACCTCTCGGCGGCGCAATTCCTGTTCATGCGCGGCGAGCGCTACACGGACGGCACGCTCGTCGACGACACCATATACGAGCGCTCTATGTACTGGATTCCCGAAGACCAGCTAACGCCGCGCGAGGATGCCGGTTTCACCAAGGAGCGCGATAACGTGCCGTACCGCCTGTGGGAGTCGCAGGGATTGTTGCGTGTCGTGCCCGGAAACCACATCCCGAAGTCGGTGTTCCTCGAATGGCTCCAAGAGCTGCGCAAGGAGAAGCTGTACTGCTTCGCGTGCGGATTCGACCCGTGGCATATGGACGACAGCACGGTGAAGAACCTGGAACTGTTCGTCGGCGAGAGTAGGGTGCGCAAGGTGCGCCAGGGCGTGCAGACGCTCTCCGACCCCATGAAGCGCCTGAAAGCCGACTACGCTCGCGGTAGGCTAGTGGACAATGGGCACCCCATAAACCGTTGGTGCCGCATGAACGTCCAAGTCAAGACGGACGTGAACCAGAACATACAACCCGACAAACGCAACAACAACCCCGCGAACCGAATCGACGGCTTCATGGCGGAGCTGGACGCGTACGTGACGCTGCTGGACTACTACGACGAGTATATCCAGATGGTCACTAGCACCTGGAAGGGATAAGGTCGCGGAAAAACGCGCCTTTTCCCGTTTCGCGCCGTGAAATACCACTTTTACTTGACACTCCCGCGTGCAACTGTCCCGATTTTGGGATATGTAACAGGATGAAGAACCATGCAAACCGTCAGACGGGGGCGTTTTGGGATTCATCCAGACAATCAAGGGGGCGTTCGGGCGCAAGCGCGAGGGCAAGGCGTTCTCGACGTTCACCGAGTACACGCCCACGTACACGAGCTGGAACGGCTCGCTGTACGAGCAAGAGCTGATGCGCGCTTGCGTCCACTCCTTCGCCAACGCCTGCTCGAAGCTGGAACCGCATTACGACGGACCAATCCAGCAGGTCGAGCAGCTTTTTCGCACGTGGCCCAACGAGTACATGACGTGGAGCCGCTTCCTGTACCGCCTCGCCACCATCTACGAGGTGGACTGCACGGCGTTTGTGATACGTTTGCATGACGCGCAGGGGCGAACCACTGGGCTATGGCCGCTCAAATGCACCAACGCCGAGGCGATGGACGTGGGCGGCGAGCTCTGGCTCCGTTTCCAGATGCCCGTTGGCGAAGCCATCGCATATCCCGCGAAGGACGTGTGCATCCTGTCCAAGTTCCAGTACGTGTCCGACCTGTTCGGCACCCCGAACCGCCTGAACGACACCCTCTCGCTGCTCAACGCGCAGGCAGACGCGGAGCGCACCGCCATCGCCATCGGCTCGAAGATCATGTTCATCGGCCGCATGGTGGGGCAGGTGGACGAGGAAGACATGGACCTCAAGAAGAAGCGCTTCGCAGAGCAGAACCTCGGCCCGTCCAACTCAACAGGAATGCTCACCTACGACCAGACGTGGGATAGCGTCGTTCCCGTCGCCCACAACGCGTACACCATCGACTCGGTCGAGATGCAGCGCATCGACGACCACGTGTTCAACTACTTCGGCGTGAACAAGCGAATCTTGCAGAACGACTGCACCGAGGAAATCTGGGACTCGTACTACGAGGGCAAGATAGAGACGTGGGCGATTCAGTTATCCGAGGGCTTGAACAAGATGATGTTCACGTCACGCGCCATGCTGACGAACAACATCAGCTTCACCGCTAACCGCATGCAGTTCATGAGCGCGGCGTCCAAGCGCAACATGGTGCGCGACATGACCGACCGCAGGCTCATGACCATCAACGAGGGACGCGAAATCCTCGGCTTGCCGAAAGTTCCGGGTGGCGACGTGTTCATTAACCGTGGCGAGTACATGGTGCTCGACATGGAAGGCAACGTCATCTACGTGAGCGGCGGCAACCTCGCGACCGCGCTGCCGCAATCTGATATCGAGGACAGCCCGATGTTCGACCTCGGCGGCGACGACGATATCTACGAGGACGTGGACGGCAAGTACGAGGACGACGTGGACGAGGGGTAACGATGGCTATTCACGTTGTCATAGGACCGCCGTGCGCAGGGAAGTCCACCTACGTCCAGGAGAACCGCAAGGACAAGGACGTGGTCGTGGACTACGACCTCATCGCGCAGGCGCTTGGCAACACGGCTCCATACGGGAGCGAGGGCGCCATCCGCACTTGCGCGCTATCTGCCCGCGACCGTGTCACCGACCTGTGCGTCGAGCGCGATTTCGATTCGTGGGTGATTCGCACCGAGCTCGACTCTGACGAGAAGGAGCTGTTCAGGCTCGCAGGAGCAGAATTCGTCGAGGTCGACCCAGGCGAGGACGAGTGCATCGCACGGGCTGAAGCCGAAGGTCGGCCAGAAGACTGCATAGAGGCCATCCGCGCCTGGTACGCCAAGCACAGGGACAAGGAGAGGAACATGCCAGCAAAACCGAACGAGCGCGAGTACCGCATGATGGCGATGCCGCTCACCGTGTTCACCGACGTTGAGCAGGATGACGAGGGCGAGCAGCGCTACGCGAACCGATTCAACAGCCCGAAGTACGTCGAGGGCTACGCCACCACGTTCGATGACCCGTACATCCTGTGGGAGTCCGAGGACGGCTGGAAGTACGTCGAGGTCATCGACCGCAACGCCTTCGAGGGAGCCGACATGTCCGACGTGATCTTGCTCTACGACCACGAGGGCAGGGTGTACGCGCGCAACCGCAACAACACGCTGTACTTCGAGCCGAACGAGCACGGCCTGTTCGTAGCAGCCGACCTGTCGCGCACGACGCTCGCGGGCGAGCTGTACGAGGACGTTCAGGCAGGCATGGTGGACAAGATGAGCTGGGCGTTCACCATCGCCGAGGAACAAGTGGACATCGACGAGGCGGCGAAGGTCGCCACCACCCGCATCACGCGGGTCAAAAAGGTTTACGACGTGAGCATCGTCAGTCGGCCGGCTGACCCGAACACGTCTATATCCGCTAGGCGCGTCATCGACGGAGCGATCGAGGCACGCAAGCTGTTGGAGGAACAGCGAGCCGAGCGGGAACTGGAACGCAAGCGCAAGGAGATTGCGCTGCGCGCCAGGGCAATGTCAATCCGTTAGGAAGGAGAACTCAAATGGAGTTCACCGCAATGGATGCGCTCGCTTATCGCTCCCTCGGAGCCGACGAGTACGCGCAGCGCCGCTCCGAGGTCATCGGGCTCGCAAAGGAGCTGCCCGAGGACGCGACCGTCGAGCAGGCCGAGGCTATCGACGCAGAGCTCGGCTTCATCGACGCAGAGGACGAGCGCCGTGGCAAGCTCGCCGAGATCGAGCAGCGCAACATGGAAAAGGTCGTCGGCGGCATGGCGAAGCCCGTCGAGACTGTTGAAATCAAGGAGGACAAGATGGAACGTGCAGCCAACATCGGCGAGCATTTCTCCGCGTACGTCAAGGAACGTGGACACGAAAAGAGCTTCCACCTGGTAGCTCCCGCGTACGAGATGCGCGCCGCAACCGACATCCACACGGCACCGCAGGTCATCGAATACGACCGCAGCGCTATCGTGCCGCCGTTGAGCACCAACGTGCTCGACCTGTTCACCCGCGAGACTATCGAGGGCAACGCCATCACGTATTTCGTGCAGGGCGCTATGGAAGGCGCTCCCGCCGTCACCATCGAGGGCGCTGCCAAGCCGCAGGTCCACTTCCCGAACGAGCCGAAGACCGTCTCGCTGAAGAAGATCGCCGGTATCATCAAGGAATCCGACGAGCTCATCGACGACGCACGCTGGCTGGCTTCCGTCGTCAACGGCCGACTGCTCAACGAGCTCAACCGCTCCCGTCAGGCAACGGTCGTGACCGACCTGCTCGGCACCAGCGGCCTGGGCACGGCTTCCGCCGCCGCTGACGCCGCCGCCATCGCCGACGCCATCGACCTCGCCATGATGACCATCATGGAGGACACGGGCTTCGAGGCTGACGGCATCATCATGACGCCCGCCCTGTGGCACACCCTCAACGTCGGCAAGGACAGCGGCGAGGACTACTACGGCGACGGCTACTTCCGCGCGCCGATGGCCCGCTCCATCTGGGGCATCCCCGTTGCCGTCAACCCCGCGATGACCGCCAACCATATCGTTGTCGGCTCCTTCAAGGGTTGCGCTTCGTTGGTCGGCAAGGCCGAGGGCGTGACCGTCGAGTCCACCAACACTGACACCGACGACTTCCAGAAGAACCTCATGACCCTGCGCGCCGAGTGCCGCGAGGTCGTCGCGGTTCGCCAGCCCGCAGGCTTCGTCAACATCACGGTCGGTGCTTAAACCATGCTGCGCATCTACAAAATGCCGAACGGCCGCACTTACCAGTTCGAGGAAGGCAAGCAGCCCTCCGACGCCGTTCTGGTAGAGCGCAGCGCCGAGCAACCCGAGACGCCCGAGAAAAGGGCGTCGAGGGCTGCGGCGCGCAAGCGCACGGCAAAGCCCGCGAAAGCCCAGGAGGACTAGCCGATGGCCCTGCTCGATGACGTTAGGACAGCGCTCCGCGTGACCACCACGCTGACCGATGGCGAGATTTCGACGTACATCGGAACGGCTCTTTTCGACATCCAGAACAAGGGCGTGCAGCCGGAGTTCCTTGCCGAAGACGCCGATGCCGACAACGACGATTACATGCCGATCGTGAAGACGGCGGTGATCAACTACTGCAAGGCGCAGTACGGGCGCGACGTGGAGGCATCCGAGAGGAACGCCTGCCTCGCGTCGTACCGCTCCATCGTCACGAGCCTGCTCAACGGCAAGCAGAACGTCCACTACTCCAAAGAGGACGTGGACTGATGGCGGGGTGGAGCGACACCATAACGCTCCGCGACGTTGTCACCAACGCAACGGTGGACGTTTACGGCATCGAGCACGAGGGCGAGCCAATCGACGCGGAGGTGTTCTGCAACCCGTGGTACACGGGACTGGACACCTGGGCGACCGCAGCGCAGCTCGGTCCGAAGATAGCGGCCCGCGTGGAGGTCAAGACCATCGAGTTCGAGGAACGACCTTACACGCAGGCCGTCTACCACGGCGTAGAGCTGGACATCGACCAGTCGAGCAGGCAGGGGCTCGAATCCACGATCATCACGCTCTCCGAGCATGCGAGGAACGACTGATGGCAGACCGTTTCATGGCAGACTTGCAGGCCATCCTGGACAACGTCAAGCACGTCTCCGACGAGGCGCTTGAAGCTGGCGTTAAGGCTGGCTGCGAGCTCGGCAAGGACGAGTGGCAGTCAGGCGCTCCGAAGAAAACGGGCGGTTACGCCAAGTCCATCCGCTTCCGCATCGAGGGCAAGAATGGCAACGTCAACGGGCACGTCTACTCGACGAAGCCTGGAATGCCGCACCTGCTTGAAAAGGGACATGCGAAGGTCGGAGGCGGCAGGACGCGCGCGATCGTGCATATCGCGCCTGCCGCAGATGACGCGTTCGAACTGACCGAGCAGGTTATCGCCGCAATGATAGGAGCGGGTTTATGAGCGCGATGGACGAGACATACGCCGTCCTCACGGGCATCGGCATATCAGGGCGCTACGAGGCTTACCCAGTCGGCAAGGCGCCAGCGCCGCCGTTCTTCGTCTACACGGTGGACGACAACGGCGAGTTTTACACCGACAACAGCACTTTCGCAAGGCTCCCGCGAATGCACGTCGAGCTGTTCGAGAAGGTTTCCGACCCCGCGCTCGAAACGAGCGTGAGGGACGCGCTTGAGGAAGCGTTCGGTCCAGTCGAGCAGGTCGGCGAGTGGAGCCAGAGCGAGCAGTGTCACATAGAGCAATACGACTTCACCTACACGAAGGAGGAAGAATCATGAGCGATTCCAAGGGAGTGCGTTACGGCATCTCCAACGCGCATTACGCGCTGTACACCGATGGTCAAGCTGGTGCGCTCGGCACGTACGCAACGCCCGTCGCCATGCCCGGTGCGACGCAGCTCACGCTGACGCCGCAGGGCAACACGTGGACGTTCTACGCCGACGACATCGCATACGAGACGGGTTCGAGCAACACTGGCTACGAGCTCTCCGTCACCATCGCGGTCTTCGGCGACCAGGCCAAGATCGACCTGCTCGGCTACGAGTCCGACAGCAATGGCGTCGTGTACGAGGCCGCTGACGCGGAGCCCAAGAGCTGCGCGTTCCTGTGGGAGTTCGGCGGCTCCAAGGTCCGCAAGCGCGGCCTTCTGTACAACGTCAAGTTCACCCGCCCGACCATGACGGGCAACACCAAGACAGACTCGGTGGACCCCGACACCGACGAGCTGACCGGCGTGGCTATCGGCCGCGACATCACGGTCGGCGGCGAGGTGAAGAACATCATCAAGGCGAGCGTGACCAACGAGCAGGCGAACGCAGCCAAGTTCGCCGACTGGTTCGACGCCGTCTACATCATCGGCGCTGGCGCTTAAGGAGCCTACATGATCATCCATTTCAAGCATGTGGATGAGAACGCGGAGGGCGAGCAGTCCCGTGACAAGGGGCCGCTCGCCTTCGGCGAGTCCACGGACGAGTGGACGGCGCTGTGCAGCCTGCACACGCTGACCATTTACGAGCAGGCGTTCCAGAACGACCCCGCGAGCCCGCACAAGTCGCTCGTCGACGACGTGACCGACTACGGGGATGGCGAGGACGGCACGCCGCTCGGCAAGCTGCTCGCGGCGAACTGGGAAGCCGACGCGCGTGCATTGTGGGCGATGCTCAAATGCGGGTGCGAGGCTGGCTTGAACGGTGACAAGATGGTGGGCGACTTCAAGCTGTGGAGCAAGGCGCACGCTGCGGACGATATCGACATCTACCGCCTGCACGTGCTGCTCGTGAAGGAAATCGATGCCTGCTTTCCTACACTCACCCAAGCCACCGAAGAACTCGCAAAGCAGCTCGAAAAGCCGAAACGCAGGCGAAAGGCTCGCGTACAGCAAGACTGAACTGACGATGCTCAAGCTGGGGTTTACGAGGCTTGACGTGATCACGATGCCTTACGCGAGGGCCGCATGGTACGTGCAGGCCGCTGCCGAAGGGCAGGAAAAAGACGACGACGGCGGCGTCCGCGACGCGACGCAGGCCGACATTAACGCATTCTAACTGGGAGGTGCCGCAACATGGCAGAGTACAAAGGGCTGACCATCCGCATAGGCGGTGACACCTCCCAGCTCAACTCGGCTCTCAAGGCGTCCACCAAGACGGCATCGTCGCTTGAAAGCCAGATTCGCCAGATAACCAGGGCGATGCGCTTCGACCCAGGTGATTTCGGCAACATCAACACGAGGATAAAGCTGTCCGAGAATCGCATGGAGGCGCTTTACACGAAGCTGAAGCTCGTGCGAAACGGCTACGCGGAGCTCGGCAAGCAGATAGTCACCGTTGGCGGTAACGCCACTTCCGTGAAAGAGCTCGCGAAGGCTACCGAGAACGTGGAGCTGTCTGCGAAAGCGGCGGACAAGCGCTACGAGGACGTTACGGCGTCGCTCGCCGCCATGTACCGCGAGTTCGAGAAGCTGGGCACGACAAGCATCAAGCAAGCCCTGAACATGGACAACGTCAGCCCCGAGATAGAGGCTATCATCGCCAAGTTCCGCGAGTTGGGAATCATCTCGAAAGAAGCCGGCAATGACATGGAACGGGTGAGGCTCGACCTGTCCGATGCTGGGCGCGTAGCCGACATAGACGAACTGCTCGTCGATATGCGAACGCTCGGTGCCATCACCGACGAGCAGATAGCGAGCAACCGCCTGATGCGCGACACGTTCAAGGAAGCCCTCGGCGACAAGGACGCGTACGACAAGGCGGCGCAGTTTCAGAAGATGGGCATCGACATGCAGCGCATCCGCTCGGAAGCCGAGGGGATGGCGGCGAGCATGCGCCAGATGGACACCGTCTCGAAGTATTCGAACAACGTGTGGTCCGAATCGAACGCCAAGATAAAGTCCATGAGCGAAGCCTTGTCGAACTGTGCTGACCAAGCGCGGATTTACGAGGCGGCTCTGCGCGAGGACCCGTCCAACCTGACCGCCGCAGTGGGGCGCTTGAAGGCGCTGTCGAACGAGTACGAGCTGACCGCTGCTAAATCCAAAGAACTTTCCCAACAGGTCGAGGCATACAGGGAAAAGCTCTCGACAACACTCGAAAAGGAAAAGAACCTTCCCGCGTACATCCAGCGCGTCGGAGACGAATGGCAGAAGGCGCAAGCGGAGATCAAGGAAGCGGAAGGGCGCGCGAGCGCGCTGCACCAATCGCTTCAAAGGTTGAAAGACGCCCAAGCGCCAGTTGAGGAAATAAGGCAACTTGAAGGCGTCGTGGACGCAGCGGACGAAAAGGTCAAGAAGCTGAAAAACGACGCGAAAGACCTCGACAAAGCGTTCGAAACGTCGAAGGAGTGCGCGGAGCTAGAGCAGTTGCAGACGCAGCTCGCCGAAACCGACTCGCACGCCGCATCGCTGCGCAAGAGGATGGACATGACCAGCTTGGGCGGCAAGAGCATGCTCAACCCGTCCACCATCAAGTCGGCTGGCATGACGTTGTACTCGACGCTCACGCCCGCAATCACGATGCTCGGCTGGCGCGCCATCAGCGCCGCGCAGGACATGGACTCCGCGTACCGCGACATGCGCAAGACGGTCAACGGCACCGAGTCGCAGTTCGAGGAACTGAAGCAAGCGGCGATTGATTTCTCCAAGACGCACGTTACGAGCGCCGAGCAGATACTTCAAATCGAAGCCATCGGCGGTGAGCTCGGCATCGCGACGGAGGACTTGCAGGCTTTCTCGGAGACGGTGTCGAACCTGGACGTGGCGACGAACCTCGACACGGAGGAAGCCGCATCCTCGCTCGGCAAGCTGGCGAACATCACGCATATGACCGCCGACGAGTACGACAACTACGCCGACGCCCTCGTCCGACTTGGCAACAACGGCGCGTCGACCGAAGACCAGATAGTCGATATCGCGACGCGCATCGGTTCGATGGGCACGATCGTCGGCATGTCCGTCCCAGAGATACTTGCTCTTTCGTCGAGCATCGCTGCGACGGGTATGAAGACAGAGGCTGCTGGCACCGCCATCGCCAACACCATGTCGGATATCGAATCCGCCGTATCTGGCGGCGGCGAGTCGCTTGACGCATTCGGCGCTGTGACGGAGCACGTCGGCATGAGCGCAGACGAGTTCGCGCAGACGTGGCAGGACAAGCCCATCGTCGCGTTCAAGGCGTTCATCGACGGCTTGAACCAGATAGAAGCCGAAGGCGGCTCCGCCGTGTCCACGTTGGAGATGATGGGCATCACCGGCGAGCGCCAGAAGCAGTCCATCCTCGGCTTGATGCAGACGATCGGTGGACTCAACGACAACTTGGCCATGTCGCAACATGCGTGGGACGGGCAATCGGATGCATGGGGCGCCGCTGGCGACGCCGCACGCGAGGCGCAGAGGAAAGCCGAGGGCTTTTCCGGCCAGATTTCGATTCTTTCCAATATCGGCAAAGACGCTATGGCATCGCTCGCAGATGGCGCGACTCCCATCATCGCGATATTGACCGACTTGGCGCAAGCCGCGCTGAACACGTTCGACGGCATGGGCGAGGGCGCGAAGACCGCAGCCGTGCTCGCGCTCGGGCTCGGCGCCGTCATCGGCCCCGTGCTAACGATGGCGTCCACGTTCCTGATAGCGAAGCAGAACATCAAGGCGTTCATCCTCGAATCTAGCGCGATGGGCAAGGCCATCAACATCATGAATGCTGGCTTCGTCGGCACGGGCATGAGCGCTGACGGCATGAAGATGAAGCTGATGAGCCTCGGCGAAGCCGCCAAGACCATCGGGAAGTCCATAGGAAAAGACCTCGCGCTCACCGCCGTAGTAGTCGGCGTCACGATGGCCGTCGCCGCGATATCCGACTACATCAAGAAGCTGCGCGAGTCCGAGGAAGCGGCGAGGAACGCGGGAGACGTTATCAGCGTCGCGTTGGGCAAGGCTATTGCGGAGAACGGTCAGGCCATCTCGAAGGCTGGCATGACCTACGACGAGATGGTGTCCAAGATGGCCGAGAACAACCGCAAGTTGCAGGAATCGGCCAACGAGGTGTACGGCAACAACGAGATGATCGCAGAGTACGCCGATGGGCTGCAAGCGGCCCTAGACGCTTATAACGCAGGGGACAGGGGCGCCGAGTCGATGGCGAACCTCAAGACGCAGTTGGAACTCTACAACGCCGCAGCCGGAACGTCCATCTCGTTCACGCAGGACGAGACGGGCGCGTTGCACCTCATGAAAGACGGAGCCGAGCTGTCTGCCGACGCGTTCGACAAGCTGACAACGTCGATGATAAACGCTGCGAAAGCGGAGTTCTTCAAAGACGCGTACACGACTAAGATGGGCGATTACAAGACTGCCCTCGACGAAGTAGCCGATGCCGAGAACAGAATAAAGACGGCACAAGCCAGCATGGACGCCGCCGTTGACGAGGGCGACATGAACGCCGCCAAGCAGTACAAAGACCAGCTCGATGCCGCGAATGCCACGCTTGAAAAGTCCAAGCAGAAGCTCGCCGAAACCAAGACGGCGATGGACCAGTACAAAGAGGGCCTGGAACTGATGACCGAGGCGCAGCTTGAAAACGCGAGCGGCGCCGTCCAGTGGGTTGCGGAGAACGACGAGATTCAGGCGTCGATATGGGCGAACGGGCACTCGGTCGAGGACTTTGCGCACAACCTCGAAGGGCTCGGCGTCAGCTACGATGAGCTCGAATCGCACGCTGGCGACATTTCGGAGATGGCATCGTCATGGGACGGCTCCATCGCGTCGATGATCGGCAGCTTGCAGGAGATGGGCTTCGAGATTGACCTGTCCACCGCGAAGATAGACGGCCTGAACGCCATCGAGATAGAGGGCAAGACCTATTGGGTGGACGACATGGGAACCATCTACGACCAGCAGGGCAAGGTCGTCGGGTTGAAGAACGAGATTGGCGGCATCGAAGGCAAGGATTTCACCGTAACAGACAACGGAAGCGCGGACGAGTCATCTGGGCGCGTCCAGAACCTCAAGGGCGAGATAAACAGCGTCGAGGGCAAGGATGTTGACGTTAACGCGAACGTCTCCGGCTTGTGGGACGTTGCAAACCTCGCCGATGCGATCAGCAACGTGAGAAGCAAGACGGTGGACATCGTCGCGAACGCGTTCGGGTTCGGTTCCGCTACGGGCAGTATCGCCAATTCGCCTTACATCCCGCGTCACGCGTCGGGTTACATCGCGACTGGCCCGACGCTCACCAACAACGGCTGGGTAGGAGAGGCGGGAGCCGAAGCCGTGCTCAACTGGGGCACGGGCGGCGCTGTCGTGCCATTGACCAACGAGAGGTACATGGAGCCGATCGCGAAAGCCATCGCGAAGAACATGGACGGCGATTCAAGCACCGTCAACAACATAAACATCACGCTTGCCTACGACGCATCAGACGATGCTGCGGCGCTGGCGCGCGGCGTAGCGCGGAAGCTCGGGGCCATCATGGACATGAGGGGTTAGCATGAAGCGAGTGACAGGCAAGGTTTCCGCCCTCACATTGGAGAGGGACGGCAATAAGATAAAGGCGTCCTACAAGGTGCCGTCGTGGATGTCGGACACCAGCAGGGACGACCACGCGTGCTGGATTGACCACGAGGTTCGACTTGACAGGCTCAATTCGAGCTACAAGCCAATCAGGACTACTGGCATGTACGTCGGCGCGTGGAACGGACCAGACATAACCAGGACGGGCGCAGACCGCTACTGGATTCGCGGGCAGGAACGCAGCTCCACGGTCGAGAAGAACTACGACCGCACGTGGTTCCACCCGTTGAAGCTGCACGTCTACTGCAACAAGGTCGTTTGGGGCGCGTTCGGGGGAAACAGCGTCGTCGGCGATGGCTGGGGCGCGTCAATGAAGAACATCGGACCTATCGTGTGGGCGCAGAGAACAATCGGGTTGCCTCGCAAGCCCGCTATCTCATGGGAATACGACCAGGAGAACTCGAAGGCCACCGTCACCATCAAGACCGACGAAGGCAAGGATTGGAACGAGCGCTACGATACGATGTACCAGGTGACCGTCCGCAAGGCTGATGGCAAAGAAGCCACGCTGCGCAAGTGGACGGCATCGCGCGCCACGGAGATAACCGCCGTGTTCGACCTGTCACCGTACCTCGGGCGCAACATGGCGATAGGCAAGTACATCACCATCAAGTGCCAAGCATACGCACGCGGCATGGCGGGCGACAACCCGTCCCCAGCAAGCCCCGTCACCTCGACACGCTCCGTGTACTGGCCCTCCGCTGCCACTATCGGTGCAATTTCATGCAGCAGCAAGACGCAGACGGGGCGCGTCACCGTTTCAGTGACTCCTGGCAAGGCGTTCGCGTCCACTACACAGCTTCAGCTCGAACGCGCCACATCCACAGACAAGAACTGGAACGGCGTGGTTCCAGAGGGCAACTGGACCGCCGTGAGCGGCGCTACCGACAATGGAGACTGCACGGCTCTCTACGACACCTATGCGGACGCGAATCCGCAACCTGGGGTTTACACGTTTTATCGCGTGAGGTCGGAACGCGACCAATACCACCAGTACAGCGCGGCGAAACGGGCCGATTGCATGTTCACGGCGAAGCCGAAGTACAACTGCTCTGCGACCGTTGGAATCGTGAGCGTGACGCCTACTTCGAGCGGTGATGCAGCCGTCGTCGTGATGGGGTGGTCAGACGGCACGCAGAACTACGGATGGGAGCTTTCGTGGTCCGATAACAAAGGAGCGTGGAACTCGACCGAAGGTCCGTCGAAGATGGATTATGACCCGCAATCGGGCATGGCCGAGCATGACGCGACAAGCGCCTCTAAGAAATACAAGCAGACGAAGACGCTGCGGCTCGACGGCCTAACTCCTGGGACGACCTATTACGTGAGAATGCGCCGTAAGCGCGAAGTCGATTCCACGACGTATTACAGCGCGTATGCGACGGTGTTCAGCTTCACGACGGAGAGCGCCAGGGACGACCGCTGCGGCATAATCTCGATGACACCCTGGACGAACGGCACAGCATGCACGGTCGTGGTCGGATACACCGAGGACAACGTGAACCAGCTCACCGAGCTGTCGTGGTCAACGTCCTCTGGTGCGTGGTCTTCTAACAGCATCGACCCTGAATACGATACGTTCCCAACGGGGGGCGTGGACTCGCCTACCAAATGGAAGAAGCAGGTATCGCTCACAATATCGGAGTTGACCAGCGGCACGACCTACCATGTCAGGGCGCGTCGCTGCATGACAGAAGACCACACCACGACGGGCACGATTGTCTCGTACACGCCGTACAGCGAGATGCAGAGCTTCAGGACGGAGTCTGCCGCCGACGACAAGTGCGGCATCATAAGCATCGAGCCAGGTACGACGGGGACGACCGCGAAGGTTGTTGTCGGGTTCAAGGAGGACAACCAGAACACTGGCACGGAGCTCCAGTGGTCCACAGACAGCGCGGCATGGCAATCGAACGTTCCGCCCGAATCGTTGAACGCGACTTGGCCTCGCAAGGAGTACGCGGGTTCCAATTGGACGTATTACCAGAACATCTACTTGCGCAACCTGACCCCTGGCAAGACGTATTACGCATACGCTCGGCGTTACCTCGAAGCGGGCGGCAACACGACGCACACGCCCTGGTCGAAGCGGGCGACGTTCAAGACGCCGAGGGTGACAGCCGCCAACGACAAGTGCGGAATCGTGAGCGTGACCAGGCACTCCGACAATACTGGCGCGAACGTGGTGGTCGGGTGGACCGAGGACACCGCCAACGACGGCACGGAACTCACGTGGTCGACCGACAAGGACGCGTGGACTTCCAACCAGCAGCCTAACAGCTTGCAGGCGACGTGGTCTGACGAGAACAGCCGCGACGAGAACTGGAAGAAAACGCAGGTGATTTCGCTGCATGGGCTTGAACGCGGCGAAACGTACTACATCAAGGCGAGGCGCTACCGCGATGACGACGAGGGCGAAACCTTCTCGCCCTACGCGACGATGGTGTCCATAACGCTCCCGACCGAGAAAACCGACGAGGACGTTCGTTGCGGGTTGGTAAGCGTGACTGGACAGAGCGACGGCACGAGCGCGGTCGTAGTGGTCGGCTGGGATGGCGACCATACTGGATGCGAGGTAACGTGGTCGACTGACCCGAACGCTTGGGAGTCAAGCGAGCCGCCCCAATCCTTGCAATTCGACTGGCAAGACGCATCAAGCAAGAGCGATGACTGGTCACATACATCGACTTGCTATATCCGCAGCTTGGAAGAAGGCCAGACGTACTACGTCAAGGCACGCAGCTACTTCGAGCATGACGGCACGGTATGGTCCGAATATTCGGGAGACATGAGCGTCACCCCGTTTGCCGCGCCTGCGTCGGTCACATTGACGGCACCTGACGCGGTTGCACGTGGGAAGTCAATCGAGTGCTGGTGGGCAATCGACTCCGAGATGGAGCAGACCGAGTGGCATATGCACGAGGAAGGGCAACCGAACAAGTCGATTGCAAGCGGCACTGGCTCGTTGTGCCATGCGAGCATATCGGCAGACAAGTACGACAGCATGGACAGCATCAGCTTCTACGTCGACGCAAGCACGGGCGGCGAGATGACAAGCTCGAACGTGGTGAGCGTCGGCATTGCCGAATACCCGAGCTGCGAGGCTGCGTGTATCGGGACGTTGACCGTCCAGCCCGTGTCGTTCGAGGCGTATTCGGACAACGACGCGGCGAGCCTGCTCTGCACGCTGCGGGCGGACGGTGTGACGATAGCCGCGCCAGACGGCGACCGCGACCAGTTGACTGACGACGTGGTGTGGACTAGCCGTGTCACGCCGACATGGGCGGAAACGACATGGGGAGCCACGGTGCTCTACGCGCAGCTGTCCGATGCCGTAGATGTCGCGCAGGACGCATACGACGAGGCGCAGGCGGCGCATGAGTCCGACCCGACTGACGAGGACAAGGCGCTCGCAGCCGAGAACGCCGCGACCGCCCTGGCTGACGCGGAAGCCGACCTTGCCGCGCATCCGTCCGACGAGGCTGTCAACATGGCCGAAATTGAGATGCCCGACATGCTCGAAGTATGGGATGGCGCGTCTTACACGTTGTCGGTCCAGGCAGCGGAACCAGTTGCGGGACTCGTGAGCGACACGGCGAAATGCAAGTTCTCCGTCAATTGGGCGCATCAGGCCGTCACGCCAGCTGCGACGCTGACGGTCGATTCCGACAAGCGCAGCGTGTCGATACTTCTCGGAACGCCGAACGACGCTATCGGCACCGACGTGTGCGACGTTTACCGCACAGCTCCCGCTGGTCACGAGCTTGTGGCGTCGGGCGTGCCGTTTGGCGAGAACGTGGTCGACAACCTGGCACCGTTCGGAATAGACGACTTGCATTACCGCATCTGCCTGCGCACAACGGACGGCGACTTCGCGTTCATGGACTTCCCGTATGTTCTGAAGGTCGGCGGCATCCGCTTCGATTGGGCTGGCAAGTACGTGGAGCTGCCTTGGAACGTCCAACTGTCCGAGAGTTACAGCAAGGATTTCGAAACGCGCTCGCATGTCGATGGAAGCACAGAGGGCTATTTCGGCCCAGCGGTCGGCATGACTGGCAGCTTCTCGACGGACTTGATAAAGGTGGACGACACGCAGCTGCGGCTCGTGCGCGAGCTGGGAAGCTACCCTGGCGCGGTGTTCTGCCGCACGTCGGCGGGAACCGCTTTTCAATGCAACGTCAACGTGAGCGAGCTGTCTATGGGTTACAGCAGCGGCGCTGCCGCCGTGGGCTTGGACGTGACGCGCGTCGCGCTAACCGACCAGTTCAAATGCCAGGGCGGCGACATGAACGGACTCGAACCAGACGACGACCCGCACGGGCATGACGATGGCGGTGAGGGCTGATGACCGACTGGCTGGGCGGCTACGCTGCGACTTGGGAAGTCAGGCGCGTGAACCTGGACACATGGCAAGACGAGGAGCCGCTGTCTGGCGTGCGCTCCGTAAGCGTCGAGAAGTCCTGCGACGGCGACGCGCCAACCATCGAGTCGGGAAGCATGACCATCGACGGCGATGGCACGTTCGACGCAGGCTGGTACAGGGTGTCCATGATAGCGACGCAAAGGAGCAGCGAGCGCGTTCCCATCGCAACGTTGCTATTCGAGCGTGCTTCTTCGCACACGGAGAAGAACACGGTCGAGCTGGAATGCACGGGTCGCTCCACGCTCCAACCAGCAGCCGACGTGAGGATGCCGACTGGCAGCTTCGCTCCCGCTGGCGTGGACGGCGCGGCCTTCGCGGCCAGGCTGGTGAGGGCTTGCACGCCCGCGCCCGTGACCGTCGAGGGCTCGTTCACGCTCGTGGACGATTACGTGTTTAATCCAGAGTGTTCAAATCTAGAGGCGGCATGGCGCATCCTGAACGCCGCGGGCTGGTGCATGCAGATTGCAGGCGACGGCGCGATCGTCGTGCATGCCAAGCCGACCGAGCCAGCATTGGAGCTGTCGCGCGCGAACGCAGGGCTGCTAATCCCCGGAGTCGATGACGACTTCAACGTCGTGAACGTGCCGAACCGCTACTACGCGGTCAGCGGCGAGCATACGGCAGTCGCGACGAACGAGGACGCAAACAGCCTCGCGAGCTATCCCACACGGGGCAGGTGGGTGGATGTTGTTGACTCGTCTCCCGCGCCCGTGGACGGCGAGTCGCTTGAGCTGTACGCAGCGCGAAAACTCGCTGAAAAGTCCACTGTACTGCGGAAGTTCAGCTACGACCGCGAATGGTGGCCCGACATTGTGCCGAACAGCGTGGTCAGGGCGTCCCTCGAAAATGATGGCGTTGCAGGAGGTTTGCGAGTTATCTCGCAATCTATCGAATGCGGCAAGGGTGCGAAAGTTTCGGAAGTTTCTGGAATGGAGGTGCGCATATGAGTGCCGAGCATGATCTTGCTAGGGCAATAGCCGACGCCGTTGACGCGAAGGTGGCGAATATGCGACCGCAATCGTCTACGATGCCTGCTATCTACCAAGGGCGTGACTCCGAGGGCAAGGGCTGGGTGCTGCTGCCAGGCGCGACCGAGCCGACGCCGGTCTCGCGCATGGCGGTCGAGGCGGCGCAGGGCGACACCGTGAGCGTGACCGTGGCGAACGGCAAGGCGACGGTGGACAGCAACGTCAGCAACCCGAGTGCGGGTCTGGCAGGCGTGAAGGTTGTCGAGCGCACCGCCAACGTCGCAAAGGACACGGCTGTCCAGGCAATCGACTACGCGAGCGCGGCGCAATCCGCTGCATCGGCGGCGCAATCGAGCGCGGACGCGGCTTATAAGCACGCAGATGAGGCAGCACAGGAAGCCGCCAACGCGCAGGCGAGCGCAGCGACTGCCAACGCTGCGGCTGTCGCTGCGACCGAGGATGCTGGCGTGGCTCATACGATGGCAGAGTCCGCGACGGCAGATGCAGCGACCGCGAGCGAAAGTGCGTCCGTGGCGAAGACGAGCGCCGATATTGCATTGTTCGGACTGTCCGAAGTCGAAAACGTGGTCGGCGTCGTCAACTGGATTGCAGAGCATGGTGTTTACGTCGTCAATGAAGACGAGGAAGTCGACCCGATGAGGGTCTACTACATAATCAACGGAGGCACGTACACCCTCACCGACGATTCCGAAATTGTCCAAGGTAAGCAGTATTACGTCCCGAGCGAGTGGGAGCTGTCTATTATCCCGTCGAAGCTCGAATGGTACGAGCTTATGTCAGCCACCACATACTCCTTGACGGAAGACACGGCGGTCGACCCCGAGATTCAGTATTACTCCTATGACCCCGCGACGGATGAATACTCCGAGGTAACGCCCGTTGGGACGGAGAACCCGTCAGAGGAGGGCTGGTACGTCGCGTCGGTCGATTACTTCTACCAGCAATCCACCGACATGGCGTACAACCCGTCAGACACGTATTACGAGCTGTCTGGCGGCGAGTATTCGGTAGTCGTTCCGTCAATCGACCCTAACGCCGTCTATTACGAACTTGACGGCACGAGCTTCGTCATGGTTTCGGAACCCGATGTGGCTGGCATAGCGGACTACTACTCGCCAACGGCGTATGCGCCCATGAGGAACCCAGACCCCGAGGACATAGGAACTTACTACACGGTGAGCGACGAGTCCTACTCGAAGGTTATCGAGCCTGTCGAGTCCGACCTCGGTGATTACTACGTCCTTGACATTGACGATAGCGTCCAGAATTACATCTCGACGCACCTCGCGCTCCTCGACGACGGGCTGCACGTGAGCGGCGGCGTCGACGATTACAGCGTCGTCCTCTCGTCAGACGGCATGGAGGTCCGTAGCCCCTACGGAAAGTCCGTCGCCATGTACGGCGAGACGGCGCGTATCGGAGACGCCGATGACATCCACCTGCTCGCTCAGGCCACGAGGCTGTCGTTCCGCTCCGACGCAGGCGACGTCGCCTACATCGGCATGGGAGACGACGAGGTGTGGCGCTTGTTTATCGACCAGGCCGACGTAGAGGACTCCATCAGGTTCGGCAACTACGTCTGGGTTAAGAGGCCCAACGGGAACATGACCATCAAGTACGTCGGGAGCTGATATGACAACACTTTACAGCAATGCTTTCTCAATTGGTTCATATGGTGGCTCCATCAGGGCGGTAATAACTTACACCGCTACGGAGGGCACCAGTTCGGTGACATACTCGAATATTAGGTTGCGTATTCAGCAAAACGGACGTGTCGCATGGAGTTCGGGTGGCAAGTGCGCATATGTTCTAAGGGTTGGGAAGAGCAAGACCTCAACGGCTCCATCTCAAACATCGTTCAAGCATAAGTATTACAACTATAAAGACGGCTCAACTACATCTAAGACAGAAACGAGCTCGTATCCGTACGCCATTGAATCTGAGATAGCGCCGAACAGGGATTTTACGAACTCGTCATGGGCTTATGAGCCGTCAGGGTCATCTGCGTCAGCCTCATTCGACTCTACGGCTGAGACCACAATATCAGTCGGCAAGGGAGAGTACCTTTATTTCGCTATCGACCTGACGGGTCAGGCGTTAATAGCAGCCACTTGGCTTGCTGGCGCGACATCTACCAACATGAACACGGCGCTTCCTTACTTCTATGCTGATAGCTACCAATTGTTCACGGTTCAAAGCCCATACACGTACACCGTTTCCTACAACGCAAATGGCGGTAGCGGCACCGTTTCGAGCCAGACAAAAACCTACGGAACCGCTTTAACGCTCCGCTCCAACTCGTACACTCGCAGCGGTTACTCGTTCTACCATTGGAACACGAAGAGCGACAACAGCGGCACGACGTACAATGCGGGCGCGAGCTACACGGCGAACGCCGCAGCCACGCTCTATGCCATATGGAACCCGATAATCAGCTACAACGCCAACGGCGGCTCGGGAGCGCCTTCGAGCCAGACCAAGACCTACGGCAAGGCGCTCACGCTCTCATCCACGAAACCGACCCGCACGAACTACGTGTTCAAGAACTGGAACACGAAATCCGACGGCACGGGCACGAGCTACAACCCTGGGGCGAGTTACACATCTAACACGGCGGTGACGCTATATGCCCAATGGTATGCCCCGTACACCATAACGCCCAATGCGAACGGCGGCACGCTCGCATCTGGGTGTTCTGCCCTCACAAAGGTTTACAACACGGCGCTGACGTTGTGGGCTTCAAGCAAGAATCCTACGCGAACAGGTTACACGTTCACGAAATGGAATACGAAGCAGGACGGTTCTGGAACCGCTTACTCGGCAGGGGCGAGTTACACGGCGAACGCGGCGGCGACACTGTACGCTCAATGGACGGCGAACAAGTACACCATCAGCTTTAACGCAAACGGCGGCGTGTCCGCGCCATCTTCGGTGACGAAGACATACGGGCAGTCCGTCACCCTTCCAACCGCCAAACCGACGCGCATCGGCCACACGTTTCTCGGATGGGGCGAATCGTCTAGCTCCACGACGGCGAAGTGGGCTGCGGGCGCGACGTTCTCGGACGTAATCACCGCGAACAAGACCCTATACGCCGTATGGAGGGACGATTACACTTCCCCGCAAATCACGTCGCTCACGGTGTTCCGCTGCGACTCGGAGGGTAACGAAGACGACGAGGGTTCGTGCGCGAGTATCCAGGCTGCATGGAGCGTCGACACGTCGGTCGACGAGGGCGTGACGAACTCGGGAACGGTCACGGGAACGATAGCTGAAGAGGGCGGGTCGCCCGTGGCGTTCCAGTTCTCATCGGGTGACACGGGAGTGTCTGGGACCGCAACCGCGATGATTTCAAATCTCAACACCGACATCCAATACACCGTCAGGGTCACGGTGACGGACGTGAAGGGCGCGTCGAAGGCAACCACCAGGACGGCCCTCATCCTCCGCGCCTTCTACATCATGGACTTCGGCAACGCGGGGCAGTCGGTCGGAATCGGAAGGGCCGCGTCGAACCTCGGCTTGGAGGTTGGGTACAAGACCATCTTCGACGACACTGTGCATGTTTTAGGCCATACCGCCTATTTTAGGTCGTCTAATTTCGCTCATGGCACGACTCCTAGCACGACCCAACAAGGGGACGCGAGAGTTCAATTCCAAGATGACGGCGGCAATCGTGTAGGAGAACTATGGCCGCTTAAATGGAACAACGGCGATTTGGGCATGCGCCTAGAAGCGAAAGACCCTACGCAGAACGTCTATAATTATCTAGATGTCCGAGTCACGGACGATGGGCAAAAAACCTATTCTGTGGGGAGTCCTGCTAATTTTAGGTCTGCCATCGGAGCGGTTAATAATGCTGGAGATACCGTCACTGGCATTTACACCATGAAGTCCACCAACATCGACCGCGACGGCGCCGACCCATCGTCTGCGACCACGGGAGACTCGTACCTTCGCTTCTACGACAAAGACAACGGAGCTCTCACGACGATTTACCCGTACAGGACCACGACGGGAGCGCAGTACCTCTACTTCAGCATGTACAACGACAACGCCAATGGGACGCTGGTGTCTAAGAACGCGAGCTTCGGCTTGTCAAAAGACGGCAGCACGTTCGACTTTAACCTTCCTGGGCGGCATGTCGTCAGGTCGGACAACATCGACCGTGACGGGGCGAACCCGTCATCTTCTACTACGGGAAGCGGCTACATACGCTTCGTGGACAAGGACGGCGAGTATATTGGTTCGGTTTACCCAACACGCGACGCTAACGGCGTGCAATCCACGGTTCTTTACGCGCAAAACGAGAAGTCGGACGGCACGACTGCTTACAACACGTTTTGGATTGGCGTGTCAAAGACTGGAACGCGCACATATGGCATGAGCGATACAGCGGCGTTTAGAAACGCAATAAACGCCGTATGGTGCTCGAACCAAAGTTCGATAAGCGCCTACATTTGCCCTGGCTCATCAAGCACGACGAATCAAATAATGCAAATATGGGCCACTTGCACGAACGCGTCGAACACTAATGAGAACGGTCATAGAATTGGCCTAATCGTCAACAATGAGGGTTTTTCTTGTTATAGGTCCGACACGGGCGGCGCAACGGCTAAAACGCTGTGGAGCTTCACAACCCAGAACACCAGCGCGAGCGGCACCAGCGTCATAACAATCGCCGCCAAGCACACGCTCGACACCGCCACCTACTACGCCAGGAACGGCGTGGTGCAAGTGCGCATCGCGTTCAAGACCAGCTCGACCGCAACAGGCTCGCGCACCATCGGCACCATCGTCAGCGGAAAGAGGCCAGCGGCGATGATGTACGGAAGCACCACGTCCACGATTATGTCAGCCAGCTCGGTGGAGGCCAGCGGAGCCGTAAAGGTCTACTTCAATTCGGCACCGAGCACATCGTCAACATACGGCATATCGTTCGTGTACCTGCTGCCGAGCGGCGACCAAACGTAAGGAGGAAAACATGCTTGAAAGGCAAGTTTTAATCGAGGGCAAGCTCTACGACCGCCACGAGCTGACCCAGATGAACATGCTCATCGGCGAGGCGGTCGTGCCGCTCGTGCATAGCTGGGCCGATGAAAATGAGGAAGAGGGCATCTACTCGCACCATGCCCTGCCGTGGCAGGACGGCATCACGGTGGCGCAGGCAGAGCTGCAGACGTGGGACTTGCCGTTCTTCGACGAGTACGTGGATGCGGACGAGAAGCTCGACGAGGTGCTGGACATCCTCACCGACGAGCAGGCGGAGCAGGTGCCCGACGCTTTCAGGGAATGGAAACCCGACACCGACTACAAGCTCGGCGACCGTAGGCGTTATGAGTCGCTGCTCTACAAGTGCGTGACAGCTCATACCTCGCAAGTTGGCTGGGAACCTTCTAGCGCCCCGAGCCTGTGGTCGCGCATCGGCGAGGGCGATGTGCCCGAGTGGGTGCAGCCCACGGGTGCGCACGACGCATATGCGATGGGCGACAAGGTGACGCATAACGGCAAGAAATGGCAATCCACCGTAGACAACAACATTTGGGAGCCTGGCGTGTACGGCTGGGATGAGATTGGAGGTGAGTAAGTGGAGACAACCGTAAGCTACCTCACCTTCAACGAAGTGGGAATCACGGTAGCGGTCATCGCCGTGGCGTGCGGGTTCATCGCGCTCGTCTGGAACGCAATCAAGGCAATTAAGGAGTGGATTGCCTCTCTGCGCAAGCCGACGAACGACCACATCAGCGACGTGGAGTCGCAAGTGGAGAACCACGAGAACCGCATCGCCAAGTTGGAGGAATGCTGCGACGAGGTGCGCGGCAAGTTGCAGAACGACTTTAAGTTCCAACAGGACAACATCGCCGTGAACCAGCTCATGTTGAAGTCCATCAAGCGCCTGTTGCAGCACTCGATAGACGGCAACGACACGGCGAAACTCAAGGAAATGGAGCAGGAAATAGACAACTACCTGCTCAAACATGCGAGATAGGAGAAAGACATGAACTACAAGCTGCCTAATGAATGGTACGACGTGCTGAAGTGGATTGGCCTCGTGGTCTGTCCTGCCCTCGCCACGTTCTACGGCGTTGTCGCGCCGCTGTGGGGCTGGCCCGCGCCCGAGAACACGGTTACGACCATCAACGCCATCGGCGTGCTCATCGGCGCCCTCATCGGGTACAGCGCCATCACCGCGAAGCCCGACGAGCCAAAGGTGGACGAGTAGCATGGGGCGCAGGGAGCGGATGGTCGAAATCGCGCTGGAAATCGCGGACGACGACTCGCACGGCTACTCGCAGTACCGACGCTGGCCTTGGGAGGGTACCGACTACGATTGCTCGTCGCTGATGTACTGGTGCGCTAACCAGGCTGGCTACGACGTTCCGACAAGCGGCTACACGGGCACGATGCTCGATGACTTCACGGCTGCTGGCTTCGCCGCAGACGAATGGGACGGCAACATCTGGGACTGCGAGCCTGGGGATATCCTGCTGGCGCACAACGACTACCGACAGCATACGGAGATGTACGTCGGCGACGGCTACAACGTTGGCGCTCACATCGCGGAGACAGGCGACATCGACGGCGAGCCAGGCGACCAGACGGGCAGCGAGATAAGCGTCGCGCCGAACTGGGGGGAGTGGGACTACGTGCTCACGCCTCCCTCTGACGGCGACGAACCGCAGCCCGAGCCGTCCACCGACGCCGTCGTGTACCGAGTTTCTTCCGACCCGAACGGTCGCGAGTGGTACGACGAAATGCGCGACCACCACGACACGGGCGGCTCTGGCGACACCTACGCTGGCGAGTACGGCGAGGCAATCAGGTGGGTCGCAATCAAGGGGTGCCGTTACAGGGTGCATACGATGCTCAGCGGTTGGCTCCCCTGGGTTGACGAGTACAACATCAACGACCTGGACTACGGCTGCGCTGGCGACGGCTCGCTGATTACTGGCATCGAGGTTGACGATTCAAGCATCCGCCACGCTGCCCACATCCTCGGCGGCGGCTGGTATCCCGACATGATAGGACGCAAGGACACTGGCGGCTCTAACGACACCTTCGCTGGCGACCTCGCCAATGCCATCGACGCGGTCAGGATGTGCAGGGCATGAGAGACGTGTTTCTCACAGTCGTGATGGCGCTCGGCATCGTCGCGGTGTGCTTGAGCCTAGCGTGGGCAATCATCGGCACGCATGAGCAATATGAGCAACTGCGAAACGTATACTGGCCGTTCACGGTCGAGACGCAGGTGCGAGACAGATAGGAGGGCCGCATGGCCATCGAAATCGGCGGGAAGGGGCTCGCGGAGGTAAATTTGACCATCCCACAGGGCACCTCGCTCGCATTCACGATAGTCCACAAGGACGAGGAAGGGAACGTCATCGACCACTCGCAGTCGACGGTCCACATGGCGTTCCAGACCAAGGACAAGTCCACCACCCATGACGTGTCGCGGTACTGCACGGGCACGGTGGACGGCATCGAGACGCTGATTCCGGCATCTTTCACGTCCACGCTGCCGAAGGGCAAATTCGCGTGGGACATGGTCGTGGAGGTCGAGGGCGGCGCAGCTTACAGGCTCGCCTACGGCGGCGTGTCGGTCGTGGACACCTACGCGTTGGACGAGGCGTAGGAAATGGCTGTCGAGATCATCGCGCCGAACGGCTCCGCGACGGTCGTTTCGAGGGCGTACGTCATCGAGGCGCAATCAGCAGGCCACGCGATCGAGACGGTCGCGAACGTTACCGTCATGCCGTCGTACAGGGGAAGCTACGAGGTGGCACCTGGGCCAGATGTTCAGGTGTTGCCAACTGACGGGCTGATGATGAACGGCGATGTGACGGTCGGCGCGATACCGAGCAACTACGGGTTAATCACATATGACGGCTCGACGATAACCGTCAGTTAGGAGTGCATCATGGCTCAAAACGTTGTAATCAACGGCGTCACGTATTCGAGCGTTCCAGAGGTTGACATTCCGAAGAACGGCGGCGGGACCGCGAAGTTCTTCGACACGGCCAGCGCGAACATCACCGCCGCTGACGTGCTGGGCGGCAAGAAGGGCTTCAGCGCGAGTGGCGAGGTAACTGGCAGCATGGCCGACAACGGCGCGACGGGCGGGACAATCAACACGAAGGCCGGCACCGTCGTAATCCCCGCTGGCTACACGAGCGGCGGCACGGTCCAACTCGGCGGCGTGTCCGACTGCCTTCCGCAGAACATCTTGAGCGGCAAGACCATTCTCGGCATCGACGGAGAACTCGTCACGCCGACAATCAGCCAGGACGCGACCACCAAGGTGCTGTCCATCAGCTAGGAGGCATCATGGCAGACGTGACATTGATGGGCGCGACCTATCCAGACGTGCCCGCCGTGGACTTGCCATCGACGAACGGGACTGTGAGGTTCTACGACATGAACGAGATAACGTACGTCGAGACGGTGAACGGGCAGAGCGGCGAGGTTACGCTCGATATCCCGCCGACGATGACCATCCTCGCCTACGGCAAGTCTACGTGGGCGGACTTCATCGCGGCATACGAGACGAGCTCGATCGTGTACTGCCGCGCCTCGTCTAACAGCAACCCAGCATCGGGCAACCAGACGCGAATGGCGTTCATGGCGTACATCAATAGCGACCCGCCGACGAACGTGGAGTTCCAATACTACCGCTCGGTGTCCAGCCATACCGCGACGCAGCAGGGCGACCAGGTGTTCATCTACAAGCTGGACAAGAACAGCGGGTGGAGCGTGACCGTGCGCGAAGCGAAGATCAAGATCGCCGCTGGCAACGGGCTAACGTCCAGCTTCGCCAGCAACACGCTCACCGTGAAGTTGCCAGACGTGACCGCATCCGACAACGGCAAGGTGCTGAAGGTCGTCGACGGCGCGTGGGCCGTTGCCGAGCCGTAGGGGGTGGTCGCTTGCTTGACGATTTCGAGCCGATAATCCACGAGCTTCCGGGTCGTACCATCAAGTTGTGGGCGGTTGCAGACGTTCACATCGGTGCCAAGGAAGCGAACCTGCACGGCCCAGACGGTTTCGAGGGCTTCTTGAAAAAGGTCGCGCAAGACGATGACAGCTACCTCGTGATCGTGGGCGACCTGCTCAACAACGCCGTCCGTTCAAGCATCAGCGACGTGTACGCCGAGGTGTTGAGCCCGAGCGCCGCCCTGGACTACGCCGTGTCCATCTTGCAGCCCGTCGCGGACAAAATACTCGGAGTGGTTGGCGGCAACCACGAACGGCGCTCCCGCAAGGAAGTTGACCTCGACCCGCTATACGGCGTGTGCTCGATGCTGCGCCGTTCTGACGGGTCCACGTTGCAAGACGTTTACAGGCCGAGCATGGCGTTCATGCGCATCGTCCTCGCGAACGGCAACACGCGCGACCAGTACGCCATCATGCTCACTCACGGCAAGACGCTCAACAAGCGCAAGCAGTTCGTCAACGCAGTTGAGGGCATCGACGCCGCTATCACCGCGCACACGCATCAACCCGACGTGATGATGCCCGCGAGAATCCGGTTCAGCCAGAAAAACAAGATCAGCGTGAACAGCGTCGTCAGCCTTTGCGCGTGCTCGTGGCTCGAAAGCGGAGGGTACTCGTTGAGCGGAATGTACTTGCCGCAGGCAACGTCGCGCCCGCAATGCCTCGTTTTGGAGTTCGCGGGCACGAACAGCCGCAAGGGGCGCATCAGCGTGTCATGGTAGCCGGTGCATCCGTGGTGCGTTCGATGCAAATCGGGTTCCAGCGGGTTTCGGCGAAAACGCGCGTTGACCTGTATATATAGTAAGCGGGTTCCAGCGAGTTCCAGCAAGTGTTTGCCCAGTTCAGCGAGCGAAACGAAGTGGTCGCAGGTTCAAATCCTGTCCACCCGACCAGTAAAGCAGCAGGTCAGAGCCTCGTGCTCTGGCCTTTTTGCATCTCTGGCGCGTTTTCGGTGCGCCCGATGCAAGTCCATGCATCTGCCACGGCGCGCGTGACGCTGTCCAGGTCGTCGTGGATGTAGACCTTCGCAGGCTCGATGCTCGACCATCCAGCGTACCTTTGAAGGTCGAACGGGCTCATGTGTCGCGCCATCATCGAGAGGTTCGAGTGGCGCAGTTGGTGCATGCTCATACCGCCGCAGCCTATCGCATCGCGAATGCCGTTGTGCGTCGCGTCGCCAGTCCACCACCGTTGCAGGTTTTGCGGGCGCAGCAAGCCCCCGTGCGTGTTGCAGCAGAGCGTCGGGCAATCGCGCCAGCCGACCGCGTCGCGCAATCCACGCCACTCGTCCACTTTCCTAGCCAACCGCTGCGGAACTGGCAGCGTCCTCACGCCAGCGGACGATTTCGGCTCGCCAGTCTCGCCGTTGCGCTCCTTCACCGCTAGGTGGACATGGCAAAAGCCGTTCACAACGTCGGAGTCCAGCAACGCGCATGCCTCGCCGCGACGGAGCCCGAGGCACGCCATGAAGTACACCGCCATCACGCGCCCGTCGACCTGCAAGCCGTCCAACCTGTTAAGGAGCAGCGCCAGTTCCTCGGGGGACAGCGCCTCCTTCTCGCGGGTGTCCACCTTCGGCGGCTTGACCTTCGCCATCGGGTTCTTCGACACGAGCCCGTCGTCGGCGGCTTGCTCCAACACGGCGTTCAAGGTGACGTGGACCTTGTTCATCGTCGTTCCGGAGAGCTCGCCGTCCTTGCGAACTGGGTTCTGCTTAACCCATAGGAGCGCGTCGCGGCACGTTGCTGGCGTGATCTTGTCCATCCTCTCGCCCCATAGCGACGACCTCGCGAGCGCGTTCAGGTTACGCTTGTCGTTCGCGATAGTGCCAACCGAGAAGTCGCCGCTTTTCTCGCGCCAGAGACGCCAGGACTCCGCGTAAGACCCGAACGTCTCGGAGTTGGGTATCGTGTCGCTCAACTCCGCGACGAACGCTTCCAGGGCATCGCAAGCCTGCGTGTACGTGCCGTGGAACCTGCGCGACTTCCTCCCGTGGTCGGTGGACGCCCACAAGCGCCAGTCGCGGCAGCGCGAGCGCGGCTTGGACTTGTCTAGCTGCTGGATTGTTGAGCCCGTGATCTTCATCGTCTCGAACCCGTTCCGTCTATCTCGGCGAACCCCTCGGCTATGTTGCGGAGCATGCCCCTGTGCTCGTCAGACATGCTCCTGTAAAGCACGAGCAGGCTGCGCTCGTCCGATGTTGTCCACTGTTCCTCGGGCATCTCGACGATCGCGTAGTTGACCGAGCGGTCGAGCAGGTAGTCCACAGTTGTCTCGTACTTCTCGGCTATCGAGCGAAGCTGCTCTCCGTTCAGGAACCCCTGTCCTTGCTCCCATTTCTTGTACGTGGACGGGCTCACTCCGAAGTGCCTTGCGGCATCTTCCTGGGTGAATTTCCCGTATTTAGCTGCGTATTCGCGTCGAGCGTCGCCGATGTTGTTCTTCATGGCACCTCCCTAGAATACGACCTAACCAGAATTTTACCCTAAATATCGAAATTCTTATTGAAATGGGTAAAAGAATGGTTATACTGTTGCCGAGGGATAAACATTTGGTTACTTTGAGAGGGGGTGGACGATGAATCACAGAAACCTTGCAAGCGAGCGCGTGAGGCTCGGGCTCAACCAGACGGATTGCTCGGCGAAACTGGGCGTCACGGTCAAGATGCTCGTCAAATACGAAGCTGACGCTGGCTCCATGCCAGCCGAGTTCGTGAAACGCGCCGCTGACTTCTTCGGATGTTCTAGCGACTACCTGCTCGACATGACCGAGGACAGACTTCCCAAGGCAATCGCCTAAAACTCCATCGTCCACGTCGGGGACGTTAAAGCGGGACGGCAGCTTGAAAACCGAACCGACTTCCGTGGTAGGTCCCACGAGAAGCCCCCGCACACCGAGGCGGGTAAGAAATAGCAACACGCAGCAGCTCCGCACGGGCGGCACGTGATGGACGTTTCCCTTTCATTGTTTCGCTCCTTTCAACGTTGACTCCCCTGCGGACCGACCACCCGCGCAAATGCACACAACACGGCACGCGAATCACCCCGCGTGCGACACGTGCCGTCCATGTGGGGCTGCTGAAGCGTGGAAGGAGGTTGGATGTCAGACGTTACGAACATCGAGGCGACGTGCCAGCGAAAGTTCAACCTCGGCTCGGAGAAGCCGACGAAGAACCAGCGCGACGAAGTCACGCGCCTTTGCAGGGTCGGCGAGTTCAAGAGCGCATTCAAGATCGGGCGCGAGTGGTTCGTCGACTGGGACGAGGAAAAGAGGATTTATGACGAGGAAAAAAGAGGCGCGTCGTAGTTGCAGCTACGGACGCGCCAACAGCGGTTCGCGGAGAACCAAGTCAATTGTATCAGACGTGGCGACGTTCCGCGTTGCTGCGTCCACGGTTATGTTCACGCTGCTACTGCTCGCGGTGCCGACAATCATGGCTGCAACGAAGCAGTTCGGGTGGTGGTAGGCGTGACGCTGAAACCGAAGAAGCCGAACCCGCACGTCATCATCGCGGCGATTGAGTTCGCCAGGACGTGCGCCATGTACGGCTACGACGACATGGCCGACCTCATCGTGAGCGGCGGCAAACCGGACTTCCTGTACATCGACGGCAAGACATACATCTGCGCCGAGGGCAACTGGGCGCAGTACAAGAGGGGGGTTCCGAATGATTTGCGATAGCGCGACGTACTTCGACGGCCCGGTCCACGCGCCCGAGTGCCCCGAGTGCGGCGGCACCGTGGACGAGGAATGGCGGTTTTGCCCGTGGTGCGGCGAGCGCATCGACTGGGAGAGGGTGGAGGTGCGCTGATGACGTTCATAGGCGATTACAGGCCGACCAAGCGAATCGGCATCGAGGAACTGGACGGCGCGATCAGGCTGGCGCGCGACCGAATCGACCAGGCGTACGCGGACGCCGACGCCCGCAAGCACTTCTACGAGGGGCTGTGGCTCGGGCTGCGCATCATCCGCAGCGGGCGCTTCGAGTACCCGCACGAGTTCATGGCGGTGTTCGAGAACAACTTGGACAGCTACACGTCGGGGGACGGCCTATGGGGCGCCCCGTACAGGGAAGGGGGCGAGTGATGTCGATCCCCATCATCATCATGGGCGATAGCGGCACGGGAAAGTCCTACTCGCTGCGCAATTTCGACGAGCAGGACGTGAGCGTCCTTAACGTGCAGGGCAAGATGCTGCCGTTCTTCGACAGGCAATTGGAAACGGTGAGCGTGCCCGACCTCGCGGCGAAGCTCGCGGGCGAGGGCGGCTACAAGCCGCTGCGCGTCGACATCGTCCAGTCTTGGCTGGCGAACCACCACGAGAAGCGCGCGGTCGTCATCGACGATTGCGGCTACTGCATCAGCGAGATGTTCATGAGGTGGTCCACTGGCACCGAGGCGTACGACAACAAGTACCAGGTGTACACGGACATCGCGGCGCGAATCTGGAACCTGTTCCAGTCCGTGATCGAGGACGGTGACGCGACGCGCATCGTCTACTTCGTGTTCCACCAGGAGCGTCAGCAGGACGGCACCATCGACCTGCTCACGGTCGGCAAGCTGCTGAACGAGAAGCTGCTCATCAGGGGGCTGGTCACCTGCACGCTGCAAAGCGCCAAGGAAGGCGACAAGTACGGCTTCCACACCAACAACGCGAACCCTGCGAAGTGCCCGCCTGGGCTTTTCGAGGACGAGTTCATCGACAACGACCTGAAGGCCGTGGACAGCCGAATCAGGGAAGCATACCGAATCAAGGATTAAAAGGCACGAGAAGATAAGGAGAATCACATGCCTAAGATTGACCGCAACGAGTACGCAAGCGCCGAAGCCAAGGTCGGCGGCAGCGGTGGCTTCGAGCAAATGGAGCCCGGCGTTTACGAGCTCTACATCCAGGCCATCCGCACCGAATGGGACACCAAGAACGGGCACACGGACGGCTTGAGCAAGCAGTGCGTGAAGATCGTCTGGGACGTGGCGAGCGGCCAGTTCGAGAAGAAGTTCACGGAAGCCTACTTCGTCGACTGGGAGGGTCGCCCCGACCCCGACAAGGACTACATGCACTCGTGCTACCTGTCCTGGAAGAACCTCGAATACCTCAAGGGGCGCTTCCAGGCGCTCAACGCCGCGAACCCCGGCTTCGACGCGCTCGCCGCTTTCGAGGCAGACCAGTGGGACATGTTCGTCGGCAAGCGCTTCTGGGCTGTCGTTGACGGGACGGTGGACATCAACGACAACGGCTACGACCGCTGGAAGCTCGATGTGGGCGCGTGGATTACGCCCGAACAGGCGCGCACCGGCGAGCATCCCGAGCCCAACGTCAAGGACGAGCGGGGCAAGAAGAAGGGCGGTGCGCCCGCATCGTACGGCGCGACGCTGAACGTCTAGCCATGCCCGTCATCTACGAGGACACCCTGAACAAAGAGGGCAAGCACAAGATCAAGAACGAATGGTGGGAGGCGCACGGCGTAACGGTCGTGCGCACCCGTTTCGACGGGAACCATGACGTTCCGTGGAGCTTCGGCGATTACTGCGCCGATGGCTCGAACGTCGTCGTGGACTCGAAGCAGCACCTCGGGGAAGTGTCGTCGAACCTCGGGCGCGATCACGAGCGCTTCAAGCGCGAGGTCAGCAGGGCGAACGAGAACGGATGCCTGCTCGTGGTGCTCATCGAGAGCGACGAGGCGGCATCGGTTGAAGACGTGCGCAAGTGGGTGAACACGCATTGCCGGAAGTGCTGGCACTTCAAGCGCGGCGACTGCATCCCGAGCGACGGAGGCGTGTGCCTGAAACACGGCACGAGGAAGCCCTTGCAGGGCGAGACGATGGCGAAGCAGATGAGGACTATGGAGCGCAACAGGTCGGTTCTGTTCGTGTTCTGCCGACCAGAGGACAGCGCTCGCAAGATATGCGAATTATTGGGGGTGAGCTATGGCTCAACGTTTGAGGGCGATACCGACGACGTACCACGGAATCGAGTTCCGTAGCAAGTTGGAGGCGAAATACGCCCAGGCATTCGACCGACTCGGCATCGTGTGGGAGTACGAGGGGCACGGTTTCCGCTTCGACGACGGGACGTGCTACTGCCCAGATTTCTACATGCCCGAGATCGACACCTACTTCGAGGTGAAGGGCGTGCTCGACGAGGAAAGCAGGCGCAAGGTCGATTTACTCGCAGGCGAGAAGAAGAACATCGTAGTAGGAAAGCCCGATGGCTGCGTCGAAGCAAACCTCGCGGGCATGTGGGACATGGGATGGGGCGATTACTCGCAAGTTGCGAAATGCGCGCAATGCGGGCAATGGCACTTCATCAACGAGTTGGACAGCTTCTCTTGCCCCGTATGCGGGCATGACGATGGCGACAACACCAATTGCGAATGGCACGACAACGTGTTCGAGGCTGCGGGGTGGGAGCGTGGAAGGTAACAGGTTCCTCGACGCCGCCTTGCAGTACATCGACCTCGGCATGAGCGTCGTGATTCTCGGCAAGGAGAGCAAGGAAACCGTGACGGCGCACACGCCGAACGGGTTGCTCGACGCGACGCACGACCCCGACAAGGCGCGCGGCTGGTGGGAGCTGACGCCGAAGTGCAACGTGGGCATCGTGTGCGGCAAGCCGAGCGGGAACATCGTGATCATCGACGTGGACAACAAGGACGGCGTCGACGGCTACGAGAACATGCGCGAGTGGGAGATTGAGCACGGGGACATGCCCGAAACCGTCACCTGCTGCACGCCCACTGGCGGGCTGCATTTCTACTACAAGGTGGACCACGAGGTGCGCCCGAGCGTCAACAAGGAGCTCGGCATCGACATACGCGGAGACGGCTCGTACGCCGTGCTGCCGCCCTCCATCCACCCAGACACCAAGACGGAGTACGTCTGGGAGAACCCGCCAGACGAGTACGCGATAGCCGAGGCGGACGAGCGCGTGTACGAGTTCATCGAGTACGTGCGGCCAGCCGAGGAAAGCGCCGGAAACGGCGAACACGCGAAGATAAACGCCTCCGAGTTCAAGAAGGGCAACCGCAACGTCCAGCTCTACAAGATGGCATGTAGCATGATGGCGCAGGCGTGGGACGATGACGCGATCGAGACGAGCATCAGGTCGTACAACGCAAACTCGGGCGACCCGCTGCCGCAACACGAGGTCGACAAGATCATCGCGTCGGCGCTGAAGCTGCCGAAGGGCAAGAGCGCGGCGTTCTACAAGGGCGAGCTCGAACAGGACGGCGGCGGGAAGGTCAGGCAGGCGAACCACGTCAGCGTCGCGATGAAGCTGATAGACGAGTACAGCGCTTGCTACCTCGACGGCGCGCCAGCCGTGTTCGACGGGCTCTCGTACAGGATAGGCTGGGACGAGGTCGAACGGGCGATACTGCGCGAGTGGCCCAACTCGAAGGACCGCGACCGCAAGGAGGTCGTGAAGTACCTCACGCTCGTGATGAAGCACGAGAAGCAGAGCCCGCCGCGCTACATAGGCTTCGCGAACGGAGTCCTGGACGTGGAGACGATGGAGCTGCTGTCGTTCTCACCCGAGTTCCGCATACCGAACGTGATACCGCACGACTGGAACCCGAAGGCGCAGAGCGACGTGCTCGACACGACCCTGCGCAAGATAGCGTGCGGCGACCCGTTCATCGAGTCGAACCTGTGCGAGTTCATCGGGCTTTGCATGTACCGAAGCGGCAAGTACGCTTTCGCGGCGGTGCTGCTCGGAAGGCAGGGAAAGACGGCTGCGAACGGCAAGTCTACTTACATCGACATGATCAGGGCGATTCTCGGCGACGACAACTACTCGTCGTTGAGCCTGCGCGCCCTCGGGGACAGGTTCAACCAGCAATACCTGTCAGGCAAGCTGGCAAACCTTGGGGACGATATCTCAAGCGAGTTCACGGACGGTTCGAGCCTGGAAGTGTTCAAGAAGGCGGTTTCCGGCTCGAAGATAAGCACCGACGTGAAGAACAGCAAGGGATATGAGTTCGAGCCGTACTGCACGATGATCTTCAGCGCGAACAAGTTCCCGAAAATGGAGAAACTTGACGACGGCACGCTGCGCCGTTTGTTCCCCATCCGCTTCAACGCGCACTTCTCGAAGGAAGACCCGGATTTCGACCCGGATATCGGGGACAAGCTGGCAACCGAGGAATGTATCGAGGCGGCGATCGTGCGCGGCGTGTGGGGGTTGCGCCGCGTGATGCAGCAACGCGGGCCGACAGAGAACGACGAGAGCAAGCGGATGCTGCACGAGATCGAGACGGACAATTCCTCGATTCTCCAATGGATTGAGGACGATTTCGTCACGCGCGAGGAAATGCTCGAAGTCGAGACGAAGCACGCGTACACGCGTTACGAGAAGTGGTGCACGGAGAGCGGCGTGCGCAAGCCGTTCGGCAAGAAGCAGTTCACGTCGGACATATGCGACAAGTTCGATTTCAAGGTGAAGAACACGTCACGCGACTACCGGAGCGTGCGCGTCTTCTGCGACCGTTAGGAGGGCGCATGGCATCCGTGTTTTCTCGCGTGGTTTTCGAAAGCACGCGTGGTTTTGCACCACGCATGAACCACGCGAAAACCACGCGTGAGTTTTCGAATAACGCCAGGTCAAACCAAGAAACCACGCGAACCACGCGTGAGCGCATGTTTTCTATAAAAGGATTTAAGAAAAAAAAGGATTACATCGCGTATACGCGCGCGAAGCGTGGTTTCGCGTGGTCGCCGGAAGGGGGCCCGCTATGAGCGCGGTCAAATGCCCGTTCACTGGGCTCGCATGCGACGGTGGGACAGTGGACTCCTGCGGGACGGTCGGGTGCGCGTACAAGCGCTCCCCAGAAGGCGAGTGCGCGTGGACGCGCGATGTTCCGGACGGAGTCTCGCCGAGGGATTTCTACAACCAATCGGTCATGGACGCCATGACGCGATGAGGAAAGGGGGCGGCGATGCCGGCCAACTACAAGCACGACGACGGCTACGAGAAGTACGCGCCGTTGAACCTGCGCAGGGAGTTCGACATCGCGAAGGACTACCTGCTGTTCAACGTCGAGCACCAGAACTTGAAGGTGTTCGACACGGTGGACGAGATTTACCACTGGTTCTGCGTGAAGCAGGCAGAAGTCGACGAGCTCGCGAAGCGCGTCGCGGAGCTGGGAGGGAACGGCGATGGCGGCGAATGATCGCGGCTACACGGGCGGCGCGTTCGACGCGACGATACCCGACAGCTACTCGTACGAGGACTACAAGGCCGATTTCAACGAATGCGCCCCGTTCCTGCTGTGCATGCTCGCAGGTGACGAGTACCAGCCCTTCGCCGACGAGCTCGGCATGCTGATGATGGGCAACGAGAGCATGATGGAGGCGTTCGGGCGCATGACCGCCTACATGGAGCGCAACAAGCTGGACGAGCTTTTCAAATGAAGGAGAAACGAAGATGAAACGGACAATCACGGTACTGACGGCGCTGTGCGCGACGCTTCTCATGGTTAGCTGCGCTTCGGCGATAGCCGAGGAACCGCCGACTGCGAAATACGAATCGACGTTCTGGAAAGTGCGCGACATCGACGAGCCGCAGGGAGCGGTGCGCATCGTCAAGGAGATGGAAGAACGCGAAGCAGCCGCCGAAGAAGCCGTCAGAGACGATGAGACGGCGTATGAGGCGGCATTTGAGGACGAATGGTACTACGAGTCCCAAGAATGGTATAGCGAGCCTTACAGCGGCTCTGGCGGCGACTACGGCAACCCGTTCAAGCAGGAGGGCGTGGCCTACGACGATAACTACGAATACACGTGGTACTCGCAGAACGTGCTGAACGGCAGCGGGCTCGACGAGCTGAACGCCAACGGCAGGCACGTGGACGAGGACACGGGCTTCATCGTCGACGGGGACGGCTACATCGCGGTGGCGATGAACGGAGTCGAGCAGGGCACCGTAATCGACACGAAATGGGGCGAGGCGAAAGTCTACGACACGAAGGACGACGGCGCTCCCTACGACGGGGAAGTGGACGTTTACACGGATTTCTAGGAGCAAGAGATGATCAGGTATCACAAGCCGACAAGGGTGAGCAAATGCCCGAAGTGCGGCGCTGACATGAAAGTTGGCGGGCGCGTGTACATGACGCTCGCATACGAGCTCGGCGACAGACACAAGCGCGAGAGCATCAGCAGCTTCCTGTGCCGGAACTGCGCAGACAGGCTGCTTGGCGAAGTCGGCATCGAGTTCGGAGAGAAGGACGGTGATGGGGAATGGCGCTGAAGGCGATCGAGAAATACTTCTCGCGCTACACGGCGCCCGAGGTGTACCCGTGGGTGTCCGAGATGCTGCGCGATATCCAGGCCGAGGTGGACAGCGGTTACATGAAACTGCCAGTGGACGCGGACGGCGTGCCGATTCACTGTGGCGAGCGCATGAGGCTCGATAACGGGCACGAGGGCGATGTATGGCTAATCGGCGTGTTCGACATAATGATGAGCGACCATACGTGCTTCGATTGGGCTAAGAGCCGCCACGTCAAGCCGCGCACGCTCACGGACGTGCTGTGTGACCTATTCGAGCGCAGGATGACCGTCACCGATGCGGAATACGAGCTGCGCGAACTACTCGGCGGTGATGTGCGATGACGCTGCAATCAATCGAAAAGCTGCGCGAGAGCCTGAAGGCTTGCACGAGTGAAGCGGGTGTCGAGCCTAACCGATTCGACACATACTGGATAACCGCAAGAGCTTGCGACATGCTCATAGACGGAATCGAATCTGAAATCGCCGAGCGATTCGTTGAACTGCCAGTCGATGAAGACGAAATCACAATATGCGTGGGCGACGTGGTGCAGGGACTTGGCGACAGCGGCCCAGTGCAGCATCTTGAGCTATGGGACGGCGGTTGGGTGGTCGTTTTCGAGTTAGCGCCTGGGCAGCTCACGCGTTACAGCGGCGATGCCGTGCACCACGTCAAGCCGCGCACCGTCGAGGACGTGCTGTGCGACATGATTCATGAGTACGCATGCACGGACATGACTACCGAGCAGACTGCGGCGAAGTACGCCGCCGAGCTGCGCGACCTGCTGGAGGTGCGCGATGACTAGCGTAATCAACATCCTTTTCGGAGGGCAACCCGAGAACCTCGAATACATCGGCTACGGTGATTGCCCTCAATGCGGAGATGATTGCGCCGAGTTCTGGCGCGACAAGGAGACTGGCAAGACCTACGTCCGCTGCCCGTACATCATGTGCGACGGCTGGCAGAAGCTCTTGGAGGTGGACAGATGAGCGATTGCAGCACGCACGCCTTCGACGTGCCGTTGAAGCCCTGCCCGTTCTGCGGGGAAGAAGTGTTTGTAAGAGTTGACATAACGTTGCATCCGACTCAATCGCGCTATCGCGTAGGGTGCGACAAGAATTCGAGCTGCCACGGATGGTACGGTCACAGCAGGTACTACAACACCGAAGCCGAAGCAATCGCCGCGTGGAACACACGAGCGCCTATCGAGTACGACGGCTGGTTCTACCTGCCGAAACCGAAAGAGGGAATCGTCGATTACGGCGAGCCTGAAATTACAAGGACGGAGAACGGCTACAAGGTTCGGCAAATTGCCGACGTTGTGGACGAAGCAGCACGCAGGTGGGGTGACGAACTCGGCGAGTACGTCATGAAGCGCATATGCGAAGCATGGAACAACCGAGCGGAGCGGACGTGCAAGCTAGACAGAAACGATGTTTGCAGCGAATGCGGTGCATGTATTCAGCGCATTACTCATAGCGTTTATGAAATGGGCGATGGTTTCGCGTGTTACCCGAAATACTGCCCGAACTGCGGAGCGCGGGTAAGGAGTGAGTGATATGTGGGAGTTGGCAGTGCCGTTTTTAGGCTATGAAGTGAGCGATAGCGGCGAGGTACGCAATGTTAAGACTAAGCGCGTTTTGTCGCAGCAAATAAAC
>Ga0326512_10000361_pt1 | contig 39206 bp, 52 predicted proteins | sample 1_2617_0518_D_FD_203652 | JGI IMG/M metagenome (GOLD analysis project Ga0326512, IMG submission 203652) | Bovine rumen microbial communities from UC Davis, California, United States - 1_2617_0518 | ecosystem: Host-associated > Mammals > Digestive system > Stomach > Rumen | place: USA... | reverse complement strand
CAGAGGGTGGGATCGCGGATATGAGTACGGCAAAGGTATTGGGAGGTCGGAAATGTTGAAGGAATTGAAAAAGAAGAAAGAAGGAGCGCAGGAATGATATTGAAAGTTGCATTGCTTATATTCATGCTTCTGCACGTAATAACATTCACGATTTTGATACACACTATCTTTGAAATACGGGAGCAGGTGTATACAATGCGGAACGAGTACAAGGATATGCTGAAGTCTGAAATCAAAACAACAAGAGTGTGCTTCGACAAATGGGGCGAATGTGTGAATGCGCTTACCGAAGCAGTGCAGTTGCTTGACGATGTGATGAGAAGCGAGGAAGGAACGCAGGAATGAAAATTAGAGTGGTTGAAACTACGATTGAAGCTGACGCAAGGGAACTGAGAGAAAGCAACACTTTAGCAGGCAACTTTGCGAACATGTTGTCACGGTGTTTCCAGAACAAAGAGCCGTTTGACGATGACGATCAGCAGGACGATGAGGAAGGTGAACAGGGATGATCAAGAACATCACACAAGAGGATTTCGGCACGCTTGCTATCTGTGCCATCCGATACTGCCAAGGACGGCAGAGATACATGCCTGACCTTGTGCGTGGCATCGTAGCACCGCATCTGCCTGACCTGTCAGATAAGGACTTGCGAGTTATGTTGTATGACTGCGATTATCAGGAGCGCATGAACCTGTACGGAGATGAACACATAGACAAACCGGGATGGATACGTTGGAAAGAGCTGCTGAACGCAGAGAAACGCAGGAGGAAAGGGGCAAAGTAATGGTATCCATAACATGTCCGTGCGATGAGTGCAGATACAATGGCCGAGGGCACAAATGCACCGCCAAATCTCTTAATATGAAATATCGAAACATGGCAACGCTGCATGAAGGCAGGATGGATATGTGGATATGCGACAAATACGAACTATCGGAAAGCGCAAAACAGGTAATTCAGTTTTTCGAGGATCATCCGCAATGGAGATGAGAAGGGGATGCACATGCCAAAGGTGAAAATCTGGATATATGACGATCAGGGCGGGGTATTTCCGCTTGACGCAGAAGCTAAACGTGAAAGTGAGTATATCGTATTCGAAAACCGGACAATCAAGATTAAGGTGCTGGCAGAGGCTATTCTGATGGTGATGAGCGATGAAGGCCATGGTTGAATATATGGTATCAGACAAGAAATCCGGTTTCCGCCGGACGCTTAGACTTAGGAGAAAAATGAGAATGAAAATCAAAATCAAGTACCTTGCAGACATATTTCCAATCGAGATCCTGCCGGATGGAGACTGGATAGATCTTCGATGCGCAAGAGATACGTGGGTCGAACCTGGAGAATACGTCCAGATACCGCTTGGAGTGGCCATGGAGCTGCCGGAAGGGTATGAAGCGCATGTAATACCGAGATCGTCCACGTTCCGCAAATATAAGATACTTCTGGCGAACAGCTACGGCCTGATTGATCATACGTACTGCGGAGACAACGACGAGTGGAGATTTCCCGCATACGCTACGGATGAAGTGAAAATTCCGAAGAACGAGCGCATCTGTCAGTTCCGCATAGTGCCTGTCCAGCCGAAGATTGAATTTGAGACTGTGGAAAGCCTTGGCAATCCAGACAGGGGCGGTATCGGCAGCACCGGCCGCATCTAGGGAAGAGAAGAACTGTTAGTATTATAAGAACGCTTGGGAGTATCCAAATGACAGAAAAAAACAAATCAAACGGGGATCAGCCTAAAAGCGTCCCCGTCAATTCATCACCACAGGAAACACCTGCATCATCAGACGAATTTGAAATTGATTTTCCAGACCTTACTCCCGATGACTTCGAGAGTGATGAGTGGATAGGAAAGATATATGATGACCCGCGCAGACTGCCGTTATCGGTCAAGGAGATATGCTTTCATGCCCTTGACGCACGCGGCAGACCAACAGGCGTGATCGATAACCGGATATATGAGTATCTGACACATACGCAGCATATATTCGTCTGCGGACTTATTCCATACGTCTATGTGGATGGCTATTATCACATGGACCTGAACGGCACAATCCTGAAAACGCTTATCAAGGAGTGCATTCTGGAGCAGTTTATTCGCTCAACTACCATTGACAGAATATACAAACTGTTCCTGCAAGACCGCAATCTCATTAAGTTCCAAGATGAGTTAAATTTGCATACCGGTCAATACATCAACTTCAAAAATGGCATGTATAACGTAATATCGCGCAAGATATACAGACATACACCAAGTATATACTCAGTCAATCAGATACCGTGGGAATACGACCCAAACGCAGACCACGGAAGTGGAACTGAAATTGAGAAATTTCTGCACAAGTCCATACCTAATGAAGCTGACAGGGAGATGCTTCTGGAGTACGCCGGCCTTTGCTGCAGCATCGACGTGCATCAGCAGAAGATGCTTGTTATCTGCGGTGATGGCGGAACCGGCAAGAGTACGGTGATCAATCTCATTCAGGATATGGTGGGCAAGCGCAACGTATCCAACGTGGCCATGAGTAAGCTGTCCGATAACTTCCAGGCAATCAGAATGATGGGCAAGCTCCTTAACTCCTGCGCAGACTTGGAGATTGACGCCCTAGATGACGTGACCATGATCAAGAAACTCATAGGCGAGGACAGTATCTCGGACTCATACAAGGGGAAGGATATCATAAGCTTCGATAACTATGCGAAATTGCTTTTTTCCACCAACGAGCTGCCGCTTGTCAGAAATGAGAAAACCGAAGGCTTCTACCGGCGATTGCTTATTCTGACAATGAATGAGAAGCCGGAACAGAGGGATGCGAAGCTCCGCGACAAGCTGAAAAAGGAAATGCCTTATTTCATCCATATCGCCATGGAAGCTCTGCGCAGGATGTATAAGCGCGGATCTATTCTGGAGTCGGAAAGCTCAAAGGAAAGAGTAAAACAGTTGCGTTCAGACAGCGATACCATTGAAGCGTTCATGGGTGAGTGTTGCGCAAAAGCGAAGGATCCAGATGAGAAAATTGAACGCGCGGAACTCTACAAGAAGTATTCCGAGTTCTGCAACGAGTACGGCAGACAGGCCCATCAGAAGACAGGCTTCTTCAAGGCGCTGCGGAACAAAGGCTTCACAGACTTCAAGACGCATGGGGTATGGTATTTCAAGGGCATCGCGATCAAAGAGGAAGGAGTGGACGAGGATGGTTTTATGGAAGTGCCTGAAGGAGATCCGGATATTCCATTCCCGAATTGAGATTTTCCAACGCACTACGCTGACCGGATTCCAAATTTGAGATTTTCAGACGGATGCAGGACAGAGTTTGAATTTGAGATTTTCCAACGCATCGCACTGACGGGAATTGAATTTGAGATTTCCAAACGAGTACAAGACCAAGCCGAAAACTGAAATCACGGAACAAAAACCGGATATAGAATTTGAAATTTCGGAACAAAAACGACCAAACCAAAACCGAATTTGAGATTTGCCAACACAGACAAAACTGAAATTGAATTTGAGATTTGCCAAGCAAAAGTAGAATTGAGATTTTCCAAACAAGAAACAAAACCAGAACTGAAATTGAGATTTCCAAAAACAAACCAAAAAATTGAAATTTCCAAATCAAACCCCAGACAGGTAGGTGAGCCAAAGAATGAACGAAGTAGAAATGAAATATAGATATGTCCTTCCGCCAGAATGGCTGAAGAATTTGATATTTGAGAAATTACCAGAGAACCTGCCTGTCATCTATAAGACTGACTTCTGGAAAACCTATGTCGATGAGTGCAAGCGGCTGGACAAGAAGCCATATGCCAAAACCTACATCTATCAGATAATGGATGCATACGGCTATACAAGCCATGTGAAGAACGGCAGACCGTGCTTCTGGATGCCAGGGACTAAGGATGGCCGGACTTCGGATTGAGTTTTTCCAATCGCTCAAAACATAGAAACGAAAAGACCAAACCACACAAAATGTGAGTTTTAAGCCGTAAATTTGAGATTTTTCTGCAAATATGCAGAGCAAAATGCTGAAATTGAATTTTTCACGTGCGGTACACGCGGCATATCGCGCGCGCGGGTGCACCAGAAAATTTGAGATTTCCGGACAGGGATGACAGCCGGAGCTGGATTTGAGAGCGCCAGATTTATCCTTGAATTTTCACTTTCAAAATTGAGATTTTCGAATTGACGATTCTGACCAGATCCAAATTTGAGATTTTCGAATTGAAGCTGCCTAACTCAAAACTTAACTACATTAAATTGAATTGAGATTTGAAATTGAGATTTTTCAACGAAACATCAGAACCGAAACAAAATTTGAGATTTTCCAACGAACATTAAAATCCGAAGTAAAAATTGAGATTTTCCAACGAAACTAAATCACGATTCCAAATTTGAGATTTTTCAACGAAAGGATCCCGCCAAATGAAAGTTGATATTCTGAATTATGCCGACCAGTGGCAGGCCGTCAAAGACGCCGCTATGAATACAATCGGAATTGAAAATGGTAAATATCCGTCAGCCAAATGGAAACGAAAAATTCTGCTTGCAGAACACAGCCCCATCAGGCTGATTGAGCTGACTGTGAGAATTACAGATATCCCATATTGGGTTTCTGTCCACTTCACCCGCCACAAAATCGGAATTGAGCATTTCGTATCCACTCAGAGGACTGACCGCACCAGAGAAAACCGGAATGAGAAATTGCAGTCTGCACCAGTTGATTATACGTTCCGAGCCAACGCCCAGGCGCTTATTTCCATCAGCAGGAAGCGCCTATGCGCGCAAGCTGCACCAGAAACGCGCCGAGTCTGGAGGGCCGTCATTGACGCCATCCGAGAAGTCGAGCCGGAAATAGCTTCTGTTTGCGTTCCAGAATGCGTCTACCGCGGCCGCTGTTTTGAAATGAAGTGCTGCGGCTACTATCCGAGTGAAAAATGGCTGCATGATCTGGTTGAGTACCGGACCGGCGAGAAGTACGCGCCGGCAGAAGATACGGACGCGCCCGCGCGCGTATAGGTGCACCAACTTTTCCGGCTGGTGACGATCTGACCAAAATTGACAGCCTGAAAAAATGCACTCACTTTTATCTACTCATATCTCATCATATTCCCGACTTTTTCAATTTTCCAAAACCGGCAGCCTGTCACGGGTGGCCGGTTGCTTTTTGTGGCTGGTATGCAGTCAAGGTATCCGACGCGGGCCGACGGCGTAACCACTGACAGCCAAAACGCCAACGCCGGGCGAGTAACCACTGACAACGCAGGAACGGCGGCCGAGTGTGTAACCACTGACAGCCCGAAAAGATCCCAGGCGGGCCGGATCTGGTAACAATCCAAAAGCAGTCCAGGCGGGCCGGATGACTTCCAACAGTCTAGGACGCTGCCGGATATGCTGACAGGATCCCACCAGAACAGCCAACGCCGCAAACGCTGACAGGATCCCACCAGGCGCAGAAGATCCCACGCGCGGACATAATCCGAGCAGGGAACGCCGGAACCGGTCCAAGATCCTACCAGAGACAGCCAACGCCCAAGGAACGCCGGACGCAATCCGAGAAGGACCCTGAACAGGGAACGCCGGAGGCCGTGACCATCTGACAGAAGGACCAGCCGCGAAACGCTGCCGGACGTGCTGACAGAAGGACCAGCAGACGCCGCGACGCTTCCAATATATAGAAGGATCCCCGCCGGAAGTCTTCCATATATGAAGTGATACAACGCGCCCCAGGTACAGAAGCCGCAGCCGATCAGACGCGCGGACCGATACCACGCGGAGCCGATCAGATGACAGCCCGCGCACGGCGGACCAGGTGCAGCCGATCAGAAGACCAGACCAGCCGCGCCCGCATTCTATTATATAGAAGTTAATCTTTTTCCTTTATCAGTTCCCACGGACTAACGCCGAGCGCATCAGCGATTAAAAGCCCCCTATATAAAGTCGGTTCCTTTTTCCGCGCCCCCCTGTATTCATTTATGGTGGCAGCCTTTATTCCTGTTTTTGCTGATAGTTCCGCAGTCGTTACGCCTTTTTCTTTCATAATCGCGGAAAGCTCGAATGAATATTCTTTCATATTCTCACCCCCTTTATATATAGACATTCTTTCATAGTCAGCATATCACGCGCAACCGGTACAAGTCTATGGACATATTGAACAACTGAAAAGTGCGTTCATAGACATATTGCACAACACGGAATAATACTATAGACATATTGCACTAGAAAACATATGTCTAAAGACATATCCTTTATATATACGTCAATAGACATATTACACCAAAAGACGTATATTATATACAACAAATCAAACAGCAAACCCCGAACAGCTACAGCCCACCGGCGACAAGCAACGCCGGCGGACCGGATAGAGGGAGAGAAAGAAAGAGGAAAAAACATGAAGTTTTATAAAGTCAGTTTTCAGTATTCCGAAACAGTTTTTTGTTCAAATATTGCGGAAGCCGCAAACGCCGCCGACGTAGAAAAGCATTACAGCAAATATACATGGGTAAACATTGAAGAAGCAACCAACAGCGAAGTTGAAGCCGCGAAAAGAAAAGGAATGCCGATTGTAAAAGTTGAGCATATCGAAGAAGACGAGAACACCGAAACAGAAAAGAAAGGAGAAAAAAACATGAAGTATAACAACATAGCAATCCAGATTAAAGCAGAAGCCGCCAACAGCCTTAAAAAGAGAATTGAAGCAATCAAAGCTGGCACGCCGGAACGGGTAATGAAAGACAATCTTACAGCGTACCGCTGGAAACAGTACCAGGACGGCCGGATCACTTTTGAGCAGGCCGCGGAAATCGCAACCAAGAGAGCAACGGAGAAGACAAACAAGGACATTGAAAGAAAGCTTGCAAGACTTGAAGCAGTAGAGCAGGCCGCGGACCTTGAAAGCATTGAAATTTATGTTGAATGGAAAAAAAATAGAACCTGGGGAGCCAACCCGACCGCGACAGTATACGCCGAAACAAGCGCCGGATACATCACCACAACAGGAACGGCGAGCGGTTGCGGATATGACAAAGAATCAGCGGCCATTGCAGAAGCCCTCAACAAAATCCCCGGAATCATAAAATTGCTTTGTATCGCAAAAGAAAAAGCGCTTGAAGCTGGAAAGCAGGCCGGGAACGAGTACAACAGCAGCAACACAGATTTGATTGCATACGGCGCCGGTTATGGAGCCATCCCCTATTTTAAAGGCGGAGTCGGTACCGGTTCCCATATAAGAGTGTTTGAGGCTTGCGGTATTAAATGCGAGCTTGAGAGACACCACAAAAACACAGACTTTTATATGTTTAAGAAGGTAAAACAGGAAGCGCCCGCGCCGGAAAGCGTGACAGCATGACAACAGAGAGGCGGAACAGATTTTACACAAAGGCGCGGCGGGTCCTACCGGCCCGCATAGCCTACAGATTGACTGTCATGATCATTAAATAGGAAGGGGCCGAACATGGATAAGATCAAAATCATTGACATCATCGAAAAGCTGATAAACCAGGAACGCGAGAACAGCAAAAAATATTGTGAAGTCAACCCGAACGACGCAAACCGCCGGCAAATGATTGAATGCTATGTTACCGGCGCATACATTAGAATGCTGCACGAGCTGACAGAGTAAAGGAAGGAGCGCAGGACCATGACGAAGAAAAGCACAACACAGTTTTTAACACACATTATCACAGCCGCCATAGATGCCACACAGGACGCAGAAACAATGTATAAGCGCGGACTATGGACCATAGACGAGAAGGACCGCCAGACAGCCGAAATCATAGAAACCACGGCCAAATTAATACAGGCATTATAAGCCACACAGCCCCGCGCGGAGAACGGACACCGGACCAGGCGCCGCCGATCATCACGGCCGCGGGGAATACTCAAAAACAAATAAACAATCAGAAGGGAGACGGCCAGCCATGAAAAGGGGAGTGTTAAACTACTCGATCACCTGGAAGGAAGACGGCGAAAAGCGGGAAGAGCTTTATTTTACAAAGTTTGAAACAGTCGCCGCATACATCGACATTTTACGAGAATGCAGAACAAAAACCAATATTTCAAGTTTGCGCATCTGGGAAGTATATCGGAACATCAGCAAACCGGCGGAAGACATAACAGGCCGCATAAATAGATTTTTAGCATAAGGAGACAGGAAGCCATGAAAAAAGAAACACTTTTCGCGCGGATCATTGAAGCAGTCAAGGCAACAGGAGCAGAAGCCAGGCAGACCGCAACCGGAGCCGGATTATACCACGACGGAACGCAGCACGGCGAAATTATAGATTTCGTGTTTATAAGCGTCAGCAGATACACGGCCGGCCACTATAACGGCGACGCGGAGCGGATCGCAAAGGAAGCAAGGAAGGCCGCCGGAAGGTTTAGAAGCGTGACAATAAAGGAAGTGCAGCACCAGAGCTATTATATATACCAGGTTTACACCACCCCCGACGCAGAACGCGCGGAAGCGCTGACAGCAAAGGCGGCAATATTCCTTGAAGCGTTCCACCAGGAAGACCACCGGCAAGCCATAGCAGGCGAGCAGCGCGACACGCAGAAGGCCATAAAAGCCGGACAAGACGCCTTGAAGGCGGCAGGCTATACAGAAGAAGCAACAGGACCGGCGGCCGCCTAAAGGCGGCCCACAAAGCCAAACAGGAAGGAAGAAAGACGGCATGAAAGACTTTACTACACCGGCATATATAGCGCCGATCCTTGACGAAATAAGGACGCTATACAAGCCCATCACGGACGAGACAACCCGCGCTTGCCTTAATTGCGTTGTGCTACTTCAGAAGAAGACCAGCCGCGACGCGCTAGCAGTCAGAGAGCCGAGCAAAGGCGCGTTTTACTACAGCGGACCAGCCGCGCGGGATCTGTTCAGACAGTTGGACGAATGGACAGCGGCAGCCGAAACAGAACCGGCAGAACTTGACCAATGGAAGTGGCGCGAGCAGTCCAGGATTATGGAAGCAATCAGAGCCGGATTGATTGAAGAATACAGGAGGCCGAAAAAATGAAATATAAGCCGATCAGCAAGCACGCAATCACGGCCGGCGACATTGTGAAGCTATACCGCAGCGGGTGGAAACACTTTATTCTCAAAGTAGACAGCCACCCAACAAACAGCGGATCATTTACAGGCCACGACGCAACCGGCCGGAAATACTATCATGTATATCTGCATAGAGACGTTGAAAAGGCATGGACACGAGCTTGAAGCAGTAAAAACAAGCCAGGCATGGACACGAGCTTGAATGTATAGAGAAGCCGAACACGAACACAACCAGGAAGGGAGAAGCCAACCAGATGAAGACCACAACCAGAACAATCATAATTGCATTTTGTATCCTGTTTTCGTTCATGGTAGAGGGAACGCAGACAGCCCACGCAGCGACCACCCACAACGCCGCCAGAAGCGCCCACAACGGACGCAAGGCAAGGAAGGCACGGAAGGCCGCCAAACAGGCAGACAAGGCCAACAAAACAGCCGTCAAGGCATACGCCCGCGCGACATACGGCCCCGAGTATAAAGTGGTATTTGTACCCGCTGACAAGCTGACAGAGAGACAGCTTACCACCAGGGCCGGAAAGAAAGTAATATATGCAGAAGTTTACAATGTGAAGACGACCGGCGGCACGTCGGCCACGGTCCGAACTGGAAAATATAAAGGAAACTTTATCAGACTACCGCGACCGGTAAAAGCTGGAAAGAATGCAAAAGTGATCTATGTATACAACCCACACACGAATGCAGACGACGACGTGACAGCGATATGCAGCGGCGGAACCTTGAAAGCATATTGAAGGCAGACAGCCATAAACGACACCAAACCATACCAAACCATATACAGTCCAAGAAGGGAGACAACACACACATGAAGAAGAATTTTATATTCCATTTTGATGAACTTGCAGCCATGGCAAACACCATAACAGAATATGACGAACAGAGCGCGACAGCGTTTATATGCCTGCTGATTGATACCGTAGCAAGGACCAGCGCCCACACCGCGCCGGAAATCGCGAACACAATCGCGGAAGCAGTACAGGGAGTTAATGCAGAGTTAGGAGCATATTAAACCCACATACAGCCCAAACACCCAAACCACACCACACACGGCCCCCACGCGGGGCCGCTTTTTTGCGTCTGAATATAATTCAAGGCAGACACGAACGCCGCGCAGAAGGCCACCAGAACAGCCACAAAGGGCCGCTATTATTGCGCATGGGTAAATATCCAGACAGGGAGACAGACAGCAAACATGCCATGCAGGAACGCAGAGAGAGAACGCCACCAGGAACGCGAGACAGGCCGATTTTTAGTGCATGGGGATAATATGCCACTAGGACATAGAACACCCACAAAGCACGCGCAGAATGACCGCAGACAGGCCACACAACGCCCGCTTTGCTATACGCGGGAGCATTATGTCATCCGGATATATAACGCCCGTATGCAGTCCGAGAAGGCCGCCAGGAACGCCGCCCAACGCGGAAGGCTAGACAGGCCACCAGAGACGCGCAAAAGGGGCCGCAAGTCTTCCATGGGGATTATAACACAAGCCGCACCGCGTGAAGTCTTCCAGGGGATGACAGGCAGGCACAACGCTTGAAGGCTGACAGGGATATGGAGAAGGCCGACCGCGTGAGAAGGGCATGAGAAGCGCATACAATCCGCACAGGATCTGACAAGGATATGGAGACAGGGACCGCGGGCCGGATCTGCCAAGGAAGCACCAACACCGGCCGCGAGTCTTCCAGGATCTGACAGCAGAGAAGGAACGCCGGACGCCGTAACAGAATCTGACAGCCGGTCAGAAGGGGACAAGGCCCGCAACGCTTCCACCCACGGCCAACAGCAGACCAGGCAGAAAGATAAAGCCAATCAGCAACGCAACACGACGACCGGCCAACGATCACACCCACGGCCGAACACTTGACCAGCCGGAACGGGGAGCCGGTCAGAAGAGAACGCACTCGCATTACATGAGCTTCTAGCAGGCTGCCGGTAATACATACACCCCGAACACGGCCGGAAATTTACATACACCCAGACCACAAAAACCGCCCCTAGAAGTAACCGAAAAAAGTTATCCACATTATCAACATAGGCAGACCGCGCTAAAAAGCACCGGAAAAAGTGGGGAAAATGAAATTCAAAAAATGCCCCAAAAGTTCCCCAAAAGTGCACCCGCCGGAAAGCCGCCGCGCTTTAGTGGGGAAAAGTTTGGCAATTTGGGGAAAGTTTGGGGAAACTAACCTACACCCGAAAAACCCCGAAAATAAAGCATTTTTTGCCCGTGGGGAAAGTGGGGAACCTTTTTTCTAGTTATAATAAAAAATAATATAATTTAGCTAAAATACACCCGTATTATAATAATAGCGAAAAAAAATGCCCCAGCTGCCCCAAACGGTAATTTTTGACGTTTTGGCATTGATTGAAAATTCATGATACCATGCCATCACGTAACCGGCGATAAAATTCTAGTGGAGCGAATACCGGCCGGAAGTGTACAGCCGATCAGCAGAAGACAGCAACGACAACCGGAACACTTAACCAGACAGGCAGCACAATGGCCCGCGAAAGTATAACGCGATCAGAGGGAACTCGCGCTTGCACTCCCTGATTGAGTTATTGCGCCGGCCATAAAGCGAACGCGCCCCACATTGCTATCATATACGCCCAGGGCATACACGCGCCCCAGACGTTAGAACGCTAAACGCGGCCACATGAACCCCAGAAGGCACTCACGCACCCCAGGACACGAAGACACCCCAGAAGGCACCCACGCCGCCAAACGCGGCCACGCTTCCAGCCGTCACCGGTTCCGCGCTGACAGTCCTTGACAGGAGCGAACAAAAGGAATATTATTGACTTGTGACCAGTTCAAACACCATATAATATTTTATGTGACTCATCCAAACAAAACAGAATAGAACGGGACACGGGCAACCATAGACATTTTCCGCCGTGCAGGCTTTATAGCTTGCGCGGCTTTTTTGCGTTTCAAAGGAGTGAAGAACATGTCGCGCGGCGGATCACCTAAAGGCGGACACAATAACATATTGACACAGACAACCGCCACGCCGGCGGATATATCAAACCTTACCAGTTTAGCGTTATCAGTATTCATGATAGAAACGCCGGACCTACACGACCCAGAACAAGTGCAGCAGGCGATTATAAACTATTTCCAGACATGCCAAGATCATGGAACAAGGCCGGGCAACCTCGGATTATACGCCGCGCTAGGGCTGTCAAGACAGGACTACCACAACATAGTCACAGGGAAGGTTAAACACAAAGTAAGCCCCGAGTGCATAGACATGATGAAAAAAGCGGCGCGCGCCGTCGGCGTATACCGTGAAGGCCTAGCAATGGAGGGCAAAATTAACCCAGTGACCTATATTTTCATGGGGAAGAATTACGACGGATTGCAGGACCAGACGCAAATAGAAGTAACCGCCCAGACAGGCCCCGCCGCAAGCATGACACCCGAACAGATAGCGCGACAGATAGAAAAAGATATACCCATAGACGCGGATTATAAAGAGTCAGACAATTAGACAGTGCTAACATGTAAAGCAGGCTTTACAAATAGCGGGGATCTATACGCAAAGTTATAGTTTCGCGTATAGATCTACCCCAAAATAGGCTAAAACAGGGCAAAAACAGACGCGCCAGCAGCAGACGCGCGGCAAATTGCGCATGACTTGCATACAATTTAAGTCGGGAACGGGACGAAAAAGCGCGGAACCATGGCGGCAAGCAGTCGCGGACCGGCGCACAAGTAACCGGCAGCAGGGGTCCGGCGGAGCCTTGACCGGCGACAGGTTAACCCCAAAAACATCCCCAAGAGGAAAAAGGCCATGACTACTCCGAATTACGAAGAACTCAAGCGTGAATTTACCTCACCTACCTTCCGCGCGATGATAAAGAATACCCTTGGTACGTCATGCTACAACTGTGGCTCTTCGGAGAGCGTGGAATATCACCACGTTGTGCCTTTGAAACTTGGTGGAACAAACAGGCTTAGCAATATCGTGCCTCTTTGCCATAAATGCCATAAAGCCGCGCATAATGGTCAGCACATTACTCATTACGCGGATTACTCCAATGCGACCGGAAGGCCACCGAAGGTTCCGGATGAAGAGGCTTTCAAAGCGTATGACCTGTTGGTTGATGGGCAGATCGGAAATAAGAAGCTCAAACAGATGCTCAACCTTAGAAACAGTACGCATCCGAACGCGACGGCGCAGTACAAGCGTTACTTGGCGGCTCGTGGGATAAAGAGCATTCGTAGTAACTTCGACGTTGGACTTACACTTTCGTGCGAGACATTCGTTGACGGAAGGGTGATTGGGTATGTCGTGTATGAGAGCGGCGAGAAGAAGGATATCATCTTCCACGACACTGGACTGAACGATGACGTTGAATACGAGTTCTGTTATGTGCATGGCGGTTGCGGAAAAGAGAAGTGCACCTGGGGCGAATGGAAAGACCGCATACATGGAAGGGCAGAAGAGTTTTCCGAGCTTTCCAAGCAATTCTTCGAAGAAACGCGCGCTGACGATGCGGATATCGTTGCTGAATGCGACTGCCCATTGTCCGAACCTTGTCCAGAAGAGTCTGCCGACACTGCCGGTGCTTCCATCGAGCAGGAAGAGCCTGATATCACTGCCGATACTGCTGATTGCCAAGAAGAGTCTGAGCCTGTGTGGCCGACCTTGTCTGAGCAGGAAGAGCGGCTGTTTGAAGGAGTCGAAGAAACGGAGAGTGCTGAAGATACTGCGTCTTCGGAATGCGCGGAATGCGAAGATCATGCAAAGAGCGAGAGTTCTACGGAAACCGTCGAACCGGAAGCGCATACAGAACCCACGAAGCCTGTCGAGCCTATACGCAATACGGTTATAACCGAAGAAGAAAGGGAGCGAGATGCTATCTGGTGGCGCGAATACCGGAAGAAGCTGTTGAGAGTGGTCTGAGTGTTTGCCTTTCTGAAAATTTCCCGAAAAAACAAAAAGGGGCATTTACGTTTCCTGAAATTCTCCGAAGTCTAAAAAGGCTTTGATAGGTGTTCGATATGTTAAGTGTGATCAAGATACTAGCCATAATACTCAGCCTAACCTTTACGGTCATCCTCGCAGGTGTATATGTATGTTAAGTGTAATCAAAACCCTAGCCATAATTATGAGTCTAACATTTACGGTAATCCTCGCATGGTTCGCATCCGGTCAGAGCTGGGCGAAACCCGAAGACAGGCCGTCTCTGATTGGGTTTTCCCTGATGGCCATAGCGTATACGTTGGACATGGCTTTGATTGCCATTTACGTATGACTGCTCTGATTGGGTTCTCCTTGATGGCGGCTGCGTATGTGTTAGACATAGCCTTGATAGTTGTCTTGTGATTGAGTTTCATTCGCTCTGTCGGCTCTGTTCGGCCTACATGAAGTAGACGGACATGCAGGTTCAACTCCTGTACGGAAATTATATTCGCCCTGACGGCTCTGTCAGCTCTGTATAAAGTACAGGCTCACACGTTGGTCCGACTCCAACGCGGGCATTCCCCATCATGCTGCACGCAGGTTTGCTGTATGTTGAATGTGTGATGATTGTTGTCTGTATTTCTCCTTAATGAATGAAAAGGGTGGGGAATACAAAAGGCGTCTGTTGACTGTGCATCCCTATCGCGCGGCGCAGACAGTGTTTATGTACTTCTCCTTCTTGACGTTTTATCTGTGCGTATGTGTTTGATGTGCATTACGGGAAGAAGAGTTATGCAGGGTCCGCGTATGTCAGCCCGAAGTTATGCGGGCGCTGTAGGATCTGAGGACTGTATGCATATTGAGCACATCCAGTTTTTCCTGATTTTTGACCTTCCTTTCGCATTGGGTCTGTGTGCAGGGTGATGGGGATTTTTGGGGATTATGCGTTGGTCGCAGGCTGTTTGATGGATATGCGATGCTGACAGGCTGTTTGATGGGCATACATTACGGATAGACGCGAATTTCCGCGTAGTCGATACGTATGGCCAGTCGGCAAAGTCCCTTCTGATTGATGGAACGTAACCTACAAACTGATGAAATTCTTCCGCGTAGCCGTGACCTTCTCCGGCCGCACTTCCTCCTGGCTGGAGACTGGGACTTTCGGATACGTGGGTGATATGGAAATGGCTTACATCTACCGATGAACAATGAAAATGCTATGCGCGACTGGACGGGAAACAAGAGAAGCATATTTGGATGCATTGGTGCAAGCAATCACGCTGCTTCTGTCAGAGAAGAGAATGATTATTACGCTACGGACCCGACCGCAATAGACGATTTGCTGTTAGGGGGGGCACAGATAAAAAGTGACATATGGGAACCTGCCTGCGGAGAAGGCCACCTGTCAGAGAGACTTAAAGGACTTGGATACAACGTATATTCGACAGACTTGGTAGATCGCGGATATGGGGATGACCATTTTGACTTTCTGACCTGTGACCGGAAATGGCATGGTGACATAGTTACGAACCCGCCATACAAGTATGCTCACGAGTTCGTAGAACATAGTCTCGACCTGCTTGATGAAGGTGGGAGAGCATTCTTCTTCCTGAAACTGACATTCTTGGAAGGGCAGAAGAGACGTTCGCTCTTTGACCGGAAGGATTTGGAAGTTGTCTATGTGTTTTCCAGGCGCATCACATGTGCGAAGAATGGAGACTTCGCTTCTTTACGTGAGCGCGGCGGTTCTCCTGTTGCATATGGGTGGTTTGTATTCAGAAAAGGTTATGGTGATTATCCGAGTATAAGATGGATACGACCATGATGGAGTGATTTGCAACGATGGGATTTGCGGAGAATAAACGCCTTATCGAAAAACTGCATAAGATGGACATGTCCAGTCTAAGCACTCTGTCGATGCTGTATGACATGTGTATCGCCGTAAAAGACGATGACATAGAGCTGGCGAAGACTGAGATGCGAGTTGTGAAGGACAGGTCTGCCATCTTGACCAGAACCGAAGGACAGGATGCCGTGGACTTGTACTGGAAGGCGATGCTGTTTCTGGCGCAGAATATGGATCTTGACAGCTATCTCATATATCTTGAACGGTACAGGCTGCCTGAAGACCGCTTCTATCTTCCAAGACGCAAGCAGTTCATGAAAATTGGACTTGTCCAGGCGTTGCAGGATTTGATAGATGACAGGCTCGACATTCTCACAATTTCATGCCCAGTAGGAATAGGAAAAACGACCCTCGCCGAGCTGTTCCTGTCTGGATGGATTGGATGGGACCCAGACGCCTGCAACCTGTTCAGCTCTCACTCCGGCCACGTTACGCGCATGGTCTACGATGTAATCAACAACATCATAGGAACCGACCTGAAGAGGGGCCAGATACCGGAGTACGCATGGCGAGAGATATTTCCAGACGTACAGATACAAGATGTAAATGCGAAAGAAGAGACAATCAACCTTGGCAAATTCAAACCATTCAAGAGTATCACGTTCCGCGCTATCAATGCTTCGCAGACTGGCGTTACCCGTGCTGATGGGCTGTTGTATTGTGATGACTTATGCTCTGGCATTGAAGAAGCCCTTTCGAAGATACGTCTCGATAAGCTGTGGCAGAAGTACACCACTGACCTGAAGACACGAAAGAAAGGTGGGCGGCATGGTCGGCGCGTAAAGGAACTGCATATAGCGACCAGATGGTCCGTCTGGGACGTGATTGGCAGATTGCAGAAGCAGTACGCGGATGATCCACGTTGCGAGTTTCTTTCATATCCGGACATTGATCCCGAGACGGGGAAAAGCAACTGGGACTACGAATATGGCGTCGGTTTTGACGAGAAATACTTCGAAGATATTGCGAATACGCTCGATGAAGTAACCTACAAGTGCCTGTTCAAGAATGAGCCGATTGAGCGCGAAGGCCTTCTGTATGATCCAGACATTCTGCGGCGCTTCAAGAAGCTCCCGCCAGACAAGGATCCGGATGCCATCTGGGGATTTCTGGACCCGAAGGGGAGCGGTACGGACTACAACACTTTGGGCATCTTCTATCAGTATGGCGCGGATTACTATCTCGCAGATGTTGTCTTCCGCAATATCGACCCGTACCTTCTTGACCAGCTCAATGCATCCATGCTGTTGGAGCATAATGCGCAGATCTGCCAGATAGAGTCGAACAAGGAAGGTGTGCGTACCGGCGATGAGATCCAGAAGATTATCGACGCTGCCGGTGGCCGATGCGTGATCGAGAAGAAATACTCGACGGCCAACAAGGAGACACGTATCATTGTCAGCAGCAAGTGGGTAATTCAGCATGTGCTGTTCCTTGAAGGGAAGTCCATGGACAACCCTGATGGATATGCGCCCAACTCGGAGTATGGGCAGTTCATGTCATTCCTGACTTCATACAGTCAGCTTGCAAAGAACCCGCATGATGACGCGCCCGACATGGTGACGATGCTCGCCATACATGAAGGTGCTGACGGAGAAGCCATTACGGCGACTATCCACGGTTCCATATTCTAGTTATTGTCTATGGCGACTATACATGGCTCAATTTTCTAACTACATAAGGAGTACAACAATACCCATGGTTAACCGGAACGTAATAGCCGAATACGAAGACGCATGTCGCCTGGTGGAAGAGACTGAGAGCGACCTTATCAGCCTGAAGAAGCTGTATGAAGGTGCGGCTGTGGATGTTGTTCGTGGGTCGAATCCGAACTTCCCGTACGAGCCACGGACATTTCGCATTGAAGGCGTTGACTATGCCGAGTACAAGAACCCGACTGAGATCCATCAGCTTGAAGTCATCTTAAGAGAGCGAAAAGAGCTGGCGAAAGAGAAGCGCATGGCGGTTGAATACTGGATGAACGCGGTTCCATCAAGGATTGCGCGGATTGTGCGTATGAAGTATTTCATGAAGAAAAGCTGGTCAGATGTGGCGTTTGCTGTAGGGCTGAACACTCCGGAAGCTGCGCGGATGGAGCTTACAAGGTTCATGAAGGGGCAGGATATTCAGAAAGAACTATAACAACAACAAAAATATTCTGCCAATGGCTTGACATGTTCCATTTGTTCTCACAGAATGAAAGTAGAAAACTATATTTACGGAAGCGGCCCGCGGGCCGCTTTCTTTTTGTGCAAATTTTTGCGAACCGGCAGGTGCTGAAATGAAGATAGCTGAATTTCGATGTGCCAACTGTGGACGCTTATTGGCCAAGACCAATGGCGACACAGAGATTAAATGTCCACGGTGCGGCGCGATTAACAGGTATATAGCAGTATCCGGCAAGGTCGAGTACATTCCGAAGGCGCAGCATCGCGTCACCTCGTCCGGCGCAACGTTTACTGACTAAGGCGGTGATCTCTCGTGAACGGAGCATACCTGAAAGAATACGAACTTGAACTGCTTGGACGCAACCGCATTTATACGGATGCTGACGAGATTACAGTTGACAATATCTTTTCCGTACTTGGACAGGCGATGGCTATCCATGAGATAAACATGCAGGAAATCCTGTACCTTCTCAGATACGAAAAGGGAGTGCAGCCGCTTGTTCGGAAAAAGACAGTCAGGGATGACATAAATATTGAAGTCTCTGATAATCTTGCAAACCAGATAGTTGAGTTTAAGCTGGGGTACAACTACGGCAACCCCATTACTTATGTTCAGCGCGGGAACAAGGATATCTCCGGCAATCATCCCGACAGAGATGATAATGCGATATCTCGGCTCAATGAGATGAATGATGCGGAAGCCGCCTACGCGAAGGACCAGGAGTGCCTTCGGTTTGTAGAAGTCTGCGGTATCGGCTACGAGATGGTTGATATTAAGCGCGAGTTCGAAGGTTCATCTGTGTTTGACCTGCATGTGCCGCATCCGATGTACACGTTCGTGATATACAAGAACGATATCGGAGAGACGCCCATGATGGGCGTGACGTTCAGACAGCTCGAGAACGGCGACAGGTATTTCACCTGCTATACGAAGGACACGCTGTTTGAAGTCCGAAACCTGAACGAAATCGTCAATGGTATCAGGAAAACAACATGGAGCTTTAACTCTCCGTACATTGGTTACGCCGGTGAGAAAAACCCACTGGGCATGATCCCGATCGTCGAGTTCATTCGCTCATATGACCGCATGGGAGTTTTTGAACGTCAGATATCCGACATGGATGCACTGAACGTAGAAGTTTCCGACTTTGCCAATGCTACGGCGCAGGCCTGTCAGGAAATCTGGTGGGGCAATGACTTCGAGTTTCCGAAGGATCCGCAAACCGGCAAGATAGTTAAGCCTGAGACTGGCGGGTGGGTGCTTACCAGAACGCTTGCGAATGGCAAGACTCCGCTGATACAGGCCATCTCAAGCACGTTCGACTATGAAAATGTCCAGAAGAACATTGAGTCGAAGCGCAACAGCATTCTCCAGAAATGCTACGTACCGCTCCAGTCTGATCCTGGCGGCGGTTCAACGGGCAGTGCGATGAGCCTGTCTTCTGGGTGGTCGGCAGCAGAAAACTCCGCTATGCGTGAAGAGCAGATTATCCGCAGGAGTAAGCAGAAAATACTCGCGCTCGAGCTGTCCGCCATCAAAGTTCGGTCCAACTGGTTGGAAGACGACTCGATACTCGACCTTAAGCTCTCCGATGTGTTTATCAAATTCACGCGGAACAAGACTTACGATCTTGGCACAAAGACCAATTCTATGGTCGCCATGATCAAGTCCGGTATCAATGGACGTATCGCCATGCAGACTGTGGATTTGTTCTCAGATGTAGCGCAGGCATGGGCGGATAGCAAAGAGACTATCGAGAAGCTTCAAGAGTCCCTGTTCGTCAAGAAGGAAGATGTTGAAGTCAATGAGAAGCGCGAGATTGCTGATCTCTCTGACCAGACAGGCAACAGCCCAATCCTTGACGGAATGAACATGGACAGCCAGTCGGGTGGTGATGCTGATGGCAATACCTGATGGATTATCATTTGATGAACTGAATAAGCTTTACGAAGCGGAGCACGAAGATAACTTACGGTCAATGCCGTTCGAGCAATACTTCGGTGAGATGGAACTCTCTCGTGAGCAGAAGGACCGGCGCATTGAAACAGCCCGTGAGATACAGAGCTTTATGCGTCTGGCAATCATGGAACTGTACTACGAGCTGCACGAAGGTGAGTACGGCGAGTACGACCCGTCAAACACTATCAGAGAAGGATACAGTTCCCTTCTTAACAGGCTAAACATACCGCTGACCGCATTTTTCGCAGCAATGCATGTCGAGTCAGTTGCTTCGGAGATACCGCTTTCGACCATGATGTATCCGGATGATCCGTACTTTTTCAGTAAGGACAGGGTGGCGCTGATTGCGGAGAACGAAGCAAATTCCATCTGGAATGACAGCGAGCATCAGGATGCTATCATGAGCGGCAAAACACGGAAAACGTGGGATGCGATCATTGATAAGGTGACTCGCGATACGCACAGGGATATAAACGGAGTCACTATTCCGATTGACGAGCCTTTCCAAGTTGGAGACTCGTTGATGATGTATCCAAAAGACGAGAGCATGGGTGCAGGCCCTGAAGAGATCGTGAACTGCCGATGCTCCGTATCATACTCATAAAGAATTAAGGGATTGGCTGGTAAAGCGGCCAGTCTCTTTTTTCATACATAAGTAGATACAAGTCAGAGAAGACTTTCAAAAACACGCATCTATAAAACATTTCGTCAGAGAAGACGTTAAAACACAAAGTACGTGCTCAGAGAAGAGCTTAAAACACAGAAAGGATACTATATGGCAGAAGAGTTACGCGCAAACGAGCAGCAGGCAATGGAACGGGAACAGGGTGACGCGCAGGGAGCTGAACGGCAGGAACCAGAAGTCACGCTCGAAAGTCTCAATGCGGACAACGCAAAACTGAGAGCAGAACTTGCGAAAAACAAGATCGCCCTAGATAAGGCATTGCACAACAACGGAGAGCTGACAAAGCAGCTTCGCGCAAAGATGACCGCGCAGGAACAGGAAGATGAAGCCAAACGCATCGAGGCCGAGAACTTTAAGAACCACATGGCAGAGCTTGAGGCCTTCAAAAAGAAGGCAGAAGCAAAAGAAAGATATCTGACCATGGGTATGTCGCCGGATTTCGCAAAAGAAGCCGCCGAAGCCGAAGTCAAGGGTGACATGGATGAACTGACGAGTATCTACAAGAGATACAACGAAGCATCCCTGAAGGCTCACCAGGATGAATGGCTGAAGAACAGACCTGAACCTGCTGCCAGCAGAGACGAGGACGGAAAGAAAGAAGATCCGTTCATCAAAGGATTTAATCAGGGTTACTGATTTATAAGAAACATAAGAGTGCCTCTGAGCGCCAAACATGCATATACATAAGGAGGCACTTTTATGGCTATCGAATATGCTGAGAAATATTCCCCCATAGTTGACGAAAGATTTACACTTGGCGCTCTGACCGGCGCGATGGTTAACAACGAGTACGAGTGGACCGGCGTTGAGACGGTTAAGGTCTTCTCGATCCCGACCGCAGCCATGAATGACTACACCCTGACCGGCGCGAACAGATACGGCACGCCTGCCGAACTGGAAAACGCAGTACAGGAAATGAAAGTCACCAAGGACAGATCCTTCACATTCACAATCGACCGCAAGAGCACCGATGACACCATGTTCACCATGGAAGCCGGCCGCGCTCTGAGCAGACAGCTTAACGAGATCGTAATTCCTGAAGTTGATACCTATCGTATCGCAGCCCTGGCTGCTGGTGCTGATGCGGCGCAGGTTCATGATGCTGCTGCTGTAACCGCAGCTAACGCATACTCTCTGTTCCTTGCAGGTCAGGAAGATCTGGACAATGCAAAGGTTCCGCAGGGCGGCAGATTTGCAGTTGTTGATCCTGCATTCCTGAACTTCCTGAAGCAGAACGAGAACTTCATTAAGCAGTCCGATATGTCTCAGCGCATCACTCTGACCGGCGTTGTCGGCGAGTGCGATGGTGTTGGCATTATCAGGGCTCCGAAGTCTTACTTCCCGACCGGCGTACATTGCATCATCACCAACAGGATGGTAATGCCCGCTCCGGTCAAGCTCCAGAGCTACAGAATCCACATGGATCCGCCTGGAATTAACGGCGCATTGGTAGAGGGCAGAATCCGCTACGATGCCTTCATCCTTGACATGAAGAAGAAGGCCATTGCGGTGATCGCGGACCCTTCGTAAGCACTACCACAGTCGCTCCCGAGGATGGTAGTGCGGAAATCTGGGGACATACGATCAGTGACCTTCAGAGCAATATCGAAGTAGACGATGGAGCTATCACCGGTACACTGAAGTTCGTAAGCACAGGCGCACTTCCTGCGAAGTGGGGAGAGGGCAACTTCATTGCTCTTAAGTTCACGCTTCCGGAAGGCGTAGACCCAGGTTCCGTCAGGGTGGGTATGGACCCGTCCGTAAGTTCCGGTCTCGTCGCGTTAGATGAAGACAAGAACGCTATCTGCAAAGTGACCGATAAAGACAGACAGAAATTTGTTGTGGAAACGTTTACCGGAAGTTACTGGCACAGGGATACCTATGACTTGTCAGGCCTGACGGTACTCGATGAATAAGGATGGTTCTTATGATAACACTGAAAAGAGACGGTAAAGTTATGAAAGTCTCAACTGAGTTGCAGGCTTCCGTCTTTTTGCGCGCTGGATATAAGCGGGTTGAGCAGGTTCCGGAAACGTCTATTCCCGACACGGTAGCGAAAAACGATGCGGAGCCCGAGGTCGAGGAAAAGGTCGCAACGCCCAATGTTGCCCCGGAGCCTGAGCAGCCTGTTAAACAAAAAAGAAGACGGCGTGTAAAGTCAGAATAAACGTGAGGTGAGCGTATGGAGCAGAGCATCTTAGAGGCCGTTAAAACCTATCTGGAATACACGAGCGACATGGAAGACGTACCTTCTGACGAGTTTCTGCTCCTGCTTATTAACCGCGTTATCGGAGAGTACAAGGAGCAGCGCCACTACCCAGAGGACGTGACAGAAGAAGAAATAACAGCTGATGCTGCGAAGTATTTTTCAATGAAGTCCGGCTACGTGGCCACGGAAGTCATCCCTGCCATGCTTGGCAAGGTGGGTGGCGAAGGTTTGTACTCGCTCGTGGACAATCAGGTCAGCAAGAACTGGAAGTATCCGTTTCCGGTATATCTTCCGGACGTGATACCGTATTGCGAGGTGGTGTAAGTGCGTGATTTGAGATCGAACTCGAAGAAGTTATGGTACGCCACATATTCCGAGAAAACACCTGTGTATGACGAGAACGGTGATTTTACCGGCGATTATGAGCCTGGGTACTCCAAGCCGGTAACATTCCGCGCAAACCTTTCCGCAACGAGAGGTACGCAGGGCTTTACTGGGACTGGTGCATCGAATTACTACTTCGGCGAAGATATTAAGTATGACCGCATCATAAGCACGTCACGCATGGATTTACCGCTCGATGAATATACACTTATCTGGACAAATGCTCCTGCGAAGAAACAGGACGGCACAGTCGATTACAATTCGGCCGACTACAAGGTAAAGGCTGTCGCGCATGGCATATCTCACATGAAGTATGCTATCCAGTCAAGGCAGTTGGCGGGTAAACAGGATGGGTAAGAAGATATCATTCGGCCTGTCATCGAGAAGCGTCAGAGACGCCATGAAAGAACTTAAGAAGTATAAACAGGACTTACTTAGGAAGTGTGTGGTCTTCTGCGATAAGCTGGCGAACAAAGGCATACTCGTAGCAGAAATGAATACCGGCGAATATGGCCGGTATATTGCGTTCAGCGTCCAGACAGAGCCGAAAAGGACCGGAGCAAGGGCATTGCTGATTGCCACTAATACTGGCCATATAATCAGTCAGTGGCAGACAAAAGAGGGCGTGCAGGAAGCGGATGTATCCCCGCTGATGATGGCGGAGTTTGGTTCCGGCCTGAGAGCAAATCTCTCCCAGAACCCAAAAGCCGCTGAGTTTGGAATGGGAACCGGCACGTTCCCCGACCAGACGCACGCAGAAGACCCTAATGGATGGTGGTATATGGACCTTGATGGCGAATGGCATCACTCTTATGGTTCGTATCCCACAATGCCGATGTGGAATGCGCATGAAGAGATGTATGACCAGATAGTAAGCACGGCGCGGGAGGTGTTTGGCTCATGATTGATCCTTGGAATCGAGTCATGACAAATCTCATGATTGCGGAAAAGGGAGTATGTGAGAATTTCTCCAACTCTGAAACGAGCACACCGGCAGAATTTCCCACGTTGTTTATCGGTATCATCAATAATGCCGATGATGCGGTCGATCTTGAAAATTCCGAAAATGGAGTTCGGTCAGAGATAAGGCTTCAGTCCTTCTCTAATAAGAACATGACGGAAGCAAGGAAAGTAATGTCTGTCGCCTGTGATGCGATGCGTCTGATGGGATACAGGCGAACATTCGGCCCAAGGGAACTTGAAAATGTTCACGACAGAAACGTAAAAAGGATGGAAGCAAGGTTTAGGCGGTTTGTCGGAAGCCTTGATGATATCCCAAGGTTTGAAGAAAACTAAATTAAATACTGATGTTGTTAGAGCGCCTTAGAGTGCCATGGCTTTTTACCATAAGGAGGCTACAGATATGGCTACACCTAAAGCGTATAGCACCATCAATACTGTGCTTAAGACTTCGACTACTTCTAGCGGAACTTATACGCAGCTTTGCAAAATTAAGTCCTATCCGGATCTTGGCGGCACTCCCGAACAGATCGAGACTACCGACCTTGAAGATACATTCCAGACGTTCGTGCCTGGCGTACAGTCCATGGATACGATGGAGTTCACCTGCAACTACAATCCGACCGATTATGCGGCTGTCGTAGCTGCTATTCCGAAAGGCGGAGCTGATCTCTACTATCAGCTTGAGTTCGGCGAGGCCGGTGCGAATGGTAAATTCCAGTGGACCGGCACTCACTCTGTCAGAGTTACTGGCGGCGAAGTGAATGGCGTCCGTGAGATGGTTATCACCGTTACTCCGTCCAGCAAGATCGAGTACGTCACATCATAAGTAAGCGTAGAGTTAAGCGCACTGCTACGTTACAAGGTGCTTAGATAAGCGCCAAATAACTGTTAACACTAAGGGGAGTATGGTTTTTGGGACTTACTCCCCTTTTTTTGAACCAAAATCCTTAGAGATCCATTATGGAGGTCCGATTTTATGAAGAATTACGTAACCATTAACGGCAAAGATTACAAGGTTCCAGAAGTAGATTTTGACGCCATTTGTCAGCTTGAGGAGAACGGCGTATACCTTCTCAACTTTGACCGGAACGAGAGAAAGATCGCTTCCATGATCCGCGCACTGGCTGCATGGGTAATGAATACCGATGCGCAGACAGCAAGCCGTGAGATTTCCGAGCATATCCGCAAGGGCGGCAATGTCATGGAGATTGCCAATGTAGTGGTAGAGGCGGTGACGGACTCCGGTTTTTTCGGACAGACCCAGAAGGTTCAGCCGATGCCGAACAGGGAACAGAGGCGGGCGCAGAACCGAAACGGAAACAGAAAACATACCGATCGTTAACCGAGGTTATTAACGATATATGGGTTCCGCTCGGCGTCAAGTACGGCATCCCCATGATCGAGTTCTACCACCTTAACCCAACGCTCATGATGCGCTATCAGCCATTCATGAATGAAGTGGTGAAGAACAAGGCCGAGACTGCTTCGATGGAAGGATGGATGGCCGGCATATATGTTAGAGACGCTATCGGTAGCAACTTCTCCAAGAGTCACAGATATCCGGAAGCTCCCATATCGTTCTACGCAGAGCCGGAAGTCGAAGAAGAGGCACCGCAGTTCACGGATGCTGACCGCTTCCAGGCATGGGCGATGGTATTCAATAAACAATTCGGGGAGCGCAAGGGAGTTATTGTAGACGCTGATGGAGCAGAAGTAACGGATAGCAACGCCGAGAATACTGGCGGCGATGCGAACACAGGCAGTGATGCATCGACCAAAGAGGAAACCCCAGAAGCATAACTGAGCGCCACTGAGTGCCACGCGGAAAGAGTGGTGGTTTGTATATGAGTACAGAAATTGATCGTCTCGATATAGCCATAGAGACACAAGCGCGGCAAGCCATAAATGACGTGAACAACCTGTACGAAGGTCTGCGTAACGTCTCTCGCGCGTTGAGTGGCATGAGAATATCCAACTTCGAACGCGTGGTAGCTCAACTTCATACGCTTAGTCGCATTGACCTTAGTAACCTTAACAAGAAGCTTGACTTCAATATCAAACTTGACGGTACGGACGTTCAGAAAACGGAAGAAGCCGTAAGAGTTTCTACCAGAAGCATATCGCAATACCTGGCTAAACAGGCCCAGAACATGATTAGCCAGTATCACATTACGAACAAGGCGGTTCAGAAAGAGATCCGCGAGATGTTCGCATCCATTGCAAGTGGTAAGCTCGTTAAGAATGCTGGCGCGGAAGGAAGGGTGCTTGGAGCCGCTTCTTTCACCAAGTCCGAAATGGATGACCTTGTTGGCCGCACATCTTCGTTGAATGAGCAGGTCCGCATGGAACTCGCAAGCCTTCTTGAGTTTGTGGAGCAAAATAAGATTAAGCTCAACAAAGAAGTAAGCGATATACTCAACAACAAGGAGATGGGTGTCGGCAAAGAGGGCAACTTCGGAAGCCTGTTTGGCGGAACTGGCGCCATAAATATCGTGGACGACTGGGATGACTTTGCAGATAAGTTCCCATCACTATTGAAGAGCCTTGCTGCCGAGACATCCACTGTTGACCAAAGGTTTGACCTTCTGATTGACAAGATAAGAGAGGCCAGAGAAGAGTCTGAAAGGATGAGTGTAAGCACCGGCAACTTCGACGGTCTTGACGCGACAGACGTTGTCCTTGATGACTGGCTTGCAAAGATAAACAACGCTGAAGCCGGCGTCCAGAGAATTACTCAGCAGGTAAAGAATACCATTGCCGGAAACCGCATCATGGTCGATGTAGGCATCAACGAAGAAAAACTCGTAGCCGATATCGACAAAGCTATCAACAGCGCCGCGAACAAAACATATTCACTTCCCATCAAGTTGAAGATTGACGTAGACAAAAGCTCACTGGTGAATAACATCCAGGCCGAGCTGTCCGGTATAAAGCCGGATAGCCTTAACGCTGTATCTCAGGCATACAGGGATATGGCAAATGCTATGGCTTCGTTCAGCACCATGGGTACGAGCGATGGCTTCAAGAACGTCATCACTCAGACCAGAAGGCTTGCAGAGACGGACATGAGCACCTTTGATGGGTCGAAGTTCACGGAGATGACCACGGCGCTCACTGCGCTTGCGCAGGTTCCTGATGTGTCTAACGGTTTGAACAGACTTGTCTCTGCGATTGTAAGGCTTGCAAATGCGGGTCCGCAGATCCAGACAGCTACACAGGCACTTCCGGCATTTCTGAATGCTCTGCGTAGCGGCATGAGTTCCCTTGCAGGAGCCGGTGCTATTGATAAAGAAACTTCCAGCCTTGTCTCTGCATTGACCAGACTTGCCACTTCCGGTTCGAAAAGTAGCGCGGCGGCAGCATCTATCCCAATGCTGACCAGTTCGGTCATTGGTTTCTTCAATGCAATGAAGAACGCGCCGAAGGTCAACAGTCAGACAGTGAAGATGACTCAGTCGCTCGCTACGTTGTCTGCGAACGCCGGAAAGATTGGACAGGCGGGAAGTAAGGTCCAGACAGCCTATCAGAAGATGGGCAGCGCATCCGATAAAGCCGTCAGTCGAGTTGGATCTGGCGTTAAGTCTCTGCTTTCGCACTTTACCAAGATTGGTAATGGTGCTTCGAAGATACAGAAAGCCACACTCAGCCTTAAGAATCTGTTGCAGGTTGCACTTGGCTTCTATGGCATCCGCAGTTTGTTCAACTGGGGCAAGGAAGCCATGGAGCTTGCATCTGACCTGACTGAAGTACAGAACGTAGTCGAGAACTCCTTCGGTACGAAAGGTACTGAAGCGGTTGAAGAGTTCGCAAAGACTTCCATCGAATCCTTCGGCATGTCTGAGCTGACGGCCAAACAGATGGCATCTCGGTTCCAGGCTATGGGCAACGCCATGGGCATCACTGCCGGACAGGTGGCAAGCGCTACGGCTGTAGTCGCTGACCGGATAGCGGATCCCAAGACATACGATGCTGTTGCAGACTCCATGGGAGCTATGTCGCTCAACCTTACTAAGCTGGCGGCAGATATGGCGTCCTTCTACAATGTGGACCAGTCAGATGTAGCTACGGCACTGAACTCCATCTACACGGGCCAGACAAGACCGCTGAGACAGTACGGCCTTGATCTTACACAGGCAACCTTGCAGGAGTGGGCACTCAAGAACGGCATTGATGCAGACATGCAGTCGATGACACAGGCACAGAAGACGCTGCTGAGATACCAGTATGTTCTCGCCAACACAACCACGGTACAGGGTGACTTCGCGCGTACTTCGCAGACGTGGGCAAACCAGACACGTATTCTGAAGCAGAACTTTGAAGTGCTTGGCAAGACAGTCGGTAACGTGCTTATCAATACGTTCCGCCCGCTTGTAGTCTGGCTGAACAATGCGCTGTCACATGTGATTGCTTTCGCAGAGACGATTGGTAATGCGCTCGGCAAGATCTTCGGATGGAAGATATTCCACACGCCGGCTTCAACTGCCGCAGACGCTCTGGCCGACCTGTCTGATGGACTTGACTCTGCCGGTGACGGTGGCTCAAGTGCCGCTGATGGCATTGCCGATGCTATGGATGCAGCAGCTAAGCTCCAGAGAACTATCCTTGGTTTCGATGAGATTAACAAGCTGAACGAAGTCACAACGCCTAGCTCTTCTGCAAAGGGTGGAAGTGGCAGCGGATCCGGCGGTTCTGGTGGCGGTGCTTCTACGGTTGATGGAACTGGCGCTGACTTCCAGTTGGTTCAGGCGAAGTCGTGGCTTGAAGACTACAAGAGCAGTATCAACACGCTCGGACAGCTTGGCTCATATATCAGCCAGAAACTTTCCGACGCTATGGAGAGTATCAACTGGAATAAGATTTATGCGAAGGCGAAGAATTTCGGTTCTGGCCTCGCATCTTTCTTGAACGGGTTGATTACTCCGAGGTTGTTTGGCGATCTTGGCGACACTATTGCCAGTTCTTTGAACACTGCCTTGTACGCCCTGAACCAGTTCGGCATAACCTTCGACTGGTCTAACTTTGGAGCTTCCATAGCTGAAGGAATAAACAGATTCTTCAGACGGTTCAACTTCAAGCTTCTTGCGCAAACATTTAATGCATGGGCGCTTGGCATTTTAACAACGATCCAAAAAGCAATAGAAGATATCCATTGGGATGAAATAGGCGCAAAAGTCGCAGAGTTCCTTATCAATATCAAGTGGAAAGAACTTCTGATTGGCATAGGTGGGGTCATCGGAGCCGCCATAAACGCGGCGATTGATTTCGCAAAAAGACTACTTGATCCGTCTGGACTTGGCAATCCGTTTACGGAAGCGCTCGACAAGATAAAGAAAGCCGCCGATGACTTCATGAAGATGGTCGATTGGGACAGCATGGCGAAGTCTATCGAGCGTATTGTCAAGGCACTGGAACCGGCAGTAGAAGGGTTTGCTAGTGGCTTCGCATCCTTCTTTGAAAAACTGTCAAAGATTGGCGGTATCACACTCAATCTGATTGGCATTGCATTCCAGACGCTCGCGGGAGCGCTCGAAGGTATGGATCCTGCGACAATCGAAGCGATAGGTAAAGCACTTGGCGTTATTGCCGGCGCTATGCTTACGATGAAGGTAGCGACTGGGGTTCTTGATACTGTTAAGGGTTTCGTAGGCACGCTTACAGGTGCAGGCACTGCAATAGGAACGACAGGGCAAGCAGTTGGAGAAGCCGCAGCAAAGACAACGATCATGGGCACTGTTGCGGCGAAGGCTAAAGGCCTTTTAGGCAAACTTGGACAGACAGCGCTCGGTTCGGCAGCAGGGTGGACGGCGCTTATTGTTGGCGCTCTCGAAGCTGGTGCAGGAATACAAAATGTCGCGGACCGCGCCATGGGATTTGAGGGTCCAGCCAACAGAGCGAGATCTGCAATTAATGACTTTGTCACTGAATTGGTCAAAGTCAACCCATCCGTACAGGATATAGACGGGAAGCTTGTTGATATAATTCAAAGCTTCGATGATGGTTCCATTTCTGCCGATGAGTTCCGCGCTCAGTTTGTTAAGGCACTTGAAGATATTGGCGTTACTTCTGAAGAGGCAGAAGCCGCCTATGGAAACTTCAAGTTAACCGCGACAGGTACATACATCGAGAACTCGGGCCTTGTAGATTTTGACAGCATAGTTAAGTCCATCGGTACAGACTCGGACGATGTTGCCACCAAGCTGAAGGACAAGCTCGCAACTGCATTCGGAATTGTTAAGGGTGATGCTGAAGATGCAGATACCAAGACTGGCCTATTCAAGACAGGCATCTGGAATATGGCTGGTGGCATGGCTGTACAGGCACTCATGATGGCCGTACTTGGAACTACGTTCAGTGGTATCGGAGACAAGTCCGAGACTGCCGGAGAGAAGATAGGCGGACTGGAAGGCACAGCCAAAGATACTGTCGGTTCGTTCAAGGAACTTGGCAAAGAAGCAAAGAAAGACGGCGAAGCGATACCAGCCGGTCTTGCTGAAGGCATGACCACAGAAGAGTCTATCAGCAAAATTATGCAGGCCACAGAGAAACTTGCTTCTGCCGCAGGCGGTGGAACGAAGCAGCTTCTAGCTATCAAGTCTCCATCCGGCGTGTTCAAGGAGATTGGTAAGTACGTGGTTGAAGGACTTGCCCTTGGCATCACGGATAACCTGCTGATTGTCACTACGGCTATCAATAACATGGCCTTGCAGATGAACAATGCGATAGGCACATTTGTGTCTGGTACGCATAGCAAAGGCGCGGATGCTACAACCAACTTCAGGAATGGCATGACGAGCGTATCCCTGTCGAGTGTTGCCGATGACCTGTTCGACAACATCAACTTCTCTCGATTCAACAGCAACATGTACAACGCAGGCTACAACGCTGCCAGGCAGTTCGCAAACGGTATGCGCAACACGCATATAAGCACTCCGCATATGACGTTCACCACTTCTGTGAGCGGCAGTGGAAACTCCAAGACTACTTCGTGGAACTCTTCTATCAGTTGGTATGCACAGGGCGGTTTCCCGAACACTGGCGACTTGTTTTACGCAAATGAGCGCGGGCCTGAGATGATCGGTAAGATGGGCACTCGTAACGTAGTTGCCAACAACAAACAGATTACCGATGGTATCAAGGCCGCAGTCGTTGACGGCATGATGGAAGTGGCTATGTCGGGGGCGCTTGGTAGCGGATCCAATAATAGCGCTCCATACGTACTCAACGCGGTTCTCAAAACCGAGAATGATGAAGTGCTTGCGCGCGCAGTCCAGAGGGGGCAGTTGCAGAGAAACAGCAGGTATAATCCTGTTGCGGCAAACGTGTAAACAAATCATGGGAGGCAGCGATATATGAGTGCTAACAACAAAACCATGATGAAAGTGGATGGGGTCTACATAAAAACCCCGTCCACGTTTACTTGGTCCATTAACGAGGTGTCTGCTTCTTCAGCAGGAAGAACATCTGATGGACTGATGCATAAAGAAAGAGTTACGAGAAAGCGTAAAATCGTGCTTGCGTGGAACGGTGTGAGCCGTGATGAAGCGGCGGAAATACTTAATGCATTCTCTCCGGAATATTTCAAGGTGACGTACTACGACCCGCTCGCACAGAAGAACCAGACGCGCACATTCTACGCTGGCGACCAGACAGCTCCGGTCAAGACATGGACAGTCAACAACAAGGTCTACGAGCAAATCAGCTTTGACATAATCGAAAGGTAGGTGACTGCGTTATGCGAATTGCCACTGCGGCATTCAGGCGGTCCCTGGCGGATGGCCGAGCAGATTACAAGAACAGAGCAGTAATCACCCTTTCTAATGGATACGTGCTGACCGGAACAAAAACGACCATTGACGAAGATACGGGCGAAGAGACAGTAGAAACCGTTAACTATCTAACCAATGAGAACATCTGGACAGACGGCCTGTCCGTGGAAGATGCTGTCAGTAATGACAACGTATTTCAAATTGGCGCTACGATTATTAACCAGGCCAAACTGATCATCAACAATATTAATGATGAGTACAGCGCGTATGACTTCAATGGGGCAAATGTGGTCCTGTATGTGGGGATGAACGATCTGGACGATGGCGGATCTGATGAACTGCTGATGGGAACATATACTGTGGCTTCACCAGAGTATGACAATGGCATCATCACACTCACCTGTCTGGACTATATGACGAAATTTGACAAGCCTTATACGGGACATATTTCATATCCCGCAACTCTTGCAGAGATTGTACGCGACTGCTGCTCGAAATGCGCGGTAACTCAGGGCGCATTATATTCTACATTTCCGCACAGTACGTACGAGGTTCAGCAGGCCCCATCTGGCGAATCTACAACATATAGGCAGGTTCTTTCGTGGGCGGCACAGATAGCCGGATGTTTTGCCAGATGCAATGCGAGTGGTGAGCTTGAAGTTAAGTTTTACGACTTTGCAGGTCTTGCGCAAGCGCAGAACAACCTTGACGGCGGCACGTTTGACAGCGGTACACCTTCCTACGCGAGCGGCGATACTGCTGATGGCGGATCATTTAATCCATGGAATACAGGTTATATATATGACGCAGGTGGATTTATCGGTGGACCGCAGGTGCACCTTATCAACTCTGACTTCTCGGCCAAATTAGCCACGGATAATGTGGTCATCACAGAAGTGCGAGTGTCGGAGAAGGTCAACACAGAGCTTTTGAGCAGCTACGCAGACGCATACAGTAATGCGGCAACGTATAACGTCGGTGATTACGCCTACTACGAGAACAACCTGTATCAGTGTATCGTGCGAATTACAACACCAGAAGAGTTTAACCGCGATCATTGGACGCAGATATCTATAAAGACAAGCGCGAGCGGTACGGCTGGATATGCCATTGTTATTGAAAATAATGACCTTATCATGGGCGATACGGCAAAGACCATAGCGGATTTCCTGATAGCAGATCTTGGCGGCATAACGTTCCGTCCGGCGAATATTACGCACCCGAGCAATCCGACAATAGAGGCCGGTGATACAGCCCTGTTCTTTGACCGGAAGGGGAACAGGTATCCGATTATTGTCTCTTCCACGAACTTTACTTCCGGAAACAGCCAGAACACCGTATCGAGCGCGGAAACTCCTGCCAGGAACTCTTCTCAGAGATTTACACAGGCCACGGCTAACTACGTGGCTATGCGCGAGCAGGTGGAACGGCAGACTAAATATCTGAACCAGATAATAGAAGACGCATCCGGTCTTTACTGTACGCAGGAAACACAGCCTGATGGAAGTGTCATTACCTATTATCACGAGAAGAAGCTTAAGTCTGACTCGCAGTTGGTTATGTCATTCTCGACTTCCGGTTTTTCTGTCACGGCAGACTATCAGACACCACAAACACAGGGCGGTCCTACATGGTACGGCATTACGTTTGATGGGAAGTTTTTTGCGAGCGTAATTAATACGATAGGCTTGTTCTTCGACTACGCTCACGGCGGCACACTTACCCTTGGTGGAGCAGATACCGATCCAAGTAACCCTGACGGCGGCGTAAACGGCATCTTGCGGATGCTAAATGCGTCCAATCAGGAGATAGGCAGATGGGACAATACTGGCATCACTGCTATGAACTTGACCGCATACGGCTCACTTGTCTGCTATGAGAGTTACACAATTACGAACTCGTAAAGGAAGGTCGGTGAGTGACCTATGGCATATCCAGAATATAACTATGGCGGACGTGAAGTGATTGACGAGGATCCGTACGAAAGTGCGTCTGCGTATTACGAGTATAATGCGAAAGCGTATACGGAAGTAAGCTCCGGAACAATCAAGATGGGGTATATAAATGGCGGCAGCAGACTGTCTACTTATACATTCTCGCCATCAGCCAGTGGGCAGTATCTGGGACTTGCGATAAACGCAAACAGGATAGTGCTTATGTCTCAATCCGGCGACACATCACATTTCGAAGTGATAATAAATGGAAACTATATGTGGAGTGGATACTTGCAGGCGATGACTTGCGTCGAAGAGTCTCAGAGCAACGGCGTTAAATGGCGAATCGACAGGATCCCATTCCTGAATGGCTTATGCGTAACGGGTAGATAATATGGCATCTCAATATACTGGTAGCGGCAAATTCGTAAAGATAATGGGCGGTAAGCTCTCTGCCGGCGTGGACAACACGACCTATTATGAAGCGTATGCCGAAACAAGGACCATATCTTCAAAAACATATTATGGAATTAAGTTGAGTGCGGGCTGTTTGAGCCTGCAAAACATAAGCGAGATAGCTATTGGCGATGTGCGCGGCTACACTGGGCTGATTGGAGTATACACGAACTTTTATTACCCGTTCGACCCATTGATATGGGACGCGTCATGGTGGACCACATGGATAAACAATAGAAATTCCTGGCTGGCATATAAGACATTGGCCTTCGAAAATGGCATATTGGTTGGTGTGACATGAGTACAAAAATAACTGGAGTCGGAAAATATGTAGCAATAGCTGCTAGTAATTCGGCTTTCCCATACGTTCCAGACGAGTCCGTAAATGGGGTTTCGTTCGGAACCGGCAGTATAGCACATGCTTCAGTTTCAACGCGATACACATTGGCCGGAAGTGAGATAAGCGGAACTGCACTGTGCGTGGACAACCAACATGGCGACTACATGTTTCTGAATTTTGATGGACTGCAACAGCTTGTTATAAATGGGAAAACCGGATATTCGGGAAGCCTTCGCGTTGCCACTTCTACGGCAGAGTCTCCGGATCTGACAAGAACAATAACCTATTACGCAACACCAGTATTTCTGCACGGTCTGCTACGGACTGTTCAGTAAGGATATTGAGGGAAAATATGAACGCAAGAGAAAGCATAGAAAAGACTGGCACTAAAGAAGAGTTCCTTGAAGACATGAAAAATTGCGGCTTTCATCAGGAGCCGACCACGGCTCAGAAGATGGCCTATGCCAGAATGAAAATAGACGATGCGCTCCAGTCAATACTGGCAGAGTCCGGACTGGATCTGTACCTTTTTGACTGCCTTATAACAAGTGTTCAGAACGATATCCGCAAAGCGGCACTCGACCTTCATTTCATGAACGGCATGAGTATCGCAAAGGATGATGCAGAGCATTTCTTCAAGAACGCAGATGTTATTGGCGGCAATGACGCGCAGGCCAAATAATAACAACGCTTCCATATATAAATAGGAAAGAGCCACACTGATGACCACAGAGGAAAGAGGGTGAAATCTATGGCCATACAGAACAGACGCGGCGCATACTCAGACTTCGACCCTACGAAGCTGCTTCCAGGCGAATACGCAGTGGTGCAGTCGGGCGATCCTGGGGGAACAAACGGCTATGCTGTGTATCTGTGTTATACGGCCGGTATTGTGAAAAGGCTCGTAAGTGCTGATGAGTTGCAGGCTACGATTGACAACTTCACAGTCAGTTGGAGCCAGATATCTGGAAAACCAGAGATAGACACAACACTGAGTGTAGCGGGTGCAATTCCAGATTCGAAGGTTGTCGGGGATATTCTTGCGCTGAAAGCCCCATTGGCTTCTCCGGCTTTTACCGGAACTCCGACAGCACCTACGCCGTCATCCGCAGACAACTCTCTCAAGGTTGCAACCACGCAGTTTGTTAGAAGCGTTCTTACCTGGGATAATGTTTACGAAGATGGCGACATTACCTGGACGGATATTGCTGACAGGCCGAAGATCAATGCTGGGAGCGGCGCAGACTCCGTACAGGAATCTAACGGCGTGGCGGATGGCAAATATTCACACGCGGAAGGCCGCGGACAGGCAACCGGCTATGGAGCGCACGCGGAATCATACGGATCCGCATCTGGGCAGTATAGCCATGCGGAAGGAATGAGCAATACCGTTAATGGCGCATACGCCCATGCAGAAGGGGCGAATAATACAATATCCAGCAATGCCATTGCCGCACATGCAGAGGGCGGGAACAATACCGTGAACGGAACGTATGGTCACGGAGAAGGGAGGTACAATAGCGCACTGGCTGCATTCAGCCATGCAGAAGGTTATCACACACGAGCCTCCAGACGCTCACAACATGTGTTTGGTGAATACAACGCATATGAGACCACCTCGGCGGGCGCAAAAGGTCAGTATGTTGAGATTGTAGGCAATGGTGATGAGAACACACTCTCAAACGCGCGTACGCTTGACTGGGAAGGCAATGAAACTCTGGCAGGAACATTGACTGTTGGAGAAGATCCTAGTGCCCCAATGGAAGTAGCCACGAAGAATTATGTAGATACGAGCATCCAGTCAATAGAAAAGACAACATACTCAGATGATGGCAACGGAAACATTACTATTTCCGTATCTTAATGTTCAGGCACGAGAAGCGTGATGAGTGCTCATGGATTGCAAGGCAATCAAGACGCACGGTTTGGCGGCAGTTTTTGGAGGATGTAAAAATGGTGAGTTTTACAAAGTGCGAGTACATGCAGAATGACAATGGAAAATATATCAGCTACGTAGAGGGCAAGTGCCTGTCTACAGATACGAAGCCGACAGATGGGATCGCGAATGGTTCTGTCCTGTTGGAGATGGACACTTCAAAGGTTTACATGTTTGATGGGGCAGGCAAGTCCTGGAAGGAGTGGGGATAATGGATGTTATCAGCTATATTCTCGGAATGATTGCCGGTGGCAAGACCGTAACGCTTGACGGTACGGGGTACACTTTCTCCGATGATGGGGAAGGTAACATTAGGATGGAGGTGGGTAACTGATGGCGAATAAACCATTGAAGTCAATTACTTTCCCTGGACTTACGGATACATATACAATTCCGCAGGTTGACAGCACATTGACTGTGTCCGGTGATGCTGCGGATGCCAAAGCGGTTGGCGATCAGCTTACTGACTTAAAAGCAGATTTAACTGGTATGAATGCAACAAAAGTTGATGACCGTGCGTTGACTATGGGGCATCTTACAAATGAAGGGACATGGAATAACGTCAATACGCCCAATTTTCAACATTGTCTCATACCTGTTAATGGAAACGAAAAAGTAGTGATGCAATTTGACGCGGAAGTAACAGTTGGTTTTGTTAAAACATACACTAAACCTGTTAATGACGAAACAGTTGACTACTCTTCTGACGCATCGTTTTCTACAAAAAAAGTATTAACCGCAAATACAGAATATTCTTATGAAATTCCCAGTGACGTAAGATATATTATCGTTGAGCGTATTTCTTTTGGAAGGACAGCTAATACAATCGTTTTCACGGTTGACGAATACAATCTTGCTTTATCCGTTATTGATAATTTTGACAATATAACACAAAACCCTGATTTAATTAAATATCATGGGGGAATGACACAGCTTGGTTATACTTCATTTGTTCAATGCGACAAAGACGGTTACTATACTTTTTCCCAAAATCATCTTCCTAATATTACAGACAAACCGAACGGATTGAACTATGGTGGAATTGTTTTTATGACTAATCACATGGCCGCTATAGACCAGAAAGCATGGTTTGTTAGTGACACAAGAGGAAACGAGTGGTTAAAAGTTTCTCAAAATGACTGGTTGCAAATAAGCAAAGCAGACAACTCTGATATATTTGAATATCGTGGTGATATGAGTGTACTCGGTTACACCACGTTCCACGAGTGTAATCAGTTTGGTAATGGGTATTACAATTTTTCTCAGTCATATGTACCATCTATTACAGATAAACCGGATAATCTTACTAGTGGGGGAATAATCTGTTATTATTCTCATTTTGCCGGGTCAGCAGTAATTAGAAAAATCGTAGATTCCAGTGGAAATGAATGGTTCAAAATCAATCAGGGTGGTTGGAAACAGACTATTGATGTGTCTAATGATATAAACATTATTCAATACCGTGGAAATATGTCTGATTTAGGATATACATCATTTCAGTCATGCAATCAGCGTGGGGCAGGTTACTATAATTTTTCACAATCATATTTATCATCAATCACGGACAAACCCGATAATTTGACATCTGGCGGATTCATTTATTATTATTCAAATTTCGCAGGTGGGTCAGCACTTAGAAGAATCGTAGATTCCAGCGGAAATGAATGGATCAAACTTAACCAAGGAAACTGGTTACAGACAATCAATGTAAATTTGCGTTCTGATACTGTCTGGTATGCATTTGGTGATAGCATCACAAGAGGACTTTATTCAACCGATGTCGATACAGCATTAGGTCCGACAACTAGAAATTATGTTTACTGGGTAGCGACACGGAATGGCTACAAGGTAACAAATTATGGTGAAAGTGGAAGCGGTTATCTGAAAGCAGGTGAAAATGGGAATAATGGTAAAAACCTTATTGACTCCATAGATTTTTCAAATTGTAATCTAGTTACATTTGCGTGGGGTGTAAATGACTGGCATTACAATCAAAATATAGGAACTGCTAATGATGATAAAAATTTAGGTACAACGATGGCTAGTAACATGAAATACTGCATCGAAAAGGTACTTACAGATAATCCTTTGTGTAAACTAATCATACTCTTACCTATGAACTGCGCAAGATATGGTGGCACTTTTGATAGTGATTGGGGTCTCGGTACTTCGCTGGAAACAAGCGGAACACTGCAACACGTTATTAACGTAATAAAAGAAATTGCAGAATACTACCATTTACAGGTCATTGACCAATCCAATACCTCTGTGGTAAATAGGGTAAATATATGGAATTGTCTGCTTGACGGAATACACCCAAGTGTAGACTGTTATAAACAGATTGGTTTAAATCTTGCAAAACAGATTCAATTTGCTTAAAGCACACTTTAACCGATTGACCATCGGTATGTTATGCGATAAAATATGGGCATAGATAACTAAAAAAGGAGCCGCGCTCCTAGTCTACCAAACATCAAAGCGCGACTCCACCCGTAGGCAAGGTCATAGT